>Ga0126381_100011334_pt1 | contig 10069 bp, 4 predicted proteins | sample PanSoiMetPlot_28_FD_96465 | JGI IMG/M metagenome (GOLD analysis project Ga0126381, IMG submission 96465) | Tropical forest soil microbial communities from Panama - MetaG Plot_28 | ecosystem: Environmental > Terrestrial > Soil > Tropical forest > Bulk soil | place: Panama | collected 2016-02-17 | reverse complement strand
TTCACGTGCCCGGGCACCACGTCGCGCTTGGCCGCGATCGCCGGGATCCAGAAGCTGTGGATCACGTCATTCGAGGTCATATCCAGCGCGATGGTCTTGCCCACCGGGATGTGCAGCTCGTTCGCCGTCACCACGCCCAGATCGGGATAGCGGTACTCCCACCACCACTGGTGACCGATTACCTCAACCTTGAGGGATCCCGCCGGAGCGGGCGCCTGCGTCGCGAAGATCGTCCGGATGGTCGGCACCGCCACCATCACGAGGATCAGCACCGGGGCGAGCGTCCAGGTGATCTCGAGCGCCGTATGACCATGGGTCGGATGCGGGACCGGCGCGCCGGGCTTGGCCCGGAACCGGATGAGCGCGTAGACGAGGAGCCCCTCGACCACGACGAAGACCGCCGTCGCCCACGCGAAAATGCCCGTGAACAGGTGGTCGATCGCGAACCCCAGATCGGACTTGGGGTGCAGGGTGGTTTGGGGGAAGGGCCCGGCACAGGCTCCGACGGCCAAAAGGCCGAGGAGCAGCAGGCCGGGAAGGCAACGCTGGATGAGGCGATAGTGTCTATGCACGAGGGCGATCGTCCTAGTCGTCCGAGAAAAGGCGCCAAGAAGGTAACGCGCACCGGGCTCGCAATCAACGATACCGAAGTGCATTTTCACGGGCCGCCAAGCCGTGCCGCGGGCCGTCTCGGGCCGTCACAACTCGATTCCGGAGACCAGCATGCAACGCCTCCTCGCCGCGGCGCTCGTTCTTGCGGCCATCCCCCTTCCCGTCCGGGCCCCCGTTTCTAAAGACCGTGTCGCAGACGCTCCGGGGCTTGGCTATTACCGGTTCCCCGCCCTGCATGGCGATTCCCTCGTGTTCACGGCCGAGGGAGACCTCTGGACGGTGGACGCTGCGGGTGGGGTCGCCCGGCGGCTGACGAGCGGACAGGGCGAAGAGACCAACGCGACCATCTCCCCGGACGGGAAGACCATCGCGTTCGTCGGGTCGTATGAAGGTCCGGCGGAGATCTACACGGTTCCGATGACCGGAGGGGTTCCGGTCCGGCGGACCTGGGGAGGCGGACTCCCCGTTGGGTGGACGCCCGACGGCAAGCTCCTGATGTCGACCGGCGTCATGTCCACGCTCCCCGACACGCGGCTCTTCACACTCGACCTCGCGACCGGCACGCGGACCCCCGTTCCGCTCGGCCAAGCCTCGGACGGCTCCTACGACCGCGCCGGCGGGGGAGGCACGCTCTTCTTCACGCGCTTCCCGTTCCAAGGCAGCCACACGAAGCGCTATAAGGGAGGGACGGCGCAGAATCTCTGGAAACTGCCGCCCGGTGCCGCCGAAGCGACGCCGCTGACCGCGGATTACGCGGGCACGAGCAAGACGCCGATGTGGTGGGACGGACGCGTGTATTTCGTGTCCGATCGCGACGGCTCGATGAACCTCTGGTCGATGGATGCGGATGGCCACGACGTACGGCAGCTGACCCACCACCAGGGCTGGGACATCCAATCCCCAGCGCTCTCGAACGGCAAGATCGTCTATCAGCTGGGCGCCGACCTCTGGATCTACGACATCGCGAGCGGTCAGGGACACCTGATTCCCATCACGCTGACTTCTGACTTCGATCAGCTGCGCGTCCGCTGGGTGACCAAACCCATGGACTACGTGACCGCAACGCATGTCTCGCCGAATGGCGATCGCGTGGTGCTGACGGCCCGCGGCCAGGTGTTCGTCGCGCCGGTGGGACCGGGGCGCCTCGTGGAAGCCTCGCGTCATCAGGGTGTTCGCTACCGGTCCGCGCGCTTCGCTCCCGACGGCAAGTCCCTCGTGGTGCTCTCCGACGAATCGGGCGAGACCGACTGGTGGCGCCTCCCGGCCAATGGCGTCGGGACTCCCGAGCAGGTGACCAACGACGCGAAGGTCTTGCGATGGGACGGCGTCACGTCGCCCGACGGGAAGTACCTCGCCTACTACGACAAGAATCAGACGCTCTGGCTCGTCGATCTCAGTGCGAAGAGAGCGACGAAGATCGAATCGCCCGATGACGGCGACTACCAGGATCTGATCTGGTCTCCCGACTCGAAGTGGCTCGCCTATACGCGGCCCGGAACGACGTTCTCGACCATCGTGCTGTATTCCGTCGTGTCCGGAAAGGCGACGCCGATCACCACGCCTCGGGCGGACAGCTACTCGCCCGGATGGAGCGCGGACGGGAAATGGCTCTACTTCCTCTCCGACCGGAACTTCCGGTCCCTCATCGGCGGTCCGTGGGGCCCGCGCGCACCGGAGCCGTTCTTCGACAAGCAGGCGAAGATCTACCTCGTGTCGCTCGTGAAGGGCCTGCGTTCGCCCTTCCAGCCCAAGGACGAGACCCCCGCGGCACCGCCTGATACCGGCAAGAAGGACGTCACCGTCACGGTGGATTTCGACGGGATCGCGGACCGGCTCTTCGAGGCGCCGGTACCGGCGGGCAACTACGCCAATCTGTCGGTGGGAAGTGACCGGCTCTTCTATCTCTCCTTCGGGGCCGCATTTCAATCGCCGCGGGCCTTGATGTCTCTGGAGATTTCGAATCAGTCTCCCAAGGCGAAGTCCGTCTCGGACGACATGCTGCAGTACGAGCTCACGGCCGACCGGAAGAAGCTGATGATCCAGAAGGACGGGGACCTCTACATCGTGGATGCCTCGAGCGCCCCCGCCACGCTCGACACCAAGTCCCAGGTGCAGCTCTCGGGTTGGACCTTTCCGATCGATCCTCGCGAAGAGTTCGCCGAGATGTTCCGCGAGGCGTGGCGCCTGGAGCGGGACTACTTCTACGACCAGCACATGAATGGCGTGAACTGGCCCGCGATGCGGACCAAGTACGGAGCGCTCGCATCGCGGGTCACGAGCCGGGGCGAGCTGTCCGACGTCCTGGCGCAGATGGTGAGTGAGCTTTCGGCGCTCCACATCTTCGTTTACGGTGGCGACGCCCGCCAAGGCGACGATCAGATCGCGCTGGGCTCCCTGGGCGCGACCTACGAGCGCGACGAGGCGAATGGCGGCTGGCGCATCACGCACATCTACAAGACCGACCCGGATTTCCCGGTTCAGCGCGCTCCGCTCGCGATGCCCGCCCTGGGTGTCGCCGAGGGTGACGTGATCCAGATGGTGAACGGCGTGCCCACGCTGTCGGTCCCCGACCTCGACGCGCTCCTCGAAAATCAGACAGGCAAGGAGGTGCTCCTGCGCGTGAAGACGCCGGGTGCAGCCGCCGGCGGCCGGGACGTGGTGGTGACGCCGTTCTCCCGCGGCGCGCTGTCGGGGCTCCGGTACAGCGAATGGGAGTATACGCGCCGGCTCGCGGTGGATGCGGCCGGTCACGACTCCATCGGGTACGTGCATTTGCGCGCGATGACCGGGAACGACATCGCCCAGTTCGAGCGCGATTTCTATCCGGGCATGAACCGCCAGGGCATGATCATCGATGTCCGCCACAACAACGGCGGAAACATCGACAGCTGGGTACTCGAGAAGCTGATGCGGAAGGCGTGGATGTACTGGCAGAGCCGGATCGGGAAGCCGTACTGGAACATGCAGTGGGCGTTCCGCGGGCACATGGTCGTGCTCTGCGACCAGTGGACCGCGTCGGACGGCGAGGCCTTCAGCGAAGGGTTCCGGCGGCTGGGGTTGGGCAAGGTGATCGGGGCCCGGACCTGGGGCGGCGAGATCTGGCTCTCATCGTCGAATACCCTGGAGGACCACGGGATCGCGACGGCGGCCGAGAATGGCGTGTATGGGCCGGAAGGGGCCTGGCTGATCGAGGGTCATGGGGTGGACCCCGACTCGGTGGTCGACAACCTCCCGGGCGCCACCTATCGAGGCCAGGACGCTCAGCTCGATGCGGCGGTCGCGTATCTGCGGGCCGAGATGAAGGCGCATCCGACCCCGGTACCTCCTCCTCCCGCATATCCCGACAAGAGTCACTAGGGGTATCTTCTAGCCTCGATGCAAGACCTTCTTCCCCAGCTCCAGTCGTCACTCGGCGGCCGGTTCCGCTTTGAGCGGGAGCTGGGGGGCGGAGGCATGAGCCGGGTTTACCTCGCGGAAGAAGTGGGGTTGGCCCGCAAGGTCGTCGTGAAAGTCCTGGCCCCTGAGCTGTCGGCGGGCGTCAACGCCGACCGGTTCCGCCGCGAGACGCAGCTCGCCGCGTCGCTCCAACATCCGCACATCGTTCCCCTGCTCACCGCGGGTACCGCGGGGGATCTGCTGTACTTCACGATGCCGTTCGTCGAAGGCGAGTCGCTCCGGGCACGGGTGAAACGGGAAGGCGCCCTCCCCATCAGGGACGCCGCGCGCGTCCTGCACGACGTTGCGGACGCCCTCGCCTACGCGCACGCGCGCGGCGTCGTGCACCGCGACATCAAACCCGACAACGTCCTGCTCTCGGGCAACCACGCGCTCGTCGCCGACTTCGGCATCGCAAAAGCGATTTCGAGCTCCGGCGGATCGAGTGGACTGACCTCCGTCGGTGTGGCGATCGGGACGCCGGCGTACATGGCGCCCGAGCAGGCCGCCGGCGACCCGACCGTCGACCACCGGGCCGACATCTATTCGTTCGGTGCGATGGCGTACGAAGCGCTCTCCGGACATCAGCTCTTCGAGGGGATGAGCCCGCAACAGACGCTCGCGGCGCACCTGACCGAGCCTCCCGAGGACATCGGCAAAAAACGCCCTCAGGTCCCACGGGAACTCGCCGATCTGGTCATGGCGTGCCTCGAGAAGAACGCCGCCGATCGTCCGCAGACGGCCGCCGAAGTGCTCAAGGTCCTCGAGGGGACCGCGACGCTGACGAGTGGCGGGACGAAGCACACCCGCACGCGCACCGGCCCGGTGGCAACCCTGAAGCCCCGCACCCGGTGGATCGTCACCGCGTCCGCCGTGCTCGCGGGAGTCGCGCTCGTCTGGGGCATTGTCGGCCGTCGCGGCAGCTCCATGCTCGACGACGACAAGGTGGCCGTCGCGCCCTTCGATGTGCTGGATCCGTCGCTCCAATTGTGGCGCGAAGGGCTCGTCGACATTCTCGCCCGCTCGCTCGATGGCGCCGGGCCGCTCCGCACCGTGTCGCCGACCGTGATCGTGAAACGGTGGAGCGGACGCGCGGATCCGATCGCCGCGCGCGCCCTCGGCCAGAACACCGGTGCCCGGATCGTGGTCTATGGTGCCCTGCTCAATTCCGGGCCCGACTCGGTCCGCCTCAGCGCCAACGTCCTCGATGTCTCGACCGGCAACCAGCTCGGCGCCGTGGATCTCCGGGACCACAAGGACCGCATTGACCGGCTCGCCGACTCGGTCGCGGTCCACGTCCTGCAGGCGATCGGTGCGACGCGGATCCGGGGGCTGGGACTCGCGCGCAATACCGGCATCGGGTCCGCCTCCCTGCCGGCCGTCCGCGCCTTCCTGACCGGCGAGCAGTTCCTCCGTCACTCCGAGTGGGACTCGGCACTGGTGGCGTATCAGCAGGCGTTCGGCATCGACTCGAGCTTCACGCTCGCGTACGCCCACGCGGGGCTCGCGGCGGGGTGGGGACGCTCCGGATCCGATACGCTGACGACGCGCTACCAACTCAAGGCCGGTGCACTCAACCACGGCCTGGCCCCGCGTGACTCGTTCCTGGTGCAGTCCGAGTCCCTGATGACCATGGTGTTCGAGGGACCGCAGCAGCTGGGTGGGAAGTGGTGGACGTACGGAAAGCGGGCCGTCGCGACGCTCGAGGAAGCCGTGCGGCGGTACCCGGAGGATCCGGAGCTCTGGTACTCCCTAGGAGACGCGCGCTTCCACGCCGGGATGTTGGCCGGTGAGTCGTCCCGCCAGAGTCTCGAGGCCTTCGACAAGGCCATCGCGCTCGACTCGACGTTCTCCCCGGCGTACGTGCACCCCATGCAGCTCGGAGCCAACCTCGACGGACCCACGGGGGGGCTCAAGTACGCTCAGGGATATCTGCGGGCGGGCGGTGGAGGCCGGTATGCCGGTGAGGCCCGTGCCATCAGCACGCTCTTCAGTCCGGGCACGAGTGACGCGCGCCGTGTCCGGTTGGTCGACTCGGTGGCCGCCGTCGCGAGTGGTGGCAACGGCAAGCCACCCGCCTTTATCGGTGCCGAGTGGGGCGCGGCGACGCTCGCGCTGAACGACCCGGGCGATGCGGACGTCCGGTTCGGGCGCGCGATGGCCGGCGGCATGCTCAAGAACGCCCGTAGTGCATTCGATTCGCTGAACGCGAGGAACGTGGAGTCGCTCGCCCTGGCGAATCGTGGCCACCTGCGCGCCGCGTACAATATCGGGCCTGCCATCGCGCCGGAGCTCGCCATCGAGTACCTCATGCTTGGCGCACTGCCACCGGATTCGGCCGACCGCGCCATCAGGGAGTTCACCCACCGGGTCAGCAATGGCAACTGGTCGGCCATGGCGTGGTGGGCCACCCGGGGTGACACGGCGTCCATCAAGACCCTGATCCAATTCGTGGATTCGGTGAGACGGAAGCCGCCCCCACCCCCGAACTGGCCGCCCATCGCGGTCGAAATCACCGGGTACCTCATGAAATCGGGGCCTGCCTACCTCGCGCTCGCGCGCCGGGATACGACCGCCGCCTTGAATCTGTTCCAGGCCTTGCCCGACACCGCGTGCTTCGGCTACTGCCCCCTCGATCCCCTGGTGCGCACCGAGCTGCTCGTGGCCCGGGGCCGGGACCAGGAGGCGGCGCGGGCACTCGCCGCGGAGCCCGACTTCAATCACCGCAACCCGCTGCCATCCGACGTGCTCTGGGTCCTCGAACGTGGCCGGGTCAACGAGCGTCTCAAGAACTATGACGTGGCCAAGGACGCGTACGCGGACGTCATCGCGCATTGGGCCGACGGGGATCCGTCCCTCAAGTCCTACGTCGACGAGGCGCGCACGGCCCTGCAACGACTCTCCAGCGAAAAGAAGAGCTGATGGCCGCGAAGAAAAAGGTCACCAGGCGGAAGAAGGCGGCGAAGGAATCGCGGGGCCTCACGGCGAAGGAGCTGGTCGACGAGACTCCGCCTCCCGCCATCAAGAAGCTCGCCGACGCGATCGCCGATGATGGCGGGGTGATCGTAGGGATGTACCGCGACCCCCTCGGCTCGAACTGGCAGATCTTCGCGGGTCTTCCGCTCGCGAAAGTCGAACCGACTCCGTACCAGCGGGACCTGTCCCCGACGCACGTCGCGCGGCTCTCCAAGGCGATCGACAAGCTCGATCGCTTTCTGGATCCCGTCATCGCGGTCCGGACCGAAGATGGTGGGTATTGGACGCCCAACGGCTATCACCGGCTGGGCGCGCTGAAGTCCCTGGGCGCCCGCAGCATTCTGGCGCTCGTGGTGCCCGACGCCGAAGTCGCCCATCGGATCCTCGTCCTCAACACCGAGAAGGCGCACAACGTGCGGGAGCGCTCGCTCGAGGTGATGCGGCTGGAGCATGGCCTCGCCGAGCTGGATGACCGGGACGAGACGGAGTTCGAGCTGGAGTTCGAGGAGCCGTCGCTCCTCACGTTGGGGCTCTGCTATCAGCAGAACGGACGGTTTTCGGGTGGCGCCTACCAGTCGATTCTCAAGCGGATCGACGAGTTTCTGCCGATGAAGCTCTCCAAGGCCGTGCAGGTGCGCCGGAAGCGGGCCGCGCGGGTGCTGAAGCTGGACGATGCGGTCGGCAAGGTGGTGGCCGCCCTCAAGGCCAAGGGCTTCCAGAGTCCCTATCTCAAGGCGTTCGTCGTGTCCCGCATCAATTACCTGCGATTCAAGAAGGGCCCAGCGGAATTCGACGAGACGATCGAGAAGCTGATCGAGGCGGCGGAGAAATTCGACGCCGGGAAGATTCGCGCCGATCAGATCTCCGCCGCCGCGGGCGGCGGTGGTTCGGACGAGTAGCTAGAACTCCAGGGTCTTCAAGTACTCGTAGCTGGTCTGTATGTCCGCCAAGGGGTGCGGCGGGTTGTCGTGCTCGACGTAGTAATGCTTGATTCCCGCCTGCTCCGAATGCGCGAAGATCTTCTTCCAGTCGATGACACCCTTCCCCACATCCACCATCGTGTGATCGGGTCCCGGCCCCGGGCCCATGTCCTTCACATGCACCTGGGAGAAACGGCCGGGATACTTGGCGAAGTAGGCGAGCGGATCTTGTCCGCCGTCGGTGATCCAGAAGAGATCCATTTCGCCCTGGAGCAGCTTCGGGTCCGTGTTGGCGAGCAGCACGTCGTACGGAAGCTGGCCCTGGAGCGGCTTGAACTCGTAGCTGTGATTGTGGTAGGCCAGCTGGAGTCCAGCGGCATGAACTTTCTCGCCCGCCGTATTGAGCGACTCGGCGACCCGCTTCCAACCGTCGATGTCGGGGCGGAGCTTCTCGTCGATCCAGGCAAAGGTGATGTAGGACAAGCCGACCGTGTGCGCGTCGGCGATCATTTGGTCGAGACCGGCTGGAAGCTTGGCGTAGTCGAAGTGCATCGAGACACCGGTGAGCCCCAGGCCGTCCAGCATCTTTTTTACGTCCGCCGGCGCGTGGCCGAAGAAGTCCGTGAGCTCGACTTCCTGGTACCCGATCCCGGCGACCCTTTTCAAGGTGCCCTCGAAATCCGCCTTGAGCAAGTCGCGGACGGTATAGAGCTGGAGACCGACCTTGGGGATCCGGGCCAACGACGGGATTCGGGATTGGGGATTCGGGATTGGGGGGATCATGGCCGACGCAGCGACCATCCCGAGTGTCTCCAAGAACTCGCGGCGCCCCACCCAATCCCCAATCCCGAATCCCTCATCCCGCTTCATATTTCGTTCCTCTTCATCGCGTCCACCGCGAAGTTCGCGGCCCGCGCGGTCAGTGCCATGTAGGTGATCGACGGGTTCTGGCACGCCGATGAGGTCATGCAGGCGCCGTCGGTGATGAACAGGTTGGGGATGTCCCACGCCTGGTTGTTCGCATTCAGCACGGACGTCTTGGGATCCCGGCCCATCCGGCAGGTGCCCATCTCGTGAATCGCCTTCCCGGGAGGCGAGAAGTCCGTACCCACCGAGATGTTCCTCGCTCCCGCCGCGGCCAGCATCTCGGCCGCCGCGATGGACGAGTCCTCCATCAGCTGACGTTCGTTGTCCGAGTACGCCACGCTGATCTTGATGACCGGAACGCCCCACTTGTCATTCTTGGTCTTGTCGATCTCGAGGTAGTTGTCGTGATTCGGCAGACACTCCCCGAAGCCCGAGAATCCCATGTGCCAATTGCCCGGCTCCTCGAGCTGCTTCTTCCAGCCCGCGCCGAAGCCGGGCAGGTCGGTCCCACGCCACCAGCCGTCACGCCCGGCGCCACCCTGGAATCCGTACCCGCGCAGGAACTTGGACTTCGGGCCCCCGATCAGATTCCGGAACCGGGGCATGTAGATGCCGTTGGGACGACGGCCCACGGTGTTCCGGTCGGCGGGCGCATCGATCTGGCCCGAGGCGCCGCCGCCCATGATGTGGTCCATGATGTTGTGCCCCACCTCGCCACTCGAATTGGCGAGGCCATTCGGCAGGTCGGTGGTCGCCGAATTGAGCAGAAGGCGCGCGGACTCGAGCGCCGACGCGCAGAGGAACACCACCCGCGCATGAAACTCGAGCGGGTGCATGGTGCCCGCATCAATCACGCGGACGCCCGTGATCCGGTTCTTTTTCTGGTCGTAGATCAGGGAGTGGACGACGCTGTCCGCGCGCAGGGTCATCTTCCCGGTCTTCTGGGCCGCGGGCAGCGTGGCGTTGATCGAGTTGAAGTACGACAGCGTGATGCAGCCGCGCTCGCAGTACCCGCAGTAGTGGCACGCCGCGCGCCCGTTGTGATTCTCGGTCAGCACCGCGCACCGGCCGATGGTGAGAACCCGCTCGCCGCCCCAATGCTTGGCGACGACGTCCCGCATCATCGTCTCACCACAATTGAGGTCCATCGGCTTCAGGAACTTGCCGTCGGGGAGCTGCGGCAATCCCAGCTTCTCCCCCGAGATCCCGATGAACTCTTCGACGTGATCGTACCAGGGCTCGATGTCCTTGTAGCGGAT
>Ga0126381_100011333_pt1 | contig 10069 bp, 10 predicted proteins | sample PanSoiMetPlot_28_FD_96465 | JGI IMG/M metagenome (GOLD analysis project Ga0126381, IMG submission 96465) | Tropical forest soil microbial communities from Panama - MetaG Plot_28 | ecosystem: Environmental > Terrestrial > Soil > Tropical forest > Bulk soil | place: Panama | collected 2016-02-17 | reverse complement strand
GGGCCCTTCTGGGAAGCCGAGCCTGAGCACCAGGATTACCTCCAGCACTACCCCGACGGGTACACCTGCCACTTCGTCCGGCCCGGCTGGAAGCTGCCGCGCCGCGCGGAGCACGTCACCCCCTAACCAGGTCGCCAAGGGCCGACTCGTCACGAAGACAGGCCTGCCTGATTCTTTTCGCTTGACGCATGCCGATATGGGCATATGATGGCGCCCATGGCACGGGCAGCGACGACGTCGGACGTCTTCAACGCGATCGCCGAGCCGCAGCGCCGGGAGATCATGGTGCTGCTGCGGGCGGGCGAGCGGCCGGTGACCGAGTTGGCCCGGGAGCTGGGGATGACCCAGCCGCGCGCGTCCAAGCACCTGCGGGTGCTCAGGGAGGTCGGGCTGGTACGGGACCGCAAGGCAGGCAAGCAGCGCCTGTACGGCCTTGACGCCCGCGGGCTGCGGCCGGTTCACGAGTGGACCGGCGGGTTCGAGCGGTTCTGGAGCGAGAGCTTCGACCGGCTGGACGCGTACGTGCGGGACCTCAAGCAGGCAAGGCAGGAGGAGTAGCTGATGAGCGCGACGGGACGAGGAGGGTCGGCGCAGTCCGCGACGGCCGACCGCGAGATCGTCATCTCCCGGGTCATCGACGCCCCACGGGAGCTGGTGTTCGAGGCGTTTACCGAGGTGCGGCACCTGTCGCGGTGGTGGGGGCCGGAGGGGTTCACCACCACCACGCGGTCCTTCGAGTTCCGCGTCGGCGGGGCGTGGGACTTCGCGATGCACGGGCCGGACAGCACGGACTACCAGGAGTGGATCTCCTGGACCGAGATCGCCCCGCCGGAGCGGATCGCGCTGCTGCACGGTGAGTCCCGCGACGACCCGAACGCCTTCGAGTCGGTCCTTACGTTCGAGCCCGACGGTGTGGCGACCCGGATCGTGATGCACACGGTGTTCCCCACCAAGGAGCTGCGCGACGAGGCGGTCGAGAAGTACCACGCCATCGAGGGCGGCCAGCAGACCCTGAGCAACCTGGCTGCCTACCTCACCGAGATCGTTCGGAACGGAGCTGAGGGCTGATGGCCGGGAAGGTGTTCTTCAGCGTGTCGATGTCGCTGGACGGCTTCATCGCGCCCGATCCCGTGCCCTTTGAGGACCTCTTCGCGCCCGGGAAGCAGGACGACCCGGACGTGCGGCGCTGGATGGCGCAGTGGATGGAACTGCAGCAGTGGATCTTCCCGCAGCGGTTCTTCCGGGAGAACCTGAAGCTCGGCGAGGGCGGTGAGGAAGGGCGCGACAACGACGTCGCGCGGGAGACGTTCGAGCGCACCGGCGCGAGCGTGATGGGAAAGCGCATGTTCGACGCCGGCGAGCAGTCATGGCCTGAAGAGGCGCCGTTCCATACCCCGGTGTTCGTCGTGACGCACACCAAGCGTGACCCGTGGGAGCGGTCCGGCGGCACGACCTTCCACTTCGTCAACGACGGCATCGACGCCGCCCTCGACCAGGCCCGCGAGGCCGCCGACGACCGGGACGTCCGCATCGCGGGCGGCGGTGCGACGATCCTGGAGTACGTGAACGCCGGCCTGATCGACGAGTTCTCGATCACGCTCTCACCCGTGCTGTTCGGCTCCGGGATCCGCCTGTTCGAGGGCGTGGACGCGGGCCGCGTGGCCCTGGAACCGGTCCGCGCGGAGCCCTCCCCGAGGGTGACGCACCTGACCTACGCCGTGCGCCCACGGTAGCGTCAAGCCTGCATGGCTTGACGAATAAGAGCCTCAGCAGGTCAGCGCCTACCGAACGTCCAGCCCTGTCACGGCCCGGCCGATGAGCATGCGCTGGATCTCGGAGGTCCCCTCGAAGATCGTGAAGATCCTGGCGGTAGGGGCAGTTTACGCAGGTCAGCGGCCTGCGGACCCCCGTGGTATCAGCACGGATTCAGCACGGGCTGTCGGAGATGAATGTCGGTTTCGGGTCGGCCCATGTCCGGTTTCGGTCGTGGTGCGAACGCACGCCGAGAAGGTACTTGAGCGCTTGCGTGGCTGCTGTCGGCAGCCTACTCGGCAGCGGGTCCAGCCGAGGTATATTCTCGCGCTGACCTGCGAATATCTTGCCGCCCACGATACCGGGCCATGCGTGGCGCGGACAGGGCGCACACGGGCCGGACGTCCGGAGGACGCCCAAACCCCGGGCTGGCCGCTGTCGCGCCGACACGGCGGTGCCGCGGGCGGACGGGCCGCATCACGCCAACGACGACAAGCCCGCCCTGCCGCGTAACTCCTGACGCGGCACGATATGAAGGCAGATCACGGGACCCCATACAGTTATCGGGTGATCCAGCGGGGAGCCACAGCACGGGCGGAGTGCCGCATCAGCGAACTGGCGGGTCACGGAGTCGGCGGCGAGGTAGGGCTCGATGTCTGACAGGAAGGTCCAGTCGGCTCCGCCGTTGAGGGAGGCTCCGAGGATCGCGGTCAGGCCGTTTACGAGGATGCAGTCCCACCCGCCGAGATCAGCCATGGAGACCTGGCCCGACATGCCGTTGCTGGCACCCTGGGGATTGATGCAGATCGCGAAGTAGTCGCCGCGTCGCCGGGCTGATACATGGCCTCGATCGCCTTGGCGGTGACGGTGCAGGCCGACGCGCCAGCCGTCCGGTTGATCGAGTCCTCGACCTCCTGTTCCGGCTCGATGGCAGGCCCGGCGGCACCCACGGCCAGGCCCTTGACGCGGTGGATGACGTCGCCGGCCTTCCCGCTGAGGACGACGGCTGCGGCGCCCAGGACCACACACCCTGGCGGCCTTCCTGGCCGTCATGATGCGGCGGGCGCGGCGGGAACGGGCCTCCCAGTAGTCGTTCTGGGCGTCCCGGTACAGGCGGTGCTGCAGCCTCTTCTCACCCGCCGCGGACAGTCCGGCGCTGAATACCACGACCCGCGCCGCGGGAGCACGGGCCCTGTCGGCGCGCCCCGAGCAGTCCCCTGTGTTCTCGTTCCGGCACCGGCGGTACACGGACCGGTGGTCCATGCCCCCCAGAGGCGGGGCGATCCCGGCCCAGCAGGGCCAACGCACCGGGCGCGCCGCCAGCAGGAATCACGAAGCGTGTCAGCAGCTCTTGCCGGACCCGGATCACAGATAACACGTTGCGCCGGGCCGAGCACCAGTACCTTTGCCGGCGATGCCCACTGCCTTGCCCGGCCGAGTCTCCGACGCCTCGGCCACAGTGGTTTAGACCAATTCGCATCGATGTTTGCCCGGATGTCCCGGTACGCCCCGGCACTACTCGGTATCGACCAGCGGGCAGGTGTGGAAATGAGCTTTCCGGTACGCGGAAAGGCTGGCGTCGGCCGCATCACAGCTTCTGGACTGTGCATCAGGACGAGGTGAGCACGTCGGTGGCTTCGTTGTCCCAACGGCGCCGAGCGCGGCGCACGGACCGCGGATCGGAGTAGGCGAGTTGCCGGGCAAGCGCGGCGGTGCTGGCCGTTCCGGACTGGCGGGCCTTGACGGCACGGCTATGGCGGGCGGCGTCCAGCTCGGCGCGCCACGTGGTGCCGTGCTCGGCGAGCTGGCGCTGCAACGTCCGCGGGCTGATTGCCATCTGCCTGGCCACCCTCTCCAGCGACGGGCTGCCCGCCTCAATCGACCGGGCCAGGTGTCGCAGGAAATAACCTTGCCAGGTGACCGGAGGAGGCGTCGGCAAGCTGGCTGCATAACGGTCCAGGATGCGGGCGAGAGCGGGATCCGCACGACGCATCGGCAAATCCAGGTCACGAGCGCTGAAGGTGCACATGGCGACCGGCGCGCCGAAGTCAATATTGCGGGTGCCCAGCGCTTCGGCCATCCGTCGGTGCGAACGGGGCGCTGACTGGGCGAACGCAACCCGGACCGGGCGCACCGGCAGGCCCGTGGCCGCCCGCGCCCTGGCGTAAAGCACTGCGACGTTGTACTGGAGGCACAATTCTTCACCACGCCCGCCCGGCTCGACCTGGCGGTAGGAGTAGGTGGTCTCCCGGTCGATCTCGGTCTCGACCCGCCGCTCAACCCGGGTCGTTACCAGGTGCGTATACCGGCCGACAGCCTCCAGACCTTCGCGGAGCGTGCCCGAAGCCATGAAAAGGTAGTCGAATAGGTCCAGCTCACCGACACGGTGACGGTCCACCACGGTCATGGCGATGTCCGGATCCCCGAGCGCATGCTCAGCTATCTCGAACAGGTCCATGATGTACCTTGAGGGGATCATCGCCACGCCGGTGGTGTTGAGCGCCCAGGCTGGCAACTGGGCGTCGCGGGCAAGTTGCCGTGTGTCAACCCCAGCTGCCGCGGCCGCACCCAGCAGTGAGCGCGGCAACGGCGACGAGTCGCACACGGTCGCTGCGCTCAACGAACTCACCGTGCCGTTATCTCCGGTAGCCGGCCGATCAGCCACGATCTGCGCGCACCGAACCTGTTCGCTCCTCCACAGCGCCAGTATGACCCGGGAATGGCCCGCGTGGGGAGGACAGGATGCGCCACGACGCGGACCAGGGCACGCCATTCTCTGAACGCCACCGGGGCCAGGTGCGTACGGCTTCGGCGGGCTACCTAATCAGCCTGGCTATCACCGGGTCGGGACTGTCGAACGTGACAGATTCCGCCACATGCCTGTGCGCCTACGGTGATCGCAACAAGAACCTTTGGCCACGATCGGAGGGAGCCTGACGGTATGAGCGAGGCACCGAGATCCTTGGCGGCGGCAGGTTCAGGATTTGAGCGCGACGTGCTGCCCTACCTGGGTCGGCTGCATTCGGCTGCCGTGGTGGCAGATCGGGGTGTTCACGCTGGCCCTGATCCTGTCCGCCGGGCTGCCAAAGGCCCGCCTCGATGCCGACGGCCCGATGATCGCCGGGGCATAGCCGAGGAGTTCGGTCAGCTAGTGAGCACGCTCGCCCCGACTGACGATCCCTGCTTGACAGGAATCCAACGATCAATACGGGGGCTGTCCGGCGGGATGCCGCCCTGGAGCGGATCCTGGAGCGGCCTGGGAGCTCGCGCGAGACGGTGGGCTGGCAGTAGCGCTCGCGGGAAACTCGAGCAAGGGGAAGCGCCGATGAAGGGTAGCGCCGTTGTCGTGGCTGCTGGCCCGAACGGACTTGCCGCCGCGATACTGCTAACGCGAGACGGTTACAAGGTGACCGTCTCGGAGAAGGACGCCCAGGCCTGTTCCGGTATCGGCCGCCAGTGCCTGGGAACGGTGGCAGCGAACCGGGGTCGCCCAGTTAGGCCATGCCACATCATGCAGGCGAGGTTCCGGCATCTGCTCGACGCCGAATTCCCCTAGGTCCGGAACCGGATCGGGGACCTCGGCGGCCGGAGATCCAGCCTGATCAGCGTGCTGCCGCCTTCGGTGGCCGGCGCGCCCCGGCCAGGAGATGCGCGGCTTTAAACTCTCACAGGCCGGCGTCCCGTCCTGGAATGCGCGTTCGCGCAGCTTGCCGAGGACAAGACAGGCGACAGCGGCGGGTCCGCAAGCTTCAAGACCACTACCGCCGGGCCACCGCAGGCAAGAACACGATCACGCGGCAGAGATCCTCACCCAAGTTCGCAAGATCCCCGGCGCTACTTCACCATCGTGTTCGTCGACTCCTGCGCGTCCGCCATGCAGAACTCGCACCTGCCCGGGGTCAAGCAGACTTCGAGAACTTCATGCGCGTGCTCAACGGGTCCACCAGTCTTCCACGACCTCGACGTGATCGACGACCGGCGCTGACCCGCCAAAGCGCGCATACGACTGGCCGCAGCATGACGGGCCGTGCATCGGGCGCGGCCGCAGACCGGACGCCCAGGCTATGATCATGGTCGTGGCCCAGGTCGCGGCTGCTCAGCGCGCCATCACGACGCCTATGTCAACGGAAGCCAGAATTAATTCGAGGGCCGCCGACAGCCTACTCGCGGCTCGCATGCTCGATCGTGAAGCCCTCGATCCAGCTGTGGTACCGCGGACGCCACTTGAGCGCCGTCTTGGACCGGGCGTTGCTCGCGCCACGCAGTTCGGTCATGAACGCCGCGCCCCACCCGCCCGCGACAAGCCGGACGAGAGCGACCGGGACGCGCTTTGGCGCCGGCGCGCCCAGCATGGACGCGAACGCGGGGAGCCACTGCCCGATCGTGACCGGGGTATCGTCAGCGATGTTCAGCACACCTGAGACATCGCTGTCCAGCGCCGCGACGACTGCCGAGGCGGCGTCGCTGGCGTGCGTGAACGAAAGCACCGAGGCGCCCTTGCCCGCGATCGGGAACTTCCCCTCGTGCACCTGCCGCGTGTAGAAACCGCCGGGTGAGAAGTACGAGCCAGGGCCATACAGGTGCCCGAAACGCAGCACTAGTCCCTTGGCGTCGGCGGTCCTGCACTCCAGCTCCCTCAGCGCCGCCAAGACGGGCGCGAACTGCGCCGGCGGGCGGATCCACAGTGGCGCGTCCTCGTCAGCAAGCCCCTGCCCGGGTTCATAGGCATAGGCAAGCCCTTGCGTGATGATCCGCGGCGCGCCGGTCTCCAGCGCCGCGTCGAGCAGGTTGCGGGTGCCCACGCTCCGCAGCCGGTTAGTCTGCTCGAAATCACGCGCCAAAGTCTTGGTGTTGATCCGGGACGGGAGCGCGGTGGCCATATGCACCACGGCGTCCGGCTCAGCCGCTTGAACCACCCGGCGGACCGCCGAGTGGTCGAGCAGGTCGGTGCCGCTCTCGCGCGACACCTCGACGACGTGGTGACCAGCCGCGGTCAGCTGCGGGACCAGACTCTTTCCTATGACACCGGTCGCCCCGGCGATGAGTACTTTCATGTCCGCCAGTCTTACGGGCATCGCGTCGGCCGAACAGGACGGAACACGCCGACAACCAGGCCAAACGCGCCAAGCCGCGAACGGACGCCACGACGTTAGCCGACCGGCGTGGTCGGTCCCCGGCCTGGCGTGTCCGGTCCTTTTCGGCGGATGCGATGGCGATGAAAATCATGCGTCATGAAGGTACTCATCGGCCGGAGCGATGAGCTCGCGGCCATCGGCCGGCTCATGGAGGGGATGCGGTCCGGCCGGGCGAGCGTGTTGGTGTTCCGCGGCGAGGCTGGGATCGGTAAGACTGCGATGCTGGATGCCGCGGCGGAGCAAGCGATGGGGGCGCGGGTGCTGCGGGCAGTCGGGGTAGCGGGCGAGGCGGAGTTGCCGTTCGCAGCGCTACACGCCCTGCTGCTTCCGATCCTAGACGAGATCAGCAGGCTGCCGGAGCGGCAGGCTACGGCGCTGCGCGGCGCTCTCGGGCTGGCTGAGACGGCAGGGGCGGACCGGTTCTTGGTCAGCCTGGGGGTGTTGAGCCTGATCGCAGAGCTTGCCGAGGACCGACCGGTGCTGTGCCTGATCGATGACGCGCAGTGGCTGGATCGGGCATCGGCGGATGCGCTGGTGTTCGCGGCCCGGCGGCTGAACGCGGAGCGAGCGGCGGTGATCTTCGCAGTTCGTGACGAGCCGCCCGGCGCGGATCTGCCCGGGCTGCCGGAGCTGCGGCTGGGCGGGCTGTCTCAGGCAGCGGCCGGGCAGTTGCTGGCCGGGGCGGGGCTGGTGCCGACGGTCCGGGATCAGCTCATCAACGAGGCGACCGGCAATCCGCTGGCTCTGATCGAGCTGTCACGCGGGCTGTCTGCCGAGCAGCGAGCCGGGTCGCTCACCCCGCTGAGCCTGCTGATGCCTTCCCCCGCGAGCCCGGCGCAGGCCTCATTCGGTGAGCGGATCACGGCGCTGCCCGTGGCGGCTCGGCGGGCCCTGCTGATCGCCGCGCTGGCCAGGACCGCGAACCTGACGGAAGTCAGCCAGGCGGTCGGCGCCACGGGCGGGTCGCTGACGGACCTGGCGCCGGCCGAGCACAACGGGCTGCTGCGGGTGACCCCTGCCGGAGTCGCTTTCTCCCACCCACTGGTCCGAGCGGCGGCCTGGGCCGGCTTCGATGTGGCCGACCGGATGGCGGCTCATCAGGCGCTAGCCAAGGTCCTGGACGGAGAGCGGCGGGCCTGGCACCTGGCAGCGCTGGCATCTGGCCCCGACGAGCAGGTAGCGGCCGGGCTGGACGCCGCCGCGCAGCACGCAGGCCGCAGGGGCAACCCGGCCGCGGCGTCGGCCGCGTATGAACGGGCCGCGGGGTTGTCGGCCAGCGCGGCAGCACGAGGCCGGCGGCTCGTCCTGGCGAGCGGGGCGGCAGCAGACGCCGGGCAGCTGCCGCGGGCTGCCGATCTGGCCCGGAAGGCCGAGCGGCTAGTTACCGATCCGGCGGTGGTCGCGGCGCTGGCCGGGGTGCAGGCGCAGCTGCGATACGAGAACGACCGGCCCGTCGATGGGGCAAGCATCCTGCTTGACGGTGCGATGCGGCTTGGTGGTTTCGACCCCGCTGCCGCCCGGACGATGGTTATCGAGGCCCTCACCTGCCTGTGGCGCGGCGTGGTCAATCCGGCAAACACAGAGCTGGAGCGGCAGGCAGCAGCCTTGCTGTCACCAGCGGACGCGCGCCTGATGGAGTTCCTCCAGGCGGTCCGGAGGTTGCAGGACGGTGATCCCGAGGCGCAGGCCATCGTGTCGGCCTGGCCGGACGCCCATCCCGGCCCCGGGTGCATCCAGTCCTTTCCCCTATGCTTCGACCTGGTCCGAGGCGATCTGCCGACTGCCCGCAAGCGTGCCGCCGACCTGGCCGATGAGTGCCGGGTGCGTGGGAAGGCCGGCCTGCTGGCACAAGCGCTGGGGTACCTCGCCCGCACTCAAGGCCTGTACGGGGAGCACCTGGATGCGATGGCAAGCGTCGAGGAAGGCCGGCGCATTGCCGCCGACACTGGGCAGACCGGATTGACTGGCCGCCTGGCTGCAGTTGCCGCGGAACTCGCTGCCGTCACCGGAGACGAGGAGCAGTGCCGGACTTGCGCAGCCGAAGCCTGTCAGCTGTCAGCGGGCGTATGGGCTACAGCGCTCGCCGGTGCCGACTGCGCGCTTGCCCGGCTCGACCTAGGTCAAACCCGATACCAGTCGGCCCTTGACCGGCTGGAGGCAGTCACGACCGGCCCTGCTCGGCATGCACACGTCGTGCTCTACGCTTACCCTGACCACGTCGAGGCAGCGGTGCGGGCCGGACGACCGGAATTCGCAGCGGGCCCGCTGGCTAGGTTCACCGCGTGGGCGAACGCGATCAAGCAGCCCTGGGCAACCGCAGTGGCCGCGCGGTGCGCGGGCCTGACAGCGGCCGGCAGTGACGCGGAAGCGTGGTACCTGCAAGCGCTGGCCACGCATGACGGTGACGGGCGCCCGTTCGAACAGGCACGTACCCATCTCGCCTACGGCGAGTGGCTGCGCCGCGGTCGGCGCCGCGGCGTCGCCCGCGAGCACCTGCTGGCTGCGGCGGCCTCGTTCGCGAGGCTGGGTGCCCGGCCCTGGCAGGATCGCGCTGAGGCCGAACTGCGCGCCACCGGCTCCGCCGTGCCGGCTGTCAGGGCCGACGACATGCTGGCGCGACTCACCCCACAGGAGTTGCAGGTGGTACGGCTGGCTGCCACCGGGGCCTCCAACAAGCAGATCGCCGCCCAGCTCTTCTTGTCCCACCGTACGGTGGGCTACCACATGTACAAGGCCTTCCCCAAGCTCGGCGTCACCGCCCGTGAGGAGTTGGCCCGATACGCGTTATGACCTCACCATCGGGCGCGGGCCAGCGCCGCCATGTAGTCACGCAGAGGCCTTCCTGCGGCACTGGCCTGGGCGCCTCCGCGGAGGCCGGGCGGGCCTGCCCGGCCGGACCTGTCGCCCGCAACCCAGGCGGGTGCCGTCGTGATTCGGGTAAACCGGACACGAGCAGAGGCCGCTCCACTCCCTGGTGGAACGGCCCGCCTCCCCGGGTCAACGATAGGTATATCCGCAGGCCAGCGCTACCGCACGTCCAATCCAGTCACGGCCCGCCCGATGATCATCCTTTGAATTTCGCTCGTTCCCTCGAAGATCGTGAAGATCTTCGCGTCCCGGTGCCAGCGCTCGACCGGGTATTCGCGGGTGTAGCCGTTCCCGCCCAGGATCTGGATGGCCTG
>Ga0126381_100011332_pt1 | contig 10069 bp, 9 predicted proteins | sample PanSoiMetPlot_28_FD_96465 | JGI IMG/M metagenome (GOLD analysis project Ga0126381, IMG submission 96465) | Tropical forest soil microbial communities from Panama - MetaG Plot_28 | ecosystem: Environmental > Terrestrial > Soil > Tropical forest > Bulk soil | place: Panama | collected 2016-02-17 | reverse complement strand
TTGCGGTCGAACGTCTGAGTCTCTTGATGCACGACCTTGCCCTTGACCTTGATCCTGACTTGCGCCCTGTAGCTTGGCGATCCATCCTCGCGGTGCCGCGTGGTGATGGTTCCCATTTTAGTGCTCCATTCGATTCCCAGTGCTCCAATGGAGCACCGTAGAAAAGGAAACGTCCGGAAACTAGCGGAAACAGGCCTGAAACGAAACAGCGATGGAACTTTGCAGAATTGGCTCAAAATCGGGAAAACACCAACGGATTCAATGCGCATAGGTTCTGCATCGCTCCGATGATGGAATGGACCGACCGGCATTGCCGGTTCTTCCATCGGCTGCTGACGCGGCGCGCGCTGCTCTATACCGAGATGCTGACCAGCGGTGCGGTGCTGCACGGCGATCGCGCCCGGCTTCTCCGCTACGACGCGGCCGAGCATCCCTTGGCGCTACAGGTCGGCGGCGCCGATCCGCGCGCGCTGGCCCTGTCCGCGAGGATCGCCGCCGACGGTGGATTCGATGAAATCAACCTCAACGTCGGCTGTCCATCGGACCGGGTCCAGGAAGGCCGCTTCGGCGCTTGCCTCATGGCGGAGCCGGCGCTGGTCGGCGACTGCGTGGCGGCGATGAAGGCCGCCATTGCGATACCGGTCACGGTCAAATGCCGAATCGGCGTCGACGAACAGGACCCGGAAGCGGCGCTTGCCGTTTTTGCCGGTACGATCGAGCGCGCCGGCGCCGACGCGCTGATCGTGCATGCCCGCAAAGCGTGGCTGAAGGGTTTGTCCCCGAAAGGGAACCGCGAAGTGCCGCCGCTCGACTACGATCGGGTCTATCGCCTCAAGGCGGCGCGTCCGCGGCTGGCAATCGTGCTCAATGGCGGGATTGCCAGTCTGGCCGAAGTGGACGGGCATCTCGATCGGGTGGATGGGGTCATGATAGGCCGTGCGGCCTATCAGCAGCCCTGGCGGCTTCTTGGCGTCGATCCTTTGGTGTTTGGCGATGCGCCGCCGCTTATCTCGCCGCGCGCCGCGGCAGCAGCGCTCATGCCCTATATCGAGCGCGAGCTTGCAGACGGCACCCGTCTTCACGCCATCACGCGCCACCTGCACGGATTGTTCCAGGGCGTGCCGGGCGCGCGGGCGTTCCGCCGCCGGCTTGCCGAGGCGGGAGCGTCGCCACAAGCTGGCGCGGCATTGCTGGTCGAGGCGATCGCACTCGTCAAAGAAGACGCGTTCGGCACCGCTCGCGTCGCGGCGTAACGGAGCGATCGGGACCGCATCTAAAACTGCCGCGGATAGATGAAAGGGAGACGGTGTTAGGCGTTCCATTCACCGAACTGCTCTGGCTTGCTATTGCCGTCATTATTGCCGGCGTCATTACCGGGCTGCTTGCTGGACTGTTCGGCGTGGGCGGCGGCGCGGTTATCGTGCCAGTGCTCTACGAAGTCTTTCGTCTGCTCGGCGTGCCTGACGAGGTGCGCATGCAGTTCTGCATCGGCACCTCGATCGCAATCATCGTGCCGACGACATTGCGCTCCTATCTCGCCCATCGCGAAAAGGATCTGGTGATCCCGGGCATCATTCGCATTTGGTCGGCACCGGCGGTGCTTGGCGTCGTGTGCGGGGCGGTCATTGCCGCGTTCGCACCGTCGGAGGTATTCAAGATCGCCTTCATCATCCTTGCCACGTTCATCGCGAGCAAATTCTTGTTGGGGGGAGATCGCTGGAATATCGCCAACGATCTACCCAATGCGGCGATCATGTCGTTTTATGGATTCGGCATTGGGCTTGCGAGCTCGTTGATGGGAATAGCTGGCGGCTCGCTGTCTACCATTGTGCTTACGATGTACGGCAGGCCGATCCATAATGCGGTGGCGACTGCGGCGGGGCTCGGCGTACCGATCACGATCGCCGGCGCGATCGGCTATATCATCGCCGGATGGCCGCACCAGGCGCTGCTGCCGCCGTTGTCCATCGGTTTTGTGTCGCTAATCGGATTGGTGATGATGGCACCGATATCGAGCCTGACTGCCCCTTACGGCGCCCGGCTCGCGCACCAGCTGTCGCGCCGGACCCTCGAAATCGCCTTTGCGATTTTTCTGTTGCTCGTGTCGCTGCGTTTTGTGTTCAGCCTATTCTGACAAGTAGTTTGGATCGAGCTTCGCTCGATCCGGCCGCGCCATTCTCCCAGATATCGCACCGCGATATCCGGGCTACTTATGCTCAAGGATATCCTTTGAGCATTAGCCGGTCGCCGTTGACCTGCCAGCTCTGCAAACGGTTGAGAAAACTCATGCCCAAGAGGCTCGTGCGCAACTGGCCGGACTGTACCACCAATGCGTCGACGGAGCGCTCTTCGAGTTCACCCATGGCGACGCGGTCGAGCGTCACCGGCGCGGCGCGCGCACGCCCGTTCGCAGTTTCGATACTCACCGTGTAGTTCAGCAGAGCGAGCGGCAAGCCGGCCGCCTTGGCATCCTCGGCCGTGAGCACAACCGAAGTCGCGCCGGTGTCGACCACCATGTGTACCCGCGCGCCGTTGATTTGTGCGGAGATCGCGAAATCTCCCGAGCCGGTGCGCGCCACTTCTGCGGTACGACCATGCGAGATCACATGGCCGGGCATTAGTTCCGCCATCACTCGGTCGGCGACCTGGTGCACTTCGTAACGGTAGGAATATCCAATCACCAAAACGATGCCGATGACGGCCCACAACAGCGCCCCCATGATCGCTTCAGTCAAACGATCGCGGAAAATGGCGAACAGCGCGGCGCCGAGAAAGACGAGCATCGCAAGCTTGTAAGCAAGTGAGCCGAATTCGTCTGTCGTCAGCGGACCGACCGTGCCGGCGCCGTGACGTGCGATCACGACGAGAATCGCGACGACAAGCCCGAGCAGAAGAAGCCACAACAGGCGCTGACGCACGGTGACTATCCTCTCAAGCGGTGCTGGCAGGCTCCGGATTGCGGGTTGCGCCATCGATCGCGCGATGTAGGCGCAATTGTGTATGGCGCGGTTATAGATCTCGATGAGAGCATCGGCAGCGGAATCACCATGCAAGATAAAGTGGTGATGGCGGAACGCAATCCCCTCTGCTGCGTCGGGGCTCTGCGGGACTTGCTGGCGAGCCCAACTGCGGCGCGGTAAGGTTGCGCCTTCAATGGAGAGGCCAGGTAACGGGAAAGCCCTGACGATGAAGCTTTACGATGGCGGCCGTGCTCCGAATCCGCGCCGCGTCCGCATATTTCTGGCCGAGAAAGGCATCCAAGTTCCCACCGAACAGGTGGACCTCGGCGCGTTGCAGCAACGGACTGAGGCCTACACGGCGATCAATCCGATGCAGCGCGTGCCCGCGCTGGTTCTGGACGATGGCACAGTCATTGCCGAATCCATCGCCATTTGCCGCTACTTCGAGGCGGTTCAGCCCGATCCACCGCTATTCGGCGTCGGCACGCTGCAAAGCGCGCTCGTCGAAATGTGGAATCGGCGGGCCGAGCTTCATCTCTTCTTTCCGGTGGCGAGCGTGTTCCAACATTTGCATCCGGCCATGAGCCGCATGGTGGATCCTCAGGTGCCGCAATGGGGGGAAGCGAACAAGCCGCGGGTGATGCAATTTCTTGAGTTTCTCGACCGTGAGCTGAAGCATCGAGCCTATGTTGCGGGCGCGGATTACACCGTCGCCGATATCACGGCATTGGTTGCGGTCGACTTTATGCGGGTGTCGAAAATGGCCGTCCCGGACGCCTTAAGCGATCTGCAACGCTGGCACAAAGCGGTGTCTGCCCGGCCGAGCGCGGCGGCATAATTTCAACGAAGCGACGCCGGCGCAGCGATGGCGGCGATGCCGTAACCCTCGCTCGAGGTGGCAATGCCGGGTTCACTCATCAGAAAGAAAACTCGCGGCATAGAGGGCCGCGCATGTCCAGATGCCAGGAGAAAAATTGCGCATCGCGCCCCCTTCCGATTTGCAGAACGCCGCTCGGGGGATTGGGTTCCACGATTCGGTTGATCGCTGCCGGAAAGTGAATCGAAGTCACACGCTCGCGCCTCAAGCGTTATAGAAGCGGACGCGAAAGCCCGCAGCGACGACGCGAACATCGCAGGGAAGGGGTTTTAGTAAGGCCTGCGGGCTCATTGCCTTTCCCGTGCTTTGGCTGCGCGCAACAGATGCCGGTACGTGCCGTCGAACACGGTGTCCGTGCGTGACGTCCATGTCGAATCGCCGGCAAGGGTAGGTCGGCCGCCATGGATGCGGCGCCCGCGCATCTCGCGTTCACGCCGCTTCCTCCTCGTCCATCGGCGCCAAAGTTCTGCGATCACCGGCAATATCAGGATCTGCAGTATTGGCTCGCCTGGCCGAAAGATATGCGTGTGTCCCTCGACCGGCGATTTCCACCATTCCGTGCGCAACAGCGCCGGCACGGCGATCGGAACGGTGTCGGTTGGATCGGTGTAGAAACGTGGATGTGGTTCGGTGCGTGCCGCCCAATCTTTTGCTACTTTCAGATCGAGCAGCAGCTGGTAAGTGTAATAATCCTGGCCGAAGCTGCGGAATGGCGGCCACATCAGGTCGCCGCTATTCTCCGGGCGCGGTCCGAACTCGCCGTCAAAAACGAGCTTGCCGCTTTTCCTGCTGACGCGAAGCTCATTATCATACGGATAGAACACCTCGATGCCGTATTGCGCGGCCGCGGCTGTCATTTGACAGGCCAAGGCTCTAGAAAACCGGCACCGCACCAAGAGTTCCCGTGATAGCCGCCTTCGACTTCCCAGACGCCTTATTTTGCGGGCTCTGGCGGCCTGGCGGGAGAGCTTGCAATTTGCAATCTGCGGCCGATTGGCCGGCCTGTTTCTGCCGAACCAAAAACTGCTATCACGTTGGCAGTGCCCCCTGCGCGTCAGCGCAGGTGGCGCGGCAGAAGGAGCCCGCGTGGATTCCGGCCTGGTTCTATAAAGCGTAGTTCAAAACTGGGAGGTTTTGGTGTCATTGCTTCGCCCACTCGCTGCCATCGGCGCAACGGTTCTTCTTGCCGCGGTATCCGCCCAGGCCGACAATTGGCCGACGCGGCCGATTAGGGTCATCAGTCCCTTCCCGGCCGGGAGCGCCTCCGACACCACGGCCCGCGTCGTCCTCGACAGCGTCTCGCAGGTCATCGGCCAGCCAATGGTGCTCGAGACCAAACCGGGCGCCGGCGGCGTCGTCGGTTTCGCCGACGTCGCCAAAGCCGAGCCCGACGGTTACACCTATGTGACCAGCTCAACCTCGTTGGGCACCGGCTCGGTTTTGCATCGCCATCTGCCTTACGATCCGGTGAAGGATTTCGTGCCGGTGGTGATGTTCGGCGTTCAGCCGAACGTGCTGGTCGCCTCGAAGGAGAGCGAATTCAAGACCCTCGCTGACTTGGTTGCAGCAGCCAAGGCGAAACCGGGCGCTCTGACCTTCGCTTCAGCCGGCATCGGCTCGTCGTCGCATATGGCCGGCGAGCGACTGCGGCTCGCCGCCAATATCGATGTGCGGCATGTGCCGTTTCGCGATGGTGGGCTCACCGAAGTGATGGCTGGCCGGATTGACTACTATTTCATTCCGCTGGCGGCTGCCGCCGCGGCGCTGGGCAGCGGCAAGCTCACCGTGCTCGCGGTCAGTTCGCCAAAACGGGTTGCCTTGTTGCCGGACGCGCCATCGGTCGTCGAAGCCGGTTATCCTAATGCCGTATTCCGTTTTTGGGTCGGCTTGTCGGCACCGGCGCGCACGCCTGCGGCGATCGTCAGCAGAGTGCACGATGCGACCGAAAAGGCGCTGCAGGATCCCGGCTTGAAAGAAAGGCTGGCGAAGCTCGGCGTCGAGCCGGTACCGATGAGCGTGGACGCGTTCGGCAAATATGTCAGAGACGACATCGCCGGCACTGCGGAGCTCGCCAAACAGGCGAATATCGAGCCGCTGGATTAAGCGATCGTCATTGCCGGGCTTGATCCGTCAATCCATGCAGTCGTGTCGCTAGCATGGACTGTCGGCATAGGCGAGCGAAGCGACGCCGCTCTGCGAACGGCTATGCCCGGCGGTGACGACTGCGATTCAGCGATTCAACAGCGCGATCAGGCTCGACGTATCCCAGCGCTTCCCGCCCATCTTTTGGATTTGCGAATAGAACTGATCGACCAGCGCCGCTACCGGCAAATGCGCGCCATTGCGGCGGGCTTCGGACAGGCAGATGCCGAGATCTTTGCGCATCCAATCAACCGCAAAGCCAAAATCGAATTTGCCCGCAACCATGGTCTTATAGCGGTTCTCCATTTGCCAGGATTGCGCGGCACCTTTGGAGATCGTGGCGATCAGTTTTTCGATGTCGAGTCCGGCGCGCATCGCGAAATGCAAGGCTTCCGCCAGTCCCTGCACCAATCCGGCAATGCAGATCTGGTTCACCATTTTGGCAAGCTGGCCTGAGCCTGGAGCACCCATCAGGTTGCAGGCGCGCGCGTAGGCGGCGATCACCTTCTCGGCGCGTCCGAACGGGGCTTCATCGCCGCCGCACATCACCGTGAGCATGCCATTCTCCGCGCCGGCCTGGCCGCCCGAAACCGGTGCGTCGACAAAATCGAAACTGTGGTTTTTTGCTTGGCCGTAAAGCTCGCGCGCGATTTCGGCAGAAGCGGTGGTGTGGTCGACCACTATTGCGCCCTTGCGCGCGCCGGCGAACACACCGTCCTTGCCGAGCATGACCTCGCGCAGATCGTTATCATTGCCGACGCAGGCCATGACAAAGTCCTGTCCCTCGGCCGCCTGGCGCGGCGTGGGTGCGGTCTTGCCGCCGTACTGCGCGACCCATTTCTCGGCTTTGGCCCCGGTGCGGTTATAAACCGTGACCTCGTGGCCGCCTTTCGCTTTGAGATGTCCGGCCATCGGGTAGCCCATGACTCCGAGCCCGACAAATGCGACCTTCGCCATTATCTCCTCCGTGCTACAGCATGGTCCCGAAACGTGGTTGCGGACGGATCATGCTCAGAAATCAAACTTTCAGGCACTGCTCATGGCCCGGCCGGTGCCGGCGCGTCAACAGTGATTGAGCGAGATTGACCGCCGCCGCGGCTGGCCTATTTAGAGGGCGAATTTTGCCGGTGATCCAATATGAGCATCTCGAAAGACGGTGTCCTCGCAGCGCTCGATGGGATTGCAAGCCCCGATGGCTTGCCGTTGCCGTCGACCGGCAAACTTTCAGACATCGTCGTTGCCGACGGCAAAGTCTTCTTCTCGATTACCGTTGATGCAAGCGCGGTTCAAGCCTGGGAAGCCATTCGCGAGCGCGCGCAAAAAGCCGTCTCCGCATTGCCCGGCGTGCAATCGGTCATGGTGGCGCTCACGGCGGAGCGCACTGGCGGCGCGGGACCGGGCGGCCGCGCCGCACCGCCGCACCCGCAGGTACCGCCGGCGGCGCGACCGCGTCCAGGTACGCCATCCGGAGGTCCAGCGGCACCGTCGCCGGCGGGCATTCCGGGAGTGGCGGCCATCATCGCAGTCGCCTCCGGCAAAGGCGGGGTCGGCAAGTCGACCACGGCCGTCAATCTCGCGCTGGCGCTGCGCGAGCTTGGATTGAAGGTCGGCATCCTCGATGCCGATATTTATGGACCGTCCATGCCCAAACTGCTCGCCATCCGCGAGCGACCGCAAGCCATTGGCGGTAATAGGCTGCGGCCAATCGAACGGTTCGGCATGCCGGTGATGTCGATCGGCTTCCTCATCGAAGAGGAGACGCCGATGATTTGGCGCGGGCCGATGGTGATGTCGGCCTTGACGCAAATGCTGCGCGAAGTGGAATGGGGCGCGCTCGATGTGATGGTCGTCGACATGCCGCCGGGCACCGGTGATGCGCAACTCACGATGGCCCAGCAGGTGCCGCTTAAGGGCGCGGTCATCATTTCAACGCCCCAGGATCTCGCCTTGATCGATGCCAGGCGCGGTATTGCCATGTTTCGGCGCGTCAACGTGCCGGTGCTCGGAATTGTCGAAAACATGAGCACATTTGTCTGCCCGCAATGCGGCACGCGCTCGGACATATTCGGTCATGGCGGCGCACGACGCGAAGCCGAACGGCTCGGCGTTCCGTTTCTGGGCGAGGTGCCGCTCGATATCGCGATCCGTGAAAAATCGGATAGCGGATCGCCGATCGTGGCGACCGCGCCGGACAGCGAGCATGCCAAATGCTACCGGGATATCGCGCTGCGGGTGCGCGAAGGTCTTGCCACGTCAAGCCGCCCAGCGCCTAAAATCGTCATCGAGGCATAGCGTCCGGCATTGCCCGGCCGCCTTGGGCAGGGGCGGCTGGTTTTTGCTTTGTCCATGCGATGAGCATGGCTGACGGCGAGCTGGTAGCTTTATCAATCGCGCACGTTGGCCAGAGTGCAAAAAAAGCCCCGGCCTTTGGGAAGCCGAGGCCTTGCCGCAAGCACTGAGGGGTTGCATTCCGGGACAGCGCAAGCGGCAATTCCAAGGCTAGCGTTTTCTCAGCGCGCTTTCGGTCTTGGTCCCGACATATCGTGCCGAAGTCACGTCGCGCGTAGCGTGGAACCGCCGTCGGCTCAGGCGCTCTCTCCCTTTGTTGGCCAGCGTCAATCGAGAGATGCTACTTTCTCATCCAGTCCCGCCATTGCCGCGCCTAAGCAGTTCAGTCGACTCGAGATAAGCGATCTGACTGCGGCGAATCACCGATCACGATCCGTCGGAGTAAGGATGCGGAAATCTAGAATCCGCTTGAGTGAAAATCAAACGGGCGGCGCGTAAACAGCTCAATCCAATTAGCAGCGCAGAACAGTTTAATTGTGTACTCGAATTCCGCACTCATTTTCGGACGCAATCCACTTTTCGAAGCCTTGGGGAAAATCGCAGTTTGAGTTCGGGGAAACGTCAAAAGACATGCGCGGTTCCATGGTCGCGATTGATAATCGATTTGTCCGTCGTACAAGAAATTTTCTCCTGACATGAGCCGGCTGCAAAAAAAGGCCGCCCTTGGGCGGCCTCGAAGTGCCTTCTCAATACCAGTCCCATGGACCGTGGCGGTACGGCTTACAGACGCCGCCCTGGACGGTCCAGCCAGGCCGGCAGCCGTTCCAGGTTCCTCCCCACCCGCTACCACCGTAGTAGTTGTAGTAGTGGTGATGAGGGCGATGGCCGATCCACACATCCACCGCGCTGGCCGGGGCCGCGCTTACGGCGGCGAAGGCTCCAATGACGGCGAGCGTGGCGGTCAGTTTCGTTAAGATTGCTGTCTGTCTGAAAATATTTAACAATTAGCAACTTTGCCCATGCATGCGGCGCACGTGCTAGCGAACCCGTTAGGCAACCTGCGGCGTCGCATCAGCGCAGACCAGACCGTGCCGCGTAGGTGGGGGTCTCGAGTTCCTTGGCCTGCCGGTGAAATTCTTCGGCAAGCTCCATTAGCTCTCCTCGCGCCGGATTGTTCCACGACAGGCCCTTCGTCAGCCGCAGACAGGTTTCGGCTTTATCCCGGAAATATATCGCGTCCATCGCTATATCCCCGTGCGTATACCGCCACTGCGCCCGCATCGGACGGGTGAAGGCTACGCGACGGCACGCATTGGGCCGTGACGGGAATCACGGATTGTCACTCGGCCATTGTCACAAGCTCGGGAGGTCGCTACTGGCGCGCTATTCCGCGTCCGTTTCGTTTTGGCGCTACACAGCGGCAACGGCTTCAGAATCGAGGGGGTTAGGGCCCACCTTGCAAAAAACGCATCGGCGTAGCGGCGCTGCTGTCAGACTGGTTCCGCGGCTACATCACAAAACTTTGTGTGAATTCAACAGCTTTGTTGAATTGCGGATCAAAATCATCTGCACTTTGTGCCCATGGCCCGAGGGTTCAGGCGGCGGGGACTTGGCAATAACCCTGAGTAGAACATATTGCGAACTGAGAACAAATAGTGTACAGTCATTTTTATTGCAATTGTCACAGGCCAGCGGCGGAGGCCGCACCTTCCGTGCCCTCCGAATCCCGGTCATAAGGAGCGCGAGAAATGAGTGCAGCACTTCGTCTCGTCGAAGGACCGTCTATGGACAAATCGAAAGC
>Ga0126381_100011331_pt1 | contig 10070 bp, 8 predicted proteins | sample PanSoiMetPlot_28_FD_96465 | JGI IMG/M metagenome (GOLD analysis project Ga0126381, IMG submission 96465) | Tropical forest soil microbial communities from Panama - MetaG Plot_28 | ecosystem: Environmental > Terrestrial > Soil > Tropical forest > Bulk soil | place: Panama | collected 2016-02-17 | reverse complement strand
TTCCGCGCGCTGCTCGACCTCGCGCAGGTGCAGCTGCCACATGCGGAACGTCACGGCCATGACGCCCGCGGAGATGAGCCATCCGGCCGCGTAGAACCTTTGCCGACCCCGATCCGTGCGCATCCTTCGAGCGTACGCGTCCTGCCCGTGAGCGCATCCGCCCGGAGTCGCTATTGCCGGCTACTCCGCGCGCGGTACTCCAGCACCCGGACGCATCCCCGCTGACCAGGCAGAAGTCACTTCCTGCGCACGACGACCGCGAGCCGTCCAGCCGCCAGCATCGGGGGTATGACAATGACTTCTAGGGCAATGGGTCAGGCCGGCACCCGGGACACCGGCCGCCACCTTGGCGTAGCGCTGCTTGTCATCGCGACCGCCCAGCTGATGGTCGTGCTGGACGCGACCATCGTCAACGTCGCGCTGGCCCACATTCAGACCGCGCTGAAATTCTCCGGCGGCGGCCTGGAGTGGGTGGTCAACGCGTATGTGCTGACCCTCGGCGGGCTGCTGCTGCTCGGCGGCCGTGCCGGTGACCAGTTCGGCCGCCGCCGGATGTTCATCACCGGCCTGCTGCTGTTCTCGGCCGCCTCCCTCGCCGGCGGACTCGCCACGTCCCAGGCGTGGCTGCTGACGGCTCGCGCCGTTCAGGGGGCAGGCGGCGCGATTGTCGCGCCCAGCGCGCTGGCGCTGATCGCGACGACGTTCCCCCAAGGCCCGGCCCGCAACCGGGCGATGGGCGTGTACTCGGCGATGAGCGCGGCCGGCGGAGCGGTAGGACTGCTCGCCGGAGGCCTGCTCGTCACGTACGCCTCCTGGCGATGGGTGCTGTTCGTCAACGTGCCGATCGGCATCGGTGCCGCGCTGGCCGCCCTGATCGTGCTGCCCAGCGCGGCCGGCACGCGCGGCCGGTTCGACCTGCTCGGTGCCATCACCGGAACCGGGGGTGTCGCCGCGCTCGTCTACGGCCTGTCCAACGCCGCCACCGGCCCGGACGGGATCTCCCACTGGGGTGACGCCAACGTGCTGGCCGCGCTGACGGGCGGCGCTGTCCTGCTCGCCGCTTTCGCGGTCATCGAGACCCGCAGCCACCACGCGCTGCTGCCCGTACGGCTGCTGCGCGACAGGGACAGGGTCGGCGCGAACCTCATCATGCTGGTTGTGGGGGCCGCCATCTCCGGCGTGTTCTTCTTCGTCAACTTGTTCGTGCAAAATCTCTGGGGTTACTCCCCGCTCAAGGCGGGAGCAGCGTTCCTGCCGCTGACCGCCGCCCTGCTGGCTGGCTCAGCCGCCGCCACCGTGCTCGTGTCGCGGATCGGAGCGCGTCCGCTGCTGATGGCCGGCGGCGCCGCCAGCACGGGCGGCCTGTACTGGCTGTCGCGGATGACCGAGCACGGCACGTACGCGGGTGAGCTGCTCGGACCGGGGCTGACGATCGGGCTCGGGCTCGGACTGCTGTTCGTACCGCTGTCGCTTGTCGCGCTGGCCCGCGTCCGTGAGGCGGACTCGGGGGTGGCCTCCAGCCTGCTCAACTCCGGCCGGCAGATCGGCGCGTCCATCGGCCTCGCGGTGCTGGGGACCGTGGCCTGGACGGTGGTCGCTGACAGTGCCCGCGTCGGCAGTGCCCGCGTCGGCAGTGCCCGCGCGCATGCCGTCTCGCGGCAAGTGGCGTATCAGCACGCGCTGGCGACCGGCTTCGACCGTGCCTTCCTGGTCTCCGCCGGTATGGCACTGCTCGTACTCGTGGTCGCGATCGCCGTCACCCGGGTCCGCCGCGCCGACCTGAGCGGCGGTTAGGGCCACGACGAGCTTGCGGTGCTCTAACGGACCAGCCGCCAGCCCAGCACCGCGCCGTTAACCGTGCTGGGCGGGCCCAGCAGAGCGGTGAGCAGCTCGCCCAGCGCGGAATGGACCGCCGTCACGACCACCACGGCGGCGGGGCGCCAGGTCGCGATCGCGGCCAACAGCTGCGCACTCGACGGGACGGGCCGCACCGGTTGCGAGCCGATCGTCACGCCCGCGGATTGCGCCCACAGCTGGTTGAGGTACTGGCCTGCGGCCGGCAGCCCGTTGCCGCCGACATAGACCTGGCCGTTCCAGGCGGGGCCGATGAAGTACCCGCCGTACAGCGAGGCGGGGGTCCCGGTGCCGGCCTGCCAGCGCATCGCCTGGGTGAGCGTCCCGGTCGGTATCGGCACGACGAGCACGCTGGCCCCGGCGGGCAGGTGCAGGGCGGCAAACGCCTGCCGCCACCCAGCCGGCAACGGCTCGACGGATGTGGCGGGCAGCGGCCGCGGAATCAGCGGCAGGGCCACGGCGAGCGCGAGAGCCGGGACGAACCACACCGCGGATTTCGGCGCCCGCCGCAGCCAGGCGTCCAGGCCGAGAGCCAGCAGCGCCGCGACGGCGCAGTCGGCGACGATGGAGAACCGGTCGGGCATCGCTGATCCGAGCACCGGCAGCGTCTGCACCCAGTACCAGGGCAGCTTCAGCCACGAGTGGCCGTGCCCGCCGAGGAGCAGCGTGCCGCCCAGCGACAGCACCGACAGCACCGCGAACACGACCGCGCTCACCCGGACCGCGAGCAGCCGCCAGAACCGCACGGCCAGCATCAGCGACACAACCAGCGCCGACCCGCCCAGGTAGGCGAGGTACTCGGCAGGTCCGCCCTGGAACCGGCCGGCGAACGCCGCCGAGGAACCCGTGTGGATCCATTCAGAAGAAGACGGCTGCACGAAGCCGGCCAGGTCGTTCTTGAAGAAGTCCGGCGAGTACGGGCTGCCGGACCCGTGCAGCGGCCCGAGGAACTGCGTCCACAGCACCGGCCCGGCGATCAACGCGGTCACGGCCAGTCCGGCGGCCAGGCCCGCAGTCACCTCGCGCACCCGCGCGCGGACGGCACGGGGCCGGGACGCCGCCAGCGTCACTCCCGCCACGATCAGCCCGGCGCAGACCTCGAGCAGCAGTTCCTCGGCGATGAACAGCTGGGCCGTCGCGAGCAGCCCCAGCCGCGCGCCGCAGCGCGCGGGACCTCGCTGGTACCGTCCGGTGAGCAGGCGGAAGAACGCGTCCGCGATCAGCGGGGGCAGCACGGCGAACTGCAGGTCGTAGTGGCCGATCGCGGACTGGGTAAGCGCCGGGCAGAAGCCGTAGACGAGCCCGCCGAACGCGGCCGGGCCCGCGGCCGCCTCCCACCGCCGCAGCACCCAGAACATGGCCGCCGCCGATCCCGCGAACCCCAGCGTCATCAGCACGGTGAGGCTGACCTGGGGTCCGGCCAGCAGCGTCAGCGGGGCGAGGACCACCGCGGGCAGCAGCATGGACGGGTTGGCCATCACGTTGATGCCCTGCGGCGCGTTCATGGCGCCGGTGACCAGGCTGGGCAGCCGCAGGTGGGCGACAGCCGACGCGCCGTACCTGAGATACCAGGCGAATTGGTCAGCGTCGTTAGGATTGCCGGTCACGATCGAGGACGCGGGGGCTCGCCACAGCCGCATCATCACCACGGCCGCGCACGCCAGGTAGCACAGCGACACACCGGCCGCGAGCCGCAGCTCGCGCCTGCGGGCCGCGGCTGCGCCAGGCACGACCTCAGGCTGAGAGGGCGCAGTGGATGGCGCGGCCACGACACGAAGCTTAAACGCTGACTCAGAACGGGCGGTGGTTCGACCCGTCCTGACTCATGGACGCTGCCCGCGGGGTGGGCGGGTGTGGGTGCGGACGGCGGTGCGCAGGGTCCGCGCCACGCGTTCGGCTTGCGCGGTGGTGAGCTCGGCGTGCATGGGGATCGCGAGGTGGCGGCGGAACAGGTCGGCCGAGACGGGGCAGGTCTGGGTGGACTGGTAGACGGGCTGGAGGTGGCAGGCCCAGGTGCCGTGGCCGCAGCCGATGCCGTGCGCGCGCAGCTCGGCGGCGACCGCGGCGCGGTCCACCCAGGCGTGGAGTCTGACGAGGTAGGACTGCCAGGAATGGGTGCGGTCGGGGGGTACGTAGGGCAGGGTGATGAGTTCTTCTGTGCTCAGCATCTCGGCGTAGCGGGCCGCGATCGCGCGGCGGCCTTCGAGCAGGTCGCCGATCCGGCGGAGCTGGACCTTGAGGATGGCGGCGGCGATATCGGACAGCTGGTAGCTGTAGCCGATCTCGACGACACGGGGGATCGGCAGGCCGGTGACTTGCGCCTGGCTGGAGACGGGCTCGATGCCGAAGCCGGAACGGAGCCGGGCGTGCTGGGCGAGGGCCGGGTCGGCGGTGAGCAGGGCTCCGCCTTCGCCACTGGTGATTCCCTTGCGGCCGTGGAAGGACAGGCAGGCTACCGGGGCCAGGGTGCCCGCCGGGCGGCCGTGGTAGGTCGCGCCGACCGCGCAGGCCGCGTCCTCGATGAGGAACAGGCCGTGGCGGTCGGCGAGGGTCTTCAGTTCGTCGTAGTCGGCGGGCAGGCCGGCGGTGTCGGCGGCGATGATGCCCGCGGTGCGGGGACCGATGAGCGCGGCCGCCGCCTCGGGGTCTATCGTCCCGGTGTCGGCGCGGACGTCCGCGAAGACGGGGACCGCGCCGACGTAGCGGACCGCATGGGCGGGGGCGGGGAACGTGTAGTCGGCGACGATCACTTCCGCACCCGGCGTGACGCCGAGGGCGAGCAGGGCCAGGTGGAGCGCGGCGACGCAGCTGCTGACCGCGACCGCGCCGCCGGCTCCGTAGCGTCTGGTTAGTTCGGTTTCCAGCGCCTGGCCGACCGGGCCCTGGCCGGCTGTCCAGTCTGAGGCGAATACTTCCTCGACTGCCGCTAGTTCCTGCCGGCCGAGGCTGGCGTGAACAAGCGGGATCTCATCCATCGCGGCCGGGACGGAGGGGCGGAGTGTAGCGGAGCGGGGTGAGCTGGGTGAGGCCGTAACGGGTGCGTAGCTCCTCGATGGCGCCCGGGTCCGGGGCCGGACCGCGGGAGAAGATCTCGCACAGCTCCTCGAAGTAGCGTTCGTGGTCGGGCGCGGGGTGGCTCTGGAACAGCATGCGGGCCGGGGTTCCGGTGGGGTTGGCGAAGGCATGCGGGCAGCCGGGCGGGACGAACATGCAGCTGCCGGCGGCGGCCCGGGCGACGCGGTTCCCGTCGCTGGACTGCCAGTCTTGCCACTGGTCGGGGGTGGGTACGGTCGGCTCGAACGCGAAGACGTCGAGTTCTCCTTCGAGGACGTAGAAGAATTCGGCCGCGTGGTGATGGGAGTGGGCGCCGACGTCGAAGCCGGGCGGCACCACCACCTCGAAGCAGGACGCGAAGCCGCCGTCCGTGCCGGTGACCTTGAAGGTGACTTCCTGTGCCTTGGTGATCAGCTTGCGACCCTGGCCGGGCGGGACGATCAGGCCGTTCATGCGGCGTGCCTCCAGCTAGCGTTCACGAGGTCCCGGCCGAGGTAGAGCGCCAGCTCGTCGGCCGGGTCGGGGATAGTGGCGTGCTTGGGGTCGGTGACCCAGCTGCCGACCGCCATCTCGGCGGTGATACCTGGGCCGAAGCCGGCGATCACACCGGTGGCGCCGGGCACCGCGATGTTTTCGTCGAAGAGCCTGCGCAGCGCGTCAAGCACGACCGCGCTGGCGATGTTGCCGTATTCAGTCAAGGTCGCCCGGCTGTGGCGGAACATGTCGTACTCGACGCCGAGGAACTTGCTCAGGTCGTCCAGGATGCGCGGGCCGCCGGCGTGGATGATGTAAAAGTCCAGGTTGCCGATATCCCAGCCGTGGTTCGCGGCGAGCTCACGCAGCACCGGGGCGAGTGGCTCCATCGTCTTGGGCACCCGGCGGTCCAGCTGGAAGTGGAAACCAGTGGCCCGCACCGCGTAGGAGATCCACTCCTCGGTGTTCGGGATGAGGTACGAGGCATTGCGCTCCAGCGCCACGCCAGTGCCGCCGCTGCCCCGCACCACGGCGGCCGCGACCGCATCCCCGAACAGCCCGTCAGACAGCAGCGAGCCCACGCCGTCGTCGCCGGGCTGGTAGCAGAGCGAGCACAGCTCACAGGAGACGATCAGGACGTTGCGGTCGGGGTAGGCCAGGCAGAAATCGTGGGCGCGATTGATCGCCGCGCCGCCCGCCGCGCAGCCCAGCTGCGCGATGGGTATCTGGCGCGTGTCAGACCGGAAACCCATGGCGTTGATCAGCCAGGCGGTCAGCGACGGCATCATGAACCCGGTGCATGATACATATATCATCGCATCAATATCCTGGACCGTTACGCCGGCATTCACCAGAGCCTGTTCGATGACCGCGGGGCAGCGCTTCTTTGACTCGGCGGCATAGATGCGGTTGCGCTCCTCGAAGCCCGGATGACGGAGCGTCGCCTCGATGGGCTGCACGATATGGCGCTTCCGGACTCCCGTGTTCTGAATCAGCCGGAGCGCAAGGGGAAGGTTCGGCTTCCCGCCATGTACCCTCTCGGCGAATTCCAGGGTCTCTTCCATCGTGATGACATGTTCGGGCACACTCACCGATGGCTTGCATAGTGTTGACATTGTGTGGCATCCACCTTCTGGTGCGTGAAGACGTTTCCAGGCGTACACTCACCACCGTCGTTCATTCCTCTTGTTGTCGGCTTGGTCCTGAATTGCAGGTCCCCGCTGCGGCGGGATGACCTGCCCGTCGGCAATCGCCCCGGTGTCTTCGAAGGTGATCACGCCGTTGCAGAGCAGGGACCAGCCCTGCTCAGGGTGAGCCGCGATCACGGCCGCGGACAGGCGTCCGGTGGCGTTAGCCGGCGGGCACGGCGGCTGATGGCAGCACTGAGTCCCGCCGTCGGCCGGCGCGCGTTGCTCGATGACCCCCATGACGGTTCCTCCCCAGCAGATGTGAGCGCCGCAGGTGCATTCAGTACTTTCGAACGCTGGTCTTGCGGGCGGCTTAGCGCCGGCTTGGCGTGCCGCCAAGCCGGCGCCAATTCGCTGAACAGTCCCAGCCAAGTCCCGCGGCCAATGCTGGAGTCCACGTAGCAGCAGAGGGATATCGTCCTGCCGAAGCTGGAAGGGTCTCATGATCAACATTTCGACACGCAAACGCGGTCTTTATCTCGGCGTAGTGCCGGAAAGGGCCGCGGCTAAGAACAGCTCGACGCTGCTCACTCTGGATCACGATCTGGACGTTCTCCCCGAGGTGGGGCGCCGCATGACGGTAGCTGAGCTGGCCGGCCACGTGGACGACCTGGCGAGCCGGCTGTGGGCGGCCGGGGTCCGGCCCGGAGGACGCGTCGTGATCTACAAGGCCGCCAACTTCGATGTGTGGATACTGGCGACCGCGGTGGCACGCATCGGAGCGGTTCCCGCGATGCTGTCGCACAGCCTGGATGCCGTGACCGTCGGCGCCCTGCTCGGCCGCCTGGACCAGCCGCACCTGCTCACCGACGCCGGCAAGCTGGACGCGCTGGCCGACGTGCCGCTGGCCGGCCTCACCAAGCGGGTGATCACCGTGACCGGCTCAGGTGCGGGTGCGGTATCGCTGGCCGGGCTGGCCGGGGCCCCGCGGATCCGGCCGGTGTTCCGGGCGCTGGACGAGGCCGCGCTGATTACCCATACGTCCGGCACCACCGGGCTGCCCAAGCTCGTCGTGCACACGCCACGGAGCATGCGCACCCGGCTCCGGCCGCAGTTGGTCCTGCTGGCGCTGATGAGGAAGCGAGAGACCGTCGCGATCAGCGTCCCCTTCCTGCACTCACGGAACTTCGCGGCGATGGCGCTGTGCCTGACCAAGGCCATGCCGGTCCTGCTGGTCCGCGAATCCGATCCTGACCAGGTCGCCGGCTTTTTCGCCGAGCACCGGCCGGGGCTCATCGAGGCGCTGCCCAACTCGTTCGTGGAATGGGAGGACCTCACCGACGATCCGCGCCAGCCATTCGCTTCGGTCAAGTACTTCAGCAGCACGTTCGACGCGATTCACCCCAGGACGATCAGCCGGCTGCTCGAGTCGTCGCAGCGGCGAGCGCCGATGTTTTACCAGATCTACGGTCAGAGCGAGGTCGGCCCGGCCATTGGCCGGCCGTACTTCCGCTCGACGGCCCATCGGACCGACGGGCGCTGCGTCGGCTGGCTGATGCCGGGTGGCCCGCGGGTCCGCGTGGTGAGCCGGAACGGAAAGCGGCCCTCCGCGGCCAATCCCGGCTTCATCGAGGTCCGGTGGAAGGGCCTGCTGAAGACCTATTACGCGGAGCAGGACCGGTTCGACGCCAACATGCACGATGGCTGGTGGCGGACAGGGGACGTCGGCTACCACACCAAGCTCCGCTGCCTGCACATGCTCGACCGGGAGATCGACATGATCCCCGGGGTGCGCAGCAACCTCGAGATCGAGGATGTCGTGATGAACCGGCTGGCCGAGCTCAGCGAGCTTGTCGTCGTGCCCGGTCCTGACGACCAGCCGATCCCGGTGATCTGCATCAGCAAGGACCAGCCGCTGGACCGCGACCGGTGGCGCGCCGCCGTCGCCGACTTCCCCCAGCTGGCCGACCCGATCCAGATCCCGTGGGCCGAGCTGCCCCGCACCGCGACGATGAAGGTGCGGCGAATCGAACTGTCCCGTCTGCTCCGCGAAATAACCCCGATCTAATTTCAACGAAAGGAACTAGCCATGCCGCGATATGACTGGGGCGGAACCCATCCGGCCATCGAGAGGCTCAAAGACTCGGTTGAGCCGGCCCGCCAGAAGGTGATCAGCCACCCGCTTTACCACGAGCTGAAGACCAAGGACGCGGTGACGACGTTCATGGAGCACCACGCGTTCGCCGTGTGGGACTTCATGTCCTTGCTGAAGAGCCTGCAGCGCAGCCTCACCTGCGTGCAGGTGCCGTGGGTGCCGACCGGGCCGATGGTCAGCCGCCGGCTCATCAACGACATCACGCTGGTTGAGGAGAGTGACGAGCTTGACGGCGGCTTCATCAGCCATTTCGAGCTGTACCTGGACGGCATGCGGCAGGCGGGCGCCGACACGGCCCGGGTCGACGCCTTCATCAGCCTGCTGCGCGCGGGCGAGCCTGTCCTGGAGTCGCTGCGCGCGGCGGGCGTGCCCCAGGCATCGGCCGAGTTCGTGGCGGTGACATGGGACTTCATCGCCAATGCGCCGGTGCACTGCCAGGCCGCGGCGTTCGCGTTCGGCCGCGAGGACCTGATCCCTGACATGTTCGATCAGGTGGCGGCCCTGAACGCGGAGTCGGGTGACTTGTCCACCTTTATCGACTACCTCAGGCGCCACATCCAGGTGGACGCCGAAGAGCACACCCCCATGGCGATGCAGATGCTGGTCGATCTCTGCGGTGATGACGAGACCAAGTGGGCCGAGTGCGCAGAGACCGTCAACCTCGCCCTCGAGGCGCGGCTGCGGCTGTGGGACGGCATCCTCGGGGAAATCCTCGACCGCTAACACGCCTGGAAGGCTCGATTTCGGTGTTCACTCGTGTTGCGATCGTTAACAGGGGAGAGGCCGCGATGCGGCTGATCCACGCCATCGGCGAGCTCAACGCGACGGGCGGGCCGCGGATCGAAACGGTGTCCTTGTACACCGACGCCGATGCCGCGGCCACGTTCGTCCGCGAGGCCGACCTCAGCTACTGCCTCGGCCCCGCCGCGGCGCGGCCCTACCTCGACCTGGCCGTGCTTGAGCGGGCGCTGGTCGAGACCGGCGCGGACGCCGCGTGGGTCGGCTGGGGTTTCGTCGCCGAGGACCCGGCGTTCGCCGAGTTGTGCCAGAAGCTGGGCGTGACGTTCATCGGCCCCGACCCCGACGCGATGCGCAAGCTGGGCGACAAGATCGGGGCCAAGCTCATCGCCGAACAGGTCGGCGTGCCCGTCGCGCCGTGGAGCCGCGGCCCGGTGGCGGACCTCGAGGCGGCGCTGCGCGCGGCCGAGGGCATCGGCTACCCGCTGATGCTCAAGGCGACCGCGGGCGGCGGCGGCCGCGGCATCCGCATCGTCACCAGTCCCGAGGAGCTCACCGGCGCTTACGAGCGCACCAGCCAGGAGGCCGAGCGCGCGTTCGGCAGCGGTGTGGTGTTCCTTGAGCGGCTGATTACCGGCGCCCGGCACGTCGAGGTCCAGGTGATCGCC
>Ga0126381_100011330_pt1 | contig 10070 bp, 7 predicted proteins | sample PanSoiMetPlot_28_FD_96465 | JGI IMG/M metagenome (GOLD analysis project Ga0126381, IMG submission 96465) | Tropical forest soil microbial communities from Panama - MetaG Plot_28 | ecosystem: Environmental > Terrestrial > Soil > Tropical forest > Bulk soil | place: Panama | collected 2016-02-17 | reverse complement strand
CGTTACGGGTTCGAGCCGGTGTTTCCTGCTCTACGCCAACTACGACGCCCTGTTGGCCTACAACTGCTCTCACGCCTATGCGCTCAGCGTAGCCTTGCTCGCCGATCGTATCGCCCACTGAAGCAGTCAGGAGGATTCGCCTGGTTGGGTCGACTTCTGCGCCTACAGGCTTCACACGGTCAGTATGTGTATATATTGTATATATATAAAGGACCAGAATGTCGGGGCGAGGTTCGACGGTTAATCCAATACTTCCCAGAAGCGGACTTCTGGCCCGCTGTGCTCTTCAACTTGTGGCTTGCCCGCGATCCAGCTCTGAGATCGATTCACACAAGCCGACCAACCGGGAGTTATGGCGCGGTGGCCCGAATTGAAATGCGGAGTGCGGCCACGTCTATCGGCAGGCACGTCATACTGACAGATGGCGCGTGCCGCATGTGGGAGCGCATTTGCGTTTGTGTCGACGCCGGCGCAATGCTGCGCCCTCCCCGCCGCCGTTCCCGACTGTAACAACCTTTTCACGACTCCTCCTGGAGTCACCTCTGGGCTGTCTGTGCGCACTTCATTCGGCGGCTTCTTCCGCGGGAGTTTCGGGAAAACTGCGATACGAAAAGATTCCCGCCCGCTCCACCGATTCCTCCTGCCAGCTCGCGCGCCATTTGGTGCCAAGCTGCAAGAGAATCAAAGCAGCGGCAAAGAAAGCGCTCGCGAAAAGAAAAAGTCCTCCCGAGTACTGCCCAGTTCGCTGCTTGATGGCGCCGAGAATAAAAGGCAGGAAAAAGCCGCCCAAGCCGCCAGCCGCACCGACCAGTCCAGCGAGAATCCCGACGCGCTCAGGGAATCGCTGCGGCAAAAGCTGAAACACGGCTCCATTTCCCATGCCCATCATTCCCATAGTTAGGAGCAACAGCGTTACCTCGAGTGGAAGCCCAGGGAGCCTCCCTACACCTGCGAGGCACGCCGCCACACTGCCCAAGAGCAGCAGGAGCAAGCGGTAGCCTCCGATCTTGTCCGAGAGCCATCCACCCACGGGCCGCAGGAAACTTCCCGCAAGGACAACGATCGTCGTGAAGTCGCCAGCGCGAACTTTTGAGAGTCCATACTGGTCATGGAAAAAAGTGCTAAGAAAACTGGCCATACCCACGAATCCGCCGAACGTAAAGCTGTAGAAAAAACAAAACCAAGCGGTGTCGGGTTCCCGCAAAATGGCGGCGATCACTTTCCATTTGAGTGGTTCACTCCGGTGAGGGCTGTCCCTGGCCAGGAGAGCAAAGAGAACCAACACCACAATCACGGGAAGCATGGCCAAAGCGAAAGTGTTCGCCCATCCAAATTTCTGAGCAAGGCGCGGCGCGAAGAGCGTCGCTAAGAGAGTTCCCGAATTCCCAGCGCCAGCGACGCCCATGACTAGCCCCTGATACTGAGGCGGATACCAACGTCCCGCAATCGGGAGAGCTACCGCGAAACTCGCGCCAGCGATACCCAGCAGGAGCCCAAGAAAATAGAACTGCCCAGCAGTATGCGCGAAGCGCCAGCCGAGAATCAGCGGGAGCAAAGTGAACGCAAGTCCGAGCAGGCCGGTCCTGCGTTCGCCAATGCGCTCGCCGAGAAATCCCAGCACAGGCCGGAATAGCGCTCCACCTAAAAGAGGAATCGCCGTCAGCAATCCTTTCTGGTAGGGCGTGAGCTTGAGCATTTCGGAGAGGAACGGGGCAAGAGGACCGAGCATGACCCATACCATGAAGCTGACATCGAAGTAGAGAAACGCCGCGATGAGAGTCGGAAAGTGGCCGGTCTCCATGAACTTTTTATTGTTCATCTCAACCCTTTGTACGAAACGAGAATTGGCTTCACTTCGTCCGAATTCATGCCCGGACCCTGGCTCTCGGGCTTCCGCGCACTCCCCAATATTGTGGAGCGATCTGCGCTTTCTCGATGCGCACGGCGCACTGTTTGTAATTGGGCTCCCGCGAGATTGGATCGAAGGCGCTTTGCGTCACTTGATTGACATTCGCTTCGGCGTAGTGAAAGGGCATGAAGACTTGCCCGGGCGCGATAATTTCCGTAACACGAAGCTCGACACCTTTCACGCGTCCTCGAGCAGAAATCACGTCGATGCGGTCATGCGGCTTCAGTCCGAGCGACTGTGCGTCCCGCGGATTCATCTCCAGCCATGCGTTTGGCGAGAGACGTTCGAGGATCGGAACGTTTCCTGTTTTCGTGCGGGTATGCCAATGCTCGACCGTGCGGCCCGTATTCAGCACGAATGGAAAGTCCGCGTTCGTTTGTTCCGGAAAGGGTTCCCACTCAACCGGGAGAAGCCGCGCCTTGCCATCCTCAGTGGAGAAATGGCCATCGGAGTAGAGCCGCGTTGTCTTTACTTCCGTGGTGCCCGCTGGATAGGGCCACTGAATCCCGCCGTGGCGCTCGATGAGCTCGTACGTGAGTCCCGAATAATCGCAGAGGCGTCCTGCCGATACCTGCTTCCATTCGTCGAAGGCATCCTTCGGCTGAGTCCATCCCGGAAAAAGTTCCCCGTAGCAGCCTAGCTCTTTTGCCAAAGCCAAGAAAATGTCGAAGTCCGTGTGGGCCTCTCCAGGAGGGTTCACGGCGCGATTGACCTTGCTCACCCGGCGTTCCGAATTTGTATACGTGCCTTCTTTTTCTCCCCAGATGGCCGCGGGGAGAACGAGGTCCGCGACTTCGGTCGTGGGCGTGGGATGAAATCCATCCTGGACCACCAGAAAGTCCAAGCTATCGAGGCTGTGCTGCAACACTCCGAGATTCGGAAACGACACAATTGGATTTGTGGCGATGACCCACAGAGCGCGAATCTTCTTAGCAACCGCGCCCTCGATGATGTCCGGGTAAGCCCAACCGCGCGAAGTAGGCAGGCGGTCCGCGGCGATGTCCCAGAGCGCTGCCAATTCTTCGCGGTCGGATGCACTCTCGAACCTGCGATACCCCGGAAGGCTCGATGTGAATCCCGCCTCGCGAGTTCCCATAGCGTTGCACTGTCCGGTGATCGAAAAAGGAGACGCTCCCGGCTTGCCGACATTACCGGTAATCAACGCAAGATTATTGATGGCGTTTACGGTTTCTGTACCCTGGGTGCTGTGATTCACACCCATCGTCCAGCCGATGAACGGGGCATTGGCCTTGCCATAGATCAGTGCGGCCTTGTAGATCTGCTCAGGCGTGAGCCCCGTGAGCTGTGAAACGGTATCGGGCGTGTATTTACGAACCGACTCTTGCAACTGGTCGAAACCCGTGGTGTACGCGGCAACGTACCCGCGATCGACAAGACCATTCTCAATGAGAAGGTGAATCATGCCGTTCAAGAGCGCGATATCCGAGCGCGGTCTGAGCGGCAGGTAGAGGTCGGCCATCATGGCGGTCTTGGTAACGCGAGGATCGGCCACCATCAGGATCTTGTTGGGATTGGCCTCGAGGTATTGGCACAGGATCGGGTGGTTGTCAGCGATGTTCGCACCGATCAGAAAAATGACGTCGGCCTGGCTGAGGTCTTCATACGCGCCCGGTGGACCGTCGCTGCCAAAGGAGCGTTTGTACCCGGAGACGGCGCTGGCCATGCATAGCGTCGTATTCCCATCGTAATTTTTCGTGCCAAGTCCAAGCTGCAACAGCTTGCCGAGGGTGTAAAACTCTTCGGTGACAAGCTGCCCCGTGCTGAGAACGCCGAGAGCGTTCCGGCCGTACTTCTGCTGAACGCCGCGGAATTTCTCCGCCATAGTGGCAAGAGCTTCGTCCCATCCGATGCGCGCAAGCTTTCCGCGTTTGTTGCGCAGAAGCGGGTAGCGCGCGCGGTTTGAAGCCTCCAGCGTGTAATGTTCGGAAAGACCCTTCGGGCAAAGCAGGCCAGAATTGACGGCGTGCTCCGGATTTCCCCGCACGCTTACCGCGCGGCCGTCCCTGACACCAATGAACATCCCGCAACCGACCGAGCAGTAACCGCAAGTCGTGGAGACCCAAGTGTCTGGAATTTTTTGTTCGGAAGTGTGCCCCATAACGGGATCACTGGCGTACGCATACTTTTCTTCCAGGATGTCCAATCCGAGTTGCCGCTTCAGACTCATGCCACGGCCTTTCCGGCGGATACGTACGAAGCGGCCATGTTTTTTGGAACGACGCTGACGAAGAAAACATACCGGCCAAGAACTTCACCTGCTAACGCAATGAGAAGGGAGACGAACGCGCCGGCCCAGGTGGGCACAACCACCGGCAGAAGGATCCCTCCCAAGCACAGCAGCGCGCCGCTCCCCAAGAATGAAGATGCCAAAGCCGTGGAAAGCAGGCGCGCCGATGCTTGGAGTTCGAAGGAGTCCGATGCGGTGAGCCAGAAGAATTTGCCGGCTTTGTTCAGCACGTGCCCTGCTGCCGCAACAACAATCGCTATGCTCAGCCAGCGCCGGTCGCCGATTCCGAGGCTAGCGACGAGTAAAGGGCCAAGCAGCATCGAGGTAAGAAAAAATCCGGCCACCGTGTGCTTGGAGTTCCATGCGGGCCGCGCCCGGACGAGATAAATGCAGGCACTCGCGGTGACTCCCGCAGCGCCAAGCAAGGAGGTCAGCGTACCAATCGCAAGGCTTCCGGGGAGCTTGAACCAGAGCAACGCAGCGTACAAAAACGCCAGGCCAGAAAAGCATCCGAAGAGAAGGACTTCGCGACTCAACCAGGACCGCTTCCACATTTTCAGAGCGCGATATGCATAAATGGGGCGTCCAAGGTGGAACGTCGAGGCACTCAGCGCCAGACCCGCTACCAGTAGTGCCACCAGCGCCGCAACGCCCAATCGTGTGGTCTTTCCAAACAATTGCAGCAGCCAAATGGTGACAAACGCGCCGACCGAGAGTTGCGTCAGCACCGTCATGGCCACAAGAGGCCAGTGCGGATCTTCGGGCCTGACGCGGAAGAAATCTGCTTTCCGCGTGTCGGGCGGCAAATTGTGGGGAAGAGTGATGCGCGTCGAGGAGATGCTGTCATCGGCGGACGGAAGGCCTGGCGCATTGGCGTTCGCGGCGTACTCACGCTTCCATCCGGCGATGTTTACGATTTCGATGCGGATCGCGCCCTCAGGACAAGCGCTCACGCACGCCGGCGCGCGCCCCTCGCCCAGCCGGTCATGGCACATGTCGCATTTCCCGACGACGCCGCGCTCCGGGTTGTACTGTGGAACTCCATACGAACAATTCCACGTGCAGTATTGGCAGCCGATGCACGTCTCTGCGCTGTGCAAGACCACGCCGGTGACAGGATGCTTGGAATAGGCGTCCACCGGACAGCCTTCCAGACACGTCGGCTCCACGCAGTGATTGCAGCCCATGGAAAGATACGAGCGATGTGTATTCGGGTACCAGCCGCCTTCGATCTCCCCCACCCTTCGCCAGTTGATTTCCGCGGGATTGCCGTTCTGCTCGTTGCAAGCCACAACACAACACTTGCAACCGATACATTTGGTCATGTCGAAGTGAAACCGATACTGCTCTCCGGGCAAGACAGCACGCTGCGGGATGGCCGCTGCCTCAGGAGCGAATGGTGTCCCGCAATAGAGTCCACCACTGGAACGCGACCCGCTCTTGGGCGTCAACAAAAAGTGCGCACTTTGTTCTTTCGCTTTCTCTAGTACGGGCAACAACATAGCGTAGTCGCAAACTGCGGCCATGACCCGTATTGGGGCGGATCGAATCGGCCAAATACGGCTCCTTGAACGCGCAAAACAGGAACAGTTTGGTGAAGGGAACGTCCTCGTAATAGCTTAAGATCTTTAAGCGCTTAGCGAGTTGGCCACCGTCACGTTCTGGCCTTGAGACTGCGGTGTGTGCAATGGAAAGGCAAACGCAAAAATTGACTTCAGCCGATTATATATTCACCGAGGCGGCGCCAAAAACGGACACATTCAATTCTGCTTTGCGGGGCGGATGAAGGGCCATTCGGAAGTTAAGGTCAGGTGTGGATTGATACCGACAAACGCGCTTCGGGTCCTCGAAGCGGACTTCTGGCCCGTTGGGTATCCGTTCAACTTCCGGTTTTGCCTTTCATCCAGACACAGATCTGTGCGGCCAAGGAAGGCCGCGAGTCGCCCAGAGTCGCGGTCTCTTGCCCCCTCCCCATCAGCACGTCTCAGAGGGCGTGGGGTCGTCTCCTTAGAGAGTTTCGGGCTTCAGTTCTGGCTTGGAGTGAATACAGATATCTGCAGCCAATCGCCGTCAGACTGTCGAACGTGTGCGAGGCGGAGCTTGGCTCCGCGCAGAGGCACGATGTATTTTTCGTGAGCTCCGACAAAGGTAAGATAGGCTAGCGACGGGATTGAGGGCACGGTCACTCCTGCTGGGGCACCGGGGAGAGGAACCTCCGAGCGTTTGCCCGCCTGATTAGACCAGATCTCACCGGCCATTCTCCCGACAGCATCGTTGCCAGCACTGGGGACTATGAACTGCAGGAAGCTCTTTGCGATGTCAGAGGCGAAGGTCCGGTTGGTCGGGTCGTCAATCATCGATTGGGCGATTAGCACGGACCAGACAGATATCTTACCACTGGGTTGCTCCTCGACCGTAATCTCAACAATGTCGTGGAATTTTGGACCCGAGGGGCGAAATTTTACGAGACGACCTCGTCCGACGGTCGGCTCTTCAGCTGTTTTTGCAAGATGAAAGAACTCGAAGAAATCCTCTTTCTGCGCTGAGGCAATATCGCGCATTAGCGGGGAAGGTGGGCTATCTGTAACGCCGAGAGCAGCAATGCGCGAAACGAGATCGGCTCTCCCCGCAGCCTGTAGCGTGGAGCCTAGACTCTGCGTGAGATCGCTTGCTCGCTCGGGATAAATCGATAGCCGTAGATTGTCGATCCTTATAGCTGTGTCCAGTTGCTTGTTCTCTATCAAATAGCTGGCGATGCTCGCAAAACGGGTATCTGCGACCTCAGGGGCATCACTGTTCTCCAACTTGAGCGTACGATATGTATCAACCATCGCCAAGTCGGGTCCGGCAAGAAGGGTCGCAAGGCGAATGACGGAAATTGCTTCCGACTCCATCAGAATCATGGAATACACGACCCGCTGCAAATCCGATGCTTTGACCAACCACATTCGCTTCTCAGACGGATGAGGTGTAGCGGCGATGTCGGCGTGGTTATTTCCCTGCGCCAAAAAGCTCGACTGTCCCCAAGGATCCCAGTACTTAAACATTCCTGCTGCGGAGTTCCAGTCTTGCAGGTTGATCGCATGGGATAGTGAACCATCAAAGACCGAAACTGTGAGGGGCATGCCCCTCGCTTCAGCACACACCATGAACTTCGCGACTTCGATCATCGCAGAAGGAGATATCGGGATTGCTTTGGAAACGGCAGCGTCGTTGGCCGTCATTAGAGATCGATTGATAAATGCTACGTGTGCTTCTCCCAGAAGCGCCTCGCGAAAGTTGATTTGGGTTTGAAGGGATGCACCACCCTCATTGGAGGGCGGCTCCGTCGATTTTGCGGCTACAACCTTGCCGCGACGCAGCGTTAAAAGAGTGGTTTTCAAGAAAGCCTGCAAGGCCTCACCGCTAGATTGTGAGACAGCAGCCGCGCTTAGAAGGATAATGTTGTTCCCATTCACGGCTGCCCCGGTCCAAGTGGTTTTGCCCTTTTCGACAACAACCCAGAGCGCACATGTGCGACCGGTTTCGCATTCGAAGCTGTCGACAAAAGGAGAGTGCTGCTCGGGACTCCTCTGCGCCTTATTCCTTGGCGAATCGTCTAAGGAGGAGTTTGGACCTTGCTTCGGCGTTAAATCGTCCAGATAGGCGTGAAGTGTGTCTGCGTCGCTAGCGGAATCGGGCAATATCCAAGGCCGTCGGGCAATTGACAACTCGATCTCTTTATCGTCAACCCGCCATAGCAAGCGCTTGGTCGAAACGGGTTGGATCGACTTGCCGTTTATATCGAGCGTAAAAGCGTTGGCAGGATTCTCGGAGCTTAATCGAATCCCGCTGGAGGTGTGAAAACCTCGGACGTCAGGCGGCGTCGGCTCCCCAGCTTCTTGGGCTACAACGAACCGCGTAGCTCCTAAAAGTAAGAGCAAAACATAGAAAACTGTTGTGAGTCGCATAAAGCCATCCAACTAACGGTTTTTGCGCGGTGCGAAGAGGTCCAATATGAAGCGCCCACCATCGAACGTCTCGCCCCCGGCGGTTTCCAGTTCAAGATGAACGACGATCCGGCACGTCTTGTCGGCCGCGAGTCGAACAGTAAAGCGGTCCGCCTTCCCAGGCCCTATTTCTTGTTGAAGAGAAACATTGCGCGTTACGCCGGATTCACCAGCGTGAAACATGATCTCGTACTCGTGCGTGGCGGGAATGCCCGCTCCTGGTCTCACTTGGAGCGAGACTCGAGTATTGAAAGCGAGTTGTCGTCGCTCATTCGCTTCGCCATAAGACAACTTGCCCGACACAGCAACGATGTTTTCGCGCGTCAATGCAGGAGGGATGTATTTTTGAAGTGGGATCCGAATTTTATCGTCAAAATTGTCGAGATGCACAGTGGCAGTGTGCGGAGCAAAGAGAGAAGTTTCATTTTCGGCAAGGATCTTGCTGAGCGAGAAATCTAGCACCGGGTTCTTCACCTCACCCCAGCCCTCGTTATAGATGATCAGGTCATTGACCGAAAGGTCGTCGAATAGTAGCAAGGGCTCTTCAATTACATTGCTAGAGAGAATAGCAAAGCGCGCCAACGACAGCACCATAAGTTCCTGTGTCCTGTTGTTGACAATGACGGAGAGCTCGGGAAACCGCCACTTGAAAAACGTTGCCATCGAACTAACGCCGTGCACGGGCCCACCGCGCTGCAGAAGGTCTACGTACGGGAGACGATAGCGGATGTGCGTCGCACCGTTGTCGTCGAGAGACTCGTAGAGCACTGTGCGCTCAGGCGGAGTATTGTCCTCCGCCATCATTCGTGGTCCCCAATCGTTCTGGACTTCGAATTGAGTAGCTGCTACGCGCCCCGACGTGGGCGAGGAGTTAGGTGCGACGGAACGGCGCTTTGAAGTGTTATGTGCCAACTCCACAGTCTCAGGGGGCTTACTCTCCGGAGTCTCTATTCCCTTTGGCTCACTTAGTTGTGGTGCGGACGTGTCAAGTACTGCCTGGACCTGAGGAGTTGGCTTGGGCGGTCGCGAATATACAACGATGGCCACAAGGATGACTGCTACCAAGCAGAGCATTCCAAACCCGTAGAAGATGTAAGTGTGAGATTGCTGTTTGAGCCATTGCTCCGCTGACATGCCCCCTTTAATCTTGACAATCCCGTATTCGGCTTCAAGCGCCTTCAGCCGATCTTTCTGGGGTAGGCGACCCAGACTTTTCAGAAGTTCGCGATTGCGGTACACCTTAAGGCTGACGATCACCCAACTAGCAATGAGTATCAGCAGCGCAATGAGAGCGAGGGGATTCTTGCTGGCCGCGTCTATGGTCCTTGGTAGCGCTTTGACAAATTCGACCATGAGTGATCCTCTGGTCAGGAAAGTAATCAAAGACTACTGCGCGAGGATACAAGTGTAAAGATGTCGAATCGCCGGTGTCTGTGCAGCAACCGATTCGTGTATGGTCGGCAATCTGGAGACTGGCCAGAAACGGGCTTCTCGGAAATAGGTCCTCCCTTGTCGGTGCGCCGTGAAAGGCGCCGGTCCACCGCGGGTTGAAAATCCCGCCCGGGAACTGGTTCGCTCCACCCGGAAGCAATCGGAGCGGCGACGGAGGTAACGAAGTGGCCGGAGCCTCTGATGTAGAGGGTCGCTTTAGGCGACTTGGCGAGTCTGCAGGCCGTAATGCGCAGTAAACACCGAGCAGGCCCCGAAACGACCAATGCAGGAGCCGACCCGCCCGACATTCGGGGAAGGCTGATACCGGTGGAAAAGTACGAGCGGACAGATTCCATCGGTCACTGCCGGGGTAGTGGTGACAGCATGCAGACAAAGGTAGACCGGACGCAACACGGGAAGCCCTATACGGTGATCGTAGCTCACGATCAACCGGCAGCCCGCGAGGGACAGGCTGGGCCGTATGGGGTGGCGG
>Ga0126381_100011329_pt1 | contig 10070 bp, 10 predicted proteins | sample PanSoiMetPlot_28_FD_96465 | JGI IMG/M metagenome (GOLD analysis project Ga0126381, IMG submission 96465) | Tropical forest soil microbial communities from Panama - MetaG Plot_28 | ecosystem: Environmental > Terrestrial > Soil > Tropical forest > Bulk soil | place: Panama | collected 2016-02-17 | reverse complement strand
TTTTCTGCAAATTCGAACGCCATGAGGATGCGGCGCCGCAGCTCGATTGCATCCTCGAGACTCTTCAAGCCGGGCGACAATTTCTCCCATTCGTCATGACCGAAGTAGGAGTGGCGGGCACCGGTAGCGAGAATCAGGAAATCGTAACCGATCTCCGTATCGGTCGTTTTGATTTTTCTTCTCTCTACATCCACAGACATTACTTCGGCAAGGATGACCTCGACGTTCTTGCATTTGCTCAATACCGAGCGCACCGGTGCAGCAATATCGGCGGGCGAGAGCGCGGCTGTTGCAACCTGATAAAGGAGCGGCTGAAAGAGATGGTAATTAGTGCGGTCTATCACGGTGACGTGCACGTTTTTACATGCAAGCTTCTTCGCTGCCTGGAGTCCGCCAAATCCCGCCCCGACAATGATGACGCGTGGTCCTTCGCTCCCAGATCCCTTCATTTCTTTTTCAGTTCTCGACAAACCTTCAACGCTCGGTGCATCGCGCCAACCTCCAATTAAATGGCAGGATGTGGCCGTCAGCGTGCCCGATAAAAGCGGTTGTCAATATTTCGCTCGCATTTATCTTGGGCGGCCTATGCCAAAGCCGATTGCCCGCAGCAAGACGCGTAAATCAGTTGCAAAACGTTTCAAGATCACGGCCAGGGGCAAAGTAATAAGAGCGCGTTCTTCGCACAGGCATTTGCTTTCCACGAAGAACGCTAAACGTAAACGCCATCTCAGCAAAGCGGCGTGCGTAGATGTCACGGACATCGCCCGCGTCAAGGCGAACCTGCCGTTTGGCTAGGCGAAACAGCAGCCGCGACCGCCGAGAAAATCCCTTCTAATAGCTGCTCGGTGGAACCACTTCGCGGCGCATTGTAGTCGTCGTTGTAGTCGTCGTAGTCAGCCGTCGCATCGCCTCCAGCGAATCCGGCCCAGGCTCCGGGCTATAAAGATCGCGGCGATTAACAAGCGTTGTGCACGACGTCGCCGTGCCGAAAAGAACGACAACAAAGAACAATGCCAACCATTTCACGCCCTCGATGCAAACAGAAGCGCCGCGGCTTGTCAATGCCTCGATCTTTTTTTTTCAAATCCCACAATTGCATGGTGTGGATTTGCGGGAAAATTCAGTATCCGTCAGGGACTATGGATTGAGGACTTACAAACCCCGCCAGGGCAGGAATGCAGCAACGGTAGTCTGATCCTCCTTGCTGTAGTTCTCTGGCGGACTTTTTGGAAAGGCACGCTACTCGGTGAGGATTCAGATATGAAACTCATCAAAGTCAAAATCGCTCGCTTTTCGGAGGTCGTCGAAAAATGCGGCAAGCCACAGGTTTACACGCTTTGGCAAAAACCAGCCATCGACCGTCATTTTCAGTCGCAAGTAAGGAACCATCGAGTAATGACAGTCCAAAAAAGTCCAAGCGGAGCGAACTTCGGAGTTATCGGGTTGAATGAGAGAAAGGGTACGATTTATCTCGTCTTTCCTAAGTCGATGCGACGCTTCGCGGACAAGCGAATTGTCGGTATCAACTGGGCGCTTCTTCGGGAATAGACTGGCGCAAGCTTCCGCTCCCACCAATTCGATGAACTCCCGCCGTGGCGAGCTTGCGAACCAGTCAACTGCAAACGGGGGTCTGCGTTCCTTTAGCCCGGTGGCCAGGCAAGCGCACGCTTGCCCAGCAGGTGCACATGCAAATGTGGAACGCTCTCGCCTGCGTCTGGCCCGCTGTTGATGACAATGCGATAACCGCTAGAAAGACCGAGTTTCTTGGTAAGATCGCTGGCGACGAGAAGTAATTTTCCAAGTAACGCCCGATCGCTTTCGGTCGCATCCCCGAGACGCGGCAGCGCTTTCTTCGGGACGATTAGCACATGTACCGGCGCTTGCGGATTGATGTCGTGAAAAGCAATCACGTCGTTATCTTCCAAAATGATGTTTGCCGGAATTTGGCGCGCAATAATCTTCTCGAAAATTGTCATGGTATGTCCAGTGGTCATCTAAAGAATTCAAGTAAATCTGCGTAATCTGGCGGTAATTCAAATGCGAAGAATTCAGACCACCCAGCCGGTCTAGGCGCGCGATTTAGCGCAGCGAACAATCGAGACGTGCAACGCCAGGCGTCGCGGTTATTTTTTCGCGCACGAAGCAAACAATTTCCACACGCAAGGCATCGCACGCACGGGTCCAGGTTTTCACGCCGCGAAGGTGTTTCACGCACGATTGAAGCGAGCAGAGCTGAAGGTTGTCGACGCCAGTTTCGATCAGTGTGTGGATTCGTTTCTCCAGGAGATCGAAGAAGGCGAGCTCGTATCCTGCGCCGGCTTGATGAGCGATGTCCAGCAACGAGATGGAAATAGGCGGAGGCGACGGCGCAAAATGCGGAACAATCTCCTTATAGCCGATTACTCTCAGGACATATCGCACAGTCTGTGATAGCTGGCTGAGCGCGACCACGTTTTCGTCATTCCGCAGATGCAGGTAAAAGGCGATGCTCTCAGTAACGTGGTCGGTCAGCCACCAGCTCGGATACCCGGCTTCATCGGCAGCTCGCGTAATCGCAGCGTGCAGCCAACTGCGGTTAAATTCGAAGAGTTGTCCCGAATCGGTGCGGAGATATGGAAACTCTTCCTTAAACGCGACCATGGTTTTTATTGATTGTGACGTTTCGTGCACCCGGAGCAGAAGATGGGGCTCCTGGCGTTGCTTCGGGTGGAAACAACTCTCTCTGAAGCGAGTTCGGCCTTATCCGTCGGCCAAGGATATGAATGGCATCCACAAACTGATCCACATCCTGAAAGCGCTGGTGTACTGAGACATAGCGCAAATACGCCACCTCGTCGAGGCTGCGCAATCTTTCGAGCACTTTGGCACCGATAATGGACGAAGGAACTTCGCGTCCGCCCGTCTCAAGTTCGTGCACAATTTCATCTACCATCTCCTCAAGCGTCAGAAGACTAGTCGAGCGCTTCTCAAAAGCTTTCGCGATGCTGGCGGCGAGTTTCCGCCGATCGAACGGCTCATGTGTTCTATCGCGTTTTACTACCCGCAGATCCGATCGTTCGATTTCCTCATAGGTCGTAAAGCGATACTTGCATTTAAGACATTCTCGACGGCGGCGGATGCTGGAACTATCCCGCGACTGACGGGAATCAATGACCTTATCGTCACGAGACCCGCACTTGGGGCAACGCATAGTATGAACGGACTAATTAGCATACCATGCCTTGTGGCGTCAACCTTTCTTTGACTTTCCACCACTTTTCATTGCGAGTGTGCTTTGAAACCATATCGTAAGCAGTTTGAGGAGCACCGCTCAGGCTTGAATGCCACGTTGACGTAATGGCGTGCCGACGCTACACCGATTCGCATGCAGAACTACTCTGCGAACGGTGCAAAGGTCTACGGCCCGTGGCTTGTTGGTCTGGGCGCAGCGCTCTGGGGCACCGAGAGCGCTTGGCGGATTCCGCTCAACGAATTGTTCGACGCAAAAGTGATCGTTTTTTGGGAGCACGTAATCATCCTAGTCATGTTCCTGCCGATTCTGATTCCCCGCTTGGGCGAGATCCGAAAAATCCACTCAAGTACGTGGAGTTACTTGCTATTTTCCGGTTTTGCTGGTTCAGCGGTAGGCACCGTTTTTTTTACGCTCGCGTTAAAACACGGCAATCCAACGGTCGTAAACGTGATCTTGAATATTCAGCCCGTTATATCAACCATCGGCGCGTTCGTGCTTTTTGGCGACCAGCTTTCCCGGCGTTTTTTCTTTTACGCTGGCGTCGCTATTGTCGCGGGCGTCTTTGTCTCGGTCGCCCATCCGGAGCAGATTGGCGTTTCCTTTGAGCGCGCTGGACTGAACCTCGGCACTGGTTACGCGCTGATCTGCGCGCTTTTTTGGGGTCTCTCCACTGTCGCTGGACGGGGCGTGATGATTGGCATGTCGCTACGGCTGGCCTCAAGTTTGCGGATCGCCATTGGCCTCACCTGTATGACGGCGATTCTCCTGGCTTACGGAAAGCTGAACGGCACCGCGCTATGGCCTACTGCTGCGCAAACCCACACTGCAAAGGCGATTGTTTTGCTGTTTTTCCTCGCGTCCGTCTCGGGTGGAATCCCACTGTTGATTTACTTCCAAGGATTGCATCTCACACGGGCATCGACTGCGGGCTATTTCGAAATGATGCAGACGCTTGCCGCGGTGTGCATCACGTGGGGCGTTTTTCATGCTAGTCTTCATGGGCACCAGGTAGTCGCAGCGCTCGTTCTGATCGCAGCGGTAACCATGGTGCATCATGTTCAACGGCAGATTGAACCGCAAAGCTGACGTTAGATCGACTGCGAGAGGAAGTAATATCTGCGGTCTACGGCTTTGACACCGCTTTGCGCGCCCTCTTAGCGCTTGGCGTCCTTTCGGCAAATTCGAAGCCGACCTTGCCACTTTCGAGTTTCAGATGCGCTGAAAAGGGCCGCCCTTTCTTCGAGATAAATCTCGGGAGGAGATCCGTCCTCCCTGTGGTCATTAGTTTTTGGACCTCCTCTTTGCGAATGGTTCGATGCAGAATCGTCTTGCTTACGCGGAAGGTGCATTTTTTCGGCACTGTAGCCGCGCGCTCGCATATATAGGCGATCTCCGTCTCGAAAACCTGGCCCTCCTTGCAGATTGGACAAAGACCGATGGATTGATGTCGCGAAGTATCGATTTTTTGCGGCGCGCCATTTCCGTCTTCGCCGAAATCGAATTCTGGTTTGAAGCCTTCGCCCAGTTTCACAGCTGCGTTGAAGCGGCGTCCCATTTTGCTACGGAATCCTTCCAATGGCCCGATGCGTCCCTGCGTAAGAAGTTTCTTGACCTCGGCAGTCTCAAATAACCGGCCAGCCATTGTTTTCCAAATAATCAATTCGCACGATCGACACTTAAAAGTCCGGTAATCTTCGTCGAACGGACCGCCGCCACACTTCGGACACTTTACTTCCAGGGTTTCGAAGTCACCACTAACGGTGTCACCTTCGAAGCTCTTTGTCTTTTCGACGATCTCACGCGTGAATTTTTTGATATGCGCCATGAATTCGCTGCGTTTCATAGCGCCTTTTTCCATCTGATTGAGTTTATACTCCCACTCGCCGGTCATCTCCGGCGAACACAATTCCGTGACGCCAATGCCGCGCAGCAATGTGATCAACGCCATACCTTTGGCAGTGACGATCAAATCCCGCCGCTGCCGCGCGACGTAACCATCGTGGATCAGGCCCTCTATAATCGCGGAGCGTGTGGCGGGGGTCCCAAGCCCTTTCTCCCGCATCGCTTCGCGTAGTTCCTCGTCTTCAACGAATTTCCCTGCACCTTCCATCGCCGATAACAATGTCGCCTCGTTAAAACGCGCAGGCGGCTTCGTTTCACTTTGGACCACGCCAATATCGAGGACCTTGGCCTGCTCATTTTGAGAGATTGTAGCAAGCAATTGTCCGCCATCGTCGTTCCCGGCTGCTTCGCGTCCGTAAACTGCGAGCCAGCCAGGTTCCTTAATCACTTTCCCTTCGCTCTTGAATGCGTCCCTTTCAACGCGCGTGATTCGAGTCGTCACTTCGAACTGCGCTGGCGGAAAAAAGACAGCGATGAACCGGCGCGTAATCATGTCGTAAACTTTCTGTTGGACTTCATCAAGCCCATGCGGCGTTTGACCGCTTGGGATAATCGCAAAGTGATCTGAGATTTTGGCGTTGTTAAAAATCCGCTTCGACAGTTTTGCCCAGCCGTTGTCTAGCACCTTGCGCGCATACTCGCTGTCGATCTTTCCGAGGGTTGATTTGACGGTCGAAAGATAATCTTCCGGTAGGTAACGGGAATCGGTGCGCGGATATGTGATCGCCTTGAAGCGTTCATAAAGTTGCTGAGCAATTTGTAGTGTGTGCTTTGCACTGAGCCCGCGAGCATTCGCATCCCGCTGCAAACTCGTCAGGTCGTAAAGTAGCGGCGGTGCCTGCGTGGTCGGTTTGCGCTCTTCGGTGGCGATACCATGTTTGCCAAGGCACCTCTGCTTAATTTCTTCTGCAGCGGCCTTCTCCCAAATCCGCTCGGCGCGAGCCTCCTCATCGTCGTTTTTAGCGAAGTCTTCGCTGAACCATCGCCCACGGTAGCTGCCGGATATTACCTGGAAATCGGCGAGAACTTCGAAGAACGCGCGTGGCTTGAAGTCGTGGATTTTTCCCTCCCGTTCAGCTAGGATCGCAAGGGTCGGGGTTTGCACACGACCGACCGGCGTCAATTGAAAACCACCCGTTTTGTTGTTGAATGCGGTCATGGCGCGGGTGCCATTTATTCCGACCAGCCAATCACTTTCGGATCGGCAAACTGCAGCTTTGGCAAGCGGAATCATCTCTTCGTTGGAACGCAAGCGTTGAAAAGCCGAGCGAATTGATTCAGCGGTCATCGATTGTAACCAGAGACGTTTGACTGGCTTTTTGCTTCCACTCAGTTTTACGAGGTAGCGGAAGATTAGCTCGCCTTCCCGCCCGGCATCGCAGCCGTTGATCAAAAGATCGACATCTTTCCGCTGGATTAGGTGCTTGAGCGAGTTAAAGCGTGCCTTGGTTTTTTCGATTGGCTTCAGTTCAAACTCGTCGGGAATAATCGGTAGATTTGCAAAACTCCACTTGCCGCGTTTCACGTCTAGCTCGTTTGGTAGGGCGAGTTCGACGAGATGTCCGATTGCAGAGGCAACGATGTAACGATTGTTTTCGAAATGGTCGCCCAGCTTTTTGAAGCCACCAAGCGCACGAGCGAGGTCGCTCGCAACGCTGGGTTTTTCGGCGATGACAAGGGTCTTGGACATTTTGGAGATGCAATCGAAGCTTAGCCTCGTGCTAATTGCAAACTGCAACGGCAGACGGGCGAGTCTAGCCTAGTTTCACAAAGTATTTGCCAGGCAACTGCTTAACAAGCCGCTTCAGTTCAAGGCGAAGGAGGGTAGATGAGACGATGGCACTTGGCAAATGGCATCGGGCGGCAATCTGGTCGATTGGCGTCTCAGAAGCCTCGATGGCGTCATAGACCTGGCGCTCTTCGTTCGAAAGGGGTGGCAAATGACGGGAAGCCGCCTCTGGCGGTGGTTTTGCCTCTGGCAGAAGGATTTGCAAATCGTCGAGAATATCGTTCGCGTCCATAACGAGTTTCGCGCCTTGCTGGATCAGCCGATTTGATCCCATCGCGCTGGGCGCGCTGATATGGCCGGGCACTGCATAAACCGAACGCCCCTGTTCTAGCGCCTGTGCCGCCGTGATGAGCGCCCCGCTGTTTAACCCTGCTTCGACAACGAGAATGCCATGGCTCCAACCCGAGATGATCCGGTTGCGCATCGGAAAAGTTTGACGATCCGGTTCTATTTCCATCGAAAACTCGGACACGATCGCGCCGCTCCCCGAGCGAATCTTCTCAGCGAGTGCCGTGTTTTCCGGTGGATACAATTTTGCCAATCCAGAGCCGATCACTGCGATCGTACGGCCCTTAGCAGCGAGCGCTCCTTGATGGGCCGCGGTGTCGATGCCGCGTGCGAGACCGCTGATTACCGTCAATCCGGCATAAGCAAGCTGGTAAGCGAGTTTCTTCGCCGACTCAGTACCGTAATGCGTCGTTCGCCGGGCACCGATGATGCCGATGGCGTGTTGGTCGCGGTCCTCCAGTTCACCCCAAACATAAAGCACAATGGGCGGCGCGTGGATTTCACGCAGGGGTTTGGGATAAGAGTGAGAGTCCTGCGTGATGACTGTTGCCCCAAATTCCCGGATGCGTTCAAGTTCGGCAGCAAGATCAACGGTCGATTCCCACCTGCTGATCTGATCGGCAACTTCATTGCCGATTCCCTCAACTTTGCGCAGATCGCCGCGTTTTGCGGCAAGGATTTGTTGCGGCCCGTTAAAGACTTCGAGCAACTTCCGCACCCGTACCGGCCCCACGGACGGCAACATATTAAGCGCGATACAGGCTTCGGTGGCGCTCATATTAAAGGCGCTGCCGCCAAGCACCTCTTTATTGGGCTCCGGTGCCTGGCACAAGCACCGTTAGAACGCTGCACTCAAAAGTTGATCGAACATTAAAACGGAATTTCGTCGTCGTCGGGCTCGGCTGGCGGAGAGCCTTTCGGTGGCGGGGTAACCTTGTTGCCGCTACTCCCGCCTGAGGCAGATCGATCTTGTACGCCCCCCTCCGCGGGGGCGCCGCCGGGACGCGCGCCGAGGAGCTGCATGCTCTCGCCCACGACACGTAGTTTGGTTCGCTTTTGCCCGCTTTGCTTGTCGTCCCAGGTGTCCATTTGCAGGCGGCCTTCGATAAAAACAGGCCTGCCCTTTTTTAAATATTCTCCGGCGATCTCAGCCAGACGCGTCCAGAGCACTACGTCGACATAAGTGACTTCTTCGCGCTTCTCTCCGCTATCGGTCGTGTAAACGCGGTTTACGGCGATGCCCAGATCGCAAACAGCACTGCCCTTTGGGGTGTAACGCACCTCCGGATCGCGAGTGAGATTTCCAAGCAGGATGACTTTGTTGAAACTGGCCATGCCTGGTTATAACGAGACTATTTCACTTTCGCCAATTTTTTCGGCGGCTTCTCCTTCTTTGCCGGGAGACGCTGGTAACTCTGGCGATAGACTTCCGGGTCGAGCTTAAATTTCGAGCGCAACTTCGCGATCAACGCGGGATCGGCATTGAAGATAAAGTTTACATAATATCCGGCATCGAGCGGTCCAGCGACATACGAGAATTGGCGCTTATCCATTTTTTGCACTTGCTCGATGTGCGCGCCTTCTTTTTGAAAGTCGGATTCCAATCGGTCAATGATCTCCTTGAGGGTGTCTTCTCTGCCCTGCGAGTTCAGCACGAGCAGCGCTTCATAACGATTTTTCATGATTTGTCAGTTTTGTTGAAAATGTTCATCGCGGAAACGAGGCCGTTGTCAATTGCGCATTTCAGAGCCTTGACGGCGCGATTAATCGTAGACCTGACGATCGGTTTTTCCTCATCAAAAAAACGGCTTAAGACGTAATCAGCGGATCCATCACTTGGCGCCTCGCCGATGCCAATGCGCAAGCGTGGGATTTCTTCGGTGTTGAATTGAATAATGATTGATTCAAGGCCGTTATGGCCGCCCGATCCACCGCTGGCCCGCATGCGAAGGCGGCCGAGAGGCAACGCGAGATCGTCGAGAACAAGAAGAATTTCACTTGGCCGGATTTTGTAGAATTGCGCGACTCCGAAAAGCGGATACCCGCTCCGGTTGACGAAGCTCATCGGCTTTACTGCCAGTACATCGCCACATTGCGCCGATAACGCGTCCCACTTTGTCGATCTCTCCCATGTGGATCCAAATTGATCCGCAAATTGATCGGCAACCATGAAGCCGATGTTGTGACGCGTAGTCGCATACTCAGGGCCGGGATTTCCAAGGCCTGCAATCAGGCGAATTTGTGGAGTGGATTCTTCCAATTCGCGATCCGCAATGGGCAAACGAAGTTACTTCTTCTGCTCTTTTTCCTTTGCAGCTGGCACAGGGGCAGGAGCTTCGCCTTCTTCCTTCTTCTCGGTGATAACTTCCGGGCCCGCTGCTGCAGCTTCGGCTTCGGCGACGACCGGCTCCTCTTCGATTACTGGGGCCAGGACAGAAAACGCCGTGAGATCAGGCTGCACCTTCGCTGTCACCCCGGAAGGGAGTCGAATATCGCGCACATGAATGGAATCGCCGATGTTCAGTGCGGAGATGTCTACGGTGATCCGATCGGGCAGATCGCGCGGCAGACATTCGATTGTCAGCGCACGCAAGCTTTGCTCGAGTAAGCCGCCGAAGTTCTTTACGCCGTTGGCGATGCCGACCGGCTCAAGGGGAATCTCAGCCTGTATTGTCTCGTCCATCGAGATGGCGTGAAAATCGACATGACGAATATCGCCACTCACCGGCGAGTGTTGCACTTCCTGAACAAGGGCGGTACGGGTGGATTTTTCACCGGCAATCTCAAGCTCGACGAGCACGTTTTCTCCAGAAGCGTGGCTCATCAAGGCATCGATGTCGCGAGCGGTGACTTGCAATG
>Ga0126381_100011328_pt1 | contig 10070 bp, 7 predicted proteins | sample PanSoiMetPlot_28_FD_96465 | JGI IMG/M metagenome (GOLD analysis project Ga0126381, IMG submission 96465) | Tropical forest soil microbial communities from Panama - MetaG Plot_28 | ecosystem: Environmental > Terrestrial > Soil > Tropical forest > Bulk soil | place: Panama | collected 2016-02-17 | reverse complement strand
GCGCCTTGCGGCGGGCTTCGCTCGCGCCCTGCATCTGGTGCTGTTCGACATAGCGCAGGATCGCTGTCTTGATGCCGCTATAGGAGAAGTCAAACCGAGGACGCTCGTCCTCGGGATCGAGCGCGCGGTTGTCCTGCCGCCCGTGGCGGTCGCGATGCTTGATCTGCGCTGGAGGAAACTTCACCGAATGCGGATCGCCGTGGGTCGAGAGGCGATCGATAATGGGGCCGCCAGGATATCCGAGGGCAAGCAGCTTCGCGACTTTGTCGAAAGCCTCCCCAGCGGCATCGTCGCGCGTATGCCCGATGTTTTCGTAAGTCCACGAATCCGCGTTTTGCGACGCGAGATAAAGATGCGTGTGCCCGCCGGAGACGACCAGCGCCAGCACCGGGAACTCCAGATCGTGATTGCCCTTCTGCCGCTCCTCGAGCAGGACTGCGTGGATGTGCCCCTCCAGATGGTTCACGGCAATCAGCGGCTTGTCGAGCGCGAAAGCTAGAGCTTTTGCGTAGCTAATGCCCACCAGAAGGGCTCCCGCAAGCCCGGGCCCCTGCGTCACCGCGATGGCGTCTACCGAATCGTAAGTATGTTTGGCTTCAGCCAGCGCCTGGCGCACCACCGGCACAATCGCGCGCAGATGCTCACGCGAAGCGAGCTCCGGAACGACTCCTCCGTAGGGCTGGTGCGTCGCAATCTGCGACGCAACGACGTTCGAAATCAGTTGTTCGCCAGAGCGCACAACGGCGGCGGCGGTTTCATCGCAAGAACTCTCAATGCCCAAAATGTAAGCGTCGCCCATGTCTCTAGCTTCGCAGATTGCCCGTGGCTTCCTCGCCGGGGACGGGCGGTTTCGTTCCGGCAGCCGCACGCCTCCCCGTTCGGCGGGGCGGAGGAAATGCGTCCGCCCCTACACGATCACTTAATATATATAGCTCCTGTGGCCGACTTACTCCAACACGTCCGCGAATCCGCCTTCCCGTTTCCCGACCGGGTTATCCATCTTTTCATCGGTGGGTCAGAACTGCACGGCGCCAAAGTCCACGGCACCGACGATCTCGATATCTATGGCGTCTATATCGAGCCGCCGGAGCTGGTTCTCGGCCTGGAGTCGCTCGCGCACTATGTCTGGTCGACGGCTTCCAACGACCGTCGCAACGGCCCCAACGATGTCGACGTCACGCTGTACTCGCTGAAGAAGTGGGCCAGCCTGGCATGCAAGGGAAACCCGACGGCGCTGCATTTTCTCTTTGCCGACGGCATGATGCGCAGCCCGATCTGGAAGGAGATCGTCGCCAATAAGAATGTCTTCCTTTCGCGCGGCTGCGTGAAGCAGTTTCTGGGATTCGCCGACAGCCAAATCGGACGCATGACGGGCAAGAAAGGCCGCGGCAAAAAAGGACAGCGTCCCGAAATCGAAGCGAAATATGGCTACGACGTGAAAGCGGCCATGCACGCGCTACGTCTGCTCTACGAGTGCAAGGAACTCGTATCGGCAGGACAGATCACTCTGCCGCGTCCGGAGAAAGACTTGTTGATTAAGGTGCGTACCGGGAAGTATCCGATGCAGAAAGTACTCGCGATGGCTGAGAAGTTGATTGCCCGGTGCGAGCAGGCCGCACAGGCATCGGGGTTGCCGGAGCGCGTTGACCGGACTGCCGTGTCTCGACTCGTGGCGGCGTGCTATCAAAAGGTCTGGGAGGGTAGGTAAGGCAGTTCACATCCGTCGAAGGTTAGGCACCGCACCTACCCCACCACGACGGGCGCAGCCTCCTCTACATTCGCCTCACGTAAAAACTTCGCCGCCTCCTCCGGCGGGGTGGGATTGATGTAGAAACCAGTCCCCCACTCGAACCCTGCAGTCTTGGTCAGCTTCGGCATGAACTCGATGTGCCAGTGATAGTGGTCGTTGGTCGGATCCTGCACCGGCGAGCTATGAATGACGAGATTGTAGGGAGGATTGTCGAGCACCTTGTCAGCCCGGACCAGCAGCGTCTTCAGCGCCCGCGCCAGATTCTCGAACATGTGCGACGAAGAATTCTCAAATGCTGACTCGTGCGATTTCGGCAGAATCCAGGTCTCGAACGGAAAACGCGGCGCGTAGGGCGCGAGCGTGACAAAGTTCTCATTCTCGGCGACCACGCGCGTGCCGCCGTCCATCTCCTGGCGGATGATGTCGCAGAACACACAGCGTTCCTTATAAAGGAAGTATTGCTTCGCCCCCTCGAGTTCCTGCGTGACGTTAATCGGCAGAATCGGCAGCGCGATCAACTGCGAGTGCGAGTGCTCGAGCGACGCTCCGGCAGCCTCGCCATGATTCTTGAAAATCAGGATGTATTTAAATCGCCGGTCTTTCTTTAGATCAAGGATGCGGTCCCGAAACGTCCACAGCACGTCTTCGATCCGTTTCGGAGGGAGCGTCGCCAAGCTCGAATTATGGTCCGGAGTCTCGATGATCACTTCGTGAGCCCCGATCCCATTCATGCGGTCGAACATGCCTTCGGCCTGACGATTCAGATTGCCCTCAATGCCGAGCGCCGGGAACTTGTTCGGCACCACGCGCACGGTCCATCCCGGCGTGTCGCGCGCCGGGCCCGGCCCGCCATTCGGACTCGGCCGATATGCCTGAATCTCCGGAGGCGTCTTGCTCTCGTTCCCGTAGCAGAAGGGACAAAATCCCCCCTTGATCTTCATGTTCTCGCGTACAAAATCGGTAGGGCGCTTGGCCCGGTCCGTCGAAATAATGACCCAACGGCCTACGATCGGATCTTTTCTAAGCTCCGGCACAAAGAATCCTTTCTAGGGGATTGAGCAAACTTTTCATTTTACGCCCCGAGAGAGGCGTTCCGAAACAAGTCGATCTTTGGGTGGGGGCTACAACGCTCATAGTATACGCTGACAGCATCGAACATCCACTGGCACAAAGGTGCGCCCTGCCGCTGATATTCCAATGCTACTTGCGCGATCTCGCGCTGGTGTCGGTGCATTGCTGCCCTGGCAGTTTTCACGCCGCGCGCCCCTCGAGTCTTAGTGAAACAAAGCACATCATGATCCCACACGATCAGGTCAATCTCGCCTTCACAGTTCGGCGACCGATGATTCCGCTCCACGAACCGATACCCCAACTTGCGCAGATGGAAGTAAGCGTCTTCCTCTCCCTCGGCCGCCTAATCGACGTTACCGGTACGCTGTAATCCCTGACAGTGATGCAAGTGACAGAAGATCGATAAGGTAGGCGCGTTGTTCACAAATGGGAAAGCGGCGGCCGTATCATTTCCTCCCTGAGATTTGAACGCCTTCCCAGAACAATGTGCAGGGAAACCCTGATTGTGTGCCTCGTGCGTGCAACATATTCTGAGTTTTGGCGAAGTAATTTTATGTTTTCACCGTAGAACAAGAAAACAAACGCCACTCGCGACCGCTAACGTCTTAATTAGAGCACTCTCCGATTGAAGCGAGTCGCATCTCCGCAAAACTATGTTTTTTACCCGAGGGCAACATGAGGATTGCACAAGTAGCGCCATTGTACGAGAGTGTTCCACCTAGACTTTATGGAGGTACAGAACGGGTTGTTTCCTGGCTCACCGAAGAGCTTGTTCATCAGGGTCACGACGTCACACTATTCGCCAGCGGGGACTCGCTCACGAATGCCCGCCTGGTTCCAGTTTGCGTGCAAGCCTTGAGGCTCGATTCCAAGTGCTGCGATCCACTCGCTCATCACGTAAAACTCATGCAACAGGTGTTGAATGAAGACGACAAAGACCCGTTCGACATCATTCACTTTCACATCGATTACCTACATTTCCCGATAAGCCGGGCCCAGAACCTGGCCCAGGTCACTACGCTGCATGGACGCCTCGATATTCCCGACCTCGTTTCTCTCTACCAGGAATTCCCGGAAATGCCCGTCGTGTCGATTTCCGATGCGCAGCGTCGCCCTCTGCCGTGGGTCAACTGGCAAGCCACTGTTCATCACGGCCTGCCCGAAACTTTCTGCCGGCCGCAATTCGAGGCGGGTCAGTATCTGGCGTTCCTGGGGCGCATCTCTCCGGAAAAAGGCGTCGATCGCGCCGTCGAGATTGCTCTGCGCGCCAACATGCCCTTGAAGATTGCCGCCAAGGTCGACCGGATCGACCGCGAATACTTTGAGTCGCAGATCAAGCCCCTGCTGGGAAATAAGCTGGTCGAGTTCATCGGAGAAATCAGCGATCTCGACAAAAACAAATTCCTGGCCAACGCTGCTGGGCTCCTGTTCCCCATCAATTGGTGTGAGCCCTTCGGTATCGTCTTGATCGAAGCCTTGGCCTGCGGGCTTCCGGTCATCGCCTATCCTCTCGGCTCCGTCCCTGAGATCATCGAGCACGGCGTGACCGGATTCATCGTCTCCGATATCACTGAAGCTGTTCGAGCCGTGACTCGTCTCTCGTCTATCGATCGCCGCAAGTGCCGCGAGTCGTTCGAGCAGCGATTTACAGCCGAACGAATGGCCCATGACTACCTCAATGTCTACGACCACATCAAACGAGAACCCGAATCCGTTGCAGTCACCGATGGAGAACTTCGTTGGATGAAACTGGAGCCGCCCAGCAGTACTACATAGCCGCCGGATCGTCCCCGACGGAAGAGCGTACGCGGGTTTTGAAGTACGGGAATTCGTTCGCCGTGTTCAACCGCTACGGCGACATCGAACCGCTCGGCCTCGGAGAACACGGCATCTTTTTCCGCGGCACGCGTCATCTTTCCGAACTCGTACTTGGCGTGTGGAACGCGCGCCCTTTGCTGCTGAGTTCCACCGTCAAGTCGGACAATTTCGTGTTCACCGCCGATCTGGCCAATGTTGACGTCAGCGAAGGCCAGCAGATCGCCATCCCGCGCGGCACGGTTCACATCGTGCGCTCGCGTTTTCTGTGGCAAGCAGTTGCTTTCGAAGAACTGCGTATTTTCAACTACGGCCTGGTCCCGATCGATCTTCCGTTGCAGTTGTCCTTTGCGGCGGATTTCGCCGACATCTTCGAAGTGCGGGGCATGCGCCGCGAACACCGCGGCCGTCGCCTCGATGACCAAATCGACGCCAGTTCGATCCTGCTGAGGTATGAAGGCCTAGATCACGAGGAGCGACGAACACGCATCCAGTGCGATCCCGCACCGCAGCACATCTCCTCTTCGGAACTTCGGTTTGAGACCTCGATCCGCCCTGGCCACCACACGATGTTTCATCTCTCGATCGACTGCAACCCGAAACCTAAGGACCGTTCCATCAGCTATGCGCGCGCCATCTCCAGCGCCGAAACCGAACTCAAATCCGCGTCCGCGAACCTGTGCGAGGTTACCAGTTCCAATGACCGCTTCAGCCGCTGGGTTCGCCGGTCGCTCTCCGACGTAGAGATGATGACCCTCGGCAACCCCGAAACCAACTATCCTTACGCCGGCGTCCCCTGGTTCAGCACCGTCTTCGGACGCGACGGAATTATCACCGCGCTGCAGATGTTGTGGATCGCTCCGCAGATCGCAAAGGGAGTTCTGCAATATCTCGCTTCAACCCAGGCCACTGAGGTTAATCCCGAAGCCGAAGCCCAGCCCGGAAAGATTCTCCACGAAACCCGCGGCGGGGAGATGGCCAACCTCGGCGAAATTCCGTTTGGGCGCTACTACGGCAGCATCGACAGCACTCCCCTGTTCCTCATCCTCGCCGGTGCTTATTTCGATTCCACCGGCGACCTGGATCTGATCCATCACCTGCGCCCGCATATCGATCTCGCCCTTGAATGGATCGACCGCTACGGCGACGTCGACGGCGACGGTTTCGTCGAGTACGCTCCTCACGGTGACAAGGGACTAGTGCAGCAAGGATGGAAAGACTCCAGCGATTCGATCTTTCACTCCGACGGATCGATCGCATCTCCGCCGATCGCGCTCTGCGAAGTGCAGGGATACGTTTATGCGGCGAAGATAGCGGCCGCTAAGCTATATGCTGCCTGGGAGGATCACAAGCGCCAGTCCTCCCTCGAAAATGAGGCCGGCGAAATGCAAGACCGCTTCGAACGCGCCTTTTGGTGCGACGACATCTCGACTTATGCCCTGGCGCTGGATGGCGAGAAGCGACCATGCCGCGTGCGCAGCTCGAATCCCGGACACTGTCTGTTCTCAGGTATTGCGAGCACCGAAAGAGCGAGCCTCGTATCGCACACGCTCGTCAGCGACGACTTCTTCAGCGGATGGGGTATCCGCACGATCGCCTGTCACGAGTCCCGTTACAACCCGCTCTCTTATCACAACGGGTCGGTCTGGCCGCACGACAACGCGATCGTCGCCGGGGGCATGGCGCGTTATGGATTCCGCGAATTTGCTGGGCGTGTTCTGATGAGCCTGCTCGATCTCAGCAGCGCTGTGGAACTGCACCGCCTTCCCGAACTTTTTTGCGGCGTCGATCGCCGCACCGGACAAGGCCCTACACTCTATCCCGTCGCCTGCTCACCGCAAGCCTGGGCCGCGGGGGCTGTTTTCATGTTGCTGCAAGCCTGCCTCGGCATATCCGTGAATGCCAAGGAGAAACTCCTCGTCTTCGATCGTCCATACCTTCCCAACGGGGTTCCGCAACTCCACATCCGCGACCTCCGGCTTGGCAATAACCGCATCAGCCTCTACCTGGAGCGCAACGCGGGTCCGGTCCGGATCGAAATCCTCGAAAAGCACGGCGAAGTCGGAGTGATTGTGAAATAGCGGTCCTCAAGCGGCTTGATGTCTTCTCGTCGAACTCACTCGTTGTTTAGCGCGGCGAGCAGAAAGACCAGGGGGGCATTCCAATTGATCGCAATTTCATTCATCGAAAAGGCGGCCTGATCGTCTCTGTACATCTGCATGGGAGGACGCTGTGCCATGAAGCGTCCGGGAGGGTCGGCGGGGCGGGCGTTTGGCCCGCCCGAGAGCAAGCCGGGCCACGGGGCTGGGATGTTGTCGGCGCCACTGGGGCGATGGTGAGGGTGTTCGAAGGGTCTGCGTCCCAATTGTGTGACCCAGGAAATATCCCAGCAATTTCGTCCGACGAGATAGTGCAGGTTTTCGGCGGCGGCCTGGCGGAATTCGTCTTTCTTCTGCAGGTGATCGGCGACGATGAGCTGCAAGGACTGATTGGCAGCGACGCAGTTTGATCCCCAGACGTAGTCGGAAAGAGACAGTGTGTTGCCGTAGCCGTTCTGGCGGCTATTCTGCGCGAGCGCCTCAGCGGCTTGCGCGCTAGATTCCCGGATCTGCGCCAACAACTGCGGCGAAGCATTTTTTCTGTCGGACATGGCGTAGGTCCAGAACGCGAGGGCAGAGAGCTGATTCCATCCGGGGGTCTTGATGCTGAGACCGCCTTCGGTTCGAAGATAAGCGATGCCGGACTCGAAAGCTTTGCGGTATTGCTCGTCTCCGGTGGTGCGCCAGAGTTCTGCGGCCGCCCAGAGGAGTTCGTCGCGACAGTCGGCGTTGCCGTATTCTCCGGTGCGAATGCCCTCGGGATTCTTGAAAATTATGTCGGGATTTTTCACCGCCCAGGCGAAGGCGCGCTTGGCGGCATCGGCGCACTTTTTGGCATAGCTGTCATCATAGGGGCCGTAACAACGGGCGGCGATCGCGGCCACGGAGGCTAGATCGGCGGTTGCACAGGTGCTTTTGTAGGGAGTCGATCCGGTGCCGATGATGTAACTAGCGAGACGGTCGTCCTGCGGCATGACGAAGCCGCAGAAATTCTCGCTGGTCTGTTTGTGCCAGACGCCGCCATCTTCGTCTTGCAGAGTGAGCATCCAGTCGAGGTTCCAGCGGATTTCGGCGAGGAAGTCAGGAATTTTTCCCCCGGACTCAGGAATCTTGAGATCGATCTTGCGGACGGCGGAGTTTGAAAGCTCCCACGCCCAGAGAAGAGTTCCGGTGGAGATGCCGGAATTGACGACGTAGCGGCCATAGTCGCCGGCATCGTGCCACCCGCCATGATTCTTCGAAGGGCCCGTTCTCCCCGAGGACTTGTGGAACTCAGCACTGAGGTGGCAGGCGGGATGGGAGTATCCACCACCGAGGTCGACATTGCAGCCACAGCGCTGGCCGTAGTAGCTGCGCATCGTGAGCCATAGTGCATGACGGTAGGCGTCGGCGCCGATTTCGAACGGCGCGCTCTTCACCACGTCGGTTTCGAATGTGTAAGAGCCGGGTTGGCGCAGAGGCGTGACATCGCAGACTTGGACGTGATCGCCGGAGGCCGAATCTTCCACAGAAGCGCCCGGCTTGCCGACGAGAACGGTGCCGCCGCCGACGGCCCGCACCGAGAAAGTCGCAGATTGTTCTCGAAGCGTGAAGAGTTTCGGTGCATTGGGCAAGTATCCGAGTTGATTGAAGACGATCGGGCTGGCGGCAGTGGATGCTTCGGCATCAGAGCGCTGTCCGGTGAATAACCATATCGCGGGAACGGCGGCGCTGCCGCATAGGGTGAGTTTCAGGAAATGTCTTCGGTCCATGATTGCCTGCTGAGAAATATACGCTCGATGGCGGATCAATTCATTCACCACAGAGAAACCCAGGGATACACCGAGGGACTGCGGTTCGGACGTGTGAGTCCTGTGCGAACGCATTTAGGAACGGCGGTCAGTCATAATTGCCGGAATCACGCGTTGCCATTAGAATTGAGGGACAGTTGTTCGCCTGTAGGCCCGTAGCTCAGTTGGTCTAGAGCGCTTCCTTGACACGGAAGAGGTCGATGGTTCGAATCCATTCGGGCCTACCATCACCATCAACAAGTTAGGCGCGGTACACAGTCTCGAAGAACTGCGCGGCTTAGGCGAGGACAAGCCAAGTTCTTGGCCGAGGACGTAGCTTAGCACGGGATTTTGAGCAGTATCGCCTGTCTTCGTCAGTTGACAGGACAGGCATAAAACTGATCGCGCCATGAAGGTCACTGGAAAACCCGTTCCCACGAGTGTTGGGTTCTTCTTCATTGGTTTCGCGGTTTTCGCCGCTGTCGCCATCCTGCCCGGCGCAAAGAGCGCGCAATCTCCGTTTCTGTTTGTGTGCATTTTCGGAGGTCTGTTTGTGGGGATTCCCGCCGCACTAGGGATCGCCGTGGTTCTTGAGAATCGACGGAAACGAACACCTCGATGAGCGTAATCGCGTGATTTCGACAGGTGTCACCGCGACGCCGTAGCCCGACCGTTTTCCAGATTGTATGTCATGGAATCTGCGCGTTGCTTCGCGCCTGATTCGTCGATTGCGACAACGTTGCCGGTTGCCTTGATCGTCCGGCTTTTCGTCTCGTAAGTAACTTCATCCGCCTGTAAGGAGAAAAGGTTATAGGCGACGAACACGCGATCCTCGTTTGGCACCTTCCTGCACCTGTACATATAAGTATCGCGGATTACGGTGCGCTCGACGTAGCGAATGTAAAGCTGAAATGGCGTTTCATCTTTTGAAGGTATGGGGAAGAACTCCTCGCGCAAGCAAAACGTTCTCTTAGCAGCCTCCCAGCCTTTAGGGGGTACTGAGGTTGAAGTGCTAAGAAACTCTATGTCGCAAGGCGACTGAATGGGCAGCGTGATATCAAAGGTGAGACGCGCCAGCGGGGTCATACGGAACATCGGTCGGTGATAGGGTCTAAAACCCAAACTTTGCGCGGTCATGGAGTAGTCGCCAGAAGGCAGGTCGGCTACGTAAACGCCAAGGTCGTTCGTGGTCAGAGTCTTGTCGAATTGCTTGCTCTGGAATGCCACCTCCGCTCTGGGAATGACGGCCCCGCTAGTGTCCGTGATTCGTCCTCGGACACGGACCATCTGAGGCTGAGTCGTAGGGGAAAAGGATTGCCCGCAGAGGTTGGCACAGGCAAACAGAGATAGCAGCGAGACAACGACTATTGCTTTGTCACGGCGACTCATCGGCAGCTTAATCATACTCGCCGGATAGTAGGCGATAAATCCTGATTACGCCCGCGCCGTGAGAAGCGCTGATCAACTGCCGGTGAAAGTCCCGCCCGAGAACTGGTTCGCTCCACTCGGTAGCAATCGGAGCGGCGGCAGAGGTAACGAAGCCGTCGGAGCCTCCGGTGTAGAGGG
>Ga0126381_100011327_pt1 | contig 10071 bp, 7 predicted proteins | sample PanSoiMetPlot_28_FD_96465 | JGI IMG/M metagenome (GOLD analysis project Ga0126381, IMG submission 96465) | Tropical forest soil microbial communities from Panama - MetaG Plot_28 | ecosystem: Environmental > Terrestrial > Soil > Tropical forest > Bulk soil | place: Panama | collected 2016-02-17 | reverse complement strand
TACCGACGACAGCTCCAACGCTTTTAGCCCAGCCGAACTGCTGCTCGGCGGCAGATGCCATTGGATAGGCTAGTAGGGAACCAATCACTACGATGGTCGCGTGTCCGAGCGAAAAGAAGAAACCTACGGATGCGGCCGTTTTCCTTCCTGCACGAGTCTCCGCGTTACATTGTCGATTGCCGCGATGTGGTCAGCATCAACTGCGTGGCGTAAACCCAGGGTGTAAGCAAGCAATGCCGTTCCCAGCAGAGTTGGACTGTTGAACGAATGCCCAAATCCAGGCGCCAATATTTGCGCATCCTAGAGGGATTCCCAATCGAACAACGCGAGTTCGAAAAGTGAGATCAGACGACGCTCGACCATTCCCTGAGCCCCAAAACATACCGTCCCTTTCATCAGAACTTCGGAGCGAATTCAATGTAGAAGTAAGAACAGAAAAAGTCGTTGATTAATCGACTGCTGCGCAATCAAATCGTTAGAGGAGGAACAAATTTGGGCCAGTCGACCGAAAAGCCGGCGATCGTCGAGGCATTGGATCTCACCTTCCGAACGATCGAAAAACGAATAAAACGTTACAGGTACGTCGTTATCTCTGTGGTAATCGTCAGCGGTGCATCTGTCCTGCCAGCAATCTTTTACCGTCACTGGCTGTTCGCTGCTGGATTGATTCTTCTGGTGCCGCTCGTAGGTGGATTCTCCGTCATCGATAGCCGGTGCGTGCGACAATGGAGAACGCAGATTCTCGATATGTCCCGAGCGCGCAATCTGGATCTGCGACTTTATATCAAAACTGCCTCGGAGCTGCGAAAAATTTCTCCGAGAATACTCCAGAATATGCTGACAACGATTCCATCGAGTCCACGAACCGAGCGGAGCCAGCAACAAACACCCGATCGGTTCGATAAGGTGCAAAGAGAACTCGAAAAGAAAACAATCATCGGAATTGTCTTATTATCGGCAGCCATCGTCTCGGGAGCGGGCGCGGTAGCCTTTTACTCTGGCGCTTTACTGCTGCTGACAGTCGCTTTGATCGTATCTCTAGCACTGCTTAGGCGATAGATTAGAGCTTTGCTGCCAATGTTATCCCTCAGTCTTAGGTGCTAGGAAAACATTCACTCGCAATGGCCGCTTCTCGCGAGTGCTAAACAAAACATGCAGCACGGGATTGCGGTCCTCCCACACAACATAACCGTCTTCGTCACCCAGTTCACGACGGGCTGGAGGGGTTCCCACCCGCTGAACGATGGCTTCCAGGTCGTCACTCGGTAAAATGCCGAACGGCAATTCTCCCGAAAAGCGTTCTTCCGGGTTCTCACTTTCCAGAAAGTAAGTCACTGCTGCGAAAACGAATGTAGTAGAGGCCGCTGTCTTGGCACCAGCCACCAGAGACGCGTGTTTAAAGCGAAACCGGATTCGAAAACTTGGTATCAGATCAATCTCTGCAATTGGCGACGGCTGCTGATCGTGAGGCGGCATAGCATAGATGCCTACATGCAATTCTCGCCACAGCGTGTCCGGAACCAGCCCGACCTCAGTAAATAACTCCTGAATTCGCGGATCCCGGTACGGCAAGCCGAACAAATCCCGGATGCGGCTCCAATAAAAACTCTCCGCGCGTCTAGTGACAATCATGCCGTTCAAACAGTCTAAATAATCCCGAGATGTATGTGGCGAATAGAGCTACCGCCTCCCTTATAACGAACAGTCAGCATCCATTGGCCTACTTGCCAGCGATGAGAACTCAAAAGCCCTGTGTTCTTGTTCTTTATTTCATGCTTCGGAGGACCAATTTTCGATACTGTCGTGGTAGAATTGTCTGACCAGGTGATGCCATAAGGAAGCGACCCAGTAAAAGCGTGATACCCATCGACTCCCTCCGAATAGAAAAAACATCCGACAAAAATCGCCGTTTGCGGCGATTTATTAGCGGCAATCGGGTGGCGAACGGTTGAACTATCATCGAATACAAGACAGAACCCTCGAGCCTTGTCCTCTAGATAAATGGTAAGTTCCTCCGGACCAAACTCGGGGACTGGCCACTTGCCTAATTGTTGCAGAAACGACCTCAGCTCGTTGTCGTCAGGTGTGCGACCCAGTAACCGCTCCACGGAGGCTAACATGTCTTCTGTATCCGGCATTTTCATTTCTTGTTATAGATAGTCTAATCGTCTTATTCGTCATCCTTATTCATCACATCATCGACGATCTTCCGGTTTTTTTCCATGATACTGTCGTGGGTCTGTTCCTTTATTTTGTCCGCTGCAGCTTGGTAAGCGGGCACATTGTCTGGGTCATGCTGAGCGGCATTTGCGACCATTGCGTCAGCATCGCGGGCTGCGGCGGCGCCAAGATCCTGTTTATCGATCTCGCTCTGAGCCTTGTTTTTATTACCATGAGTAGGCCCTGCTTTATGAACGTCATGGTCAACCACAACCGCAGTCGCTTCCTTGTCAATGCGATCATTGATTTCCTTCATTTGCGCCGGAGTTGGTGGATCCATTTCTCCGGCGGCCACGCGCTTGTCGATGTCGTCTTTGATCGCCTTCTTGATGGCAAGCTTTGAAGGTTGGTGATCGCGATCTACCGATCCATCGCCTGTCACCTTTTTCTGATCGCCATATTCGTCAACCCAGCCCTTCCGGTCCTGGAGCGGTTTATTTCCTTCTTCATCCTCATTTGGATCGTGTGGAGGTGGGTTTTCCTCCTCACCTAGCCCACGAACATCGACCTCAAGAAGGGGGTTTCCGCGGTAGGCATAAACGTTGTATCCTCCCGCGATTCCCCAAGGGTCGCTTTGTATATAACGTCCAAGGGACGGATCGTAATAACGGAATCGATTATAGTGAAGGGCCAGCTCTGTGTCGTAGTAGTGGCCTGGAAAACGCAGATTGAATTCGATCTTTGAGTTTGAGGCTATCTCTGCCCGGCCAAAAGGTTCAATCTGGGCACGCCATACTTCGACGCCCCGCTCATCCTCAATTGAAATTGGTGTCCCGATCTGATCGGCGAAAATGAAATATCGGTGGCAAGACTCTGGCGATGCATTGAGTGAGTCGCACTCTACGAACATCAGCGGAGTGAGTGCTAGCAAGTCGGCATATATGTAAAAACGGAACCGACCATCTGAAGCCACTTCAGCGATAAGTTGATCACCGCTCCAAAAAAACTCAGTGATTTCTCCGGCCCAAATCTTTCGGGTTCGTCGTCCCAGAGCGTCGTATTCTGCCAACCACTGGCCCTGCAAAGTATCCACTCGGACTAGTTGATCACGGCTATCGTAGCCGTATTGCACACTTCCCTCCGGGGTCTGGCGTTCGGAAATATGATTCCGATCATTGTAGGTAAAACTAAACCCATTGGCCGTCCTAAGGCGATTACCTTCCTGAAGGGTCACATCATTGAGTCCCGGCTGGCGTATAAGATTACCCGCCTGGTCAAAACCGTACTCTTCGACACGGCCATTCACTACACGTCGAACCAACCGGTGTGCAGCGTCGTACTCACAATGAGTATCGCCGTAGGGCCCATCCTGGATTTGGTGGAGCTCGCCCTCCCCTGACCAGTGATAGCGACGGTTCCAGGTCCGACCGTCAGAACGTTCGACAGTTTTCAGTTGGCACCGGCCCAAGCCATCGTATTGCGTAATTTCCTGACTACCGTTGCTGAATCTCCGTTCGACAATCCCATGCGGAAGAAATCGGATCTTTTGCGACTTACCACCGGGGTCGCGCAATACCAAGGTGCGGCCTGCGAGCCATTCATAGCGAACTGCGAATCGTTCGAAAAGTACCGACTCACTAAGCTTAAACCGAACTCGAAAACGATGAGCGATTCCACGTCCGTTCCGCTTTTCGAGAACTTGGTTATCCGCCGCATCGTAACCAAACTGGATTGAATCCTTCTTTGTCGCGGCGAGCAAATACCGCCCCGACTGATCGTATTCAAAGAGGTGCTCGTCACCAGAAGCAAGTATTCGCTTAGTTCGGAGATTGCCTGGGCCGATCTCGAATTTGAGTAGTTCGCGCCCGTCGCCGGCATACTTCGCCGTAAGATTGCCAAATCCATCGCGCGCGTAAGTCTCGCGGATTGCGCCGTGACGTTTTACTTCAATCAGATGATCATTGAGATCATAACGATACTCACTACGTGTGCCTCCCGGGTCGGTACATGACGCGACTTCTCCTGTCGACGTATGCATAAATCTGACCTCAGTTCCCAGAGGGCTCTTCAGTCCGCGAAGAAAGTGCCAAGCACCATAGTCGTAGACCCACCTCCCGCCGTCGAAGTCGACAAACTCCGATAGATTACCGGATGCGTCGTAATTCCAATGCCGTCGCCGTCCGAACTCGTCACGCTGCTCTACTAGTTTTCCAAGGTCGTTGAAGATCCTGCCCTTTTCCGGAGGGGGCCACCACAGCACGCCGAGCGGTCGGACTCTGAACTCTTCAACCGGAGGAATATCTTCTTCTCTTTCCTGACAGACGACGAGGTGTTTGGCCTCGGCGGCCAAATCAACCGCCCGCAACTGAGCATGAGTCGGTAAAGAGATTTGTTCAATCTCTAGAAGCCGGCCGTACTCATACTCTACCGGATACTGCGCAACGCGATGTGCAAGAGGATCGGGAACATTTGGGTCCTCAGGTAAAGGAACTTGATTCCCTAAAGGGTCGATCTTCGCGACTGCTTCTCCGGCTTGATCATACAGATAACGCGTGGCGTTCTGATTTTGATCGAGCTCAGCCGCGATCCTGCCAGCCTCGTCTCGAAGGAATCTCCTCGAACCCCCTAACGGATCTTTTACTTCCGCCAAATTACCGAGCGGATCGAACAGGTAACTCCAAACACCTCCGTCGATGCGCGTCACCTTCGTGAGACGTCCAGGAGCCTTATACTCTAGTGTGACACCAAAAAAATCATTGTCGCCGGTGCTCTTTACGCAGCGCCCTTGTTCGTCGTATGCGAACCGGAATTTGAATCCCTTGCGACCCGTCTGAAGAACCATGCGGTTCGCGGCGTCATAGGCAAAGACGTATCCATTGCCGGAGCCGTTGCGCGTGCGAACCAAATTGCCGCGCTCGTCGTATTGGTACTCCATCAATAGCTCTGCGGGCTTTCCGCGAGCCGCTTCCAACGTCAGCCTTAGCAATCGGCCGCTTGGTTCCTCCTCGACTGCAATTCGCCGACCCATGGAATCCACAATCCGCTCCAGCTGCCGCCCGGCATTGTGATGAAAAAGAATCTGCTGACGCCCTCGAAATAAGCGTTTCAGACGCGCGAGTTGGTCTGATTCGGCCAACTCGAACTCCATCGCTGCTTCGCCATGGTGAAACAATTGGTATATTCGTCGCGATTCTCTCCGAAGAACAAAACCGTTAGTCGCGCTCTGATCGCCATCGTGAACCAGAAGAGGGAAACGAAAATTACGGCCGACCGGCGCTCCGTACGTAACCGCATCGCTTTCGAAGCGCAAATTACGCTCAAAGTCGTGAGTTCGTCCCCAGCCTAGCGCCAAGCGCCGATTGCTTCGCGAGCTGTCGTAGTGACGAAACCACCAGAGTTCTAACGGGCCGATGAGTCGGAATTCCAGCCTTCGGTCGAATACCGCGCCAGTAAGAGTATCCACTGGATCGCCGACCAAGCGAGGATCCACGGAAGCTGAACAATGGCTAGAGTGTTTCTGCACGGTTCGAAAAATCTATTGGCCCGCGCATTGATGAGATCCGCCGCCACGCGTTGCTCGATCGAAACCCGCAGCCACTCCGGCGGCTATGGCGCCTTGTGTCACATGCGCCGCGATTCCTTTTATCAGAGCGGCGACACTGACTCCTACCATCACATTGCTGAACCCCATTGTCGCCGCGTTTGGCACCACTGGAATTTCGGTACATGACGCGGCTACAAGAGGCGCCGTGAATGCTAAGGGAGCACCATTAACCGTTACGTTGGGGCTCCCTACCGCGGTCGAGCCTTGAGACCCTGGGTAGGGAATCGGCGGAATCAAAAGGTGAATCCAGGTCTGCCATTGTGAAAACGACGCAAAAGCGCCCTTAACCATTTCCCAGCCGCTTGCCCGACCGCTTGTGTCAATTCCGGTAACGCTCTGCAGAAAATCATCAGCACTGTCGGGCTTGGGAATAAGAGAAGCGATCCCTGCGATGGCCAGGTTTGCGAGTGCTGTTAACCCCATTAAGACCATCAGCTTCGGTACCTGAATCAAATGATGTCGCCAGTAAGTCATCAGGTTTGTGAAGGTTGGCGGACACGGCAAGAACACCGGCGCACAATGGCAGGAGTACCCCATCGCTCCCACGGTGCAGGCCGGCATACCGTTGATCAGCACCAGACCATCCGAGAACATTGGAAACTGAGGCGTGTGCCAAAGCAAAAGCGCGCCCATATAGAGGTGCGGTACCATCGGCACAGGTATAGGAGACGGCGGAATTAGTACGGTATGACAATCCAGCCCCATCACCGGATCCATCATTTTTGCCGCTGGGAAGAGTGGCATTACCAGTCTCCTTTCCAAATTGTTGCGGACATAGAAATCATCGGATTACTACCTCCATCGTCTTCATCTCTGGCAGCCAATTCCGGCCTGGATATGGAATCGCTCCCCTCCAGAGCAGATCGACCTGACGATCTTCAGCGCGGATCATGACCGTGTGTAAAACAACCTCCGGTTGCTGCGCTCCTTGGCCGATGTCGACACTGATTTGCGGACGTTCGCCGGGAAGCTGGAACTGGAGCGTACCCTGAGGATTGAGGTTCACGAGCGTCACCTGCTCTGCTCCGGAAAGGAACGAAACTGCTAACCCCGGCGATGCGCCGTTAAAGAACCGGAAATCGATCGTCGGCAGGGGATTCTCCTCATACACCTTGCGCTGAGCCGGCGGTACCAGGGGTGCGTAAGCCTTGCGGAGCTCCTGCTCGAGCGCGCGGTCAGCGGGCATGATTCCGGCATACTTGCAGCGAGGATGCCACAGCTTCATCGTCCAACCAAACCCTTGCGGCACCGGTTGATGTTCCCAATTCCGGAAATCGCCAACGCAAAGTTTCTGCGGCGTGAGCCGGTCATTTGGATCTTCGATATTCGGCAAAGGGAGATTATCGATGCTGCGCTGATTATTCGATACAGCGTAACCTCGTCCGAGATGATTCCGCGGGTATACACATTGCATTCTCGGCTCCGAGTAAATATCCACGCCGCCGTAGGCCCTCTCGTAACTGAGATCCATTACATTGAATGGTTGCGGCTCAGTGAACATCGGCTCCTTCTTTCCGTTGTATTTTGCGACGCGGTCGCCCAGGACGAGTAGATCCTTGCGGTATTTGTCGACGACGAGTGAAACTTTCAGGGACAAGACGCGTTGGCCGCTTGGCGCGTAGGCTCGACCGTTGAGAACAACATCAGTGGCTGGCTTGTAAGGTACGAAATCGCTCTCCAGCTTAACTGTCGAGTTCATTGGATCGCCATAGTGGATGTCCCCTGACACGATCCTGAAGTCCACACTCGCTCGAGTGCACCGCCCGTCCGAACCTATGTCGTAGGTCCGCTTTGCCAGTACGCTCAGTATGTGCTCCCCTTGCGGCGTCTGGCCCGGCAAGACGATTTTCGTTTCACGACGATCCGCTGTGCTCCGAGCTACAGTATTCTCAGCGATTGTGCTCATGCCCGCCAACCAACCTCAGCTACCAATCGCTTCATTTCTGGGAGCCAGTCCCAACCCGGATAGGGATGCGCCCCGCGCCAAATCAGGTCGACCTGCATCTCCTCCAGCCGGATACAAACCGTGTGGAGAACCGGTTCCAGCCTGTTCTCTCCACTTCCGATATCGAGCGTCATCACCGGCGTCTCGCCCGGCAACTTGAACGTTAGAGAACCTGTCGGAGTCAGGTTTGTTAGCCTGAACATTTCGTTGCCTTTTAGATATGGGAACGCCAGTCCGCGAGAAGCGCCGTTGTTAAAACGTAGGTCAAAACAGGGAAGCTTGAATTGCCGTGCCAAGCCGATTTGTCCCTTAGGAACAAGTTGAAGTCTTTCTTCGCGAAGCACAGTATCGACGTCGACATAAGCGGGGAAAGCACCTGTAAAAGAGCACCTCGGATACCAGGTACGATGGAACCAGCCGAGCCCGTCTGGCAGCGGCTGCGCACTCCAGCGATCCGGTTTCTCAATCAGTATCCGGTCGGGAGTCAACAAATCTTGCGGGTCTTCAACGTTTGGAAGAGGCAATCCTTCCACGGTTTCTTTGCTATTTTTCAGGACTACTCCCAGACCGCAATGATTGCGGGGGTAAAAGAATGGTTCTTCCGGGTTGCTCAGCGTGTCTCTCCCTCCATACGCACGCTCATATTGAATCGGTATCTTCGTGAATAAAACCGGATCACTGAAAGTGGGTGAGAGTCCTAGGCGATAATGGCACCGCCGGTCACCAGTAATGCGCAAGACTTTCTGGTTGCTCGCGACCTCAACCGTAACATCCACGGACGGGACCGGTCTATTATTTGGCGCATGCGCGCTCCCAATAACTACGACGTCTGTTGCCAATTTGAATGGCGCCAGATCCGCCTCATGCCGAACAGTTGCCCACTCTGGCTCACCGTCGTCGTAGTATTCATCAGCTCGCACAAATGGCGACATCGTTTCGGCCAGCGCAATCCGCCCGTTGGCGTGAAGGTCATAGGTTCGTTTGGCCAAGACCGAGAAGATAGGTTGCCGATTGTCGTCGTGGCCTTGAACAACCGTGAAAACTGTCGATGGCTCCGCTACCCCTGACATAAATCGGACTTAAGGATTGAGCATGACCATCCCGCCTTGGACTGTGTTGGTGACGGAGCCCGTGGACTTTACCGCCTGACCTGAGATTTCGTGATTGGTGCCGGCCTCCGAAACAACTTGGTCGCCACTGACGTAGACCTTTTTGTGCCCGTTATGGCGATGTTGATACCGCTTAGTTCGATGTTTCCATCATTCTTTAACAAGAGCTTGCTTTCCCCAGTTTGAATGAGGATGTCGCCTGTCGAGGATGTAATCGTAATGTTACCTTTGACAGTCGTGTCCTGAGTAGTCTGATAGTTCTCCGTCAGCGCGCCCTTGACATCGTACAGCGCTGTTCCCGTTTGAACTTTGTGCTCAAGGTTTCCCTGGGTGATATGGATCGTCGTATCCTTATCGATCGTCTCCGTCATTTTCCCGTGAACGGTGTTCGACTGGTCGTGCTCCACTGTCGTATCCATGTTGTACTGCGCATGAATTCTGAGCTGCTCCTTGCCGGCCGTGTCATCCATCGCAATCTCGTTGTAGCCTTGGCCTTTGTGGGTCTGGCTCTTGATACCGCTCACTACCATTTTTGAGGGTAGCTCGTATGGCGGCATCTGGTCGGCGTTGTACACGCTGCCAATCACCAGCGGTTGATCGGGATCGCCTTCCAGGAAGTTAACGACTACCTCCTGCCCAATTCTGGGGATCGAAACCGCACCCCAATTTTTTCCGGCCCAAGGTTGGGCGACACGAACCCAACAGGAGCTGTTTTCGTCTTTCTTACCTTCCCGATCCCAATGAAACTGCACTTTGATCCGGCTATGTTTATCGGTGTAAATCTCTTCGCCTTTCGGCCCAACAACTACCGCAGTGTGAACCCCGTAAACCTTGGGCTTCGCGGAAGTCGTTTCCGGTCGAAACTGCTTGTCACCAGGCTGGACAATGAATTGGCACTGGACGACTTCGTCCCCTCCGCGCTGGGAACCAAACTCGCCGGCGTGTACCTGATAGTTCGCGGATATGACCAGATACTTTTTGTTTTCTTCTTGAAATGGACTCTCCGTCAGGTTGAAGACAGATCCGGCGGCAATTCCACGGGAATCTGTTTCTCCATGTCCGCGCTCGCTTTGCGCATTGAGCTCTTCCATTCGGATCCGCGCCCAGGAATCGCCATCGTCGTGCTGGGTATATTCGCCGGGGTAATCGTATACTTCGGCGTTTGCTTTCGCGTAGCTGCCGGCGATCTCGGATTGCGCGCGCAGGTTCACACGCGGCTTTTCGAAGTCGTAGTCCGTATGGGTAAACTTCGC
>Ga0126381_100011325_pt1 | contig 10072 bp, 7 predicted proteins | sample PanSoiMetPlot_28_FD_96465 | JGI IMG/M metagenome (GOLD analysis project Ga0126381, IMG submission 96465) | Tropical forest soil microbial communities from Panama - MetaG Plot_28 | ecosystem: Environmental > Terrestrial > Soil > Tropical forest > Bulk soil | place: Panama | collected 2016-02-17 | reverse complement strand
AGCTGTTTCTCGCACTGCGTGACTGGGAACCTTTCTTTACCGCCGCCATGGATGACGAAGATGATGATACCCATGGCGGTCCTTTGCTGGAGAAGCCGGCCACGCTGAGCGCCGATCCGGACGGCCTGGAAGTCGGCTCCATGACCTACTCCATCAACGATAAGGCGCTCGGTTCCGGCGATCCCATCCGCGTCCGCCAGGGCCAGCGGCTGCTCATTCATTTCCTCAACGCCAGTGCCATCGAGAATCGCCGTATTGCGCTCGCCGGCCACAAAATGAAAGTGATCGCGCTCGACGGAAATCCCGCTCCTTCGCCGCAAGTGCTGGATTCCATCTTCATCGGTGCCGGGGAGCGCGTGGATGTAGAGGTCGAGATGAACAATCCCGGCGTCTGGATCCTGGGATCAACCGAGAAAGTGGTGCGTGAATCGGGACTGGGTGTGGTGTTGGAATACGCTGATCAGCACCGCCAGCCGCAGTGGATCGATCCGCCCAAAACGCCGTGGGATTACACCATTTTTGGTGCCGCCAATTCGACCTCACCTGTCCCGCAGCAAACCATTGAATTGATCTTCGAGAAAGTTCCGAGCGGAGCCGGCAAGTTCAACTTGTGGCTGGTGAACGGCAAACCCTATCCTCACGACCGGGAATTTGTGCTGCAGCAAGGCACGCGCTATCGGCTGGTCATGAGAAACCGCACCGACGACGCTCATCCGATGCACTTGCACCGGCATCTCTGGGAACTGGTCGAGATCAACGGTAGAAAAACCGCGGGCGTGATGAAAGACACGGTGGTCGTCCCTTACTTCGGCCGGGCGATCGTCGATTTCACCGCCGATCAACCTGGTCTTTCCTTATTCCATTGTCACCTTCAGCAGCACATGGACTATGGTTTCAAAGCCCTCTTTCGCTACACCTAAACCAGTCAGTAGAGCCAGTGGGTTCGCCCAAGAGCCCAGGGCAGGGAAGTGTGCCCGCTAGTTTTGTACGACGATCCATTGCTTCGTTAGCGGTTCTTTTTCAGATTGCAGAGGAACGGAGATCCCACTCGCAGTTTTTCTTCGAGCTTCGCCGTGCAATCGCAGTCGCCGCACGCCCAGGCTTCCGTACCGTTCCAGTCGCGGCACTTGCGCCGGTCATGCGCGTCCTGCACTTTAACCAGCTCAAAGAAGTCTTCCCAATACGGGCGCTCTTCTTCGAGCGGCGTCGGACAATAACAGACTTCCACCCAGCGTACGTCGCCGCCCGGAAACTCGCGAGCGTCACCCATATTTCTTAGATATTCACCCTCGGCCACCGAGCCTTGCCCCAGCGTTCGGCGTTGGATCGCCTCCAGCAGAGGCCTCTGGCGGCCGGGTTTCACTCGCGCTCGCACTAGATATCGCATGTCGTTTGAGATGCCCGCTCGGGCGGGGCCGATTCAGCATACAGCCAGAATCGCTAACCATGCTCGACCGCGATGCACTTTTGCCCCTGCAGACGTATGGGACTTGGCGCTCACATCCGACCGAGCGAGGCCCGGCACCTGATGTCCCCGCCTCAATCAGCTCGCGCACCACGGCCGAACCTACGAATCCTGTACCACCGGTAACGAAAACACGCATGGTCAAGACTCCTTATTTATCCCTGCCGATCGAATCGAGATCAGCGAGGGTTTCGGTTGGAATCTCGAGCAAGGAAGCCTGAAGATTCTGTCGGAGATGTTCGAGAGAAGATGTTCCGGGAATCAGGAGGATGTTAGGCGAGCGCCGCAGAAGCCATGCCAGCGCGAGTTGCATTGGTGTGGCCCCCAGCGAGGCCGCCGCGGTGTTGAGCGCCGATGATTGCAGCGGGGCGAAGCCGCCCAGTGGAAAGAACGGAACATAAGCGACACCTTTCCCGGCAAGGGCATCGATGAAGCGATCGTCTCTTCTGTTTGCGACGTTGTAGAAGTTCTGCACGCAAAGGATTTCGGTGAGCGCTTGCCCCGCCGCGAACTGCTCAGGAGTGACATTGCTCAGTCCGATGTGGCGAATCAGACCCTGGTTCTTCAGTTCTGCGAGTACGGACAACGGTTCCGCGATCGAGCCGTCCGATGGTTCCATGAAGCCACCGACACGAAGATTGATGACATCGAGCACATCGAGACCGAGATTCTTCAGGTTGTCATGAACACCGTCGATCAGCTCCTGGCGCGAAAGCGCTGGAATCCACGACTTATCTGCACCCCGACGGGCGCCGACTTTGGTCACAATCACGAGGTCCCTGGGATAGGGATGTAAGGCGCGTTTGATCAGCTGATTGGTAATATGCGGTCCGTAGTAATCGCTGGTATCGATGTGGTTCACACCCGACTCGACTGCCTGGCGCAGGACTGCGATGGCTGCATCGATGTCGCGAGGTGGTCCGTAAACCTCGGGGCCGGCGAGTTGCATGGCGCCATAACCCATGCGGTTCACGGTCAGCGTGGTGCCAGTCAGCGTGAAGCTGCGGGCAAGTTCAGTTTGTTCAATCATTTCTCTTCTCCTATCCTGTCGGGCCCTTGCCTCACCGATCGGGCGCCCCAGGCGTTTTATGAATTCTTGCTTCCTGATCGAGTCATTCAGCATCATTTGATGAAGGATTCTTCAGGTTTGGAGTTCGCATTATGCCGGCTGCCGCGGCAACGCCATTTGAGCCAAGAAAGATGCCAGTTCAAGCACGGTCGACGGTCACCGTAGAGGCTATTTCTGAAGCCACCATTCAGGTTTTGCTGACTCACGGATCCGACCGATTGACCACGACACGCGTTGCTGAACGCGCCGGTGTGTCGGTTGGGACCTTGTACCAATACTTCCCGAACAAAGCCGCGCTGCTGTTCGCCGTGATCCAGGATCACTTGGAAGCGGTAGCAGATCAGGTCGAGGCTGCCTGTGAGCGGGCCCGTAACAAGCCGCTCGACCACATGATGCGGGAGATGGTGGAAGCCTACGTGAACGTGAAGATGGAGCGAGCCGACATTTCTGTCGCTTTATATAACGTCGCACAAGATGTGGGTGGATCGGTCCTCATCAAGCGGGTGATGTTGCGGCTTCGCAAGGCGATTGAAGCGATGCTGCAAACCGCACCCGACGTCGAAGTGCAGCCCGACAGATTTGCCATCGAGATGATGCTGGCGGCGATGTCCGGCGCCATGCGCTCACTACTGGAGGCGGGCGGCTCAGCGGCAATGATGCGCACATTACGAGAGCACTTTGTGCTGCTTTGCCAGTCTTATATGGGAGCGATAAGCGCCCGAAGAAATTGAAGCGGTCAATTGTCTTCGGCTTCCTCCCGAAACATCTCAGATTAAAATTCACCGAAATTTCATTTCACACTAACCTCCCGGTCACACACCCCTCTTAACATCCCTCGCGTAGTCGAGCTGCAATTTCGGCTGCAAACTCTAAACCCGCAACCGTAAACCCATCCAGACAGCAGGGCGTCAGACCCGCCCCCCAAATCCGACAGGAGGAGATGATGCAGAAGTGTGCCCTTACCTCCCTAAAGAAGATGATGTCGTTATTCTTAACGCTGATCATCGCCTTAGGACCAACCGTGACACCTGCTTTTGCTGGTGCAGGGAATAGCGCCCCCAAAGGCGATAGCAACACCACCACGCCGATCAAACACGTCATCGTGATCGTGGGTGAGAACCGCTCATTCGACCACCTGTTTGCCACGTACGTCCCCAAGGCGGGCGAAACCGTGAACAACCTGCTGTCTGAAAAAATTGTCAATGCCGATGGGACGCCAGGGTCGAATTATGCACAAGCTGTGCAGTTCTCAGCCGATGTCACCGGCAGCTCCACTTATCAGCTGAGCCCGACCACGAGCAAGACTGCCTACGGGACACTGCCTGCGCCGCTGAATGGTGGGCCAAGCAACGTTTGCAGCGATAATGGCATTTGCAATTTGGGCGACGCAGTATCGTCGGAAGACGGATTGCCGAATCCGCCGTCTACCTTTTATCAGTCGCTGTTGGTGGGCGGCAGCGGCCTGACCGGCCACGTCCCTGACTCGCGTATCAGCGGCGTGAATAGCACAGCACCGTATTCCACACTGCCGCCTGGCCCGTTCCAGATCACCAACACGAGCACCTTCCCCTACGATTCCTACGCCAATAGTCCGGTGCACCGCTTTTACCAGATGTGGCAGCAGGAAGACTGCAGCGCTGGAAACGCCACACCCGGGAATCCCAGCGGCTGCCTGGCTGATTTCTTCACCTGGACCGAAGTGACGGTAGGCTCCAACGTGAATGGGAAAAATCAGCCCGCGCCGTTCTGCACGGATTACGCGCCTAATTGCGCTACCACCGGTGAGGGTGCGACCTCCATGGCGTTTTACAACATGCAGAACGGGGATGCGTCCTATTCCAAAGAGCTGGCGGACAATTTCGCAATCAGCGACAACTACCACCAGCCGGCAATGGGTGGAACCGGCCTGGACAGCATCATCCTGTTCTTTGGGGACGCAATCTGGTTCCAAGATCAGAACGGCAACCTGGTACCTCCGCATAACCAGATGACGTCTGCCGGCGGGCCGGTGGACGAAATCGAGAATCCAAATCCGGTCGCGGGAACGAATAATTGGTGGATTCAGGACGGTTACGGCGGGTTCGGCAATAACGGCGCTTCGACGGGGGTTTACGGCGGCGGCAGCTACAGCAATTGCTCGGATCTGTCGCAGCCTGGGGTCCGACCAATCGTGACCTATTTGGGTTCACTGACTCCGCCGATCAATCCGAATTGCGACCGTGGCCACTACTATCTGTTGAACAACTACAACCCGGGTTACTTCGGAGACGGCAGCAACGCCTACACCGATTCGAATTCCAGCAATACACCATTCACGATTCCGCCGACTTCACAGCGCAGCATCGGCGACGTATTGCTCGAAAACAACATCTCGTGGAAGAGTTACAACGATCAGTGGGACCGCTATCTCGGCGACAAGTATCAACTGAACTATGGGAAGGTGGGCCCGCTCAGTGATCAATACTGCAATATCTGCAATGGTTTTCAATACCAGACCCAGATCATGGCCAATTCAGCAGTGCGCACCACGCACATCACTGATACCGACCAACTCTATACAGACATCAAGAACGGCAAATTGCCGGCGGTATCCTTCGTGAAGCCTAGTGGGTGGGTTGACGGGCATCCGGCATCGTCGAAGTGGGATCTGTTCGAGGGGTTTGCGAAAAACATCGTCGATTTGGTTCGCTCCAAACCCGATCTGTGGGCCAGCACTGCGATCTTCATCACGGTAGATGAAGGCGGCGGTTACTACGACTCCGGATATGTGCAGCCGCTGGATTTCTTCGGCGACGGCACGCGCATTCCGTTGATCGTGGTTTCTCCGTATGCCAAGCCTGGGCACATCTCTCACGACTACGCCGATCATGTCTCGATTCTTAAGTTCATCGAGCGCAACTGGGGTTTGCCGACAATCTCGGGCCGCAGTCGCGATAACCTGCTCAATCCGACCTACGATAAGACCGTGAGCCTGTATGCTCCAACCAATAGTCCGGCCATCAGCGACTTGTTCGACCTCTTCAAGTTCTGAACCGCAGCCAAGTACGCGCCACCCTTTGTCATAGCAGCCAAAGGGTGGCGCGCACCGCGCACGGCCAGCAGGTTCCTTTTTTTGACACCGTCCTCGGACCACTTTAGACTCAGCTTTGATGACTGCCGTTCTCTAATTCGCTCCCTTTGCGCCCTGTGGAAGTGTCTCTTCTCTTCAAGAGACGCAGTGCGCACATGAATCCACCTTGCAAGTACAGGGGAGATTAGAGATGCAGCTTTCCTTCCTGGGCTGGAACCCAACATTCGCAGCCGCGTTTGCCGATCATGCTTCAGCCGGGCTGATCCCCGGGCGTGTCATCCAACAGTTCAACCACCTCTACACGGTTGCCACGGAAAGCGGGGACATCCGCGCACAACTCTCCGGCCGTCTGCGCCACGAAGCGGTGCCCGGGCAACTTCCGGTAACTGGCGATTGGGTAGCCCTTCGCATTCGCCCAAACCAAGGCGCAGCGCAAATTTTGGCCGTGTTACCGCGGGTTACCCGGTTCTCCCGCCGCGCCGCCGAGAGAAGCGACCGCGAGCAAGTCATAGCCACCAATTTGGACTACGCCTTCCTGGTCACCGGCCTGGACAACGATTTCAGTCCGCGACGTATTGAACGCTATCTCGCGGCAGCTTGGGACAGCGGCGCTAGGCCTGTCGTGGTCTTGAACAAACTCGATTTGTGCGCAGATCCCGCACCCCGAATTCACGCGGTCGAGAAGGTTGCTCTCGGGACAGCGATACACGCCGTCAGCGCTTTGTTCGGAGATGGGTTAGAGGAGCTTGCCCAGTACTGCTTGCCGGGACAGACCGTGGCTCTGCTTGGTTCATCCGGCGTTGGTAAGTCAACCCTGATTAACCGGCTGCTGGGAACTGAGAGCCAGAGCACGCAACCGGTGCGAAAGGATGGTCGGGGACGGCATACCACAACCCGTCGCGAACTTTTGTTCTGCGCAGGAGGTGGCATGGTGATCGACACGCCGGGACTGCGTGAATTGCAGCTATGGGATGAGGAGGAAGGTCTCCAGAAGACTTTTGATGAGATCGAGACCTTGGCTCGCGACTGTCGCTATCGCGACTGCAGCCATCATGGCGAGCCGGGCTGTTCTGTGGTTGAGGCAGTGAATGCTGGAGTTCTCAGTGCCGAGAGATTGTCGAGCCTTCACAAGTTACAGCGTGAACTTGCCTGGCTGGACCGTCGGGAGGATCCAAGGGCAGAGTTGGCGGAAAAGCGACGCTGGAAGAACATCCATAAGGAAGCCAAACGCTTCCTGAATGAGTCTCCAAAACACAAGTGATCACGACCCATCAGGATGACCGCAATCTTTACTACTCATGCCAACACGATCGCGCTATCGAGCCGTCTAAAGCGCCGTACTCCTTAGAGGTGACGAGTTCCCAGCATGCCGCAATTGCCATAATCGCGTTCGATATGATCCGTGTACGGAAGCCGGTTTCCCCTTGGTATTTCTGAGATCTTCGGTCTAGAATGCGCCTTCCGGAGTATAGGAATGGGTTTGTCTGAAGGACTGGCTCCCCGGTGAGTAGTCGGTGACCTGGAAGTTAAGCGCTCGCGTCAGGGGAATCTATTAGGGAACGACGCTTCGTGACCCAATTCTGGGAGGACTGATATGCGTAATCGGATTCTGAGCATCGTGGCCGTCGTGGCGGCCGGAGTTATTGGTCTCGCGGCCCAGCAGGAGTCAGCGCCGCCACCTCCGCCGATGTCCGATACCGTCGCAGGCTATCATCTATCAGCATCCATTCCGCTACCCGACGAGGGCTTCTGGGATTATCTCGGCATTGACGAGCCGAACCATCACCTCTTCGTCTCGCACAGCGACGAAATTCTGGTGATCTCCACAGAGACCAACAAGGTAGTGGGCAAACTTTCTCCCGCGCCCCGCAGCCACGGCGTCGTGATTTCCGAGAAAACCGCGCACGGGTTCACCAGCAATTCCGGCAATAGCAGCGGCCAAGAAGGCGTCAGCAGCTTCACGGAATTCGATCCGAAGACGCTCGCCATCATCAAACAGATCATTCTTCCCATCGGCGGCTCCGATGGCATTGTTTACGATCCTGCCTCCGATCGCGTCTTCGGCTTGACGCACGGCAAGAAAGATGTCGCCGTCGATGCGGCCACGGGCGAGGTAGCTGGTGTCGTGGACACGCCGGGCGCTGCGGAGGCGGCTGCGGCGGACGGCAAAGGCCATCTGTATAACGTCATGGAAGATCTCAATGCTTTGGTGGACATCGACACCCACACATTGAAGGTCGTCAAGCAGTGGCCTCTGGCCCCCTGCACGGGCCCATCGGGTGTGGCGATGGACACGAAAACCCGTCGCATCTTCATTGGCTGCCATGGCGGCGGAGACAACAATTCCGGGGTGATGGTGGTCTTCGATCCTGACGCGGGCAAGGTGGTCGCCTCGCTACCCATCGGCGGCAGGGGCAACGACGCCGTGCGCTTCGACCCACGTGCCAAGCTAGCTTTCGCGTCTGAGGGCGAAGGCGACATCACCATCGTGCACGAAGATTCGCCGGACAAGTTCAGCGTGCTTGGAAATGTCAAGACCGTGCAAGGTGCGCGCACCATGGAGTGCGACACTTCGACGCACACGCTTTATTCGGTGACGGCAAAATTCGGCCCGCCTCCGCCACCCGATCCGAACGCTACCGCCTCAGGCGCTCGTTTCCGACGCGGACCGATGATTCCTGGCAGCTTCTCATTGCTTGTGATCCCGAACCACTAAAACACGCGATCAACGCGCTCTGGGAAAATCAGTGGTCAGCGAGTCCTTAGCCCCACGGCCCTGGCCAACTTCAACTGCCCGCGACCTCGACTGGGTCGTATGTCAGGTTGCGCTCAGGCCATCTTTCGCACTACGCGCGCGGGCAGGAAGATGATTGCGCGCACCAGCTCCAGCGCACCGCCAACCGCAATCCCCACCACTCGAAATGGCAGCAGGAATAACCAGACGATTGGGTAAAGTACCAGCGCCGCCAGCGCCACCGGCCAGCACAGCAAAAAGAGTAAGCACCATAGGAGAAACGTGATCATGAGTCACCGCTGAACCCTTATACGCGCGGAATTTAACCCGAGTTCCACATCTGTGTGTGTAAAATGCTTGCGTTTTCAGGCAAAATGAGAGGAACGTGACCACTCCAACAAAGACTTTGACCGGGGCCGTGGCTGACGGCACCGCCGCCGCCGAAGTCCGCGTCGCAGCGACTGCGAGTCAGCCAGACACGGAATTCGTCAAGGGCCTTGGCCTGCTGAGCTCGACCACCATCGTGATCGGCTCGATGATCGGCTCGGGTATCTTTATTGTTTCCGCCGACATCGCCCGGCGCGTCAACTCGCCCTGGCTGCTGATTCTCACCTGGCTGGTCACCGGCTTCATGACCATGGTGGGCGCGCTCAGCTATGGCGAACTGGCTGCGATGATGCCGCGAGCCGGTGGTCAATATGTCTATCTGCGCGAGGCGCTTGGGCCGCTGTGGGGCTTTCTCTACGGCTGGACATTATTCTTAGTGATTCAAACCGGCACCATCGCCGCGGTCGGAGTGGCGTTTGGGAAATTTCTGGGCCTGTTCTGGCCCGCAGTTTCCGCCGACAAATGGATCTTTCATATTGCCCATGTTCCGCCCATTGCGCTGGGCCCGATGACGCTCGGCAACATGGATGTTGGCCTGAACACGCAGAACCTCGCCGCCATCATTATTGTTGTAGTGCTCACCGCAATTAACGCCCGCGGCATCAAGACTGGTGCGATGGTGCAGAACATCTTCACCATCGCGAAAACTTCAGCGCTGTTTGGCCTGGTGCTGCTCGGTCTTTTTGTGGGGCGCAACGCGCAGGCCATCGCTGCCAACTTCCATGATTTCTGGCGCAACTCGGGGCCAGGCGCGACCTTTCCCGATATCGCCATCACCGGCCTCATGGGCGCCGCCATTGCCGTCGCGGTCTCCCAGACCGGTTCGCTGTTCAGCTCCGATGCCTGGAACAACATCACCTTCACGGCTGGCGAAGTGAAGAACCCGCACCGCAACCTCCCACTTTCGCTGGCGCTCGGCACCGGCATCGTGACTGCACTCTATATTTCGGCCAACTTCATTTATCTGGCCGTGCTGCCGATGAGCGGTGACCCGAATGGCACCAGCGTGCTGGCGCGCGGAATCAAGTTCGCGACCGACGATCGCGTCGGCACCGCCGCGATGCAGCAGATGTTTGGCTCGGCAGGCGCAGCTGCCATGGCGGTCGCCATTCTGATTTCCACTTTCGGATGCTGCAACGGCCTGATCCTCGCCGGCGCGCGGGTCTACTACGCCATGGCCAAAGACCGCCTGTTTTTCCGTCGGGTAGCTACGCTCAATCCACGCAGCAAAGCGCCGGTGGTGTCGCTGGTTTTGCAGGGCATCTGGACCTGCATTCTCACGCTTTCCGGCAGCTACAACCAATTGCTCGACTACATCATTTTTGCGGTTCTGGTGTTTTATATTCT
>Ga0126381_100011324_pt1 | contig 10073 bp, 8 predicted proteins | sample PanSoiMetPlot_28_FD_96465 | JGI IMG/M metagenome (GOLD analysis project Ga0126381, IMG submission 96465) | Tropical forest soil microbial communities from Panama - MetaG Plot_28 | ecosystem: Environmental > Terrestrial > Soil > Tropical forest > Bulk soil | place: Panama | collected 2016-02-17 | reverse complement strand
CTCGCGTGGGGACAACCGGGGAGTTGTCTTCTTCCTGCGCGCGAAGACGGTCGAGGAGGCGAAGGAGATCATGGATGGTCTTCCGCTGCACAAGGCGGGCTATGCGGAGGTGGAGTACATTCCGGTGGGGCCCCTGGCTCCGTTGCGGTTCTTGACCCGGCCGCAGGGTACGCCTGATGGCGCGGGATCGCATTAAGCTGTTGGGATGAGACGTAGAGCAGAGAATGGTTCGGACGAGAAGTTGTTTCCCACCTGTGCCCTGGCTACGACGCGGCGGACGGCACGATTGCTGACGCAGCTTTACGACAGTCACTTGAGCGAGTACGGGGTTGAGGCGGCGCAATTTGCTCTGCTGATGATGCTCGATAAGGCTCCGGACAAGGGACAGGCGGCTGTGTGCCGCGCGCTAGGGATGGACAAGACGACGTTGTCGCGGAACCTGAAGGTCCTGCGCAGCCGAGGCTGGGTTGCTTCAGAGGTCGGGGAAGATGCCCGCGAGCGCAACCTGTCTCTTACGGAGAAGGGGCGGTCGGTGCTGGCGAAGGCCAGGCCTGCATGGCGGCGAGCCCAGGAGTCGCTGCGCTCGGAGATGAGCGAAAAAGAGTGGAAGGAGATATGGGCCACAATGGAGGCCATGACGAAGGCCTCCGTTGCTGCAATGGAAGGCCGGCGGCAGGTTGTGAAGCCCTAGGTTATTTGGCAGGGAACTGGGAGATGGAGAGGACGTTGTGGTCCAGGTCTTTGAACCAGGCTACCTTTGTGCCTCCGGGGGCAGTCCATATGCCCGCGATATCTTGTTCGAGGAAGGGGTAGCGCTCGAAGACGACTCCGGCCGCTGAGAGTTGTTGAATGGCTGCTTCGATGTTGGGGACTTTCCAGCCAAGAATGGTGTAGGGTGCGGGATTAAAGGCAGCCATGGAGGTGATGCGGATGTCGATGCCATTGGCGCGGACGACGAGAGCGAACTCGTCCTGAGAGACGAAGTCAAGGCGGAGGGTGTCGATGTAGAAGCGGCGGGCGCGCGCGGCGTCCACGGTGGGAATGAATCCCATAATGTCGCATTCGGCGAGCATAGGCAGGCTCCAGTGAAGTTGTGGAGAATGATAGCGCAGTCGGTATGCCGGGCAGTCAATGCGAGAAACAGATGCTCCTCTTGATTTCGCTCCGCGCGGGCTCAAGGGGACAAGTGCAAAAAACCATCTGCGACTAAAGGCTATAGATCGAGCTGCCAGGTTTGGCCTACGAGGTTTTTACCGAAGCTGTGGTGAGGGTTTTCGTCGATAAGGTAGTAGCCTTCGTGCTCATAGATGTTCCGGGCGGCGTCGAGGACGCTGTTGGTCCAGAGAACGATGCGGCGATAGCCAGCGTGGCGCGCGAAGGCGGTGCACTGTTGAACGAGGGCGCGACCGAGGCCTAGACCACGCGCGGAAGGTTCGACGAGAAGGAGTCGCAGGCGGGCGGTTTTCTCACTCCACCGAGTACTCTGGTTGGGGACTTCGGTTTTGCAGGACTCGGACGATTCACGGTCTTGGACGAGGAAGACGCAGCCGAGGCGTTCGCCGTCCCGGTCGGCGATCCAGCATTGCTCGCACGTCTGGTCGAAGCGGTCGATGAAGTCAGCGGTGATCCGGGCGACCAGAGCTTCGAAGGCGCCATTCCATCCGTACTCCTGTGCGTAGAGAGCACCATGTCGCTCGACGACCCAGCCCATGTCGCCGGGTCGGTGAGGGCGGAGAATCCAGGGGCGGGAAAGTTGGCTGCGGGATTCGCCGAGGAGGGATTCGATGGTATTCATGGCGTCGATCAAGCGCTTGCGCTCGTCGGAGGAGAAGGGGGAGATCAACTCGTGGATCTGTTCGTTGGAACGATGGTTGAGTTCCGAGAATACTTTCTCGCCGGAGCGCGTGAGAGAGAGCAGTGACTGGCGACCATCGTTCGGCGCAGACTTGCGCGTGATGAGACGGCGGCGCGAAAAGGAGCGGAGGATGCGGCTGATGTAGCCGAGGTCGAGGCGCAGTGTGGCGGCGATTTCGGTTGGGGTGATCTGGCGTTTCTGAGCAATCTCGTAGAGTATCCGGGATTCGGGGAGAGTGAGTGGAGTGTGAAGGAATCCTTCATCGAGTGTGCCAATCGCGGTGGTGTAGAAGCGGTTGAAGCGACGGATCGCGGCAATCTGGAACTGGGTTTGAGGCGCGATTCCGGGCATGAGGATACCTCCCAGAGCAGATGGTTGCCATCGTCAAATATATTGGTTGCTTTTGTCAACTATATGGCTTGAGCGGAAGCCAACCGGAGTCAGCGGCCGTTCTGCCCGAAAATCACCTCTTGCGAGCGCGGCTCAGGCGGGTGAGGAAGAGGGTGAAGAAGGACAGGCCGCGGCGGCCGTCTTCGCTAGAGGCGCGTTTGAAGAGTTGCCAGAGGGTGGGCGGAGTGCGTTCCAGTTTTAGTTGGGCGTCGGCGTCGGTGAATGCGTTGGAGAGGCGCTCGAGATGTTCGGTTTCTAGGGCGGCAAAGAGCTTCGCGGTTTGGAGGAGATTACGTAGCCCGGCTTCGCCTTCTGGCGTTTTTCCGAACTCGGCCAGCTTGCCGGCAATCGTGTCCTTGGCGCTGATCATGCCCTGGAGGGCGTCCAGAACGCCCTTGTCGTGCGCAGCTTGCAGCGTATCGTAGAGGACCAGGAGGGCCTCGGCGTGTTGGTGCGGCGCTTCTCGGAGGCGACGATCGAGTTCTACGTGCGGGTCGACGGGATTCGGTTTGAAGGTAAGCGGATTCGCCATGTCGGTTTCCTTGATCAGATCGAAACTTTGGAGCATCGCTGAAGGCATATTCCAGGGACGAAAGCCCCTTTGCGGGTTGAATCGAAGAGCCCCAAGGCTCTAAGACCTTGGGTTACCTGCAAGCAACTGCAACTGCACGGAGAGATCTGAATCGTCAGACTTTGGTTGAGGTGATCTGTACCAGCTTGTCATCGGGCGAGGTGCCGGGCAGCTTGTAGTGTGGGCGGGCCCATTTACGCTCGATCTCGACGCCATCCTGCGGTGTGCGCTTGCCGAAGCGGAAGTTGCTGCGCGGAAGCGGACCGTCGCCCTGCTCGGGAAGCGGTGTCATGAGTACGGCAGTCTCTTTGTATGCCGGTGTGTGGGTGGCGCGGTCGGTGTAGCTGCTCGTGAGGCGATTGACAGGCTCTTCGACGGAGTTCAATGGCATGTAGAGCTGCTTGCCGCGGACGCGATCGGTTACCAGGACCTGCACCCGGACAATACCGTAGGGGCTGGTGAGTTGGACGTAGCGGCCGGTGGTGAGTCCGCGCTCGGCAGCGAGCTCGGGGGAGACCTCGAGGAAGGTGTCGGGTGTAATCTCCCGGATGCCGGGAGTGCGTCTGGTCATGGAGCCTTGCTCGAAGTGCTCGAGGAGGCGCCCGTTGTTGAGGTGAAGGTCGAACTCACGGCTTGTCTCGATGCAGGGTGGGATGTATTCGACGGGATAGAAGCGTGCCTTGCCGTCAGGAAAGTTGAACCGCTCGGTGAAGAGAACCGGCGAGTCTTTGCCGTCTTTCGCGACGGGCCACTGGAGGCTCTTGAAGCCTTCGAGGCGTTCGTAGGTCACTCCGGCGAACATGGGGGTGAGGCGGGCGGCCTCATCCATGACTTCAGAGGGATGTTTGTACTTCCAGTTGGCTCCCATGCGGTTGGCAATGAGCTGGATGATCTCCCAGTCGGCCTTGGCCTCGCCGATGGGTTCGAGCGCCTTGTAGATGCGCTGGATGCGGCGCTCGGTGCTGGTGAAGGTGCCTTCTTTTTCAAGCGATGCGGCGGCGGGCAGGACGAGGTCGGCGTAACGGCAGGTCTCAGAGAAGTTGATGTCCTGGATGACGAGGAATTCGCAGACCCGGAGCGCGTCGCCGACGTCCCCTGCGTTGGCGTCGCTGGTTATGGTGTCTTCGCCCTTGATGTAGAGACTTTTGAGCTTGCCGTCCTGGATGGCGCGGATCATCTCGTGATTGTCGAGGCCGGCGGTTGTGGGCAGGGTGACACCCCAGTCGGCCTCGAACTTGGCACGAGTCTCGGGGTCGTCGACCTTTTGGTAGCCAGAGAAGACGTTAGGCATGGAGCCGAAGTCGCTGGCGCCCTGGACGTTGTTGTGGCCGCGCAGTGGGTAAGCTCCGGCACCGTGGCGCATGTAGTTGCCGGTGAGAAGCAGGAGGTTGGAGATGGAGGATGCGGTGTCAGAGCCGCCGCAGTGTTGTGTGACTCCCATGGCGTAGAGGATGCAGACTCCGTCGGCGGCAGCGATCTCATTGGCGACGGTGATGAGCGTGGATTGCGGGATGCCGGTAATGCGCTCCGTGTTCTCGAGGGTGTAGGGCTCGAGGGACTTGGCGTACTCGTCGAATTTGTGGACCCACTGCTGGATGAATTTTGGTTGATCCAGGTTGTGGTCCAGGATGTATTTGGCGACGCCGTTGACCCAGAAGGCATCGGTGGAGGGATTGGGGCGAATGAAGATGTCGGCGCGCTCTGCCATCTCGTGCTTGCGGAGATCGGCGACGATGAGGCGCTGGCCCCGGAACTTGTGACTGCGCTTGACTCGCGTGGCAAGGACGGGATGGTTTTCGGCCGGATTGCAGCCGATCATGATGACGAGGCCGGCGCGCTCGATGTCGGAGATGGAGCCGGAGTCGCCGCCGTACCCGACAGTGCGCTGCAAACCCATCGTGGCGGGGTTCTGGCAGTAGCGGGCGCAATTGTCGATGTTGTTGGTGCCTATGACGGCACGGGCGAGCTTCTGCATGAGGAAGCTCTCCTCGTTGGTGCACTTGGAGGAGGCGATGAAGGCAAGGGCGTCCGGGCCGTGGTCCCGTTTGATTTGCGTAAATTTTTGCTGGATGAGATCAAGGGCTTCGTCCCAGGTGATCTCCACGAAGGTGTCGCCTTTGCGGCGCAGCGGCTTGGTGAGCCGGTCCGGGGCATTGATGTGCCCCCAGGCAAACTTACCCTTGATGCAGGTGGAGATGCCGTTGGCCGGACCGTGAGTGGGTTGGATCTTGAGAATGTGGCGGTCTCGGGTCCAAACTTCAAACGAACAGCCGACGGCACAGTAGGTGCAGACGGTCTTGGTGCGCTTTATGCGAGCATCGCGCATTGCGGCCTCGATGTCGGAGAGGGCCAGGATGGGTCCGAAGCCGATCGGGCGCTCGACTGCCTTGACGACATCGATCATATCGTCGAGCACCTTGGGAGGCAGGTCGGTAAGATAGCCTGCGTGGCCGAGCATGGACTTTTCCAGGAGCGCGTTGCAGGGGCAAACGTTGATGCAGTGTCCGCAGGAGACGCAGGAGGAGCCGTCGATCTTTTCGCCTCCGTCCCAGATGACGCGGGGATGGTCGCTCTCCCAGTTGATGGAGAGTGTCTCGTTAACTTGAACGTTCTGGCAGGCTTCGACGCAGCGGCCGCAGAGGATGCACTGATCAGGGTCGTAGCGGTAGAAAGGATTGGAGTGGTCCTGCGGGTAGGGCTTGTGGGTGAACGGACGGGACTGATGCTTTACTTCGAGCAGCGCGGTGGTGTTGTGAATGGTGCAGTTGTGGTTGTTGTTATCGCACACAGTGCAGTAGAGGTCATGGTTTTGTAGGATGCGGTCGAAGGCCTCGCGCTGGGCGATATCAACAGCTTCGCCCGCGGTCTCGACGATCATGCCAGTGGTGACCTGGGTTCCGCAGGCGCGAGCCAGTTGTCCATCGACCCGGACCATGCAGGTATCGCAGCTTTCGATGGGTCCCATCTGCGGCACGTAACAGACCTGCGGGACCTCCTTCTGGAGACCTGAGTCCCGTCGGCGGTTGAGCAGGTCGAGAAGAATCTCTCCGGACCGTGCGGGGACGCTGATTTCATCGATGGTGATCTGCGTATTGGGTTCGGACTCCGGGAGAGTGTTGAGAAGTTTTTTCAGTCGACTCATATGATCTCTGATGCGCGGTGGAAGTATATCGCGAGGCTGGTTTTGCCTCTATTTCGAGGCAATTACGCAGGAGGGCGGATGTAGAGTGAAAAGAGGATCGTAGAGGAGATGTAGGTTTTAGGAACGAGAGACGCGGGCAGTGCCGATCCGGGCGTCTGCTGTGATTGTGAATTGGAACGGTTGGCGAGACACTCTGGATTTCCTCGCCTCCTTGCGGAAACAGAACTATGGCAAGCTGCAGACGATTGTGGTCGACAACGCGCAAGCTCAGTCGGCAGGCCTTGCCCATGCGCATGCGCGAGACTGCCGCGAGTGCCTCCGTGGGTGGCGGAGTGAAGAGGACGTCGCCACTCTGCAGGACGCCCAACGGTAGTGTGATGACCGCCCTACGAGCGGTGAAGATGCCGGCGGGCGTCCCAGCTTCGATGTGGTCGGGCTGCCATCGAATCTCGTGGACGGGGGTGTTACGACGAATCGTTCCTTTGGATTCGGAGATGCGGCGAGCCAGGTAGGCGGGGAGTTGATCGTAGCCTCCGCGAATATGAAATGCCAGGTCGCCTTCGATGTTGGCCTCGGCCCTTTTGCTGAGCGCCGAGAGAGGCGCTACTAATCTGGCGATGGTCGGCAGCGTTGAAACCCTCGATGTAGCTGATGAGATGGCCGGCTTGATTTCCGGGATGGGGACACGGTCAAGATACTCAGCGAAGGTGAGGTCGGGGCCGCTATGCTCTTCGAGAGCGTCGAGAGATTGGAAGAGATCGCCCGGCAAGTCATCGCAGCGGCTGAGTTTGGGCATCTGAAAGCAGAACGGAACACCGTCACGTTCTGTTACAGAAAGGCCAGCTTCGTTCAGGATGGACCACAGCTCAGGTGGTCGACCGTGGACGAACTCCGCGCCGAGCTCCATTACTTCGTTCTCGATGCGTTGGGTGAAGATCCGGCCGCCGATGCGATCCCGAGCTTCCAAGATCATGACGGAAAGGCCGGCTTCTGCGAGAGCGCGTGCTGCTGTTAGTCCCGCCACACCCGCGCCTACGATGAGGACGTCGCACGTATTTTCAGACATGCGCGATTCGATGCTTGCGTTCTAGCGAATGATAGAGGGGTGGAGTCTGCGCCAACCTTCGTATGCTTCGAGTGCCTGTTGCGGTCCACTGCTGTACCAGGCGTAGCCGTTGCGGCGCTCGAGGGAGATCTCGGCGACGTCGTCGTGGATGGTTTTGTCGCGGTCGCCGAAGATCTGCTTGTTTGCGGAGATGCTGTAGAAGCGCGCCCAGATTGGCCCGGCGTCCGGTTTGGATTCGAGATGGCGGCCGCTGGGTGGGTTGCGGCCTCCGACCCATTGCTGCCCGTATATCGCAGTGGAGTTGAGCCACGTGATGCCATCCTGAATGGCGGCTGCGACTGCGCCGGATGGACGCGGCAGGCGCATTAGGTAGAGAAGCAGATCGGCGCTCTCGCCGCTGGAGAGGGCGGCGGGTTCGTAGTTACGAGCGGAGACGGGCTGAAGTGTAATTGCGTCGATCTGCTGGGCCCAGGCGGTTCGTTTGCCGTTGACGATTATCTGGGTGCGGAGGATGCAGTCGAGCGCACGGTCAGCGCTGGCGGCGGCTTGCTGGCGCAGGTCTGGAGGGAGGAAGGAGTACTGGCCGGCGCCGGCGGAGACATCGGTCATCAACTCAGCAGCTTGAGAGACGGCGTTGTCGTTGTAGGTGATGGCGTCGTGGTAGCCGCCTTGGAGGGGCCAGACCTGCGGCCATCCTCCGTTGGGGAACTGTGCAGCCAGGAGGTAATGGATGCCCTTCCGAAAGCTGACGCGGTATAGATCACCATCGTGGGTGATGGTGGCTGCAGCAACGCGGGCGAGGAAACGGAGTTCTGTTGTGGTGGCGTCGTTGTCGAGTGTGCCGACGTAGTTCCATGTTGGGTCGCGCGGAGTGTCGAAATCGTCTGGGCCGGGGTGCTTGTTGAGGTTGTCCGGCGCGTAGCTTTGGCCTTGGGCGCGTCGCTCACCCGAGAAGTCGAGGTTCTTGCTCCAGCCGCCAGCCGGGGTCTGGAAGCTAACGATGACGTCGGCGAGGTGGTGGGCTTCGGCAGTGCCGTACCAGGCGGCATCGCAGTCGAGGGGCATGCTGCGGGCGGTCAAGCCCTCTTTGGGAAGAGGAGGCACGGGAGCGCCGCGAGTACGCTCTGCGGCCAGAGCGGCGCGGTCGGCCAGCATCTGCTTCTGAGAGCGATCGAGGTAGGCTGCCCAGGCGGCGCGTTCTTTTGCGCGAAGGTGGGCGATGCGCTCGGCCGTGATGGACTCTGCGGGTTTGCTGGTTCCGATGACCGAGGTGTTAAGGCTGGTGAGAGCGACGAGCGCCAGTAGCATTTGCTTATGCAGCATAGTCGAGAGTCTGAGGGTTCGACGCACCAGGACGATGCCAAGACGCTTTCCGGGCGAGGCTAGGCGGAAGGAGGTCTGCCAAAGCGTTCACGGAGGAGCGCGAGGGCTTGTTCAGGAGTCGCGACGGTGCCTTCGAGTTGCGCGTCTTCGGCGGCATCGAGCATGGTCTTGAATTTTGGGCCTGGCCGATAGCCGGCGGCGATGAGTTCGCGGCCGGTGAGGAGGAGTTTCGGGCGGATATCTTCTTTGGGGGCATGCTCGTACTGCTCCTTGGCGAAGTTGTAGAGGGAGAGGTCGGCGTGGGAGGAGAGGCAGTCGATGCGGTGGAGTTCGAGGTGCTCGTCGAAGTTTGAGAGACGCAGGAATCGCTTGAGCGTGGACTGGCGCATGTGCATGACGTCGGCGAAGCGCATGTGATTTTTCACCAGAGCGACGATCTGCGCTGTTTCCTCGTTCGAAAAGCGCAGGCGGGAGAGGATCTTTTCCGCCATGCGGACGCCAACTTCGACGTGGCCATTGAAGCGGATCCGGTCGTGGGGATCGGTGGGGTCAGGTGCGCGGAAGGTGGCGGGCTTGCCGATATCGTGCAGGAGCGCACCCCAAGCGAGGGTGGGGGAGACGCCGGCGGGGAGTTTTTCGAGCAGGAGGATGGTGTGGATCCAGACGTCGCCTTCGGGATGGAACTCGGGAGGCTGCTGGACACCGTGCATGCGTGTGGCCTCGGGGAGTATTTGCGCGAGGAGGCCGGTCGTGTTGAGGAGTTCGAAGGCTCGTCGGGCGCGGCCTTCGGTGAGCATGAGGGTGAGTTCGTCGCGGACTCGTTCGAGGCTGACTTGACTGATCTGTGATGCAGCATCGCGGATTGCGGCGAAGGTTTGGGGCTCGATCTCGAAGTCGAGGCGTGCCGCGAAGCGGACGGCTCGGAGCATGCGGAGCTTGTCTTCAGCGAAGCGTCTGGCGGGGTCACCGATGGCGCGGATAGTGCGGGCGGCGAGGTCGGGGCGGCCACCTACGAAGTCGAGCGTTGCCGCCGAGGTGTCACCTGTCTGGTCGAAGACAGAGGGGTCGAGCAGCATGCCGTTGATGGTGAAGTCACGGCGCTGCACGTCTTCTTCGGGGTTGGTGGAGAAGCGTACGGAGTCGGGATGGCGGCCGTCGGAGTAGGCGCCGTCGTGTCGGAAAGTGGCAATTTCGGTGGAGATGCCGTTGTCTTCTCCGTCGCTTGGCTCGCAGACGAGGACGACGCCGAAGTGTGCGCCTACGGTGAGGGCCTTCTTGTCCGGGAAGAGGCTGAGGATAATCTCGGGGGTGGCGCTGGTGGCTACATCGTAGTCGAGAGGACTGGCGCCGAGGAGGAGGTCGCGCACACAGCCTCCGGCGAGATAGGCCTGGTGGCCTGCGTCGCGCAGAGTCACGACGATGTCGCGGGCGGCGGAGTATCGCGGGTCCTGCCCGGGCGAGTGGGCCAACTGTGGGCCTCGATCGGAGTGGATGTGTGCCATATGCAGCTGTCACCTATGATAAAGAGATGGGCGATGAGCGCGGCTCGGCTTTGATTCTCGGTATAGAAAGCTCGTGCGACGAGACGGCTGCAGCTGTCGTGCGCGGCGGGACCGAGGCGTTGTCGAATGTGATTGCTTCGCAGATGAACCTGCATGCGAACTATGGCGGCGTGGTTCCGGAGTTGGCATCGCGCGAGCATCTGCGCAACATCGTGCCGGTGGTG
>Ga0126381_100011323_pt1 | contig 10074 bp, 6 predicted proteins | sample PanSoiMetPlot_28_FD_96465 | JGI IMG/M metagenome (GOLD analysis project Ga0126381, IMG submission 96465) | Tropical forest soil microbial communities from Panama - MetaG Plot_28 | ecosystem: Environmental > Terrestrial > Soil > Tropical forest > Bulk soil | place: Panama | collected 2016-02-17 | reverse complement strand
TCATCGTTTTTGGTTCTCCTTTTCACGTAGGTAAGCGGCGCGAGCCCGGCGCACGGGTTCTCTGGGAGATTCTTCAGGAACGGCCACTTCCCACCACCAGCCACCTTCCTCAGTGGTGCGGGTATCATCGGTGTCGATGCAGATCAAATAGGTGCGATCGGCGGCACGGGCCCGCAAGAGGGCAGCTTCCAATTCCGGGATACCGGGGACCTTCTCGGAAAGGGCGCCAAGAGAAGCCGCGTTAGCCGCAAAGTCGATCTGCGGCGCGCCCTGTCCGAATTGCAAGCTATCCACGAACATATTGTTGAAAGGTGCGCTGCCGCAATTTTGCTGCAGGCGGTTGATGCATCCGTAGCCGCGATTGTCGAGCAGCACGATGATCAGTTTCTTATCGAGCATCAAGGAGGTGGCAATTTCGTTGTTGAGCATCAGATAGCTGCCGTCTCCCACCATGATGATGACTTCACGATCCGGACGAGCGATTTTCACCCCCAACCCTCCCGCAATCTCGTAGCCCATACACGAATAGCCGTATTCCATATGATAGCCACCGGGAGTCGAGGTCCGCCAAAGCTTGTGTAACTCGGCTGGTAACGTGCCGGCCGCACAGACCACGATATCGCTGGCGGTAGATTGCGAGCTGGAGCGTTGCACAGCGCCGATCACCTCACCGTCGTAAGGCAGTGCCTCCTTTGGTAAGTCACGTCGCCCGGTTATAGCCTCTACCTGGGAACGCCATGCGACCGCCCCGGCTTTGGCCCGTTCGGTCCACGCGGCATCGGCCCGCCACTGTGGCAACGCCTTCGAGAGCGCCTCCAGGCCCAGCCGGGCATCAGCTTGCAGCGAAACGCCACGCGCCTTGGTCGCATCAAACGGGTTCACGTTCAGGGACACGAGTCGGGCCCCGGTAAAGAGTGAATTCGATCCCGTCGTGAAATCCTGTAAACGTGTGCCCACACCGAGGATCAGGTCGGCTTCGCTGGCCAGGGCATTGGAAGCAGGTGAACCGGTTACCCCGACTGACCCAAGTTGTAAAGGGTGGTCCCAAGGCAGCGAACTTTTGCCAGCCTGCGTCTCGCAAACCGGCACTCCGTGTCGCTCCGCGAACCCGCGTAACGCCTCACACGCCCCGCTGTAAAGGACTCCACCTCCAGCGACAATCACGGGGCGCTTGGCGGCCATCATTGCGCGGACCGCTCCAGTTAATTCGCTCTCACTCGGAGGCACCGCCCGAAACTCCAGGACCGGATTCTCAAAGAACTCGACGGGATAGTCGAACGCGTCGGCTTGCACATCCTGGGGCAAAGCAAGCGTAACAGGGCCGCACAGGGCTGGGTCCGTCAGCGTGCGCACCGCTCGTGGCAGCGCTGTGATCAATTGCGACGGGTGCACGATCCGATCGAAATAGCGGGAAACCGGCCGGAAACAGTCGTTGGCCGATACCGTGCCGTCGTTGAAATCCTCTACCTGCTGGAGCACGGGATCTGGATCCCTCGATACAAAAATGTCGCCGGGGAGAAAGAGTATGGGCAAGCGATTGACGTGTGCCAGCGCCGCGGCGGTGAGGAAGTTCGTTGCTCCCGGTCCAATCGAACTCGTGCACGCCATCATCCGACGCCGAAAGTGCGCTTTGGCATAGGCAATGGCCGCATGGGCCATGGCCTGTTCGTTGTGTGCCCGGTAAGTCGGCAGCCGGTCTCGATACTGGTAAAGGGCTTCTCCAAGCGCGGCCACATTTCCGTGGCCGAATATCGCGAACACCCCGCCGAAAAGCGGAACGACCTCGCTACCCTGGGGGCTTTCAACGCGCGTCCGCAATCCGGCCAGATAGCGCACGAGAGCCTGCGCAGTGGTCAGTCGCACCGTGCCACGCCTGGTCAACGTGGGGGATTCCGAAATGGTTGCTGTTTCGTTCATGATGCAGATTCCTCAGGTTTATTAAGCCAACGCGTCGTGCAGGATCTCGGCGGGATGGTGTGCAATACGGCCAGTACCGTCTTTAATCTGGTGCCGGCAACTCGTTCCCGGCGCAGCGATAATGGTTTCGGCCGGAGCCGAGCGCACCGCCGGCAGGAGTACCAGTCCGCCAATCTTCATTGATATATCGAAATGTTCCCCTTCATAGCCAAACGAACCGGCCATACCGCAGCATCCCGATGGAATGACCTGAACCTTGTAATTGGCGGGTAACTCCAGCGCCTTGACCGTCGGTGCAACCGACGCCAGCGCCTTCTGGTGGCAGTGGCCGTGGAGCTTGATCGTGCGCGTTTCTTGTGTGAATGCTTCGCGCCTGATACGACCCCTGTCCGCCTCCCTGGCAATAAACTCGTCGATCAAAAGCGCATGCTTCGCCAATTCCTCTGCAGCTGAAACCAGACTTTCAGGAACCAGATCAGGCACCTCGTCCCGGAAGCCCAGAATCGCCGAGGGTTCGATTCCTACCAGAGGACTCTCAGAGCTGACGACGTCCTTTAACAGTTCCACATTGCGGATTGCCAGCTTTTGCGCATCGCGCAGGAGACCCTTGGAAATCTGGGCGCGGCCGCTATCCACGTGGTTGGGAATGACGACCTCGTAGCCCAGTCGATTGAGCAACTGCACGGCCTTGATCCCCACATCCTCGTCATTGAAATTGGTAAACTCGTCGCAAAAGAGAAAGACTCGTCCGTTCGGAAAACGGCCATTCTTATTTGCATGCGTCCGGTGCCAGCGCCGCAACGGCATCCGGTTGAGTTCAGGTATCGAACGCCCCTGAGCAAAACCGGCAAACCTCTTAAACGGGCTGGCTGTCGCCTGGTTTTTCACTAAAAAATTAAACACTCCGGGTGCGATCGAGGCCAAAGCCATCGCCTGCGAGAAGCTTCCAATAAGCCGTGCGCGCATCGGAACACCCCGGGCATCGTAGCGTTGCTGGAGCCATTCGGCTTTAAGGCGAGCCACGTCGACATTGGACGGGCACTCTGATTTGCAACCCTTGCACGATAGGCAAAGCTCCATGACGGGGCTGATCTCATCGCTGTCGAAGGGATTTGCCTTCGTGGAATGCGTCAGAACTTCACGCAAAATATTGGCGCGGGCGCGCGTGGTGTCCCTCTCATTACGTGTGGCCATGTAGCTCGGGCACATCGTTCCACCCATGAGATGCGACTTGCGGCAATCACCCGATCCGTTGCACTGCTCTGCGGCGCGCAAAATCCCCCGAGCTTCTGAAAATCTGAGTACGGTCTTAAATTCCCGCACAGCCTGGCTCGGTTCGTAGCGCAAGCTTGCATCCATCGGCGGTGTATCGGTGATCTTACCTGGATTGAAGATGCCCGTCGGATCCCAGGCCCTTTTGACGGCCCGAAAAAGAGCATAGTTCTTTTCCCCGACCATCAGGGGTAGAAATTCGCCACGGAGGCGCCCGTCACCGTGTTCGCCGCTCAATGAACCGCCATAACGTTTGACCAACCGCGCGATCTCGGTCGCAACAACGCGAAAAAGTCTGCGGTGTTCTTGCTCCTTTAGGTTAAGAATAGGCCGCAAATGCAATTCGCCCGAACCGGCGTGAGCGTAATGCACAGCAGAAAGGCCATGGCCGCCCAAAATTTTATCGAATTCCTGCACAAAAGCTGGAAGATCCTCCGGATCGATCGCGGTATCCTCTATTACGGCGACAGGTTTGGCGTCTCCCGGTATGTTCGAAAGCAGACCTAAGGCGGCTTTGCGCAAGTTCCAGACACGGTTTTGGTCCGGGCCCCACACGACCGGATAGTGATAACCTAGGCCGGCTGCTCGCAATTCGGCTTCAAGCCGAGCCGCGGTGTCAGCCACCTCTTCACGTGTCAGTGCGGCTAGCTCCACCGCGAGGATGGCGCCGGGATCCCCCTGGACGAAAAAACGATTCAGCCGCTGTTCGAGATTCGCCTTAGTGCACTCCAGGATGTTATGGTCCATCAATTCGCACGCACGCGGTTTCTGACGGAGCGCCACAATGTTAGCACGCAAAGCCTCGTCAATCGTCGCGCAATGGACGCAAACGAGCGCGCTGACGCGCGGTGGCAGCGGATCACACGCCAAGGTGATCTCGGTTAGAAACGCCAATGTCCCTTCGGAGCCGGCTAGCAGGCGGCAGAAATTAAATGGAGGCCCACCGGAGGTGAACGGCTCACAATCTGCAAGCAAGTCCACGGCATAGCCCGTATTACGACGATGGATAGATCGCTTAGGGAACTCGCGCGCAATTTCCGCGCGACTCCCGGGTTCACCGAGCAGTTTCTTTGTCTCGCGATAGATCGAAGCCTCGAGCGTGTCGCCCAAACATTTCGCTTCGAATTCCTGAGGCGACAGGGGGCCGAATTCGCCGATCGAACCGTCACTCAACACCGCGCGCGCTGAGATCAGGTGGTCGCGCGTACTGCCATAGACTACGGAGTTTGCTCCACAGGCATTGTTGCCGACCATACCGCCGATCATACAACGGTTTTGTGTAGAGGTTTCAGGTGCAAAGAAAATTCCCTCCGGCGCCAGCGCAAGGTTTAATTCGTTGCGTACCACCCCTGGTTGTACACGCACCCGTCGTTGACCGGCGTCGACCTCCAAAATACCAGTTAAATGCCGCGATAAGTCCACGACGATACCCGCTCCAACGACCTGGCCCGCCAGCGAGGTGCCCGCTGTCCTGGGTATCAGCGATGTGCCGCGCTCGCGCGCAAAGCGAACGAGTTTGCAGATGTCGCCCTCGTTCTTGGGCAGAGCGACAGCCTGCGGCATCTCGCGATAAACGGATGCATCAGTCGCATAAAGCGTCCGCATCGTGGCATCGAAATAGAGCGCCCCTTCGAGTTCACCGGCAAGCTGTTGGAAATCGGTGAGACTAGATGACATCAGTGCACTATGGTTCCAAACAAACTGTTTTTAAATTCCTCTTCCCAAAAAGCAGCGGAATTGTCCAGCGTAGCCGGAAGGTTCTGCTGCTTGAGCCTGCATCGCTCACAAATCTCTGAAGATTTGTGAGCGATGCAGGCTAGTTACTGCAAACTACGCAACTAACTTCTGAATTCGCTCGCCTAACCGCGTCGGGGACATCCTAAACGCGTCGAGCAGATAGTCGTTTGGCGCCGATTCACCCCAACGATCTTCGATCCCAAAACGGATGACCCGCCGGGGCGACGCTTCGGACAGGATTTCCGCAACCAAGCCGCCCAGTCCTCCGTAGATCGAATGCTCTTCCACCGTTACCACCAACTTGACCTTCTCGGCTGCCGTTACAATCTCTTCTTTGTTCACCGGCTTAATCGACGGCACATGAAGAACTCCCGCAGAAATCCCTTGCCCCTGGAGCAACTCGGCGGCTTGCAGACAACGGACGCTTTGCGGACCGGTCGAAATCAGCAAGACGTCCCCGCCTTCTTTGAGTGAAATTGTTCTTCCGGGCACAAATCGGTACTCCTGATCAAAAACGTCTGCACTCGCATCTCGCGCTAGCCGCACGAAAACCGGCCCCTCATATTCAGTGGCCCAGCGAATGATCGCTTCACCTTCGATCGCGTCCGCCGGCGCAAGCACAGTCATATCAGGCATCGCTCGCATGATCGCCAAATCCTGAACGTCCTGGTGCGTCTTGCCCGTAAGGCCGGTCATCAGTCCGGCATACGCCGCACCGATCTTCACATTCGCCTGGGTTTGGGCCACTAACATGCGGATCGGATCTATGGCCCGATGTGTAAAGAAGACGGTGAATGACGAAAGCCAAGGCACAAAACCAAGCGAGGCTAGACCAACCGCAACGCCCACACAGTTTTGCTCCGCGATTCCCATCTGCAGAAATCTGCTCGGATAAGCCATCGCGAACTTATCTGCCTTGGTCGAATTTGCCAAATCTGCATCCAGGACAACCACGTTCGGATTGGTTGACCCCAGCGAAACCAGCGTATCGCCAAAAACGTCTCGTAACGCCTTCATACTCCTGCCTCCACAATGCCGAGTTGCGCAGCGACTATCTTAAGCTCCTCTTTGGTCGCAACCTTGGAATGCCATTCATGTTTGCCCTCTGTGAAATGCACTCCCTTGCCTTTGATTGTGTGGGCGATGATCATCGTCGGTTGATCGGAATCACCCGACGCCTTCGCGCTTTCTAACGCGGGCACAATCTGCGAGAAGTCGTGCCCGTTGATTTCGAGGCAACGCCACCCTAGCTTTTCAAAGGTCCCTCGTAAATCGATCCCCGACCACGGGTCTCGGCGGTCGCCACGATGCTGTTCATTAATGGCCAGCACCCAACCGAACTGCTGCAAGCCGTTCCAATCCAGAATAGCAGTAAGATTTCCCAGCTTGTATCTGGGAGCGATATGCAACGCTTCCCAGATCATTCCCTCCTGTAGTTCGCCGTCGCCCATCATCACAAAGGTCTGAAATTTCTGCCCTCGCATCCGGGCGCCCAAGGCGATCCCAAGCCCAACTGACAACCCTTGCCCAAGCGACCCGGTCGATGTCTCCAGCCCAGGAAGCTTCGTCACATCCGGATGCCCCTGTAGCCGCGACCCGCCTTTATCGAAAGTTTTGAGCTCTTCGACCGGCAGAAAACCTCGCAGCGCCATCACCGCATACTGGCCGATAGAAGAATGCCCTTTGGAAAGAATAAACCGATCACGTTCCGGCCACTTCGGCTCTTCCGGCCTCACCTTCATAACGCGAAAGTAAAGCGCCACCATAATGTCCATCGCAGAGAACGGCCCGCCCACGTGTCCGGCGCCGCTGCCGGCAACAGTACTGATTGCGAGCCACCTTCCTTTTCGAGCTAGTGCTTCCAACTCTTGATAGTCTGTCGTGCTAGTCATATTCATTCCTGGGTTAACATTCATTCGAGCAGACTCCGCTCTGCCAGGCGCTCCCTCGGGGTGGAGCAGCGCGCTGCCTTGTTAGGTCGCTCACCAGCCCCCATCGCAACTAGCTTGCACCGCACAACGTTACTACCTTGAAAAAAGGTAATTATTACCTCCTACCGCGCTGCTTGAGTTGGTCGAGAATGACTGCACCAACAATGATGCAACCCTTGATAATCTGCTGCCAATAGGCCGACACATTCGTCAGATCGAGAATATTGTTGAGTACACCGATGATGAGCGCCCCCACGATCGTTCCTGCAACGGTCCCGATTCCACCGGCCGAAAGGGAAGTGCCACCGATGACCGCAGCCGCGATAGCATCAAGTTCGTAGCCGACGCCAAGGCCCGGTTGCCCCGAACCAATCCGGGACGAAACAACCAACCCGGCCAGTCCCGCCAGGAAGCCGGCATACACGTAAATAAGCATCTTGAACCTCGATGCATCGATGCCCGAAACCCGCGCCGCCTGTTCGTTGCCACCAATGGCGTAAATGTATTTCCCGAATTTGGTATGGGCATACAGGATGTGGGTGACAACCGCCATGATCACCAGAATGATAATGGGAACCGGAATTCCCAACACATCCCCCTGCCCGATAAAGTTGTACGCGTCCGTCAGATCCGAAATTGGACGACCCCCTGTGTAGAGCAAAGCCAGGCCGCGAATCGCCGTAAAGGTGCCCAAAGTAGCGATGAACGGCGGAATGCGGGTTTTAGCTACGAGGCTGCCGTTGATTAAACCCACCAAGGCGCCCACCGCGCAAGCAGCTAGCACCGCGACTATTAAGGGAACGTGCACACCCGGATAGAAGGGGGTTGCGTAATCAGGGTCCTGAGCCAAACTGGCTGCAACCACCGCCGTCAAGCCAACTACCGAGCCCGAGGAAAGATCTATGCCGCCACTTACGATAACCCCGGTAACACCCAACGCGATCAGGCCAACGACGGACATCTGTCGCACAACATTGATCAAGTTGGTAGTGCTCAGGAACGCCGCGGAAAGTAGCGAGGCCGCCACAACCATGACAGCAAAAATCAGGAAGATCCCATATTTGCTGAAGATGCTCGCGAGCATGTGACCACCCGGTTGCTCGCTTCTAACCTTGTTTACGGTAGTAACTGCTGGATTTGCCATGATGCTCCTCTCTATGCAGCCAAACTCATCCCTGTTGCCATTTGCAGGATCTTCTCTTGTGTCGCTTCCGCCCGCGAAAGCTCACCGGTCTTGTCGCCGGTGTGCATCACCATGATTCGATCGCTCATCCCCAGGACTTCCGGCAATTCCGAGGAGATCATGATGATCGCCTTGCCGGAACGAACAAATTCCGTCATCAGCCGGTAGATTTCCGATTTGGCGCCCACATCGATCCCACGCGTTGGCTCGTCTAGGATGAGCAGGTCCGGCTCGGTCAATAACCAGCGCGCAATCAATACCTTCTGTTGGTTGCCGCCGGACAGGTTCCTGATGATTTCCATTAGACTAGGTGTCTTGATGCGCATTAAGCCGCGCATCTTTTCACAATCCTTCAGGATTCTTCCGAAATTAACAAAGGGTCCTAGCATGTATCTATTTATGTTCGCGATGAACATATTCTCACGAACGCTGGCGTTGAGGTACAAACCGGTCAGTTTCCGGTCCTCCGTCAGCAACGCCATGCCGTTCCGAATAGCATCGGCCGGCTGCTTGATCGACACTTCTTTCCCGTTAATCTTTATGCTTCCGCCATGGGTGCGGGTCACCCCAAACACACCTTCCATCAGCTCTGTGCGCCCAGCTCCCATCAGGCCCGCAACCCCTAGAATCTCGCCGCGCTTAACCTGGAAACTGACATTGCGAAATCCTTTCCCGCTCAAGTTTTGCACATCAAGGAAGACGGAACCCATATCAGTTGTTTCTTTGTGAAACATATCGGTCAGTGTGCGGCCAACCATCTTTTCGATAAGTTTGCCGTCCGTGAGATTAGCGGTCGCGTCTGTGCTGATGTAGCGGCCGTCACGGAAAACGGTAACCTCATCGGTTATCTTGAAAATTTCATCCATTTTATGGCTGATATAAATAATCGCGACCCCCTGGGCCTTCAAAGATCTGATGATATTAAAAAGGCCTTCCACCTCCGCCTCCGTGATCGCCGAAGTTGGTTCATCCATTATGATCAAGTCCGAATTATACGAAACCGCTTTGGCAATTTCGGCGAGCTGAACATTAGCAATGCTAAGGTCGCACATTTTCGCGGTCGGTTTGATCTTGATCTGCAGCCGTTCTAACAGTTCGGTAGCCATGCGGTTCATTTTACGCATGTCAACCAGGCCATACCAGGTCATGGGTTCACGACCAAGGTAAATGTTCTCAGCGACGGTCATCTGCGGAATCGGACTGAGTTCCTGGTGAATCATCGAAATACCCTTGGACAGAGCATAGTGGGTATTAGTTATATTCAGGCGTTCGCCCTTAAAGGTTATGGTGCCCGAGTCCGGCGTATAGATGCCGATCAAGCACTTCATCAGGGTCGATTTACCTGCGCCGTTTTCGCCCATTAACGCATGCACAGTTCCCTTGCGGGCACGGAGCTCGACATCGCTAAGAGCACGCACACCAGGAAACTGCTTGGAAATACTCTCCATGCTGAGGATGTGTTCGTCTTCCATAGCTTGGCTCTTCGGTCTCGTTCAATGACCACTGCCTTCCCGGTCGGGCAGACAGTGGTCAAGTTAGTGCGTCCCTCGCCTATAGTAATAACGTCTTGGCTAACTGACCCGCGGCGATATCACCGTTATAGCCGTAGGGTGCACCGGGATTCATTTCAGGAATGACTTGTAATTCTCCTTGCTGACTTTCTGGTAGGGGATCCAGATTCTATCGTCCACCACTTTCGGATTAGCTTCCTTCTTGACCAGCAGATAGGCGGCGTTAACCGCCTGTTCGCCCTGGCCGACTGGATCCTGAAATACGGTGTTGTTCAACTCACCCTTGTCCATTGACTCCAGAGCGTCATGACTGGCATCCGTGCCGCCCACCGGAATCTTGCCGAGTTTGCCGGCCGCCTTGATGGCCTGCAATGCGCCCAGCGCCATCTCGTCGTTGTTGGAGGCCACTCCGTCAATTTCCTGGCCGGAAGCCAGCCAGTTTTCCATAATCGTCTTGCCCTGCTCACGTTTCCAGTTGCCGGTCTGTTCACGCACGATCTTGATATCCGGGAACTTTTCCTTG
>Ga0126381_100011322_pt1 | contig 10075 bp, 8 predicted proteins | sample PanSoiMetPlot_28_FD_96465 | JGI IMG/M metagenome (GOLD analysis project Ga0126381, IMG submission 96465) | Tropical forest soil microbial communities from Panama - MetaG Plot_28 | ecosystem: Environmental > Terrestrial > Soil > Tropical forest > Bulk soil | place: Panama | collected 2016-02-17 | reverse complement strand
AGCGCAGACCAGCCGTGCTTGACGAAGACAAACTTCAGACTCTATTCGATCGAGCGAGAATCACCCGACTCTACCCATTCATCGTGCTAGCCGCTGCCACAGGTTGTCGGCGGAGCGAATTGCTCGCACTGCAGTGGCCGGACCTCTGAGCTAGACACGGGCTTACTCATGATCTCCAAGTCCCTGGAGCAGACGCGAGCCGGTCTTCGCGTGAAGAGCACGAAGTCTGAGGAGCCAAGACAATTGGGGGTGCCGGAATGAGCGCTCGACGTGCTAAAGGAGCACCGGGCGGAGCAAGATCGTGACCGGCGGCTGTTTGGTGCAGTACATCGAGAACAATTTGGTTTTCTGCCAGCCCGATGGCCGTTACTATTCACCCGATCGTTTGGGCGCGAGGGTAGTGGAGCTCATGAGGAAGGTCGGGCTCCACGGCGTGAGTCTTCACTCCCTACGTCACTCGCACGCCAGTTATTCTCCGAAGCAAGGGAGTTCCCCCGGCCGTGATGTCGGAGCGGCTCGGTCCATGCTGATCAAAACATAACGCTTTCGCGCCCTTCCTGCGGATACTCGACGCGCGCAGCGAAGATTTGGAACGACTCGATGGCAGAGGTCATTGCCAGCGCCCGCCGAGTGCCTAGTTGTACTGAATCTCCAGGGAGAGTTAGACGAACAGGCACACACTGATGGATCGAATATTCAAGCTCGCGCCGAACGAATGGGATGGCTCAATTCAAACAGGAGCCACCGTTCGCAAACGCTCTGCGCACTAATAAGCTAAGTATTCGTTGACCTAGAGTAGCGGCTAAAGTACCATTGACCAAACACCCACAATGCCGGAGCCCAAAGACGCGATCATTGGCATTCTCGGGGCGTCTGTGGCATTAGCTGGCCTGCTCTTGATATTCTCCGGTTTGCTTTTTACTCAAGCTGCTGCCTTTCCAAGAGACACTACCGACGACGCTACCATCGAACGGTTCAAGCGAGCCGGGCGGCTTGCATGCTGGCCATTTCTTCTCTCCCTTGCAATTTCGGGATTGTCATTGGCGTGGCTCCTACGCCCAGTTGATGTCGAGTTCGCGATCACTTGCGTGGCGTTCTTCGTTCTCCTCGGTGTAACAGTGGTGTACGGCTTCTGGTCGGCTTGGAAACTTTTATGAGCAGAACCCCATGAGCCTAACGCTAGAAAGGCTTCATCGCCTTCGCAGTAAGGGGTTCGAGAAATTGTATACGGATCACGAAACCAAATGGAAGGAGATGGTTTCCAACGCAAAAGACTACGCGAAGACATTTATCAAGGAGGGCGAGAAAATAAGACCAGGGGATGTGGCGGAGATACTGCAAAACGCTCTCCGAGTTGATCCTAACTTTGAGGCGTTTATCAAGAAGCAGGGACTGCAACAAAAATACTGGGTTGTGTACTTCGCGGACTACATCCTCGATCAGGTTTTTCCCTCGCAACAAATCACATAAGGAGCTATCCATTTATGCCAAGAGCACTGTCATCTAAGACCATCGCCGAGAAGTTCATTCGAGATCAGTTTGCAATCATGAGGAAATACGGCGGCGAACCGAAACTGAGTGCTGCGGAGTATCGGGCGCTTTTGACGTCAACAGAGAAAAGCTTCAACGCTTTGCGTACCGATGAGAAAGCAGGGACAGCGGCGTTAGCCGCGACTTCTGATGCGGGCAGGGGCCAGAGTGGGAACGCGCCGACCAAGCCGCGTCCAGCACTCCCACGCTCCAAACGTCGTCGGTGATTTCAGCCGTCATGGATGGCGTTATGCGAAGTGATTTGTCGATTTGGCAAAAAGCGTAAAAGCAATACCAAAGCATCACAGCGATGCAGTGGTTCTCCCACTTTTGCTGAAGGCGTTGGTAAGGCGCGTCAAGTGGCGTACGCTGATTCTCAGCGATAAATCGGAGCGCTCGATAATTAATCTGCAAATTCGTTCAGTAAGAGGCGCGTTCGACGGCGGACCAATGAATAATCGAAACGGGCCATATGCAGGGGATGCCTCTCAGCTTTTGAAAGCGAACGACGTTGGCGCCCGGCAAGAAGGCTTTGTCGAATGCGATTCTAGAACCGAACACAACGAACGAGGACGGCTAAATGGTTGCTGTCTTTACGGCGTCCAGCGCCATGCCGCTTCAAATCGCCGGTGCTACTACCCTAAGAACCCGGGTTGTTCCTGCTGTCCCACCAGAAAACTCCTCCGCATGTTTGCCCATGTTTGCGCGAGGGCGCCCGAAAAAATGGAAAGTGTAGAAAACAAAAGAAAGAGCGTGGCGGGGACGACGGGGCTCGAACCCGCGACCTCCGACGTGACAGGCCGGCGTTCTAACCAACTGAACTACGTCCCCTTTGAGTACGGTTACGTCGTATTTTGATCTTAACATAGCGCGGCTCAGAGCTCGAACAACGTCGCCTGTTTGTGCTTCAACACCGGCGCCGGCCACTCCCGCCAGCCTCCGAGCAACGGAAAATAGAGCCCCAAACGGATGGGACGCGCATCCTGCTGGAACAACAGCCGCGCGTAGCGTTCGAGTTGTTCCCGATACCGGCTCTGTTCATTCTCGAGAAATGCTTCGAGATCGCCGCCTTGGTGCTCGCTGGTCTTGTAGTCGATGATCCAACGTATGTCCTGTTCGTCGACGAACGTTCGATCGATTGTCGCTTCAACTAGCTTTCCGTCGAGGAGTCCCGCTATGCGCATTTCGGATTCGGCCTCGTGGTGCGTTTCGAGAATCCATCGGCCGCGCGGATCGCTCAAGGCTTGGAGAAGACCTTTCTCGACGCGCTGGGAGGCTTCGTTAAGATCTTCTGGAGAGACACCGAGATTCGCGAGCGCGCTACGGTACAAATCGCTCCGCGCACGCACGGAGGCTTCGCTCCACTCGCCGAGGCCCTCACGAGCAACCTTCTGCAACAGCGCGTGCAGCACTGTTCCCGAGTGACGCAGCAGGTCGCCGACCCACTCATAGGTGACGCGCGCGGACTCTAAAAATTCCACCTGGCGCGGCGGGAGCCGCATGGGAGTGGTACGCCGAGGGGGTTCCCAATCGACGGGCAAACGCCGGATTGCCCGCGGCATCGGCGGCGCTGCAGGTTCCAGCGGCTGATGCAAATCCGCGAATTTTTCGGAAACCACAGGCCATAACAGCTTCAGGAACGAGCCACTCACCGGTTCCGTAACCGATCCATCGCCCCTTAGCTTCAGAGTGCCCATCAGGTGAAGACGCTCTCGTGCACGTGTGGCGGCCACATACAGCAAGCGTCCGTTCTCATGTTCCACCTTCTGTCCCTCCATGCGCGCGAGGTATTTGTAGATCGGATCCGATTCCGTCCCGGCGGGCTTGATCGGCGCAAGCAGCAGGTCGCCTCGATGCTCCAACCAGATCAAAAGGCCCTCGGAATCGCTTCCGCCGCGTTCGCCGAGCCCGGGTAAGATCACGGTGTCGAATTCCAGCCCCTTGGCGCGATGGATTGTCATGAGCTGGAGCCGGCCGTCGGCCCGGACATCGGTCTGGGCGAACAATTCGCTGACCTGTGCCCGAAACCAGTGGAGGTCCGCCAAGTCGGAACCTTCTTCGATGCCTTCTAAGAGATCGAAATAAGCCGCGGCGTCTTTGCCGCCGGTCTCATCGGTGCACGCAGGGCCGCCGAGGCGCATCCACACTTCTTCGATCGAATCGCGTAGGGACCACCGGCCGCGCATAGCGTGCGCGCGCTCGAACTCTGGCAAGACGCGGCGGATGCGCGCCTCGCCATCGTCGCTCAGTTGGGGAATGGGCGCGTGCAATAAATCCCAAATGGCCGCGTTTGGATCGCCGCTCGCCAGCGTATGGAGATCCGCAAGGGATAGCCCGCACCACGGTGCACGCAAAACTGCAAGCCACGATACGCGATCGCCTGGATGCAGTAGCGCAAAGGTCAAAGCCATCAGATCTTCGACTACCGGCCGCTCGCCGAGCTGATCGATCTCAACAGCTTGAAACGGAATTCGATTCCGCTTCAGTTCACTTACCACGGCGGCTAGATGAGAGCGGGCACGGACCAGAATCGCGGTAGTTCCCACATTTTCGCTGCGAAGGAGCTTTACCACTTTGTTCGCCTCGGCCTGCGAATCCAGAAACGCATGCACCTCGACGCTGCCTCCCGAGCCGGCATCAGGAACGCTAGCCAGGTATGCGACCGCGCCCGATTCGATGTCGTCCGTGCGCGGCAAGATCTGCGGAAAGCTTGCGTTTACCCACTCGACGATTTCGCGCCGGGAACGAAAATTCGAAGTCAGCGCAAGGGCCTCGAAGCGAATTGAGCCCAGTCCCTCGTCGCGCGCCTTCAGGAAGAGGCTGACGTCGGCTTCTCGAAACCGATAAATGGATTGCATCGGGTCGCCAACTAAAAACAACGTGCGGCCGTCTCCGGGTTCCCATCCGCCGGTGAGCTTTTCGAGCAGCTCGAATTGGGTATAAGACGTGTCCTGAAACTCGTCCACCAGGACGTGTTGAACGCGATGGCCAAGCGCTAACGCAAGATCAGTGGGCGCTTCTTTAGGCCCGAGCGCCTGGGACGCGCGGATCGCAAGTTCGGCGAAATCCACGCGGCCGTGTTCCCGAAAGACGATCTGCAGTTCGGCTACGGCGAGCTTCAAGACGGAAACGGCTGACTGCATCGCCTGCCATTGGGAGTCCGTGAACCCGAGCGAAGGGAGGCGCCGCACTTGGTGAAGAGCCTCGCTGAGCGCCTGGTTCGACCGCAGCTTCTGAAGGAGAGCGTCCTGGTGAAATCCCTTATCGGCGCGTTTTCTCCATTCGCCTTTAGCCGTCAGGAGAAGTTCCGCCAGCGCGAACCACTCGGGTAGAGCTTCGGGATCACTGCCTGGAACCGAGCCATCGTCGCTCCCCAGTTGCGCGACAAACACAGCACGTAGTTCGCGAAGCCGTTGTGCAATCAGACTCTGAAGCGCCGTCTCCAAATGCGCGCGCACCGACGCTGCACTTGTGTGACGCAGCCATTGGTCGCGCTTCTCGAGCATCTCAATGATCAGGCGCTCAGCGGCGTTGAAATCGTTGTCCAGGTGCAGCAGGATGCGGTCAAGCGGGTCCTCACTGCCCGCGTGAAGCAGAGTGTTCCTCGCTGCTCCCCGGTATAGCGCGGCCGCTTTCTCGGTGATTTCGGGCATCGCGCCAAAACGCGCCAGCCACGGCATGCGCTGGGTGATGGAAGCGCACAGCGCGTCGATAGTTTCGATGCGCATCCGCGCCGGATTCTCCGGAAGATTCCAGCCCAAGCGGCTCTGATGTCCAAGCGCCGTGCGCGCGATGTCGAACGTGACGCGCTCGTGTTCGGCTTTCGGGGCGGGTCTGGACTGCGCATTGCGGAAACCGTCCAAGACCCTTCCGCGCATCTCGCCCGCGGCTTTGCGAGTGAACGTGATCGCGACAACTGCTTCCGGCGAATCCACCGTCGCAAGCAATTTCATATAGCGCTGGATCAGCAGCTCGGTTTTTCCCGAGCCGGCCGGCGCCTGCACCACAAACGATGTGGATGTATCGAGAGCGCGCGTTCGCGTGGCGCGGTCGTCAAGCATTTTCAAATTCCCGTATCCGGCACAGTCCCCATAGGCCGCAATGCTCACAGGCCTTGGGCTTGGGATCGACGTCAGCGTGCCCGTCGCGGAAATTTTCGGCGAGATTTTCCAACATTGCGCGCCAGCGCGAGATCTGCTGCTGGAGAGATGGCTCTTCGCTGCGCATTCTCGTCATAGCGGGCAGAGCAGATCCTGGTTCCGCGAGACCCTGGAAGCCAAGCTCGCCCACGCGAATCTGTGCAAAGGCAGCTGCCGCGATGGGCCGGTCATTAGTTGCGCAATAGAAAGGAAGCTGCGGCTCGTCGGGCCGATCGGTTTCCCAAGCCTTCGAGTTGAGTTTGCCGGTCTTGTAGTCGAGAATGATCTCACTCCCGCAAGGCAATGCGTCTACGCGGTCGGCGCGCGTCTTCACTTCGAGTCCGCCGATGGACACCAGACGATCTGTTTCCGCCGCGTGCACGGCGAACGGCGACCGCGATTTTTCAATTTCCAGCCACTCCGCGAGTAATCTCTCAAGCCTTCGTTGCTCGAGGACACGCCCGATGGAATGCGGAATCGAGCCGGCCGCGGCGGAAGCTGCGCGCGAAATCAGATCACGCAAATCGCCAGGAACGATCTCCAACAACCTCGCGTGCGACTGAAGTTCGGTCCAGATGATCTGCATCGCCCGGTGAACTGTGTTGCCGCGGTCTTTGTAACTCAGCCCGGGCACGGTCTCTTCGAGCGGACGTGCACTCAGGCGGTGACGCGCAAAGGCGCGGAAGGGGCACGCCGCCATGTCCCGAAAGATCGACGCCCCACCGCTCTGCTCGGAGGTTACTTCGATCTTAGGAGCGATGTCGCTGGTGACTTTCTCGAATGACGCGTCGGTTCGCATCCGCGCGACCCATGCTTCGGTGGGCGTCTCAACCTGCGGGCGCGCTTGCCATGCACCGATGATGAGCGGGCAGGGATTGAACATTCGATCACTCTCCGCCATCGGATAACTCAGCACGACATCAGGCGCGCTCGCGAGAAACCGTTCGATCAGCTTTCGAGCAAATCCGATCTCGACCTCGGCCGAGGAGTGCGGCAGGACGTAATCACGCTGCAGCGAGATAGGCAGGAACGGGTTCGGCGTCGCCGCCAATGGGAGCGCTTCGTCATGGAGGCCCATGATCCACAAATGTTCGAAGTTCAGCCCCGATGCCTCGAGCAAACCCAAGATCTGCACCGGCGCCCCTTCGTCTTCCACCTGGAACGATCTCGCCAAAGCGATTTCCCGAAGCCGCGAAAACGCGTGGTCGTAGCTGATCGATTGCATCGTGAGATCGAGCGCTGCGACATCGGAAAGGAGATCTCGCCAGGCCTCGACGAGTTGGCTTTCGCGGCTATTAAGGGCGCGATCGCCGGGCCAACCGAGCGCATCCAGAAGGCGCGCAAAGTCGCCGCACCAGTCGCTGGGTCTTTGCTCAGAAGGCAAGCGACGAAGCATTTTCTCGAAGTGGGCAAGACGACGCGCCAATTCGGGGCATGAGGAGCACTCGTCGCGAAGCCGCGCCACGTCGAAGTCCCACATTCCTTTCCGTCGCAACCGCGCGTCGAGAAGGCCGCGAAGCGTCCACTCGTCGTCGAATCCTCCCGTGAATGGCGAACGCAAAAGCATCCCCAGCGATGGCAGGGATAGTCCTTGAAAGCCGAACTGCAGAGTCAACAAGGCCGCATGGACGATAGGAGTTTCCGCCAGCGGGCTGCCGAGCGACACGTGGCAGGCATGTTCACCGAGATCGCGGAAGGTTCGCTCAATCTTCGTGCGCCGCCTCTCTAGATCAGGAACAACGATCCCGATTCGCGCCTCGGGTTGCCGTTCCAGCAGACCAAGAGCCCAGCAAGCGGCGGCGTCGATTTCGCAGCTCGCGTCTTCAAACTTGAAGAAGCTGGGCGTTGGCTCGTGCTTGAAAGGCTCAATCCGAATCGGCTCTCCCATCGCGCCGAAAAGATCGCTCTGTTGGGGAGCGATTTCATCAAATCCCGAAAGGTAGACCGGCTCAGGCCTCGTGATCATTCTATTGAGGAATCGATCCGCGACGAAGTCGCTAAGCCGCGCCTGGTCCAGCCAGGCGCTCGCGCGGCACCGTTTTTCAAATTCACGCGACCAGCCTGCGAACGCGGCCCAGTCATCGGCCGCCTCGAAGCGGCCATCGATCGGTAGACGATAGGCTTGCGCCAGTCCCCACGTTGCCGCCGCGCCGCGCGCAGTCTCTGGAATCCGCAGCAGCGTTTCGCCGGAGGGCGACGCGCGGATCAACTGCTCCCACACGATTTGCTCCTGGAGTGGCGAAAGCAGCGTGAGCGCGCGCGCTGCGCCGCGCCACACGCACTCGGTCCAGCAGCGATTCAGAAATGCATCCAGCGGCAGAACGTCTGCCGGCCGCCATACCGTGCGGCCTTGGTCCTTCAGCCAGGCATGAAACTCTCGCGCGAAGAATCTCGCCAGCCGCGCGTTGACGGTGATGAGCGTAGCGCCGCGCGTGAGGTCCCGGAAGATATCCTCGTGCATGTGCTTTCATGATAATTTGACCAAACGGATCACAATCGCCATCGACGGCCCGGCGGGCTCCGGCAAGAGCACGGTCGCGCGCCGGATCGCCGAGAAGTTGGGGTATCTGTACATCGATACGGGCGCGATGTATAGGGCCGTGGCACTGTGGGCTCTGCGACGCGGCGTGGCGCTTTCGGACATGCACCGTCTGGAGCAGCTCGCCAACGAGGCCGCGATCGAATTTGCTCCGGACGACGGAAAGGTCCTGCTCAACGGGGAGGACGTGAGCGATTTCATCCGAGCGCCTGAAGTGGGCGACGCCGCGAGCGAAGTTTCACGCATTCCCGCCGTGCGTCGGGCGTTGGTAGCGAAGCAGCGCGAGATCGGTGAACGCTCGTCCGTGGTGATGGAAGGCCGCGACATTGGGTCGGTGGTGTTTCCCGACGCGACTGTCAAGATTTTCCTCGACGCTCAGCCGGAAGTCCGAGCCGAGCGGAGAGCCGCTGAGTCGGATCTGCCGTCCGAACTTGTTGCCGAAAAAATCCGCGAGCGCGACCGGCGCGACCAGACCCGCGCTCATTCGCCGCTCATGCAGGCGCCGGACGCTGTTTACGTCGATACGACTGGCATGTCGATTCAGGATGTCGAGGCTGCTCTGCTGAAAATCGTCCGCGACCGCACTTCCAATGGCAAAGAGAGGACCGGATGACGGACGGTTTGCTGGTAATGAAATTCGGCGGAACCTCCATGGGGTCGGCTGAGCGGATTTGCGTAGCCGCTGAAATTTGCCGTGAGCAGAGCAAAGTGCGTCCGGCGCTGGCGGTTGTGTCGGCGATGTCGGGCGTTACCGATCTTTTGTTGAATACGCTGCGGCAAGCCGAAGGCGGCGACGAAAAGCGCGTCGAGGCGAATGTCGAGCAGCTCTTGAACCGTCATCTGGAGGCGTGCGCATCGCTGAACATCAGCGAGGGCGCCGAGATCGGGGTACGCGAGTTGATAGGCGACTTTGAACGGCTCGCAAACGGAATGCTGATGCTGGGTGATCGGCCCGCACGCGCAGTGGACGAAGCTATCGCTATTGGCGAGCGCCTGACCGCGCTCATTCTGAGTGTGCACCTAGGTGCGAACGGAATTGCCGCCCACGCCATTAACGGCGCGGACGTGATTGTTACCGACGGTGTCTTCGGCAACGCAAACCCAATGATGGACGCCACGCGCAAGAAAGCCCAGGACCTCGTCCGGCCGCTGCTGGATGCCGGAGAGATTCCGATCGTGACGGGCTTCAACGGTGCGACGCTGGATGGCCGTCCGACGACGCTCGGCCGCGGAGGCTCGGATTTTTCCGCTTCCATCCTGGCCGCGGCTCTGGACGCGGCCGAACTATGGATCTGGACGGACGTTGACGGCATCATGAGCGCGGATCCGCGACTGGTGAAGGATGCCCGCGTGCTGGAGGCGGTTACATATAGCGAGGCTGCTGAGCTGGCTTACAACGGCGCGAAAGTCCTGCATCCGCGGACGCTCGCGCCATTGGCCGACCGGCAAATACCCGTGTGGAGCAAGAACAGTTTTAATCGTGCGCATCCAGGCACGCAAATCGTTTCGAAGGTGGAAGCAACGCCGGGCCCCCGCGCCGTGACATCTATGGCGAATGTTGCGCTGATTTCGCTCGAGCCCGCCAGTACGGCAATGAGTGGGGCGCGTCTGATGGCTCGCGCGCTCGAGGCGCTGGCGGATGCGAACGCCGAGGTCCTGGCGCTCACCAGCTCGAGCTACCGGCAGAGTTTTTGCTTCCTCGTACGGAAGGAAGAACTCGCCGCGGCGATGAAATCGCTCGAGGCCGATCTCGCGCTCGAACTGACCCACGGTTACTTGAAGCCGATCGAAGTGGACGAAAACGTGGGGTTGCTGGCCGTCGTCGGCGAGGGGATGCACGGGACGCCGGGATTGGCTGGGCGTGTTT
>Ga0126381_100011321_pt1 | contig 10075 bp, 8 predicted proteins | sample PanSoiMetPlot_28_FD_96465 | JGI IMG/M metagenome (GOLD analysis project Ga0126381, IMG submission 96465) | Tropical forest soil microbial communities from Panama - MetaG Plot_28 | ecosystem: Environmental > Terrestrial > Soil > Tropical forest > Bulk soil | place: Panama | collected 2016-02-17 | reverse complement strand
TCTGGTTCCGGCTATTTCTTGTTTTCCGACTCCTTGTTCTCCGGTTCAAGAACGGCATCTCGTGTGCTAGAGCCAGCCGCCGCCCCCGGCGTGCGTGCGAAGGTCACATACGTGTCGGTTCCCACCTTTTCCCTCTTTATCAGGGTCCAGCCGGGGACATGTTTCAGCAGATACGCCACCGGCATCGACTCCGTTACCAGTACGTGATCGATCCGGTACTGATCGAAGACCTCTAGCGGTGTGGCCAGGTACATCGCTTTCAGGTAGTCGCCCAGAACGCCCTTATGCTCGAAGACATCGAATCGCGAATCGATGAAGACCGGCTTCTGCTGGAACGTCATCATCCCGCCAACAAGGTCTGAATTGAAGGTCCGCCATGAAGGCTGAATTTCGGCAATCGACTTCACGGGAAAGAACGTGCCCAGCGCCTTATTCAGTGCCTTTTCGCTGGGGAAAATGAAAACAATTACGAGAATTGCCGCCGTAACCAGACACGCATTGGCCGCAGGGATGGTCTTTTCGTCCGATCCAAGCTCAAATCCGCGGCGAATATCCTGCGCCAGCATCGGCGTAGTCAGCACGGCAGCCATGAAGAGGAATCGCATATGATCCAACGCCGCAAACCAGGCAAAGAAGATGATCGCCAGTTCGTAGACGCGCCACTTCCGTCCCTTGAATGCGTTGACCACCACCATCAGGCACATCGCGCCAAACGCTGCCGCGCCGGCAACTGTGCTCAGGTTCAGCGGGTGCCATTCCATCACGTTTGCGATGTTCAGTCTCTGGTTGAACATCATGTCGATCGGGTTCCAGGCCAGCCGCCAGCCGTAGGGATTGAAAAACGATGCGGCCACGCACAGGCCGAGCACCGTCAACAGACGATTTCGCTCCGCGGCGGGGAATCCCTCCTGCTCGATCGCGCCCTTCTTGAAGGTGAAGATCCCGCACAGGATGTAGAGCACCAACAGCGCCAGCCCGATGAGCCAGCTTCCGTGCAGGTTCACCCAGATGAGGAAGAGCGGCGGCAGCAGCCACAGCGCACCGCGCTTGCCGCGGTCGGCCGCCTCCAGAATCGCCAGCTCACTTCCCATGGCCAGATATGCGATTGCAATCGTGCGCGGGCCGGCGTTCACCGTGACCAATAGAAACGCGAGCGCAGCCGCCCACCATGCCGCACCCGCATGGCCTGATCTCCAGTACCCCCGCCAATACAGGAAGACGAGGTTTGCGCAGAGAAAGAGCCACTCAGCCAGGTAGATTCCGCGGAGATGCAGGGCCTGATAGCTGAACCAGTAGGGCAGCTCCGCCAGCCATTCCGGATTTATCCAGGGCTGCCCACCCACCGTAAATGAGTTGGGCTCAGCGGAGATAAAGTGATGGGTCGTCATCAGCTGGCGCGCATCCGCCAGGTGCCACCAGATGTCGGGATCGCGCACGCATTCGAGTGATGGGTTCAGCGACGTCGTAAAGATCACTGGCAGCAGCATCAGCAGCGCGATGCCCATCAGGTGCCGCGAGAAGATGCGGTTGAATGCGCGCTTGATACCGCTGGGTGTCTGAACGGGTGCGGTTGCGGGTTGCGTCGGGCTCTCAGTGGCCGTGGTTGAGTCCATGGTTCTACACTACCCGGCCATTGGCGATCACGGGAAGCAGAAGGCGGCAGGGCTGAACACACGGTGGTACTGTTGGAGATCCGGGCTTCAAATCCGGTTGGCTGGAATCAGCCAATCAACGCTTCTTCGGAGCCGCAATTTCAGCGATCACCTCGTCGAGCGCCGACTCCCACGGCGCCAGCTGCACGCCGAATCGCAGATGCAGCTTCTCAGTCGAGAGAACGGAATTCAACGGCCGCTTTGCGGGCGTCGGGTATTCGCTCGTTGCGATCGGGTTCACCGAGGGCCCCTTGCCGCCAAGCAGGCCAGATGCCCGCTCAAAGATCGCCCGCGCGAATCCGCACCATGACACGCTCCCGCCGCACGTCATGTGATACGTACCTGCCCATTCGTCGGAAGATTTGCCGAACCTGTCTTCCAGAATCCCGGTGACGATTGTATCCGTTGCGCAAGCCAGTTCCGCGGCTGTGGTCGGCGCGCCTACCTGGTCGTTGACCACATTGAGGCTGTCGCGTTCACGCCCGAGCCGGAGCATTGTGAGCACGAAGTTCTTTCCCTGCGGCGCGTATACCCAGCTCGTGCGAAAAATTAGATAGCGACCGCCAACCTGGCGAATCGCCTCCTCACCGGCAAGCTTGGTCGCACCGTAAACGTTGAGCGGATTTGTCGTGTCATTTTCAACCCAGGGCCCAGTCTTGGACCCATCGAAGACGTAATCGGTCGAGTAGTGAATCAGCAGCGCGCCGGCGCGCGCAGCCTCTTCTGCAAGCACACCCGGCGCGCGGCCGTTGATCTCCATCGCGAGGCCTTGCTCGGTCTCCGCGCGGTCGACGGCGGTGTATGCGCCGGCGTTGAGGATGACATCTGGGGCTATCTCGCGAACCTTGTTGCGAATCTGTTCCGGCGCGGAAAGATCGAGCGCGCTGCGATTGCACGCAATTACCTCGGCAGAGTCGCCAATGGCCGATCGCAGTGCTCTTCCTACCTGCCCATCTGCGCCGGTCACGAGCACGCGCGGCCAGATACTCAAGCGAAGACCTCCGCGGTTTGCAACGTAGCACCCTTCGCATCCTTTTCCGACACAATCGCTTCTTCCGCCTCGATCGGCCAGTCAATGTCCAGGTCTGGATCATTCCACACAATCGTGCGCTCGCCCGCCGGGTTGTAGAAATTCGTGACTTTGTATGCGAATCCCGCTGTCTCGCTGAGAACCAGAAACCCATGGCCGAAGCCTTCGGGAATCCAAAGCATGCGTCTGTTCACTTCATTCAGCTCCACGCCGACGTGCTCTCCAAAGCTTGGCGAGTTTCGACGCAGATCGACGGCGACGTCAAACACCGCGCCATGTGCCGCGCGGACCAGCTTTCCCTGCGGTTGGACAATCTGGTAGTGGATGCCGCGTACCACGTTCTTCTTCGATACGGAGAAGTTGTCCTGTACCCACGTTGCACGCAGGCCCGCGGATTCAAACGCTTCTTGGTTCCATGTCTCCCAGAACGCGCCGCGGTTATCGCTGTGAATTTTTGGCGTAATCAGAAGTACGCCGGGAAGGGAAGTCTCTTCGATCTTCATAGCTCTCCCGTCCCAGCCGGAATGTGCCGCTCCTTGCGCAGCGCAAGCAGGTATTGTCCGTAGCCGCTCTTGGCCACGGGCTGTGCAAGCTCTTCAAGCTGATCCGCGTTGATGTATCCGAAGTGATACGCAATCTCTTCCGGGCACGCGATCATCAATCCCTGTCGCCGCTCGATGGTCTGGATGTAGAGTCCCGCATCAAACAGCGAGTCGTGCGTCCCCGTGTCGAGCCACGCCATACCCCGGCTCATCACCTGCACCTTCAGCTTGCCGGCTTCGAGGTAGGTGCGGTTGAGATCCGTGATCTCCAACTCGCCACGTGCCGAAGGCTTCAGCGAAGCTGCAAGTCTGACCACATCATTGTCGTAGAAGTAAAGCCCCGTGACCGCATAGCGCGACTTCGGCGCCTTCGGCTTTTCTTCAATGCTGATCGCCTTGCCTGCGGCATCAAACTCCACCACGCCATATCGCTCGGGATCGTGTACCGGATACGCAAACACCAATGCACCGCGATCGAGTTTTGCTGCGCGTTGCAGATCGCGGGAGAACGACTGCCCATAGAAGATATTGTCACCGAGAATGAGCGAGCAAAGATCTGAGCCGATGAAATCCTTCCCGATCGTGAACGCCTGTGCTAGGCCGTCAGGGCTCGGCTGCACTGCATAACTCAGATTGATACCCCACCGCTTGCCGTCGCCGAGCAACTCGGCGAACCGGTGCGTATCCTGCGGCGTCGAGATGATGAGAATGTCGCGCAGGCCGGCGAGCATCAGTGTGCTCAGCGGATAGTAGATCATCGGCTTGTCGTACACCGGTAGAAGCTGTTTTGAGACTACATGCGTGACTGGATAGAGCCGGGTTCCCGACCCACCCGCCAGAATGATTCCTTTCATTGCGGAATCCTCTCCTCGTAGTTCTGCTTGATCCACTGCAGATAGGTGCCGCTGCGCACATTCTCAATCCAGGCCGTGTTGTCCAGGTACCACTCAACGGTCTTGCGCAGTCCGCGCTCGAAATCCACAGAGGGCTCCCAGCCGAGCTCGTTCGCGATCTTCCGCGCATCGATCGCGTACCGGCGGTCATGGCCAGGCCGGTCAGCGACAAACGAGATCAGCTTGCGGCGCGGACCGATCTTCGCATCCGGCCTCAGTTCATCCACGAGATCGCAGATCGTTTCAACCACGTGCAGATTGTTCTGCTCGCTGTTGCCGCCGATGTTATATGTCTCGCCGGGACCTCCGCGCTCCAGCACCGCGCGTATCGCCGCGCAGTGGTCGTCGACGAACAGCCAGTCGCGCACGTTCTGGCCGTCGCCGTACACCGGCAGCGCTTTGCCTTCCTGCGCGTTCAGAATCATCAGGGGAATCAGCTTCTCAGGAAACTGGAACGGCCCATAGTTATTCGAGCAGTTTGTTGTCAGCACAGGCAGCTTGTACGTGTGGAAGTACGCGCGAGCCAGGTGATCCGATGCTGCCTTTGATGCTGCATAGGGACTGTTCGGCGCATACGGCGTCGTCTCGGAGAATGCCGGATCCTCGGGCCCGAGCGTACCGTAGACCTCATCCGTTGAAACATGCAGAAACCGGAAAAATCGCTTCGCCGCGTCGTCCAGCGAACTCCAGTAGCGGCGCGCCTGCTCGAGCAGAGTGTAGGTGCCCTGCACATTTGTGCGGATGAATGCACCGGGGTCGACGATCGACCGATCCACGTGGCTCTCCGCGGCGAAGTGAACAATCGCCCGAGGACGATGCTCATGCAGCGCGGCAGCAACGATTTCCGCATCGCAGATATCGCCGCGCACCAGTTGATAGCGCGAATGCTTCTCAAGCGATGCGAGATTTGCCGGATTCCCGGCGTATGTCAGTAAGTCAAGATTTACGACCGGCGTGCCTGCATTCTCTATCCAGCGCAGCACGAAATTCGAGCCGATAAACCCGGCGCCGCCCGTGACGAGAATCGAGTTTTCTGTATACATCATGAATATGTAATTCCTTCGAAGAGATAGGGCTCCATCGGCCACTCGTTCTCATGCCGGCCGGATCGAGCGGTGCGGTCCAGCCGAACCGCACACGGCGTAAGTCTATCGCAGTCCGAGGGATGGACAGTTGATGACTCCGGTAAGGTCGCGTTACGAGTGGGTTCGTTGAGACGTCAAGGTACCTAGCCGATAAGCTCCTTAGCTTTGATGCCGATTATGCGAAAAACATGCAGTCGCCGTAACTGAAAAACCGGTATCGCTCCGCGACGGCGTGCCGGTATGCGGCAAGCACGCGCTCGCGCCCGGCAAACGCGCTCACCAGCATCAGCAGGCTCGACTGCGGCAGGTGAAAATTTGTCAGAAGCGCCCCAACCACGCGAAACTCGAATCCGGGCGAAATGAAGATCTGCGTATCGCCCGAGTGTGCGGTGAAGTCCGCCTCGATTGTGCCGCCGCGGGTGCGCCCCGCAGCCTCCAGCGTGCGTACCACCGTTGTCCCAACCGCCACGACCCGTCGCCCTTCCGCACGGGCCCGGTTTACCGCGTCGGCCGCCTCCTCTGAAATTGAGTAACGCTCCCGGTGCAGCCGCACGTCGTCCACACGCTCCACTCGCAGCGGTGCAAACGTACCGAGGCCCACGTGCAGGGTCACGCGCGCAATCTCGACTCTCCGTGCCGCAATGCGCTCCAGCATCTCCGGCGTGAAGTGCAGCCCGGCCGTGGGCGCCGCCACAGACCCGCGTTCGCGTGAGAATACGGTCTGATATCGCTCGTGGTCGGCTGCAACATCGTTGCGATGAATATAGGGCGGCAGCGGCACGTGCCCGATCCGGTCGAGAATGCCGAAGAAATCCTCCACCGGGGCAAACTCCAGGAGTCGGTCGCCAAACTGCCCTCGTTCGAGGACCTCGGCCTCGAGGGCAATTGAGCCATCAGCCGTCGGGAAGACCAGCCGCTCGCCGATTGCGATCTTGCGCCCCGGTCGCACCAGCGCGTGCCAGCGGTTGGCGCCTGCCGGCTCGGTCAGCAATACCTCGATGCGTCCGGTCGGCTTCTCCTTCTCGCGCCGCAGTGTTCGCCGGGCATAGAGACGGGCAGGAATCACCCGGCTGTCGTTCAAGACGAGCAGATCGCCCTCGTTAAGCAGGGCAGGGAACTCGCTGAACTGGCCGTCGCGCGCCTCGCCTGTTGCCCGGCTCATCACCATCATGCGGCTCTGCCCGCGCTCTGCCGGCGGTTGCTGGGCGATGAGTTCCTCCGGCAGCTCGTAGTCGAAATCGGCAACGCGAAGGTCGCTCATGACGCCGGCTGCCCCAGGTGTTCGAAGGCTCGCAGCCGCGCGCGCTCGATCGCATCGTTCAATTCCAGTCGTTTCGTTTCGAACTGCTCCTGAGCCAGATCGCCCGGCACACGCGTCCACTGGGCCCAGCTCACCACAATGCGTGTAAATGGCTTGGGCACGAGGAACCGGTCCCACGAGTTCACCACCCATGCACGCTCGGGTTGCAGATGAAATGCGCCGATAGGCGCGCCCGTGGCCTGCGCCAGTTTGATCGGCCCCATCTTGGTCTGGTAGATCGGCCCAAGCGGCCCATCTGCCGTGAAGATCGCCGTGCGGCCGGTCTCGATTACATGTTTTAGACCCAGCAGTCCCTCGCGCGCACCGCGCGAGCTAGAACCGCGCACCGCATCGAATCCAAACAGCCGCAGCACACGCGTGATCAGTTCGCCATCAAAACTGCGACTCACGAGGATTACCGCGCCTGAGGCACGAAAGTACATCGTGCACGGCAGCACGCACTGGTGCCAGAAGCAGTACACCTCGGCCCCGGCCTTCTGCCCTTCGATCACCGGCCTCACGCCGTCTTCGGCGATCACCTCGAAGCGCCATGTGTGGCCCACAACCCACAGCAGCGCCCACACCATGCGCGGCACAATCGCCAGCGCGATCCGCTGGCCCAATGTGAATCTCAGACTCTCCTTGCCGTTCACTCAGTAGATTCTACAAGTTGCTTCATTCAGGCAGATGCGGTTCATGCATAATGAACCCATGCCTTCCCCGATCGGCATGGATTGTGCCGAATCCCGTTCGCGCTGAGAGGTCGCCGTGAGCTTTCGCACGCTTGTTGTCGCCTGCCGAGTACTGGCCCGGAACCCCGTATTCACCGCGGTGGCTGTCCTCACGATTGCGCTGGGCGTCGGGACCAGCACGGCCATCTTCAGCGTGACCAACGGCGTACTGTTGCGGCCGCTTCCTTATCGGGATCCCGGCAAACTCGTCATCGCGGGAATGGAGTTGCGCCAGAGGCACGTGCTCAATCTGCCATTTTCGAATGCTGACTTCATCGACCTTCGCGAAGGCACAAAGGATGTCTTCTCTGACATGGCCGGGGTATTTACTGCACGGCTGATCGCACCGCGCGCCGATGGAACACCCGAGCAGATCAGGTTCGCAGTCGCAACAACAAACTTTTTCAGCCTTACCGGCGGGAGGATCCTTTACGGTCGTGACTTCAACGCCGAAGATGGCGCTCCGGAACCGGCGCAGCCCGGGCAGGATGCAAATCAGCAGCCGGTCGCCGGCCAGCCGACTCTACCCCAGGTAGCGATCCTCAGTTATGAGTACTTCCAGCGGCGATTCGGTGGCAGCCAGTCGGTAATCGGGCAGACGATGCAGTTCACGGGCCGGCCGGGCCCGGTAATCGCCGGCGTTCTCGCGCCGGGATTCCACCTGTACTTCCCACCGGATGCAAGTGAGGAGGCAGCGCCGGATATCTGGCTGGCGAACCGCCTCGCTTACGATGCTGCGGATCGCAACGGCTTCTCGATCAGGCCTGTTGCGCGGCTCAGGGAAGGCGTTACGCTGAAGCACGCGCAGGAGCGCGCAGATATTGTCGCGGCCGATGGACGAAAGCACTTTCCCATCGATCAGACAGCAGGCTACTACATCGATCTCGAGCCGATGCAGCAGCACCTTGTGGCTGCTGTCCGCCCTGCGATTCTGGCGCTGATGGGCTCGGTGACATTTCTCCTGCTGATTGCATGCGCAAATGTAGCCAATCTTCTCCTCGTCAGGGCTTCGCTCCGCGAACACGAATTCGCCGTGCGCGCCTCAATGGGGGCCAGCCGCTGGAGGCTGATCGAGCCGCTCCTGATCGAGGCTTGCCTGATCGCGGCTGCGGGTTCCGCGCTTGGTTTGGGACTGGCGTGGACGGGAATTCGCGAACTGCGTGCGCTGGCCCCGGAGAATCTGCCACGGCTTGACGCAATCAGCATCGACGGAACGGTGCTCGGGTTCACGGCAATTGCCGGCTTTGCCGCGGCTGCGCTGTTCGGGATTGTCCCCGCCCTGCGCGCCTCGCGGCCGGAACTGATGAATGTGCTTCGCGGCAGCAGCCGGATCTCCGGCTTGGCAAGCGGTGCTGGATTGCGAAACCTCGTCGTGATGGCCGAAGTGGCTCTCTCCTTTGTGCTTCTCATCGGGTCGGGGTTGATGTTTCGCAGCTTCGTCGAACTGCAGCGAGTCGATCCCGGATTCGATTCCCACCATCTGCTGACCTTCAAACTGCTGGGCGTCGGACTTAACAAGAAAGAGCCTGCGGAGCGTGCCGTCGCTGTGCAGCAGACTGAGGATCGGCTTCGTTCCATCCCCGGTGTCGTGGCTGTTACAGCCTCTTTTCCCTTTCCGTTGACAGGGGACTTCAGTCCGATTCGCTGGGGTACTGAAGAAGCGGTGCAGGACCAGAGCAAGTTTCAGGCGACGGACTTCCAGATCGTGCTGCCCGGCTACTTTGAAACGATGCGAACCCCCCTGCTTGAAGGGCGCACCTTCACGGCCGACGACAACCTTCCCGGGCGCTCAAACGTGATCGTGGATCAAGCCCTGGCGCGCAAGGCCTTTCCAAGGCAATCCGCGATCGGCAAACGAATCCTGATTCGCATCCGGACGCCACAGCCCGAGTGGGTGCAGATCGTCGGTGTCGTTGCGCATCAGCACCAGGACTCGCTCACCGAGATGGGAAGAGAACAGATCTACTTCACCGACGGCTTCCTGAAATCCGCTGTCGTACAATCCTGGGCCGTGCGGACGGCGCTCGATCCGTCGCAGTATGAAAACCAGGTTCGCGCTGCCCTGGGCAGTCTGGACAGAAATCTTGTGATAACAGACATGACTCCGGCAGATGAGGTTGTTGGTGCCGCCCAGTCCGGCACGCGTTTCTCCCTCCTGCTGATTGCCGCGTTTGCGATCGTCGCGGGCACGCTCGCAGGCGTGGGGCTATACGGCGTACTCTCAACCGCCGTTCGCCAGCGGACACCGGAGATCGGAGTTCGCATGGCTCTCGGAGCAGAGCGCAGTCACATTATTAGACTGGTCGTTTTCGCGGGAATGCGTCTGGCGCTGGTTGGAATGTTGGTCGGCCTGGTGCTGGCGATCGTCCTTGGCCGCCTTATCACGGCGATGCTTGTGGGCGTTAAGGCAACCGATCCTGCGACGTTCACCGCAACCTTCGTCCTGTTCCTGGTGATCGCCGCAATCGCATCGTGGATGCCGGCCTGGCGCGCCGCAGCGCTGGACCCGAAAACCGCGCTGCACGAACAGTGATCGTTGCCAGGGACCAAGGGACAAGGGGGTAGGGAGTAAAAAGCTCTACCTTCGTAACATCTGCTCTGTCCTCTACTCCCTACTTCAGCTGTACCGCAGCCAGCGCATCACCTCGGGCATGGTGGCGCGCTTGCCATACATAAGGATGCCGATGCGATAGAGCTTCGCCGAGATCCAGAGTGTGGCCCAGATGCTCAGCACCAGAAGCCCGATCGACACCGCGAACTGCCACATTGGAGGAATCTCTGAAGCCATCCGCAGGAACATGACGATTGGCGCAGTTGGCGGGAAGAGCGAGGCCGCCACCGC
>Ga0126381_100011320_pt1 | contig 10075 bp, 7 predicted proteins | sample PanSoiMetPlot_28_FD_96465 | JGI IMG/M metagenome (GOLD analysis project Ga0126381, IMG submission 96465) | Tropical forest soil microbial communities from Panama - MetaG Plot_28 | ecosystem: Environmental > Terrestrial > Soil > Tropical forest > Bulk soil | place: Panama | collected 2016-02-17 | reverse complement strand
CTGCATAACCTCGGCGGCGGGAGCGACGGGCAGAACCCCAAGGCCGGCCTCACCTTCGATAGCGCGGGCAATCTTTACGGTACAACGACCGGAGGTGGCGGTCTGCTCTCCGGCGTCGTGTTCGAGATGACCCCGAACGGCAGCGGTGGGTGGACAGAGAGGGTAATCCATAACTTCGGGCGCACCAACGACGGCTCCATTCCGCAAGGAGGCAGCCTCGTCTTCGATGGCTCGGGCAATCTCTACGGCACGTGTGAACTCGGCGGAAGTCATATGGCCGGGGCGGCGTTCGAGATGTTACCTAACGGGAGCGGAGGCTGGACGGAGAAGGTGATCCATAACTTCGGCCGTGGCACGGACGGCACCGATCCTTATGCGGGGTTGATCTTCGACGCAGCCGGCAATCTCTACGGCACGACCACCGGCGGCGGAACTCACGAGAGCGGGACGGCGTTCAAGATGACGCCCAACGGAAGCGGTGGCTGGACAACAACGATCCTGCATAACTTCGGCCTGGGCTTGGACGGAAGTACTCCGGCAGGCGGTCTGATCTTCGATGGCTCCGGCAATCTCTACGGTACGACTTCCGGCGGTGGCAGCCATGATGAGGGAACGGTCTTCGAGGTCACACCTTAGCCTCAGCTTCAGTCCAGGCGCGATGCGGCTTTTTCGGAGCCGCAAGGTAACTCAAAACTCGGGTTCCCGATCGATGGGTTGTGAGAAAGGACGTTACGCCTTCCATCATGGGCTTTGGGTTGGCATGACCTATGATTTCGTTGATTGCTGGATTTGATAAGAGGGCAGTGACGCTTTCAAGGGGTTACGCACTGCTTTACTTCCTGCTCCTTTTAGTTCTGCCGTGTTCCGCAGCCGAGCCGCAAGCTGAAGTTGTCTCCTTCCAAAGTGGAGAGATTATTCTCCACGGGACGTTATACAAGCCGGAGGGGAAGGGGCCATTTCCGGCTGTCGTTTACAACCATGGAAGCGCTCCTGGCATGGCGAGCAAACAGGCATTTGAAACACTCGGACCAGTTTTTGCAAAGCACGGGTGGGTGTTCTTCGGGCCTTACCGGCGAGGCCAGGGCCTTAGCTCTGCCGCAGGTCCATACATCGGAGATCAAATCGCTGAGGCTGAGAAAAAGGGAGGTTTACGCGCAGGTGCCGCAACCATGGTTCGTCTATTGGAGACGGATCATCTGAACGACCAACTGGCTGCCCTAACATGGCTGCGGGGGCAAAGCTTTGTTGATCCCGATCGCGTCGCCGTGGCAGGCACTTCTTTTGGCGGGATCGAGGTTGTGCTCGGCACCGAAAAAGCTTCCTATTGTGCCGGGGTTGATTCGGCGGGCGCAGCTCAGAGTTGGGCAGATGCGCCGGAAGTTCAGGATCTCATGACTCGCGCCGTTCGCAATTCAAAGGCCCCTATCTTCTTCTTCCAGGCCGCGAATGACTACGATCTGTCTCCAAGCCGCATACTCTCCGCTGCTATGAAGAATGCCGGCAAAGAGTACGAAGTCAAGATTTATCCGGCTTACGGCAGTTCCGTGCAAGACGGGCACAGCTTTGGCTATTTCGGGAGTGAGGTCTGGGGACAGGACGTTTTCCAATTCCTAAACCTGCATTGTGGAGACAAATTAACCAAGCCGAACGCTGGACATCCATAGATGTCGTAATCAAAGCGATGCCGCAAGGTACCTCCAACGGTACACTCGATTCGACTTGCGCTATGGCGTTGTTACGACAGCTACGCAGCACTTCCTCGACCGCCGCCGACGTTCCCGTTGCATCAAGAGAGCTGGCGTTTCAAGTCATCAGGATGGTGCGAGTGGTCGAAAGCGGTTTCGCGTGAGACGCGCCCTGTACGGACCAACTCGGCGAGGGATTGCTCCATGGTTGACATCCCCTCGGACCTCGACGTCTCAATGTGAGTCCGAAGCTGGTGGTCATCTCCGCGACGAATAAGATTGCGAACCGCGTGCGTAGCGAACATGATCTCGACGGCGGGGTAGCGCCCAATCCCGGTTGCTGCCGGCACCAGTCGTTGCGAGATGATCGCCAGCAGAGCCAATGACAGTTGTTGCCGTATCTGCGACTGATAGGTGGAGGGGAAAATGTCGAGGATTCGCAGAACGCTTTGCGCCGCGTCATTCGTATGCAGAGAACTCAGAACGAGATGCCCGGTTTCGGCAGCGGTTAGCGCCGCAGCCATGGTCTCACTGTCGCGCATCTCGCCGATCAGAATGACATCGGGATCTTGCCGCAGTGCCGAGCGCACGGCTTGGGCAAAACTCGGCGTATCATGGCCGAATTCTATCTGCTCAACGATGGAACTGTGGTTGGGATGTTGAAATTCGACGGGATCCTCAATGGTGATGATGTGGGCCCGTCGGCGGTTACTGATCAGATCAATCAGTCCGGCAAGGGTTGAGCTTTTCCCACTCCCGGTCGGCCCCGTAACCAGCGCAAGACCCTGGCGACGCTCAGCCAGAACAGCAAGTCCAGGCGGCAAATGGAGGGACTCAAGAGTAGGCGCCTGCTCTGGAAGCAGACGAATGGAAGCCGCAAGCGTGCCTCTCTGAAAGTGATAGTTGGCCCTGAACCTCCCAAGCGCCTTCCGTACAAAACAGAAGTCAAGAGATTTCTGAGTCTGCAATTCTGCGACCTGGTCCGCGGTCAGAATGGGCAGCAGAATGCTGCGGAGTTCGGTAGGCGACAAACCCGGACCAATCCCTCCGGTTAGGTCGCCATTCACGCGCAGAACTGCCGGTGAGTTGGCAACGAAGAGCAAGTCCGACGCCCGGCGCTCGGTTGCAACGGTCAGAAACTGGTCAAGCAGTTTGGCATCGTCGGCTTTGGATTCCCTGGCCGAACGATTTACCTGCTCGACAAGACGCGTTAGTTCGCCATCGTATTCACTCATAGGACCGAAGGAAGGCCGAGAAGTCAGTTCACTCGAAGGTAGCACTTTTGGCATCACACATGGAAACATCTTCGTTCGGTTGCAGAGACCTTGTTCTGCCCGAGGAAGATCGGATGAACGCGACAGCGCGGCGGTAGAGGATTTATGCTATGCGGAGGGCCTCGTATAGTCGGTGGCTGAAGTCATGCCTTGACGTTTCTCTAGAAGGAGTAACGGCAATGAAATCGTTGAGACGGAGTTTGTTGGTCGCGATGACTGTGCTGCTGTTGACGGCACTTGGCTTTGCGCAAAGCAACGGGGCTGAGTACGACCAATACGGCAATAACGTATCTAAAACGCCCGACCATGACCAATACGGCGGTAACGACTTTCAAACAGCCGATCCGCAATTTATGAAAGAGGCGGCGCAGGACAGCATGGCGAAGATACATCTGGCCTACCTGGCGCTGCAAAACGCGCAAAACGAGCAGGTGAAGTCGTACGCCCGGCAGATACTGAGCGCCTATAGCAAGGCGCAAAGCGGTTTGTTCAACATTGCCAACCAGCAGTTTGTGGTTCTGCCCAACACACTCGATGCAAAAAACGCGAGCACTTTTGAAGCGCTCTCAGAACTGCACGGCGCAGCGTTCGACAAGGCTTATATGGAAACGATGCTGAAGGCTGATCAGACGGCGGCGTCGAGGTACAAACAGCAGGCGACAAAAGGGGATGCCTGGGCGAGCCATACGCTGCCCACGCTCGAAAGCAATTTAAAAACGGCGCAAAAGGTCGCACTCGCGATTGGGGTTGATTCGAAAGTGGCGAGCCAGGAGCAACACACTACCGGCGCCAGTAAGCCCATCAGCACGGCATCGCAAAAGCCGTAGCTAACCCAAGCTCTACGGACCGCCTGACCTGCTTGCCATGCCCGCGTTGCTGCTTGGCCGGAGCAAGGGTACTCGACTCCGGTCAATCGTCGGCGTATCGGTCGTAGTTACAATCTTCAGTCATGCCAAGACTCCAAGGGAAACGTGCGCTAATCACGGGTGGTACCAGCGGGATCGGGCTTGAGACTGCTCGCCGATTTGTGGAAGAAGGAGCTCGAGTCGCAATTACCGGTCTCAGCAAGGGAGGTTTGGACGCGGCTCGCCAACTGGGTGACGTGATGGTCATCGAGGCCGACGCAGCAGATGTAGCGGAGCAGGGCAAAGTTGCCGAGGAAATCCGAAAGGCGTTCGGACAACTGGACGTCCTTTTCATCAATGCAGGGGTCGTCGAACTGAGACCGATCGGGCAATGGGACGCAGCGGCCTTCGACCGATCGTTCAATACGAACGTCAAGGGTCCATACTTTCTGCTTCAGGAGTTGCTGCCGGCGTTCGCGAACCCGGCCTCGGTCATCATTAACGGATCGGTCAATCCGCACATCGGGATGCCGACGTCGAGCATTTATGCAGCCACGAAGGCGGCGATGATTTCATTGGCGAAGACACTTTCCGGGGAATTGATTTCACCGGGCATTCGGGTGAATGCCGTGAGCGCCGGACCGATCATGACACCAGTTCATGCGGGACGGCCAGAGGAGGAGCGGGCGGCATTCGTGAAGCAGATTCCCGCAGGAAGGTTTGGACAGCCAAGTGAGATCGCGAATGCGGTCGTGTTTCTGGCGTCGGATGAGGCGGCGTTTACGGTCGGAGCAGAGTTGCTGATCGATGGTGGAATGAGCCTGTAACCTTGAACAGGACCTTCATAGTTCACGCCTGGGTGCGACGACCTTCGTGATAGTAGGTGGAATACGCCTTACCGTGGCGTCCCCTTGAGAAGCCACGTGTCAGTCACTTTGCCAGTCTAGCTCCACGCTAGTAGCTTAGCCTGGAGTTCCTTTCTAGAGATCGTAAGCCACTGTCGCTCAATATTTTCCAGAAGAAGTGCAGGCTCAGGAGTCCTGCGCACGGTCGTCCCGTGTTTTGGATGGTCTACGGAAAAAACTGCGAGAGTGGTGATACCGGTTGGTCAGTTGCGGGGTTGTCACAGAAACAAAGTCCCCTCCAGCGGACAGGGGCGAGTTGCACGCCGGAGGGGTTAGCCGTTTTTACACGACCATTCTCAGGGTTGTTAGTGAGTTGAAACCCACGCACCCGGCGAATGTTGCGCCGCCGGAAAACAGATTTTTGGAATTCGATATGGGTGCCGTTGACTTGGCCCTCCCGATTAGGAGCGTGGTCCTGGAGGTCCACGCTACAGCCGAACGGGAGTTCGGCGTTACAGTCGGCAGCAGACCGTTGTCGGCTTAAGAGAGCGCTATGAATTTTCGCTTTGTGCGGGCTAAATCGGCACCGCTTTCGTTCCGGGCGAGCGGCACGTGCGTGGCATCGGGAACCATGATTGTCACGCCCGGATTGGAGGTAAAGTGTGATAAGTAAGTAGAAATCCGAGATGCGAGTCCCATGGTCAAGAAATTTCACGCAACTCGGGTTCGAAGCTTGGCATCCGTGTTGACGGGCCGGTTGATTTTGGTGGCATCGCCGGACGAATGAAGCGCTCGGGTTAACGGGACGTGATGTAGTATGAGACTTCGGCGTCCAGCCGATCGCGAGCGGAGGAGCAAGCGGTCTCCGGCAGCAGGTCATTTCTAACTTAGGAACTGCACGACATGAAAAAGCGCTCCCCCGTTGCTGCCATCCTTGTATTGGCAATATTCGCTTGCTTCGCCTCAGCGGCCACCATCTCCACCCATTCCAGCAGCACTCATAAGAGCCACAAGTCGTCGTCGCGGCATGTGACCGAGTCGACGACGGCGCAGAAGAAGATGGCGCGCATGCGGCACAGCAGCGCGACAGCAGCGAGCCTGAATCGCTCCAGCCACGTGGTGGTCTATAAAACGAAGAAGCATCATTATTATGGCGAGCGCTTCTACGCCAGCTCGTTTGCCACCGACCAGGTCGAGGGCGATATCACCGCGGGCGAGGACCCGATTGTGCGCGCAGCGGCGATTGAAGCGCTGGGCGGAATGAATGGCACGATCGTCGCCATCGATCCCGACAACGGACGCATCCTGGCTATGGTGAACCAGAAGCTGGCGCTTTCGGCAGGCGCGCAGCCGTGCTCGACGATTAAGGTCGCTGTGGCACTGGCGGCGCTCAGCGAGAACGTCATCACCAAGGACACGGAAGTTCCGCTGACGAAGTACTGGAAGGTTGACCTGACGACGGCGTTGGCGAAGTCGAATAACGCGTACTTCGAAGCTGTGGGACGGAAGCTGGGCTTCGAGAAGGTCAGCTACTACGCGCACCAGTTCGGACTGGGCGAGCTGGCGGGATGGCACATCCCGAACGAACAGCTCGGAGTTTTTCCGGCGACGGAGTTGGATGAGAAGCTGGGCGGGGTAGGGAAGATGTGCTCCTTCGGCGAAAGCATCTCGCTGACACCGCTGCAACTGGCGGCGCTGATGGGCTCGATCGCCAATGGCGGTACGCTGTACTATCTGCAGCATCCGGCAACGCCGGAAGAGGTAACGAACTTCACCCCCAAGGTGAAACGGCAGCTCGACATCGGGCCGATCATTCCGGAGATCTCCGAAGGGATGTCGGGCGCAGTGGAGTGGGGTACGGCACGACTGCTGCGGACGAACTTCATAGAAGAGCCGATCCTGGGCAAGACGGGAACGTGCTCGAAAGATGGAACCCGGTTCGGATGGTTTGGATCGTTTGCCAACACGCAGTACGGACGCATCGTGACCGTAGTGTTTCTTGAAGGCGGACGGCCGACGTTCGGTCCCAAAGCGGCAGAGCTTGCCGGAGTTATGTACCGCAACTTATACGATCACAACTTCTTCGCAGTGAAGCCGACTCCAGCAACAGCAGCGCAGAGCGCAACGCCGGGAGTTGGCGGGCAGCAGTAGAACTCAGCAAACTCAAGAATTTGTTGACTGCCTACTTCGCGAAAGGCGAGGCAGACTGCGCCGTCAACTGCTGGATCGCGTCCTGGTAGCGCTTCTTCGTGGCGTCATCTTGCGCGGCGCTCAGCTTCTCATTCAGCCACTTCAGCATGGTAGCGCGCGATGGATGCGGCAAGGTGTTTTCCGCATCGGCGATGCGCGTGTCGTTATTGTCGCTGACAATGATGAAGACCACATTCTGATCGGAGCCGGGCGGTTCGGGAGAGTAACCGGTAGCCAGGTCGAAGGTACCAAGCAGACGATATTGGACGTCGACCGTGATCTTGTTGTGGCTGGAGGAAGCCTCCGGCATGTCGACCTTGTAGCGTGCGACGACGTTAATCTTGGTGAACTCGGGAGCGGCCTTCCACGAGACCAGGGGTTCGATCTTGGGCCAGGATTGTGGATCCAGGCGTGCGCCTTCGTAGTCGAGCCGGCAATACTTCGAGACCAGCTCGTGAATCTGCGCAGGTTGGGTGTCCTCCAGCTGACGCGTGGTCGGCACGGGAAATTGCGCCAGCAGTGAGACAGGCGCGACGGCGTTCAGGACAAACGCGAACAGTAGACTGCGAATGATCAACACGAGACTCCGGAGCTGGACGAGACGGTCACATAAAAGGTTATCACCCTGACGAAGGCATCGCGAACGCGCGCAGGGGGCTTGAGGAGCGTGGAGCGGGAGGTCCACGCTACAGCCGAGCAGGAGCTCGGCGCTACACTGGAGCTCGGCGTTATGTAAGGCCGGCACTATGAAAACGCGGGAGCGGTGAATGTTATAATTTTCCTCTCGGGTGCGGTGGGTGTAGTTCAGTGGTAGAACTCCGGACTGTGGCTCCGGCTGTCGTGGGTTCGAATCCCACCACCCACCCCAAGATACCGCTTACGAAGTATCCGACCTCTCATCCATTCAGACATCCGCCGTTGCCGGATTTCAGTCGCCAAGCAGTTTGCCGCGTTCAAGGGAGACGCAGCTAAACGAGCTATGCGAGTACTGGCAAGCTCCGTTATTCGTAGCGCAGCGCCGTCAGGGGATCGACGCGTGAGGCCCGTCGTGCCGGCAGGAAGCCCGCTGCTATCGTTACTGCCGCGATGAACAACACGGCAACCGCCAGCGTCCAGGGATCGTGGGTTGACACGCCGTAGACCTGATTGCCCAGAAGGCGCGTGCCCAGCCAGGATAGCGGCAGACCTACGGCGAGGCCAATTGCCACCACGAACAGCGTCTCACGCAGTACCATTCGCAAGATTTTGTCCCGCGGTGCTCCTAGAGCCATGCGAATGCCAATTTCATTGGTGCGCTGTGCCACGGTATAGGCGATGGTTCCATAGACTCCCACGCAAGCCAGGGCCAGCGCCAGGCCGCCGAACACCGAGCTCAGCAGCGCGAAGGTCCGCTCCAGGTAAAGCACCTGGTCCATCACCTGCTCTTGCGTGCGGATATTCACCACAGGCACATCGGGATCGACGGCAAGCGCGATGGGCGCGATGGCGCGGGCGACCGCATTCATATCTCCCACAGTGCGGAGCTGGTACGTCATGAACGGCCAGATGCTCTTGGTTTGGGAGTACGCGACGTAGACGGTCGGCGGCGGCTCCATGCGGATGTCCTCGTACTTCACGTCCGGCACCACGCCAATGACCTGCACTGCTTCGTCGTCGACATGCTTGCCAAAGCGGAGGTCATGGCCGATGGGATTGTCGCCGTGAAAATATTTGCGGGCGAGGGCCTGATTGATCAGAGCCACCTTCTGCGATGTCGCCGTGTCTTGCTCGCCGATCGCCCGGCCCATTAGCACCGGGATGTGCAGTGTGTCGAAGTAGTTGGGGCCTACGATGTGCCGATAGACCAAGGCTTCGGCGTTGGCGCCGGTATATCCAGGAATATAGGTGCCGGTGATGCTTCCGCCGGCACCGATGGGATTGCGATCGGCAAAGGCGACCGAGCGCACACCAGGAATCGCGCGCAGCCGGCGCCCCAGCTCTTCGTAGTAGGAGACCAGCTTCTGTCCGTCGTAGCCATTCAAGCCGGGACGGACCGTGAACAGCACCACACCCTGGCGGTCATAGCCCAGATTGAGGCGTTGCAGCGTTTGCAGCGTTCGCAACAGCAGGCCCGCGCCGATCAGCAACAACAATGACAGCGCCACCTGCGCACCTACCAGAATTTTTCCCGAGCGAAAGCGTTTCGCGCTCATCGTCGCGTTGCCGCTGTTCTGCTTCAGGATGGTCAGCGGCTGCACGCGGATGGCGGCCAGGGAAGGCCCGAGCCCAAAGACGATGCCGCTTAGAATCGAAATCGCCGCTGTAAAGGCCAGGACTCGCAGGTCGAGATGCAGGTTCAGGTGCACCGGTTCGCGTCCGCTGGCCAGGAGTCCGGAAAGCAGCACTCCTGCCCAGTGCGCCACCAGCAGCGCTGCCGCGCCGCCCATCACCCCCAGCAGGATGCTCTCCGTAAGCAACTGGCGGACGATAGTGGAACGCGAGGCGCCCAGGCTGATGCGCATGGCGATCTCGCGTTGTCGCGCCGTGGACCGCGTCATGAGCAGGCCGGCCACATTGGCGCAGGCTATCAGCAGCACCAGGGCCACCATCCCCATCAGCAGATAAAGTGACGTCGAGTATTGAGTGCGCAGGCTGTCCAGACCGCTCGCCACCGAGATCAGCTTGAGGCGGGGAAGGCCTTCGTTCGCCGCCAGCTTTGGGTGGTACGACTGGATAGCCTGGTTGAACAGCACGCCCAACTCCGCATTGGCTTGGGCGACGGAGACTCCTGGCTTCAGCCGGCCCACCACGCCGATCCACCATGACCTGTCGGCGCTCAGGAGAGGCTGCAGATTATGGATCGCGTTGTCGCGGTCCCACTGATGCGCGTAGACGCTGAGCGGGATCCACACATCGGGTGCGACGCTGGGATCGAGGCCGAAGAACCCCTGGGGAGCAACGCCGACCACCGTGATCGGCATGCCGTTCATGGTGATGGTCTTGCCGATGCTGCCGGCATCGGCGCCCATGCGCCCCTGCCAGAACGCGTACGACACCATCGCCACCGGCGGTGCTGCGGGGTTGTCATCGCTGGGCTGGATGGTGCGTCCCATTGCTGCCGGCAAGTGAAGACCGGCAAAAAGATCGCCCGAGACACCTTGAATCAGAGCGGCGCTCGCCTTTCCTTTCAGGCCGACGTTGCCGTGATCGGAGTTCGCCGTGAAGGCGAACGTGTCACTGAATACCGTATTGCTCTG
>Ga0126381_100011317_pt1 | contig 10075 bp, 9 predicted proteins | sample PanSoiMetPlot_28_FD_96465 | JGI IMG/M metagenome (GOLD analysis project Ga0126381, IMG submission 96465) | Tropical forest soil microbial communities from Panama - MetaG Plot_28 | ecosystem: Environmental > Terrestrial > Soil > Tropical forest > Bulk soil | place: Panama | collected 2016-02-17 | reverse complement strand
GGCCACCGGGACGGCGGCTGGATGGGCGAGGGCCGCCCGAAGGGCGGGCACGCGCTGGCGATCCTGCCCGGCGTGACCCACTACAACATGGCCATCTCGCCGCTGTTCGCCGACGTTACCCTCGCGTTCCTCGACCAGCAGCCGAGCTGACCTAGGGGACAAAGGAAATGGAACTGCTCCTACCACATAATGACCCCGGTCAGTGACCGACGACCGCGTAAGTCGCCATGATCTGTTTCTCGGTCGCTATCCGGTCGCGCAGCAGTTCCCGCGCCGCCGCGACGAGATCGGCCGCCCCGGCTTCCTGCGCGGCCGCCAGGGCCGCCGCGAAGGCGCGGCCGGCCTGCTCATAGCGGTCGGTCACGTCGCCCAGGTGCAGGCTGTCGGCCGGGTGAGCTCGCGCCGCGGCCAGCGCGGCGTCCAGCGGCTCGCCGCCGTGCCGCGCGGCGACCTGCCCGGCGTACGCCAGGAGGGCTGCCGTTTCCTCACTCATCCAGGCGATCTCGTGCGCGGCCCGCACCGCCGCGTTGCGCAGCACTGTCTCGGCCATGATGAGCCGCAGCTTGAGGGTCTCGTCGGTGAGCCCGGGCAGGATCGCGTCGATCAGCTCCCGGCAGCAGTCGCCGATGAGTACGTCGGTCGTCGGTCTAGTAATCATGTCGGCCCTTCACCTCTGCCGTCGGACACTTGCGTGAAATGTTTGGCGTTTCAGTTGTTCTAGCAACGGAAACGCCAAACATTTGTTCTAAACGATCTCTTGGGTGCTCGCCCCAGCCCCGTCAGCTCAGCCGGTCGCAGATGGCCAGGAACATGTCGTGCTGGTGCGAGATGGCGTTGATGAGGTACGCGGCCAGGATGCCGGGCCGCTCGCCGCGCCCGATGGCCGCGGCGGCCGCCAGCATCTGCTCAAGCAGCGTCGCCATCCCGATGATCAGGAAGTAGTCGACCACCTGCGGGTTGACCTGCTCCTGCGTGAGCCCGGTGGCCGCCCGGTAGCGGGCAAGGAAGCGGTCAGGGTCGGCCCAGTACACGTTCGGCTGCAGCGGGATCTGCGTATAGTAGCCCAGGTCCTCGCGCGGGTCGCCGATGTGCGCGAACTCCCAGTCGATGACCAGCGGCTGGCCGGCGCCGACCAGGACGTTCGACGGCTGGCAGTCGCCGTGCACCAGCCCGAGCGGCACCGGCGGCGGCTGGTGCTCTCGCGCCCACTGGCTGATGTACCGCAGCACGGGCGCGCTGCCGGGGTACTCATCGGCAACGCGGTCGTAGTGGGCCAGGACGCGGTCCAGGTAGGCCGACCAGTCCGGTGGACGAGGCATCGAGGCAGGGAGCCTGTCGAGCGGTGTCTGGTGCACGGCCGCGAAGGTGTCCACGAACAGGTCGGCGAGCGGGCCGGCGTCGCCGGCCCGCGCCATCTCGTCCTGGAGGGACACCGCCGCCGCGCAGTCCATCACGATCGCCTTCGAGCCCAGGTACTCGCCGGACGGGTCGTACCAGCGGGGCACCGGAGTTCGCACCGGCGTGACGCCGGGCAGCGCCGCCAGCAGCTCCCATTCGGCGTCCCGGTCGCTGGCGAACACGCCGGTGCCGGGCGGGGGATCGCCGCGCAGGATGAACGTCTCTTCCCCGCCGGCCCGCCAGCGCACCCTGGCTCTGGCGGTTACCCGGCTGTACCCGCCGGTGATGGCCTCGCAGGCCACGACCCGGCCGTCCCGGTCGGGCTCGACGGCGGCCAGCAGCCGCTCGAACCCGGGACCCAGTGCGTCCATGGAACCACTGCCCGTCTGTCAGAAGGTGACCAGCGCGGCATCGGCCGCCTGCAGGTGGTGCAACTCGTTGAGAGTGTGGATGACCCGCCTGCCGTCCCCGGTCAGCACCCGGCTCACCGAGGCGTGCGCGGGCCGGAAGAACATGTCCTGGCGCAGGCCGAGCAGATGGCCGAGGTAGGCGTTGATGACGCCACCGTGACATACGATCGCGAGCTGGCTGCCCTTGTGTAGAGCCAGGATGCCCTCCACGACGGTGACCACGCGGCTACGGAACTCCTCGCTGCCTTCAGAGAACGGCGACACATCCCACCGCAGTTCGCGGTCGAACCGCTCCCGGACCCCGTGCCAAAGCACCGGTGGCAGCACGTCCTGGAGCGGCACGCCGTCGGGCACGTCGCGGTACGTCTCCACCTCGCGCAGCTCGGGGTAGATGATCGGCTCAAGGCCGTGCGGCGCCGCCACCTCACGGGCGGTCTCGACGGCCCGGGCCAGGTGGCTGCACAGCACCGCGCCGATCGGGTCGTCGGCAAGCGCCGCGCCGACGGCGGACGCCTGGCGCTTACCCAACTCAGACAGCGGCGGGTCGGACCACAGCCCGGGCGTGAACGCGCCGGACGGGACCTCCTGCTTGCCGTGCCGGACGAAGGTCAGCGTGACCACGTCCGGCTGGTCGGTCAGGAAGGGCCGGTCGAGCGAGGTCGGAGACGGGGACGGGAAACCCTGAAGTGTATGCGAGTGCATAGTCAGATGTTAGGGGACGCCTTGAGTCATGTCGGGCCGATTCGTTCTAGCTGGGGTGTTGCCTACCAACCCTCACCACATGAATAATCCAGACAGGTAGTTACACCAGACTCATTCCGCTAACTAGGAGACGACATGGTGTACGTCCCGCATCGGGGAGACCTACCGGCCAGGTTCGGCGAGGGAGTCCCGCTGATCCCTGACATCGGCCCCGCCGAGCTGGACTCGAGTGTCTACACCGACCCGGCCCGGTTCGAGGCCGAGCGCCGGAAGGTGCTCAACCGGAGCTGGCAGATCATCTGTCGCTCCAGCGAGATCCCGGGCACCGGCGATCACGTGGTCTGGGAGGGGCAAGGCGAGACGATCGTGGTCAGCCGCCGCCGCGACGGCGGCGTCAGCGGCTTCCACAATGTCTGCCAGCACCGCGGCGCACGCATCGTGCCGAGGTCCGGCCTGGGCGCCCGCCGCTTCACCTGTCGTTGGCATAGCTGGAGCTATGACCTGGAGGGCACGCTTGTCGGCGTGCCGGACCGCGAGGACTTCGACGAACGACAGCTTAAGGACGCCTGCGCGCCGCCGGTCGAATGCGCCGAATGGGGCGGCTGGGTGTGGGCTGTGCTCGCCGGGCCGGGCGTCGCGCCGCCGCTGGCCGACTGGATCGGCGCGGAGATCGTGGCTGACCTTGGCGTCTACCGCATGGAAGACATGGTTCTGCACGACAAGCTGACCTGGGAGCTTGAGGCGAACTGGAAGGTCGTCATCGACGGCTTCAACGAGAACTATCACGCGGCGCACCTGCACAAGATCTCTGCGCAGGACGTCAAGGACGGCAGGTTCAGCACCTACTTCGTGTTCGGCAGGAACGGGATGATGGTCGTCCCCTACAAGGGCGTGCTCCCGGAGCTGAACCGGACCCTGGACCACCAGAGCCTGGCCATCTGCCACTACACGATCTTCCCGACGGCGGTGTTCAACAACAACCCGGGCCACATCCAGCTGTTCCGCTCGGTCCCGATCGCGGTGGACAGGACCAGGTTCGAGACCTGGGAGCTGTGGTATCCCGGCGGAGACGACGAGTACCTGGAGAAGACCGGCGCCCACTGGGAGCGGCTCAAGGGCGTGGTCGCCGAGGACGTCGGGATCTACCAGGAATGGGCGGCCGCTCGCCGTTCCACCGCGTACCGGCGCAATGTCTTCAACAACCGCGAGTGCAAGCTCACCCACTTCCACCGCGTCGTGCAGGACATGCTCGACGCCAACGACTGACAGGCGCTGCATCATGGCCGTTCCGCAGTACGCAGCCGGAGTCGACTTCAACTCGGCCGTGCGCCAGGACGCGTTCGACGTCATGGCGCGGCTCATCGAGCACTACCGCAACACGTCGACCGACCAGGCGGCGGACCAATGGCGGGAGCCCGTGCACGCCTACCGGGATCCCGACCTGTGGCAACGCGAGATACAGACCATCTTCCGCAAGGTGCCGTTGCCGCTTGCGCTGTCGTGCGAGCTGCCCGAGCCGGGCAGCTACAAGGCCATCGATGTGGCCGGCATACCCGTGGTCATGACCCGCGATTCGGCCGGCGCCGTCCGGGCCATGATCAACGTCTGCCGGCACCGGGGCGGCGAACTGGTCCCCGAGGGCACCGGACGCGCGAACCGGCTGACCTGCCCCTACCACTCGTGGAGCTACGACCTCAAGGGCTGCCTGCTCGGGGTGTACGGCGAGCGGACATTCGGTGCCGTCGACCGCGACTCGATGAGCCTGATTGCGCTGCCCGCCGCAGAGCGCGCCGGGGTGGTCTTCGTCTCGCTGGACGCCAACGCCGCCATCGACCTTGACGACTGGCTGGGCGCCGAGCTGATCATGCTGCTCGAGGCGATGGGGCTGGACAAGTGCTTCCACTATTCCACGAGGACCTTGGCCGGGCCGAACTGGAAGGTGGCCATCGACGGCTACCTGGAGGGTTACCACTTCGCGTCGCTGCACCGCACCACGGTGTTCCGCACAAACCTGTCCAACATGGCCGCCTTCGACAGCTGGGGACCGCACCAGCGCAATGCGTTCGCCCTGCGGACGATCGCCGAGGCCGTTGACCTGCCACCCGAGCAGTGGGATCCGGCGGTGTGCGTCGGCGCGATCTACTGGCTGTTCCCCGGGCTGGCCATAGCCGGCGGCTGGCGTTCCCAGGTGGTCGTCTCGCTCGTGCTGCCGGGAACAAGCTGGGACACCTCGCACACGCAGCAGATCCTGGCGCTGCGTCACGAGCCACGCGACGACGACGAGCGCAAGGCGGCCGAGCACACCCGCGACTGGTTCCACGACGTGGTCATGGACGAGGACTACGCGACCGGCTTCGGCGTGCAGCGCGGCCTGCTTGCCCTGGACGGGGAGGACTTCGTATTCGGCCGCAACGAACCGGGGGTTCAACACTTCCATCGTGTACTGAAGGAGATGCTGCCATGAGCAGTGGCCCAGCGACGCAAACGCAAGTGTCCGTGGCGCAGGAGGCGGGCCCGCTGCTCCTGGACAAGAGGGTGGCCGTGATCACCGGCGGTACCCGCGGCATCGGCCGCGGCATCGCCGAGGCGTTCGCCGCGCAGGGTGCCACCGTGGTGCTGGGCGGCAAGTCCCAGTCCAAGGGCGATCAGGCGCTGGACGAGATGAGCATCGGCGACCGCGCCATGTTCGTGGCCTGCGACGTGCGCCGCAAGGAGGACGTCAACAACCTGATCGACCAGGCCGCCGCCCGCTACGGCAGCGCTGACATCCTGGTCAATAACGCCGGCGGCAGCGACCGGTTCGCCCTTGTGCACGAGATGTCGGACGAGGCTTGGGAGAACGCGCTCAACCTCAACCTGAACGCGGCCTTCTGGGGCACGCGTCGCGCGCTCGGGTACATGCTGGAGCGCGGCTGGGGACGGATCATCAACATCTCCTCGGTCGAGGGTAAGCAGGCCAACAAGCCCGCGGTCAGCCACTACATCACCAACAAGCACGCTCTCAACGGCCTGACCAAGGCGGTGGCGCACGAGTACGGGACCAAGAACATCACCTGCAACGCCATCTGCCCGGGTGCCGTCGAGACGGACATGATGAAGGAACTCGGGCCGCAGGCGGCCGCCAGCGCGGGCATCACCTACCAGCAGTTCCTGGACAACTACGCGGCGGAGTCCGCCATCAGGCGGCTGAACACGGTCGAGGAGGTGGCCGCCATGGCCACCCTGCTGGCCAGTGAGGTTGGCGGCGGCATCACCGGCGCGCTGATCAACGTTGACGGCGGCACGGCCCAGTGGTGAGCTCGCCGGCGGCGCTGCCGGACCGCTGGCTCACCGACTGGCAGCGCAGCGCGCGCATGCCGTTCTATACCCGGGCCAACGCCGGCGAGGTGCTCGCGGACCCGGCAAGCCCACTCGGCTGGACGCTGGTCTTCGAGAACGGCCTGCTCCCCGGATGGCTGCGCGGGATGGTCGAGTTCGGCATCTACCGCGAGGGTGAGCTGGACATGCGACGCCCGCCTGTGGTGGGGACCTTCGGCGGCTATTTCTACATCAACCTCTCGCACTGCCGGGTGATGGCGATCCGGATGGGGATGTCGGTCGAGGCGTTCGACGCGGCACTGCTCGGCAACGCCGCGGCCGCGCCGCCGTATCAGCCGCACCTGGAGGACCCGTGCCCTGAGTGCTCGGCCAAGGTCGGGCAGACGATCGGGGAGATCCTGAGCGCCGCTGAGTTCCCGCGGATCGAGGCGGATCTGGAGCGGGTGCTTGCCAAGCGGCGCGGCCGCCCGGACCTGGCCGCGCTGTCGGCCGCCGAGCTGGTCGCGTACGCACGGTCGTTCCTGCCAGAGCTGGACAACGCCTTCGCCGTGCACGACTACTCCACCCTGGGCTCGGCGGTTGGGCCCGCTATGCTCGCCGAGGCTTGCGTCACGGCCGGCGAGCCAGCCGCCCTGCTGGAATTGATCTCGGGCTTGGGCGACGTGGCGTCCGCCTCGCCGTCGTGGGGGCTGTGGCAGCTGTCCCGGCTGGCCAACGCTTCGCCTGAGCTCAGCGCGCTGTTCGACCAGGGAGTGGCGGCGGTCGCGGCCTCCCTCGCCGATGCCGCGCAGTCTGCCGTGGTCAAGTTCGCCGAGGCCCTGGACGTCTTCATGGCCGACTTCGGCCAGCGCGGCCCCAACGAGTGGGACATCCGCGCCATCTCCTGGGAGGCCGGCCCGCATCAGGTGCTGGCGCTGGTCGACAGCATGCGGCAGATGCCGGACGAAGATTCTCCTGACGCCCGCCACGGCAGGCTCGAAGCCACCCGCGCCCTCGCTGCGGAGCGGATCCGCGGCGCGCTGCCCGACGACGCGAGCAGGCAGAGCTTCGACGTCGCCCTGCGATCCGCCGCCAGGACCATCCCGCTGCGCGAGAAGACCAAGCTGATCGCGGTCACGACGATCAACGAGGTCCGGATGGCCATGCGCGAGCTTGGCCGCCGCGGCGTGGAGGCGGGCTTCTTCGCCGCGCCCGAGGACGTCATGATGCTGCTTGAGGCCGAGCTCGACGACTACGTCGCGGACCCGGCGGGCTTCGCCGCGGTGATCGGCGAGCGACTGGAGCAGTACCTGGCGCTGTTCGATATCGAGCCGCCGTTCATCATCGACGCCGACCCCGCGCCCCTGTCCGGCTGGCCGCGGCGGGCCCGGCCGCGGCCCGCGCCGGCCCGGGCGGGTGAGGTGCTGCGCGGCATCGGCGGCAGCGCGGGACGTTACACCGGCCGGGCCCGGGTAGGCATGGACCTGCCCGCGGCGATGGCCCTGGAGCCAGGCGAGATCCTGGTCGCCCCGCTCACCGATGCCGCCTGGACGCCGTTGTTCCTGGTGGCGGGCGCGGCGGTGGTGGACGTCGGCGCGCTGAACAGCCACGCCGTGGTGGTCTCCCGTGAGCTCGGGATTCCCTGCGTGCTCTCGCTTGAACACGCCACCGCGCGGCTGCGCGATGGCATGGTGCTCGAGGTGGACGGTACCGCCGGCACCGTCACCGTGGTTTCCGGATAACGAGGATCGGACGGCCGTGTCAGACCTGCAGGCCCTGCTGGACAAGCAGGAGATCACCGAGCTTTGCTACCGCTACGCCCTGGCCCTGGATGGCCGCGACTGGACCGGGCTGGCCGGCGTGTTCACGCCGGACGCCAACGCGTTCTACCTGGACATGCCGGCTTGTCACGGCTACCAGGCGATCGAGGACACCTGCCGTAAGGCGCTCACCCCGATGACGGGCACGCAGCACCTGATCTCCAACGTCGTGGTCCGCGTCCACGGCGATCAGGCCGAGTCCAGCTGCTACCTGCAGGCCCAGCACGTCAAGGCAGGCACGCCGGGCGGCGACAACTTCATCATCGCGGGCAGGTACGACGACAAGCTGGTCCGCACGCCGGGCGGCTGGCGCATCCGCGAGCGGCGGCTGGCGATGATCTGGACCGAGGGCAACCCGGCGGTGGCCGGCGGCTGACCCGTCGGGTCAGTCGCGCCGCGCCGCGTCGGGCGTATCTCGCCACATCGACGTGGAATCGAAGCCGATCCTCATCGCCGGCACGACCTCGAGCACGACCCGGCGGGGCGAATCGAGGTGCCGCGCGAACGCGGCCGCCGTCTCCGGATCGCCAGGCCGGACGGCAGCGGCCAGCGCGGGGTAGAACCAGGCCTTGGTGGCCTCGTCCTCATGGATCACGCAACGTCCCTTATAAGTCAGCGACTTCGAGGTCGTGATGCCCGAGCCGCGCGAGGTCACCACGACGGCCACTCGCGGATCGCGGCGAACGGCGGCCACCCGTGCGCGCTGTGCGCTGGCGGTGAGCCAGAACCGGCCGTCCCGGAAGACGTAGTTCATGATCACGCCCACCGGATGGCCGGCCGAGTTGCTCCAGATGAACGTGCACTCGATCTGCCTGGCCAGCAACTCCGCCTCGGCGGAGTGATCGAGGCCGTATCTCGTGACGTCCTCGTAGTCGCGATCAGGCATGGTTACGGCCTCCCTGTTCCGCCATATATGACAGTATCTACAGTACGAGTTCATAAAGTAAGCGGGAGGCCCCATGCATATCGGCCTGTGTCTGCCGCAGCTCGGCGGCAACGTCGACCGTGATGGCCTGCGGGCTTTCTGCGAGCAAGCGGAAGAGCTCGGCTACGGCAGCCTGTGGGTGCAGGAGCACATCTTCTATCCACTGAACCCAGTCTCTGGTTACTCGGCCCGGCCGGGATTGAAGGTACCGGACGCCTACCGCAGCACGCTGGCCGCCCTCGAGACGCTCAGCGCCGCGGCCGCCTGGACCGCCAGGCCGCTGGTCGGGACGAGCATCCTGGTGGCCGGGCTGCACAGGCCCGTGGCGCTGGCCCAGCGGCTGTCCACCATCGACGTGCTGTCCGGCGGCCGGCTCGTGGCGGGCTTCAGCGTCGGCTGGTCTGACGAGGAGCACCAGGTGATGGACGTCGATCCGCGCACGCGCGGGGCCCGCTGCGAGGAGCTAGTCGACGCCCTGGAGGCCTGCTGGGGAGCAGACCCGGTGCGGTTCGCTGGCCGGTTTTTCACCATCCCCGAGGCCGAGGTGAAGCCTAAGCCGGTGCAGCGGCCGCGGCCGCGGCTGCTGTCGGGCATGCGCTCGCCGGCCGGGCTGCGGCGCACCGCGGCGAAGTTCGACATCTGGAACCCGGCCTCGGGCACACTTGAGCACCATCTGGAGATATTCGGTCAGCTCAACGAGATGCGCCCGGCCGGGCGCCCGCCGCTGGAGCTGTACCGCAGGCTGTTTACCACGCCACCGGTCGAGGTCGCGAACCTGCGCACGCTCACCGTCGACGAGCTGTGCGATGAGGTCGCGCGGTCCCGGGCCGCGGGTGTCGACGCGGTGATCATCGACACGAACTTCGACCCGGCGCTGGACTCCGCGCTTCGCTGGGCCCAGGTGCCGCGGACGCTCGCCCCGCTCGTCGCGGCCGCCGGGTTACCCGCGGTCCTCGTCCCCCTGCCGGAACAGGTGCGCGGCGATCGGCATGGCGGCGCCGAGCGGCTCGGTCCGCGTCCACTCGTGCACGCACACCCGGTGCACGATCGCCCACCGCCCGTTCCGGCATTCGTACCTGTCGACATAACGGCCCCACCAGGTGTCGAGCTGGCGGCCGCCGCCGGCGGGGCGCAGCAGATAGGTGACGTTGTAAACCTCACCCCTGGCGTGGGTGTCGTCCACGACGTCGATCGCGTGGTTCAGGATGCAGTGCATGGTCGCCAGGTAGCGCCGGTGGGACCGGATCACCCGTGCGCACAGGTCCGCCGCGGATCCGGAGAAGACGCCGTGATCGTCGGTGGCGCCGTCGTGGTAGGCGCTCAGCATCAGCTGAAGGTCCAGCCGGTCGACCCCGCGGCAGTAGCGCAGCGCGGCCTGCCGGATAGCCTCGGCGGCGGCTGCAATGTCGGCGGGCGGCGTGTCGGCGGGCGGCACCTAGCGCTCGGCGGGCATGTCGAGCACCCGGCTGATCCGGTGGTGGTTCGACGGCCGGGGCGCCGCCACCCAGACGCACAGCTCAGGG
>Ga0126381_100011316_pt1 | contig 10077 bp, 7 predicted proteins | sample PanSoiMetPlot_28_FD_96465 | JGI IMG/M metagenome (GOLD analysis project Ga0126381, IMG submission 96465) | Tropical forest soil microbial communities from Panama - MetaG Plot_28 | ecosystem: Environmental > Terrestrial > Soil > Tropical forest > Bulk soil | place: Panama | collected 2016-02-17 | reverse complement strand
TTGTGATTTTCGAAAGTTGGAATACCTACCGACCGAGCTCCCTCCACCATGGCCGGAGCTATTGGATTCGGGTCTTGCGCGGGTTGGACAAATACTGGTCCTCCGATTCCGCGATATTGCGGGTCCGGTGCCCCGTGCCAATCTTCAATGTGGCGGTAGATCCTCAGAACTGATTCGTAATTCCACGCCGCGTCCCCCGACTCCGATGCGAAGAAATCCCAGTCGTTCTTATGTCCTCGTGCCCAGGCCATAACATTGATGCTCGATCCCCCACCGAGCACCCTTCCCATGGGTAGAGGCATCGTGCGTCGGTTGAGATGTGGATTGGGTTGCGCGACGAATTTCCAATCGCGCTCGGTTCCAATGTTTTCGAACCATCGATTCGCCTCACTGACGCTTGGCACATCATCGTGACCACCAGCCTCAAGCAACAGCACGCTGACCTCGGGATTTTCCGCGAGGCGTCGTGCTACGACGGAGCCCGAGGACCCTGAGCCACAGACAATGAAGTCGTATTGTGGTGCTAGAGTGGAAGTGAGTTTTCCTTGATTCACACGTACGCGCTCCGAGAAATCTATGTCTGATTGCTTTTCATTAAGAGCCATTTCATTCCTTTTTTGCGTTCTTCAAAGTGAGATCTTCCGCCCAATCTCTAGCCAGCGACCTTGTAGCGCTCTGCAGGAGAACTACGCGACAAATTCGGTATCAGTTTTTCTCTTGCTGCCTCGTAAGCCTCCCAGTCCGCCATGTCAGGAAGCGCAGGGATTGTGATGAACTCACCCTGGTCGAAGCCAGCCATTGCAGCGTCGACCATCTCCTCCACATTCATGACCATTTCTGGTGGAACTTGTTCGAGTGGAGTTCCGGCGAGATCCCAGAACTCTGTCGCCGTTGCGCCGGGAACGACCGCTTGAACACGAATGTTGCGTTCAGCAAACTCTTTATGAAGGGAACGGCTAAATGCGATTACAAACGCCTTGGTGGCTCCATACACGCCGTTTAGCAGTTCGGGGACGATGCCGACGACGGAAGCCACATTGATGATGGTGCCTCCAGCACGTTTCAGGAATGCCGGCACGACTGCGTATGTCAAACGCACGAGCGCAGTGACGTTGAGGTCAATCATTCCCTTAAGCTTTTCAATATCAGCGTCAAGCAGGCGTGCAGGTGCGCCCACACCCGCGTTGTTGACAAGTACCGTTACGCTCGGGTCCGTGCGTAACACCGCTTCAACCCGATCGAAAGCCATCTTGTCATTCAGATCCGCTGCGATGATTGAGACGGACCGTCCAGTTTCGTTGCGGAGGCGCGCCGCCAGTTTCTCAAGCCGTTCTCGATTGCGAGCGACAAGAATCAGATCGTGTCCGCGCTTTGCCAACCGATCTGCACATACAGCGCCGATGCCGGAAGATGCACCTGTGATTAGCGCTGTGCCTTTCGAACTCGTAAGCTTTTGTTCTTCGGACATTTTTCGTCTCCTGTTGATTTGAATCCAGATGTTTTTCGTCTCGTGCCCGCTCGATTGGATGGAACCGTGGGAAGGAAGATGTGCCTGATCCTCCAAACGCCATGCCTATTTCTTCAAATCTCGCCATTTGGGGTTGGCCACGGACTGGAGAGCCAGGTGCTAGGATTGACCGGGTAAGAGGAGAAGCCGGAATGGGGACGAGTGATGAGCAGTATTCAGAGCTTCGTGACCTAATTGCGCGGTTGACCGGACGTGACGGCGTTCACCAAACCGCCGTTCCCTCCTTGTACCTGATTCGCTATTCTGTTTCCAAATCACCTGATTTCGGCGTCATCTATCCGGGGCTCTGCATCGTGGCGCAAGGTCAAAAGGAGTTGCTGTTGGAGGACGAAGTGTTTTCCAACAGCCCCGGGCAGTACGTTGTTTCTTCTGCCGAAATTCCACTTTCATCACGCGTTGTCGGAGCGACCTTCGCCAAACCCCATCTCAGTTTGATAATGCACTTCGATCTGTCGAGCCTCAGGTCACTGATTGAAGAAGCCCAATTGCCGACTCCTCCCAGCAGTGGCGCAGCACAGCGCGGTATTTATGTGTCTCGAACTCGGCACGCCCTGCTCGATGCCGTTTTGCGGCTAGTTCGATTACTGCAGTGTCCAGCGGAGATTCCCGTGCTCGCCCCTATGATTCAACGCGAGATTCTGTTCCGCCTGCTGCTTGATGAGAGCAGTGTGGTTCTACACCGCACGGCACAAGCTAACAGTCAACCTCAACGCATTGGTGTGGCCATTGTGTGGCTGAAAAAGCACTTTCGGGAAACATTTACCATCGATGACCTCGCGCGGCGGGTAGGCATGAGCTCTTCCAGTTTTCATCAATGGTTTCGTAACATCACGGGCATGAGTCCGCTGCAGTATCAAAAGCAGCTTCGTCTGCAAGAGGCGCGCAGCATTCTAAGAAACGAAAGAAGGGACGTTGGAGCCGTAAGCCGTCGCGTTGGTTATGAGAGCGCCTCACAGTTCAGCCGGGAGTACAGTCGGCTGTTTGGAAAACCTCCCGCGCGGGAAATTAGCGGCGCCGGTTCCACACAATAACGATTACCAACATCGCACGGATCTTTGGGCAAGTGGGATGTCGACGTTCTTTGGCGTCAGTGGCAAATGGATCGGAAGACATATTCTTTACAGCACCGCTCGACCTATAATTGTCGCGAGGCAAAGTCAGGAACGGCGAAAGATCTTCGTGTAGCTGCACAAGGGTTCCACATGCAATATCGACTTTTGGGCAATAGCGGTCTGCGAGTCTCGGAAGCCTCGCTCGGCACGATGACATTCGGTGAGGATTGGGGCTGGGGCACGGCGAAAGACGAATCCCGAAGAGTTTATGACGCGTTCCGTGACGCGGGCGGCAACTTCATCGACACAGCCAACATTTACACCAATGGCAGCAGCGAAACGTTTCTTGGCGAATTTATGAAGGGTCACCGCGAAAGCGTTGTGCTAGCTACGAAGTTCAGCAACGCGGTTCCTGGCAAGGACCCCAATGCTTCCGGCAACCACCGCAAAAACATGGTCCAAGCCGTCGAGGCCAGCCTCAAGCGCCTGCAAACTGGCTACATCGACCTCTACTGGGTGCACATCTGGGATGGGCTCACGCCCGTCGAAGAGGTCATGCGCGCACTCGACGACCTCGTCCATCAGGGCAAAGTGCTCTACGTCGGTATCTCCGATGCTCCCGCGTGGTGGGTCGCGCAAGCCAATACGCTTGCTCAGTTTCGGGGATGGTCGCCTTTTGTCGGTTTGCAGGTTGAATACAGCCTGATGGAGCGAACTCCCGAGCGGGAGTTGATGCCCATGGCGCAGGCGTTGAACATCGGCTTCACCGCCTGGTCGCCGCTTGCTGGCGGAGTGCTCACGGGCAAGTACCACGACCACGGCTCCTCCGAACAGGCCAGGCTGAGCAGCGATATGCTGAAGGATTTTCGACCCGATCAGCAGCGTGCCGACCGTGTTGTCGCGGCCGTGAAAAAAGTTTCCGACCAGGTGGGGCACAGCATGGCCCAAGTCGCATTGGCCTGGCTCCGCCATCGCGCCGTTCCGGTCATCCCGATTCTCGGCGCCCGCAAGCTCACTCAATTGCAGGACAATCTTGCCAGCTTCGACGTAACTCTTTCACCAGATCAGGTCAAAATTCTCGATGACGCCAGCCATATCGATCTGGGCTTTCCCCAGGAGTTGTACGCGAAAGAATTTCCCCGCGCCTTCCGTTATGGCGGAATGCGCGATCAAATTGCCGCCTAGGTCCATGTTGGGAATCCGAAGGCCTGCTTAGCTCCTTGACGGCAATGCCATCAGAATTGAGGCTAGGGAAACGTGTACTCGCCGGAATTGCGTACCGGCAAGTAGAGAGTCCCATTCGATGTTTAGAATGCCCCTCCTAGCTTAGTTGCCCGATTCGATCCAGCCCTCATAGAGTCTTCGGGTTCTCTCGGACCGAGCCTGATAATCATTACGTTCGGAAGACTCAAGGGCTGATCTTTGTTTCAAGGTCAACGATTTGCAAATCGATCAACTGAAGGACTTTTCGTGATCACGGTTATAGTGGCCACAATTAGGCGCATGAGTTCTGCGAGGTCCAAAAATTGGATCGGCGTGAAGTCGGTGTTAAGTCCTTGGCTCGACAACAACCTTGCCAACAACACCCGATTCAACCAGTACATGGGCATTGTCGATGTCTCTCATCGAAATGACTTTCTCGTTCAGAAGGGGCTTTAACTTACCATCTTCGACGAGAGTGGCGATTTGAGTAAGGATCTTCCCATGACGTGCACGGCCTTCGCCCGTGATCAGAGGGAGCAACGTAAACACGCCGGAGTACGTCGCCCCGCGAAAAGAAAGTGGGGCAAGGGAGTGGTTTCCCCATCCCAGGCAACTCACAACGTGACCGGTATAGCGTTTCACTGCAACAAAGGACGCATCAAGCGTTGCGCCGCCTACCGTATCAAACACAATGTCAAAACCCTTGCTGCCTGTCATCGTTGCCACATACTCGTCTACCGAACAAGAACGATAGTCGATGGGGGTGGCCCCGAAGCCCTCCACGATCTGCTTCTTCCCTGCCGAAACGGTGGTGAAGACCTTTGCGCTATAGGAACCAGCTAACTGGACGGCAACGTGGCCAACACCGCCCACTCCTGCGTGAACAAGTACCGTCTGGTCGGCGCAGATCTTGGCACGATCGACCAAACCCTCCCAGGCCGTGATCGCGACCAACGGAAGCGCGGCGGCCAGACGCATTGAAAGATTCTTTGGCTTGTGTGCGAGCAAGTCGGCATCTACACCGATGAATTCCGCCAGTGTGCCCTGCAGACCGCCAACCCCGCCTACCATGCCATAGACTTCATCGCCACTTCTAAATGCCGTCACGGCGGGTCCAACTTCTTCGACGACACCTGCCATATCAACGCCGAGCACGGCGGGAAGAGGTTGTTTTGCATGTGATGCGTTCCCCGCGCGGATCTTGGTGTCAAGCGGGTTCACGCCACTAGCCTTAATTTTGACCAGAACGTGATTCGGTCTGAGAGCGGGGCGTGGAAGATCTATCTTGCGAAACTTCCCGCCTGGCTCCTCGACAATGTAGGCTTCCATGGAGTCCTCGTTCGTTTACCCAACCATCGGCTTCAACATATTGTCGGACTTTGAAATGGCATTCACGACATAAGGCGCTGTATCCTCCGCTCTCTTGCTCTCGTAGAGAATAGCTAGAGCCTCATCAATATAGAACTCTGACCAACCAGCCTCGCAAGGCGCCTTCGTATTGAAGTGCGGCGGATTACGAGATCCGGTCCGCCAGCAGTTTTGTATTGCGATAGCGGATCTCTCGTCATCGCCGAGTGCGCGGCAAGCGATGAAGTGAAGTAGACGATAACAGCGTATGAAGCACTCATTAAGTATTGCGGATTGTTCTTGCTCACATTCCACGAGACTATTGTCAATCTCCTTCAAGGAATTTTCGTAATGTATAGGGAAATATCTGTTAATCCGCGCGGGCGATAGTCTTCAGCAACCTTAGTTTCTCCAACGTCTCTGCGGCTAATTGCTTGGTTAACTCTGCGGCGGGAAGTTCCCGGCCCAAACGAGCGGCTTGGCCGGACCACAATGGAGTGAAGTCAGCAGACCCAGCCATCTCTGATTTCGCACGCAGCGGCGCTAGTGTGGCCGCAGCAAGCGGAAACTCCGGTGCAACGTCGGACATTGGTCCGACTTCGCGCATGAAGCGATTTACAATCGCTCGTGCCGGGCGTCCCGTGAATATATTGGTGATTGCGGTCTCATTGTCCTTCGCGCCTTTCAATGCCGCACGATGGAGTGGGCTGATCTGAGCTTCAGGGCAATGTAGGTAAGCCGTACCGATCAGCACCGCCGCCGCACCAAGGGCAACGGCCGCCAAGATGCCACGCGCATCGGCAATCCCGCCGGCCGCGATCACTGGAACTTTAACGGCATCAACCACCTGTGGAACCAGCGCCATTGTGCCAACATGCGTAGAAACATCGTCCGTCAGAAACATCCCCCTATGCCCACCTGCCTCAAAACCCTGGGCAATAATTGCGTCACATCCTTGATCCTCAAGCCAACGTGCCTCATCGACAGAAGTGGCGGAGGATAGGATCTTGGCCCCGGACCTCCTAACGCGCTGGAACAGATTCTTATCCGGTAGACCAAAATGGAAGCTGACGACCTCCGGATGTAACTCCACCACGAGATCGCACATTTTGTCGTCAAACGGTGCGCGGGCGGAGGTTGGAATCGAGGTGTCATCAGCTTGTAGTTGAACGTAGTAGGCGTCCAAGAGTCGTCTCCAGTTCGTTTGCCGAACTGAGTCGCCCCGAGGTGTTTGGTGACAGAAGAAGTTTGCATTGATGGGACGAGAGGTCCTTCGGCGGATGGTCTCAAGTTCCTTGCGTGCTTGTTCCACGGTCAGTAGCGCACAAGCAAGCGAACCGAGGCCTCCTGCTTCTGAAACGGCAACGACCATGTCGGACAACGCTGATCCAGCCATCGGAGCCTGAATAATTGGCAGATCAATGCCGGAAAGTTTGATAAAACGATCATTGGGCCACATCGCCTATTTTCTCCTAACGTTGGTTACAACTCGCTACGTGTCATCGAAGCTGACCCGCCAAAACGATAATGCCGGTTACCATTTGCCCGCGTGCGCGGCGCCATCGACATGCAGTATTTCACCTGAGGTGAACGTGGCGTCGGTCAGAAACAACGCTGCATCGACGACTTCTTTGACCTCACCAATCCTGCCGACCGGTTGCAGACCCTTGAGAAAATCATGAGTTTCCGGTTTATGCATCGGAGTATTAATCACTCCCGCCGATATAGTGTTTACCCGAATGCCTTCCTTCGCGTATTCGATGGCGAGGGCGCGTGTCACCGCATTTAAGCCGCCCTTCAGCATGCTCTGAACGGCGGCCGTTACACCGGCAATCGGTTGGTCAACCAAGGTCGTTGACACGTTGATGATGTTTCCCGATTTCTGCCGCAACATTTGCTTTACAGCGAGCTGTGACAAGTAGAGAAAGCCTGCAAGCGTCGTGGAGACTAAGGTGTTGAAATCTTCAGCCGTGTATTCGGTGAAAGGCTTCGTAATAAAGACACCCGCATTGTTGATCAGCACGTCGATCCTGCCAAACTTTGTTACGGCAGTGTCAACGATCTTCGCGGCCGTGCTTCGATCACCGATGTCGCCGTCGACAAGCGCAAGATTCGAAGACGCAGCGAATGGATTTCTTTTGGTAATGCGCCGCGAGTTTGCGACTACGTTGTAGCCTCGCTTCAGGAATGCTTCTACCAGTCCCGCTCCGATCCCTCGCGAGGCACCAGTAACGATCGCTGTTTTCCATGTATCTACCATTTCTCAAGCTCCTTTACTGTTCGGTCCACAATGCACGCAAGTGAAGCTCTAGTAGTCGAGCCATTGGTTCAATGCCTGGACTTTATCCATGGTGTAGGGAGGATAGACGTGATCGATGCTGACATCCGGAGGTGAAATCAATATTGATTTCGCATGGGTCAAACTGTCATATCCATACTTTCCGTTGGAGGAACCGATTCCCGATTCTCCAACGCCCCCGAACGGAACGCTGTCGAGGTACACATGGACATTAGTCTGATTCACAGCTCCGCCCCCAAACGAGAAACCTAAAACAAAATCGCTGATTGTGGTCTGGTCCTTGCTGAAGATGTAGCCGGCAAGCGGTCTGGGGCGGCGTTTGATCTGCGCAATTGCTTCGTGGAGACTGGAATATCTGAGAATCGGCAAGATAGGACCAAAGATCTCACCCTGCATCACATCGTCCGTCCAAACAACCGGATAGAGAATCGTGGGCTCGAAGTAGCTTTCGGCCTCGTCATAGCCTCCTCCCACAATCACCTTGTCCTTAGCGACGAGTTGCCCCAGTCGTCTCACTTCGCGCGGATTGATGATTCGAGAATAGTCGGGATTCTCCTTTGGATTCTCACCATAGAGTTCGATCACGGCTTTGCGGCACTCTGCAACGAACTCATCTGCCACCTTTTCGTGAACATATGCGTACCCAGGCGAAGTGCACCACTGGCCGCCCCATGCCGTCGCTCCCCACACAAGTTTCTTCGCCGCATCCGCCAAGTTCGCGGTCTGATCCACGATGGCAGGGTTCTGTCCCCCCAACTCCAGCAGCACCGGCGTAATGTTTTCCGCTGCTGCACGCAATACGATCTTTGCGACTCGCGTAGAACCCGTAAAGAAAATGAAATCGAAAGGCAGTCGCAGCAACTCGGCGATCTCTGCAGGGCCTCCAGCAATGGCAACGACAGCTTCGGGAGCGAAGTATTGTGGAACAAGCTCCATTAGCAGTTTGCCGGTATTGGGCGCGTCGGAGACCTTCAGAATGCAATTGTTTCCCGCCGCGAGGGCGGTTATGGCAGGACGCAACAGGCAAAGCAGTGGCCCGTTGAACGGTCCCATGATGAGGGTAACGCCATAGGGCTCCCGATACACGATCGCTTTGTGCCCCGACGCTGCGAGAAATTTGGGTACGGGTGCCTCGATCGGTTGCATCCAGGACTTAAGAAGACCTTTCGTGACCTCGATTGTTCCCAGTGTCGCACCGACTTCAAAGACTTTTTCTGATAAGGCCGTCTTGAAGTCCCGACTCAGTGCGCCATAGAACTCGTTCGCATGCTCAGACAGCAGTCTCGCAAGTCGATCCAGTTGGTCAACTCGCCATTCATACGGCCGTGTAATGTTGGTGGCGAAATAAGCCTTTTGGCGATTGAAAATGTCAGCGAAGCTATTGCCTTCGTGCGTTGTTTGTGTCGGAAGTAATGTTGTTTCCATCTTGGTTGCCTCCTTTGTCCTCAGGCGCCATTTCTCGAAGCCCGCGTTCGTCATTCGTGATGACTCGAGCATAGTTACGGAGGCGACTCGCTGCTTGCACGACCGGATCATGCTGTCATCTCCGTGCCAGAAAGTTGAGTCGTAATTCGTTTCTGTCCCGCTTGTCGTCGGAGGCCGCCTCAACGGATGCCGTCGCGAGAGGCGTTGCTATCGAATCTATTCCGGGCTCAAGGAGACGGACCGGCACTACGAGCGACACGCTCATCCTTGCGATGCGCGTGAAGCGTCCGTCTTGGTTTCGGAATTGGAGATCGTCGGGGAGGGCTTTGACGGGTAACAAGAATTTCGGGATAGTTGAGATCCGCTTTGCCCGCTTGAGACTCTTGGCGTTACCCGCTGCATAACAGGGGTTGGCCAAGACCTGGCGTGAATGCCCAGGTCACCATGCTTGCAATTGCGGTGAAAGAGCTGTCAAAACAGGCTACAAAGCGCGCCGGTATTCGCTTGGAGAAATGCCGAGGAACTGTCTGAATACGCGCGTCATGTGAGAGTGACTCGAAAAGCCACAATCAAACGCGATTTCGATGAGTGATAATTGCCGATTCGACAGAAGGTCGCGCGCCCGCTCAACGCGCATATTCATAAGGTAATTATGCGGACTTCGTCCCGTTGCCGCTTGAAACATTCGCACGAAGTGAACACGACTGTATCCGCTTTCTTGAGCGAGTGACTGCAAGGTATGTTGGGAATCTAGAACCCGCATTTTGTCCAGTACCCGTCTGAGGATGCGAACGGGAAGAGCCGATGCTGGCCGGGAGCCCCCAAAGGGAACGACATCTCTCACGAGGATCAGAACGCGATAAGCGAGAGCGTGAATCAGGTGATCAGTATAGAGTCTACCCATTGGGTATTCACTGGTGAAGTCCTCAAGCAAGAGTTTCAGCAAGTGTTGTGCCGCAAGGTCGTTGAAGTTCGTCCGTAGCCTCAATTCATATGCTGGTCGATGATCCAACTCCCCATCGATTCCATTCACGAGCGTAGAGTCGAGCGCACACCCAACCAGCTCGAAGTCACTTCGCGCGCGCGCATTAGATTGAGCGCCAGCGGGCACGAAGCAAAGCGTTCCGGGCGACTTTACATAGGGCACCCAATTGTTGTGACCGCTGGCCCTCTCGAAATGTGCCGGAGTTCGAGCGCACATAGTGAGAAAGTGCTGGTGGGGC
>Ga0126381_100011315_pt1 | contig 10079 bp, 7 predicted proteins | sample PanSoiMetPlot_28_FD_96465 | JGI IMG/M metagenome (GOLD analysis project Ga0126381, IMG submission 96465) | Tropical forest soil microbial communities from Panama - MetaG Plot_28 | ecosystem: Environmental > Terrestrial > Soil > Tropical forest > Bulk soil | place: Panama | collected 2016-02-17 | reverse complement strand
TTATTCGCAACGAACAGTGTCGGCGGTTTGCGTTGATTTCTGGAACTTTCTCCGAGGCGGACCTGTCGCGCGCCCGGCTTGGATACAAGGTATTCGCTAATCGCCTTGATTTCAGTCAGCTTACAGAGTGAATGAAGTGGAACGCTCAATACCCGTCTGAGCGCGTACTCTTTAAGCGGGTCTAAGGGCCGAGTCGACTTCGACCCGCTGCCTTCCATTCAGTTAGTCGCGGGCAGGCGGACGATTCCGTTTTGCAGTACAATGCCGGGCGAACCTTCTTCTAAGGTGAGCATCTAATCCCTGGCCTTTTACTTTGCGGGTGCCCCCACGCCCGGTCCGGAGGCACCGTGATTCAGCCAAACATGGACCAGCTTTGTATCAATACCATTCGCACGCTCTCGATTGACGCCGTGCAGCAAGCGAATTCGGGTCATCCCGGGGCTCCCATGGGATTGGCCCCGGTGGTTTATTCGCTTTGGCAATATTTCCTCGAATATGATCCGGCCGATCCGCTGTGGCCCAATCGCGACCGCTTCGTCCTGTCTGCCGGCCATGCGTCCATGTTGCTGTATTCCACGTTGCATCTTGCCGGCGTTCGCATGGTCAACGCGAAGGGAGAAGTTCAGAAAGAGCTTTCTGTTTCGATGGATGAAATCAAAAGGTTCCGGCAGATTGGCAGCCGAACGCCAGGGCATCCGGAGTCGCACCTTACGACCGGAGTGGAGACAACGACGGGGCCACTCGGCCAAGGTTGCGGCAATAGCGTGGGTATGGCAATAGCCGGCAAGTGGCTGGCGGCGAATTTCAACCGGCCTGGGTTCGAGCTGTTCGACTTCCGCGTGTTTACGGTTTGCGGGGACGGCGACGTCATGGAAGGCGTGGCGGGAGAAGTCGCTTCGATTGCGGGTCACTTGAAACTCGGGAACCTGTGCTGGATTTACGACCACAACCGTGTCACGCTCGACGGCCCTGCAAACTGGTCGTTCAGCGAAGACGTGATGACGCGTTTTATAGGCTACGGCTGGAATGTGACGCGCGTCGCGGACGCAAACGATCTTCCGCAGCTCTCGCGGGCCTACGAATATTTCCTCAAGCACAACGATCAGCCAACGCTGATTGTAGTGGACAGCCACATCGGCTATGGATCGCCCCACAAGCAGGATTCCTACGAAGCGCACGGCGAGCCACTCGGCGAAGCAGAAGTCAAACTGGTCAAGAAGTTTTACGGCTGGCCGGAGGACGCAAAGTTCCTTGTGCCTGATGGAGTCTACGAGCGCTTTCAGGAAGGAGTGGGCACGCGGGGCGCTGAAGCACACGCGAAATGGAAAGCTCTGTTCTCGGACTATGCCAAGAAGTTTCCGGACCTGGCCGACCGACTTTGCCGGATGCAGCACAGACAGCTGCCGGACGGCTGGGACAAGAATCTACCGACCTTCGCAGCAGACGCGAAAGGGATCGCGACCCGCGAAAGCTCGGGCAAGGTGTTGAACGCGCTTGCACAGAATATCCCATGGCTCATGGGGGGTTCCGCGGACCTGGCAAAGTCCAACAAGACCAATCTCACGTTCGAAGGTGCGGGGGAATTCTTCCCCGATGAGTTTGGTGGCCGGAACGTGCATTTCGGCGTGCGTGAGCACGGAATGGGCGCGGCCGTAAACGGAATGACGCTCACCGGGTTGCGGGGTTTTTCTGCGACGTTCTTCAATTTCAGCGATTACATGCGACCGAGCATGCGCCTAGCCGCACTGATGGAAATTCCGGTGATGTTCATCTTCACGCATGATTCCATCGGGCTCGGCGAAGACGGCCCAACGCACCAGCCGGTGGAGCAACTCGCCGGGTTCCGAGCCATGCCGAATATGCTGGTGTTCCGGCCGGGAGACGCCAACGAGGTTACCGAATGTTATAAAGCCATGCTGCAGCACACGCATGGGCCCTCGACGCTGGTACTCAGCCGGCAAGCGATGCCGACACTGGATCGCACAAAGTACGCCGCGGCATCGGGCGTCGCGAAGGGCGCCTACGTTCTCGCAGATGCCGCGGGAGGCAAGCCCGAGGTGATTCTCATGGCCACGGGCAGCGAACTCCATCTTGCCGTGGGAGCGTATGAAAAGTTGACGGCACAAGGAATCAAGGCGCGAGTTGTGAGCATGCCCTGCTGGCATTTGTTCGAGGCCCAGGAAGCCGCCTACAAGGAAAGTGTTCTTCCCGCGAGCGTTACGACTCGTGTCTCGGTCGAGATGGCTGCGACGCTCGGCTGGGATCGCTATATCGGGCCGAAGGGCCAGAGTATCGGAATGCATTCTTTCGGCGCGTCGGCTCCGCTGAAGGATTTGCTGAAGAAATTCGGGTTCGAGGTAGAAGCAGTGGTTGGAGTGGCCAAACAAACTTTGGGCAGGTAACAGGTCATGAAGGTGGTTATCGGCTCCGACCATGCGGGCTTCCGGCTGAAGAACGCGATGGGCGATTTGATCCGTTTGCTGAGTCATTCGGTACTGGATGTCGGTGCGTTCAATGAGAACCCGTCGGATTATCCAGACTTTGCCGAAGCGGTAGGACGCGCGGTCCTCGATGGGCGCGCCGAACGCGCGGTGCTGATTTGCGGAAGCGGGATCGGGGCAAATGTTGCGGCCAATAAGCTTATAGGGATCCGGGCAGGAATCTGCCACGACACCTACTCAGGGCATCAGGGCGTGGAGCACGACAACATGAACGTTCTGGTGATGGGCTCGCGCGTTGTGGGGGAGAAACTCGCCGAAGACGTAGTGCGAGCGTTTTTGGCTGCCAAATTCACCAACGAGGAGAGGCATGTGCGGCGTCTGGCCAAACTGGACACCCTCGAGCGAAAGATGTTAAAAAGCTGAAATCTCGAACTGTAACTCGGCCCGGAGGGGTACAATCTAACAACTAGGAGCCCTTGAAGGTAAAGGAGAAGTTTTATGACCACCTCAGTAACACTTCCGAAGACCGCAGGCGTGAATCCGCTGAGAGGCCTGCTCGAGTATGGGCAATCGCCCTGGATGGACTACATTCGCCGCGACCTGCTCACGGGAGGCGGGCTGAAGCAGATGATTAATGATGATGGGCTGCGCGGCATGACGTCGAATCCCGCCATTTTCGAAAAGTCGATTGTCGACAGCAAGCTCTACTCGGATATTCTAACGTCGGCGGAAGCCAAGACGCTTGATGCCAAGGGCTTGTACGAGAAAATCGCCATTCGCGACGTGCAGGATGCCTGTGACATTTTCAAACCCGTCTACCAGCACACACACTACCGAGATGGGTACGTCAGTCTTGAAGTTTCCCCGTATCTGGCCAGCGACACGAAGGGTACGCTCGAAGAAGCGCGTCGGTTGTGGAAGACCGTCGGCCGACCAAACCTGATGATTAAGGTGCCCGGGACGCCGGAGGGTCTGCCAGCAATCCGGCAATTGCTGGAAGACGGGCTCAACATCAACATCACGCTTCTGTTCGCACAATCGGCGTACGAGCAGGTCGCCGAGGCATTCCTCGCAGCATTGGAAGCGCGCGCCTTGAAGGGGCTGGACATTAGCCATTCCGCGAGCGTTGCAAGCTTTTTTGTGAGCCGTATTGATACGCTCGTCGATTCCAAGCTCGACGAAATTGTAAGCAAGACGACGGGACCGACCAAGGAACTGGCGGAAAGCCTGTACGGCAAAATCGCCATCGCCAACGCCAAGCTTACGTACAAGAAATATCAGGAACTGTTCGGCGGGCCGCGCTGGAAAGCACTCGCCGCCAAGGGTGGCCAAACGCAGCGCCTGCTGTGGGCCAGCACCAGCACGAAAAATCCGAAATATCGGGACGTGTTGTATGTCGAAGAACTGATCGGCGCGGATACGGTAGACACGATTCCACCGGCGACTTTCGACGCTTTCCGGGAGCATGGCAAGCTTCGCCACAGTTTGACCGAGGATGTACCCGGAGCGGCCAAACACATGGAAGACCTCGCGAAGGCTGGCATTTCGATGAAGGAAGTGACCGGCAAGCTTCTCGTCGATGGCGTGAGGCTTTTCGCCGAGGCTTTCAAGACGCTGCTGGAAGCAACGGGGAAGTCCGCGGGCACTCACTAAGTCGTCACAAGTTGTAAGTCAAGCGGACGATTTCCTGGGGCCGGGATAGGTTCACTCGTCGCGGTACGCTGAAAAAAACCTCTCGCAAAGGAATACATACGATGCAACTTGGCATGATCGGCCTCGGCAGAATGGGTGCGAACATGGTCCGCCGCCTGCAAAAAGCGGGGCACAAGTGCGTTGTGTTTGACCGCAGCGCAGAAGCGGTGAAGCAATTGGCCGGAGAAGGAGCCACCGGGGCTGCTTCGCTGGACGATTTCATCACCAGACTTGAAAAGCCGCGCGCCATCTGGCTGATGGTGCCCGCGGCGGTTGTTGACGCCAGCATCGCGGAACTCGTGCCAAAGCTCGCCAAGGACGACATCCTGATCGACGGCGGCAATTCCTATTACATCGACGATATTCGCCGAGCCAAGGAACTCGCTCCGAAGAACATTCATTATGTGGACGTCGGCACGAGTGGGGGTGTCTGGGGCCTCGAACGCGGGTATTGCCAGATGATTGGCGGCGAAACCAGCACGGTGCAACGGCTGGACCCCATCTTCAAGGCACTGGCGCCGGGACGGGGCGATATTCCTCGCACGCCCGGCCGCGAGAAGGCAACGGGTACATCCGAAGAGGGGTACCTACACTGCGGCCCCTCGGGCGCGGGTCATTTCGTAAAGATGGTCCACAACGGCATCGAATACGGGCTCATGGCAGCCTATGCCGAGGGCTTGAATATTTTGAAGCACGCCAACGCAGGTCACGCAAAACGAGAAGTCGATGCCGAAACCACGCCCCTGCGTGACCCTGAGCATTATCAGTACGACCTCAAGCTGGCGGATATCGCCGAGGTATGGCGGCGCGGGAGCGTAATCGCCTCATGGCTTCTCGATCTCACGGCCATTTCGCTGTTCGAGCAGCCAGCCCTGGACCGCTATTCCGGCCGCGTCTCGGATTCCGGCGAAGGGCGCTGGACGATTCTAGCGGCCATCGAGTCGACCGCACCGGCGCCGGTTCTAACGGCGGCGCTGTATGAACGCTTTACGTCCCGAGGCGAATCCGATTTCGCCGATAAGCTTTTGTCCGCCATGCGATTTCAGTTTGGCGGTCACGTCGAGAAAAAATCCGGGCACTGAGGGCCACGCCCAGGCTAGCACTGCCCCGACAACAGGAAGTCCTCCGATGAGCACGAATCATGTGGAAGGTCGCTCCGCGGCCGGACCCTGCGTCATGGTGATTTTTGGAGCCACCGGCGACCTGACAAAACGGAAGCTGATACCGGCGCTTCTGAACCTGGCGCAGGAAAGTTTTCTCTCGAAGCAGTTCGCGGTTATCGGGTTCGCGGGAAACGATATCGACACGGAGGCTTTCCGCAAGAGCCTGGGCGAAGACCTGCCCAAATACACGAACGATCCCATCGACCTGAAGCAATGGGAGTGGCTGTCGCAGAGGACGTACTTCGTCAAAGGAGATTTTCTCGACCCGCAAGCGTACCAGAGGCTCCAAGAGCAGATCCACGAAGCGGACAAGAGCCACGGTTCGAGCGGCAACAAGTTCTTTTACCTTGCCGTGGCGCCGCGCTTTTTCTCCCCGATCGTGGAGCAGCTCGGCGCCGCCAATCTCACGAAAGAAGAACACGGGCAGTGGACACGAGTTATCGTGGAAAAGCCGTTCGGCCACGATCTGGCATCGGCGAAGCAACTGAATTGTGACCTGAAGAAGGTTCTTAGCGAAAAGCAGATCTATCGGATTGACCATTACCTGGGTAAGGAAACGGTTCAGAACGTAATGGTCTTTCGCTTCACCAACAACATCATCGAGCCGCTATGGAACCGGAATTATGTCGACCATGTGCAGATTACGGCGGCCGAAACCGTCGGCGTGGAGCATCGCGGCGGGTTTTACGAGACCGCCGGCGCGCTGCGCGACATGGTCCCGAACCATCTATTCCAGCTGCTGACAATGAGCGCGATGGAGCCGCCGATTTCTTTCGATGCCGACGAAGTGCGCAACAAGCAAGCGGAAGTTCTGCACGCGATCCAGCCGCTCAGTCCAGAAGAAGTTTTGACGTGCATGGTCCGCGGCCAGTATGGCGAGGGCCAAATCGACGGGGAACGCGTCGTGGGCTACCGCAGCGAGCCGGACGTTTCGCCGACATCGAATACCGAAACATTCGTTGCGCTGAAACTGCAAATCGACAATTGGCGCTGGGCGGGAGTTCCCTTTTATCTGCGGACTGGGAAGAGTCTTGCTCAGCGGGCAACGGAAATTGTGATCCAGTTCCGGCGGACCCCGTTCGTGCTGTTCCGGAATACGGCGGTAAAGAATATTGAAACGAATCGCCTGGTCATCCACATCCAGCCCGATGAAGGAATTTCTCTGAGTTTCGGTGCGAAAGTTCCCGGCGCCGTTATGCGCCTTGGACTGGTGAACATGGATTTCGACTACAAAACGTACTTTGGGGTGGAGCATGGCACCGGCTACGAGCGCCTGCTGCGCGACTGCATGGCGGGAGACGCAACCCTATTCCAGCGCGCCGACATGGTGGAAGCCGGATGGAACGTCATTCAGCCCATCCTGGACGTGTGGCACGCGTTGCCTGCCAGAGGTTTCCCGAACTACGCCGCTGGATCGTGGGGTCCCCTGGAAGCAGAGGAACTTCTTGAGCGCGATGGGCGGGCCTGGAGAAGGATTGGGGAAGAAGACATCGACGAGCGCGGGCGCATCGCCCCGCACGCAGGGGTAACCGCAATATGATTCCAGCCGCGGCGCAGCGCGAAGTTCAGATTTTCCCGGACGGCATAACATTAACCCGACGGGCGACGGAAGAGTTCCTGAAGTCGGTCACCGAGGCGATCACGCAAAAAGGGGTCTTTACGGTGGCACTGGCGGGTGGTTCGACGCCGAAGGCGCTCTATTCGCAACTCGCCGAAGAGCCGCAACGCTCGCAAGTCCCTTGGGACAAACTCCATTTCTTTTTTGGCGATGAACGTCACGCGCCGCCAGACGGAGCCGACAGCAATTTCCGCATGGCGAACGAAGCGCTTTTTTCGAAGGGCGTGATCAAGCCGGAACAAATTACGCGCATTAAGGGCGAGTACGCAGACACCGAGAAAGCGGCACTGGAATATGAGCAGGCGTTGCGCGCATACTTTAAGCTGAAGGATGGCGAGTACCCTCGCTTCGATTTGGTGCTCCTAGGCATGGGCGAAGAAGGCCACACCTTGTCGCTTTTTCCCGGTACCAAAGCACTACAGGCCACCAATCGGATCGTGGTTCGCAACTGGGTGGGGAAGCTGTACACCGAACGAATCACCTTGACGGCTGCCGCCGCCAACCAGGCGAGTCGCGTGATTTTCATGGTAACCCGCGCCGACAAGGCTCGCGCCTTGAAGGCAGTCCTGGAAGGTCCGTACGAGCCGGAGCAACTTCCGGCACAGTTGATTCAACCAGCGAGCGGCAAGCTGCTTTGGCTGGTTGACCAGGCCGCCGGCTCAATGCTGGCAACGGGAATTCGAAGTTAACTAGGAGAGCATCATGGCAATCGCAACGGCTAGTTCGATCGAGCAACTCTTGGGCGCAAAGGCGGAATCACTCCTCGGATTCAAGAATCCGAAGATTTCCAAGGAGCGGCTGCACGTGCCTGGTCCAGATTTTATCGACCGCGTTTACGCAGCCTCCGACCGAAATGTGCGCGTCCTCACGAATCTTCACCGCATTTTCTTCACGGGACGGCTGTCCGGGACCGGTTACCTGTCGATCCTTCCGGTGGACCAGGGCATCGAGCATTCCGGCGGCGCCAGCTTTGCGAAGAATCCCGACTACTTTGATGGCGAAAACATCGTGAAGCTCGCAATCGAAGGGGGCTGCAACGCGGTGGCTTCCACGTTTGGTGTGCTCGGCTCCGTTACGCGCAAATATGCCCACCGGATTCCGTTTATCGTGAAGGTCAATCACAACGAGTTGCTGACCTTCCCGAACAAGTTCGATCAAGTGCTCTTCGGCACGGTCCGGGAAGCCTACGACATGGGAGCGGCGGCCGTTGGCGCCACGATTTATTTCGGCTCGGAGCAAAGCGACAGGCAGATCATGGAGATCAGCCGCGCCTTCGCGGAAGCGCACGAACTCGGCATGGCTACGGTTCTCTGGTGCTACCTGCGGAACCCCGCCTTCAAAAAGGACAAGGACTATCACCTCGCGGCGGACCTGACAGGCCAAGCCAACCACCTCGGTGTGACCATCCAGGCCGACATCATCAAGCAGAAACTGCCGGAGAATAACGGAGGCTACGAAGCCCTCAACATGGGCAATTCGAGCTACGGCAAATTCGATAAGAGGATCTACACGGAGCTTACCAGCGATCACCCGATCGATCTCACCCGATACCAGGTGGCGAATTGCTACATGGGCCGCGCCGGGTTGATCAACTCCGGCGGGGCTTCCGGCGCGAACGATTTCGAAGAAGCCGCAGTCACGGCGGTCGTGAACAAGCGCGCCGGCGGGACGGGCCTGATCAGCGGCCGCAAAGCCTTCCAGAGGCCTATGGCGGACGGTGTGAAACTGCTGAACACAATTCAGGACGTATACCTTTCAAAGGACATCGGCGTAGCCTGAAGCCGGACTTTCCTGACCGACGAGATGTTAAGAGACCGGTCCGACGATGGGCCGGTCTTTTTCTGTCCAAGGGGCAGATTGATTATCCGTGTACAGACACGCGATTGAATGGAAAGAAGTTGCCAGGCAATCTGGCGGACCGGGTACGCACGGGACAGGTGCGAGACATCCAGATCAGGAAATCATAGAAATCTACCAATTTTGAAATGTGAACAGTCCTTCTGTTTTTCATAATCTCTAACGTCAAGCAATCGAGCAAGTTGCGCAGCCACGAATGGTATTTATATTGCAGTAGAGCAGGGCAGAGAAGGTCAGGTTGTTTCCGAGGCTCGGTTGGGTCTTGGTGGGCCGATTCATTTTCACTGGGGCTTTCTAGGTGTGCTGCAGGGAAGAAGGTCCAAAAGCAGTAGGCGTGGTGGCCTTTAGGCAATGATGGAACGCGAGTGGAGGATAAAGCGGGTGGTCATGATGAAAAGAACTGATCTCTTTACGAGGGGAATCTTTAATCATGACAAAGACGTTGTTTGGCAGTACCGTCGTCGCAATTCTGCTGTGCTTGTTCCTTACATGTGCGGCTTCCGCGCAAACCATCGTTACCGGGGGATTTAGCGGTACCATCACGGATCCCACGGGCGCGATTGTTCCCGAAGCAACCTTAACACTCACCAACTCTTCAACCGGCGAAAGCTTCGTCAGCACTTCCACCACGACCGGCGGCTATGCTTTTTCGCTCTTGAAGCCCGGCGACTACACGCTGGTCATCAAGAAAGATGGCTTTAAGACGACCTCGCGAAAAGTATCCGTGCTTCTCGGACAAAACCTCACGATCAACGTCGCGATGGAGCTGGGGGCCAGCACCACGACGATTGAAGTTACGGGCGAGGGCGCCCTGCTGCAGACCGAAAACGCCAACATCGCCACAACCTTTGACACCCGCACCGTGCAGAATATCCCCAACCCCGGCAATGACATCACCTACGTCGCCCAGACGGCGCCGGGCGTTTCGATGAATACGACCAATGGCAACGGCTACGGAAACTTCAGCGCTTTCGGACTGCCGGGGACTTCGAACCTGTTCACGATCAATGGGAACGATTACAACGATCCCTTCCTGAACCTCAACAACTCCGGCGCCAGCAACCTGCTGCTTGGAGGGAACGACGTCCAGGAAGTCGCCGTCGTGAGCAACGGCTACACAGGGCAGTATGGGCGCCAGGCTGGTGCGCAGGTTGATTATACGACGCGCTCCGGCACGAACAGCTTCCATGGCAGCGCCAATTACTATTACACCGGGAGCACGTTGAACGCAGAAGATTACTTCTTGAAGGCCAGCTCCCAGCCAAAGCCGTTCCAGAACAACAATCAGTGGGCGGCCGATATCGGCGG
>Ga0126381_100011314_pt1 | contig 10079 bp, 11 predicted proteins | sample PanSoiMetPlot_28_FD_96465 | JGI IMG/M metagenome (GOLD analysis project Ga0126381, IMG submission 96465) | Tropical forest soil microbial communities from Panama - MetaG Plot_28 | ecosystem: Environmental > Terrestrial > Soil > Tropical forest > Bulk soil | place: Panama | collected 2016-02-17 | reverse complement strand
GAGGAAGCATGAGGGTGTTGTACTTGCTGCTGAACTAACGCCAGCGGTCGAGACCCCTTGTCAGAGCGGCCAAATTCCCAGTGCCATTGAAACGCGAATGCATGACACCCCGTTCCGAAAGTCGCGGGAAACCTGATTAACTAATGAGTCAGTTTCTGACAGATAAGTAAGCATCGAGTCGCTCAACGCGCGTACCACCTCACTCCACCATCTTTATGAAATCGATGTTAGTGCGAAACCAAGCTCCTTGGTGGTGAGTTCAAATAGGACGCCACAAGGAGGAGACGAAACATGATCAAGTTCCTCACAATGCCGGCGCTGGTTACGCTTTTGATAGTGGCCAATTCAGCCGCCTTCGCGCGCGGCATGGGAGTATCAAGCTTCGCGCCGGGACATGAAACGCGGGTACCCGGGACTCATGGTGCATCAGGTAATGCTCCCGGTCGCTTATTTCTCAGCACCGGCCGCCATTCACTTTCTGGCCATCCCGGTGCATCCGGCTTTGCACCTGGTCATCACCACCGCTGACACTTGTAAGACAAACGAGGCCGCGTCCGTGGCGGCCTCGTTGTGGCGTTTCCTGGTGCAGCACGCAAAGTGCAGTTTTCACAGAGGAGGAAAGGAATGCTGCGGAAAAATTTCATCACATTAGTAGCCGCCGTCGCAACCATGTCGAGGTTCCTACTTCTAACTGGCGTTATTCTGCTAATGGCGGATCACTCGTTGGCTCAAGATTACTCCCCAGACCCAACCCCAATGCAATGCCAGCTAATAAAACAGGCTGTAGCTCAATATGGATTCGCCGCCGCTAGGCGCCACGCCCTAGAACGACAAATGTTTCACGAAACAGACAAGGGCGAGGCACTAGCTCAAATAAGCGACCGTCTTTAGGTACTGCCAAATTTAAGAGGCTCCAAACACAAGGGCTGGATGATCGCGGCACGATCGTGTTGAGTCAGAAGTGATAACAGACGTCAGTAGATGAAAACGGTCGCCAAACTAAGCACGCCAGCCACAGCCGTGCCGAGAGTTGTGTTTGTAGGTGTCTTGTTGGCAATCGTCCTTCTCACCAACTGCGCCCAAACTGAAATTTCAGCACAACTAACCGAGATCAAGATCGGTCTCCTACGGAGTGTGCAAAACGGCGCAGTCTACATTGCGAACGAGAAGGGATATTTCGCTGCTGAAGGTCTCGCAGCAAGGCTGACGTTTTTCAATACAGCGCAGGAGATTCCAGCTGCAGTTGCGTCGTATGCGGTCGATTTCGCCGCCGTAGGAACGACTGCGAGCTTGTACAGACTGGCCAATGAAGGAAGGCTGCGGATCATTGCCGGAGCCGCCCACGAAGCTGCCGGCTATCAGCTCTACGGCTTGGCTGTATCCCGACAGGCTTATCAGGCGGGGTTGAAGAGCTTCAAGGATATTCCGGGGCACTCTGTTTCTATCGCTACCATTGGGGCGCCAGCGCATTATAGTTTGGCGCTCATCGCCGAGCGCTATGGCTTCGATCTCTCTGCGGTTCGGATCATCCCACTGCAATCCTACGCTAACATGGTTTCGGCTGTCAGCGCTGGACAAGCCGACGCTGGCATTATTCCGGCCACGGAAATGAAATCTGCGATTTCGAACGGCGCCCTACAAGTCATCGGTTGGATCGGCGATGAGGTACCGTGGCAGGTGAGCGTTGTGTTTACCGCGTCTGAGATGACGAACGAGAGAGCCGACACTGTCATGCGATTTCTTCGAGCGTATCGCCTGGGTGCTCGGGACTACCACGACGCTTTCGCTGACGCTGATGGCAGGCGGAAGAATGGCCGGACCGCGGCTCAAATTGTCTCAATTATTGCTCGATACATCGGACACCCAACCGAACAGATCGCATCGGAGATCGCCTATGTCGACCCGGAGGCACGTCTCGATGTGAAGGATGTTTTGCGGCAGATCAGCTGGTACAGGGCGCAGGGTTTACTCAGTAGCCCTGACAATCGCGAGGCGATAGTCGATAAGCGATATGTGCTTCCTCTGCCAGAACGCTGAAACATCCGTCAGGTCGGCGCTAAGAGCGGGCTTGGTTGGTTCAATGGTCAATGAAGGCCGATCGCCTGTTGCGATTGATCGCGATCCTCGCGAACCTTGTTCGCTTCGAAGGTACGGCCAGCGGCCAGAACAGCCTATGAGATGCGGGCTAGTTTGTTAGCGGGCGCGATTGCAAGGACGTTGCGCCGGTCGGCAGCGCAGCGCCCGCGGTGACTGATAAATCGAATTTACCGGGCAACGGACTTATTTGCCATTTCACCGCCGGGGCGAGGTCGCCGAATCCGGACGGGCCGGAGCCGCGGAAACGTGGTGACATAATTCGGCAGGTCGACCAGGACTTCCAGGCACGGTGCGATGCCAAACCGCCAGCGGCTATTGGTGCCGCTCGTTCTCGCTTTGCAGGCTGCCCGCCGCTAGCTCACACGCACATTGGCGTGGAAATCACGGCCATTGGAAGTCGCTGCGACAAATCCGGCGCGAATGGTGAAATCGCCGATCCGCTCGCCCTTGTGCCGGTCGGCGGCATAGGCGGCGAACACCGGGTCGAGCGCGGCGATGATGCCGGCGTGATCAAGATCCTCTGCGTAGAGCTTGGACAGGCGCGAGCCGTCGAAGGCAGCGCCGAGATACACGTTGTAACGGCCTGGCCCTTTCCCGACCAAGCCGATCTCGGCGAGGTAAGGCCGCGCGCAGCCGTTCGGGCAGCCGGTCATGCGTATGACAATGTCGTCGGCCGATAGCCCATGCGCCGCAAGCTTCTCGTCCAACGCAGTCAACAGGTCGGGCAGATAGCGCTCGCTTTCGGCAAGCGCGAGGCCGCAGGTTGGCAGCGCAACGCAAGCCATCGAATTGCGTCTCAATCCAGACCTCGGCGCCAGCAGCCCAGCCTCATTCATCGCCCGGTGGATTTCCTTTTGCTTTGCGTCCTCGATATTGGCGACGATCAGATGCTGGTTGGGCGTGATGCGAAAATCGCCGTCGTGGCTCTGCGCAAGTGTCCGCAGCGCAGCCATCTGCTTGGCAAACAGTCGTCCGTTCTGCACGAACAGCGTAAGATGGCTGCGGCCGTCGGCGCCATGGGTCCAGCCGTAAGTATCGCCTGTCGAGGTGAACTTGAACGGCGCGGCCGACATGAGCGTGACGCCCGCACGCTCCTCGACCTCGGCGCGGAAAGCGTCGAGGCCGTGATCCTCGATAGTGTATTTCAGCCGCGCATGTTTGCGATTTAGCCGATCGCCCCAGTCGCGCTGCACGGTTACCACGGCTTCGGCGATTGCGACGGCATCGCTTGTTTTGCAAAAGCCCATTACGTCCGCTGTACGCGGATAGGTGTCGGGCTCGCCATGGGTCATGCCCATGCCGCCGCCGACGGTTACATTCCAGCCGGTCACTGCCCCCGCTTCATCGACGATGGCAATGAAGCCAAGGTCGTGCGCGAAAACGTCAACGTCGTTCAAGGGTGGCACCGCCACCACCGTCTTGAATTTGCGCGGGAGATAGGTCTTGCCGTAGATCGGCTCGACCACCTCATCCTCGCCGCCGACAATCCGTTCCCCGTCAAGCCAGATTTCCCGATAGGCTGGCGTACGCGGCAACAGGTGATCGGAGATTTTGCGCGCCAGTTCAAGCGCCTCGCTATGGGCCCTCGACTGGTGCGGATTGGGATTGCACGCCACGTTGCGATTGACATCGCCGCAGGCCGCGATGGTGTTGAGCAACGCGGCGTCGATCGCCTTCATCGTGGCATTCAGATTCGATTTGATGATGCCGTGCAACTGCACCGTCTGCCGGCTGGTCAGCTTCATGGTGCTGTTACCGTAGTCGCGCGCGATCTGATCGAGCGCCAGCCACTGCGTCGGCGTCAGCACGCCGCCCGGAATGCGCACGCGGATCATGAAGGCGAAAGCCTTCTCCATCTTCTTGCGTGTGCGCTCGGACCGCAGGTCGCGATCGTCCTGCAGATACATACCGTGGAACTTCACTAGCTGCTGATCGTCCTCCGCGATCGCGCCGGTGATTTCCTCACGCAGGCCTTCGGCAAGCGTACCGCGGAGATAGTCGCTCGCCTCTTTGATGCGCTCGGTGCGCGAGACTTCGTCAGTCATGGCTGTCCACTCGCAGGAACGTCGGAATCAGTACACATCCTGCAGATAACGTTTGGCGCGCTCCAGCGTGACCACGGCCCGCTCGGCGTCCGACTGCGACAGGCCCTTCACATCCGCATGGGCGCGCACCAGCGTGGCACGCACGTCCTTCGCCATTTTCTTGGCATCGCCGCAAACGTAGAAGGTCGCGCCGCTGTCGAGCCAATCGATCAGCTCGCATCGGCGATCCCACAGCTTGTGCTGTACGTAGATTTTCTCTGGCGTATCCCGCGAGAAGGCCACATCCATTCGGCTGAGCGAGCCGTCTTTGAGCGCTTCCTGCCATTCGAGCTGGTACAGGAAGTCGTGGGTAAACCGCCGATCGCCGAAAAACAGCCAGCTGCGGCCGGTGGCGTCGGTCGCGCGGCGCTCCTGCACGAAGGCGCGGAACGGCGCCACACCCGTGCCCGGGCCAACCATGATGATGTCTTTATCCGGCGCCGGCAGCGCGAAGTGCCGGTTCGGCCGCAGCTTGACGCGCAAGCGCTCGCCACGTTTGAGCCGTTCGGCGACATAGTTCGACGCCACGCCCTTGCGGAGCCGGCCGTGGCTTTCGTAGCGCACCGCCGATATGAGCAGATGCGCCTCGTCGGCGACTTCGCGGCGCGACGAGGCAATCGAATACGCGCGCGGGGCAAGCGGCCGCGTCAGCGCGCGCAGGTGCTCGGCCGTCAGCGCGATCGGAAACAAAGCGACGAGATCGATCAACTGACGGCCCGTAATCCAGGCCTGAGCTTCGCCCCGCTCGATCAGCGCCTTGACGTATTGATGCTCGACGACATTGGCGTAGGTTTCCATCGTCTTCATCGAGAGGGTCTTGATGTCGCGAGAGCTGACGAATTCGCTGCGCAGGGCGGCATCGCCGGAAAGGCCGGCGCACTTGAGCAGCTCATCCACCTCGGCAGGGTTGTTCTCGGGATAGATGTCGAGCGAATCACCGGGCTCATAGGGTGGCGCGCCACCGTCGAACGACAAAGCGATATGGATGGTTTCCTTCTCAGATCGAGAAGAATTCAGATTGACGTGCTCGATAATCTCGGCTTCGACGATGCCGGCCTTCGGCGCCGCAGCCGGCTTACCAAAGTCGACCTCGATGACCGTGCCGCGGCCGACATCCGGGGGCGCCAGCGCCTTGACCGCTTTGTCGACCCAGACCGCGGCCCGGGCGGCAAAGTCAAGATCGCAATCGGCCCGCTCGACAACGCGCTTGGCCCCGAGCGTGGCAAGACGTTCGTCAATCGCTTTGCCAACGGCGCAGAATTCGACATAGGCGGTGTCGCCGAGCGCGAGCACGCCGAACTCGACTCCGTCGAGCCGGGGAGCCTTATCACCCATCAGCTCCGCATAAGCACCCGCCGAGCGGGAGGGCGGCTCGCCCTCGCCCCAGGTCGCCGCGATAAACACAAGACGTTTGGCGCTCGCAAGTTCTGCGACTTCGAGATCAGCCATGTCGATGATGGTCGGCTTGAGGCCATTCTTGCGTGCGGCTTTCGCCATATCGCCGGCGAGCTTTTCGGAATTCCCCGATTCGCTCGCAAAGACGATCGTTAGCGGCTCAGCAGGGGCCGGGGGCGCGGCTGGTTGCGGCACCGCCACGGATGCTTCCAGGCCAGCCAAAAAGCCCGCAAGCCATGCGCGCTGCCTCGCGCTAGCTGGACCAACCACGCGATTAAGCAGGTCGATTTGGTCATCATCGAACGGCGCGGTCTTCGGGATCGGCGCTGACGTCATTAATTTTGAAACTCGTAAGCGTGAAGCAAACCTCCATAAAAGCGTCTCGGCATGGACGCGCAATTCGCACGACAAAATAAAAACGAAATTCTTCTGCGCGGGTGCGCGGCGATCAAGATCTTCCAGCTTTCAGGGGCCGCACAATGCAAGCGTTCTTCGCCGATTTTGTGCGCGCTTGTCACCCCAAATCGCAGCAAAACACGCCATTCCAGTGCTGGACGGTCAAAGTCTAGGACCGTGTTACAGCGCTTCGCACAATCGTTGCCCCGGCGAGAATGATCGCCAGCGGACCAACAACTTCATGCCCGCTGCTTGATTCCTGGTGGTGCTTCGTGCGGGGACACCCGGCAGAATGCTCGAGTCACAGAGAGGGCGATGGAGGAGAGCCCCATGGTTTTGAGCATCCGTCAGTGAATAGATCGTGGCTTAGCTATGAGATCGGCAAGGACCGAAGCATGACCGCGATTTTGCACGTGGAGCCGAGCAAAAGTGGCACAGTCGAAAGCGAGCTTGCTGATGCTATCGTCCAGTTCATGAGAAGTCGTGGCGACATAGATCGAGCGGAAGTTTCGCCCCGGAACCCTGACTGAGGCATTTTTGGCGCCAGAAGTCGCGGAACAGTCTGGCACTCAATTGCGAATACGCCGCTGTGTGCTTGATGTCAGACAAGCCACAGTCGCTAAATGTTGCCATTGCGCTACTATCCTTATCCCGCGTGTAGCCCGCACTCCTTGTTAGCCTCGTCCTCCCACCACCAGCGTCCGGCACGCTCGGGCTCACCTGGCGCGATTGCGCGCGTACAGGGGGCGCAGCCGATGGAAACGAATCCCTTTGCGTGCAGCGGATTGACGGGGAGGTTTTCCGCCGTGGCGAATTGTTGAACCGCTTCGCGCGTCCAATCGAACAGAGGATTGAGTTTGATGAGGTGATAGCTAGTGTCGGCGCTGACCAAAGCCATATCGCGTCGGCCGGCCGACTGTTCGGCACGCAATCCGGCAATCCAAGCCTCTGCGCCAGCCAGCACACGACTAAGTGGCTCGACTTTGCGGATGTGACAGCACGATTGCCGCGAGTCGCGGGATTCGTAGAAGCCGTTAATGCCCTGGCGCTCGACGAATGCGGCAAGCTCGTCTTGATGCGGATAGATCGCCCTAATGCGTCGGCCGAAGCGCTTTTCGGTCTCAGCCCAAAGATCATAAGTCTGCGGAAACAACCGCCCGGTGTCGAGCGTCGCGAGATCAACATCAATACCGCCTTCGACCAGCATGTGCAGGATGACCTGATCTTCGAGGCCGAAGCTGGTCGTAAACGCGATACGTCCGGCAATTTCCTCGCGAAGCTTCCGAAGTCTATTGGTCGGAGAGAGGTCTTTAATCAGCGAGCCAAGCAGCGCCGCCTTTGCCTCAAGCTCGGCGCGCAAGGCTTTAGTTGCGATTCCGCGCTTGGTCGGAATCCTGGTCTTGCGCGCGGTCGTTGCGCTTGCCGGAGCCGCTCTGCCATCGTTAAGGGCTTGGATAAGGCCTCCGCCGACGATTTGCCCATCGAGCCCTTCTATAGCAACACGGCCAGTTCCCGGATTAACTGCAGAGGGATCGCTCGCCCGCAATATGAAGATGCTTTGAGCTTCTAATTCATCCAAATGCTTCATCACCGGCATTCCAACTACGCTTTGTAACAAAATTCCTTCCCTAATCCGGGTAGTTATGTTGGAACCGGGATTTTTTGAATTCCAAATTTCGGCAACGTACCACCCGTTTGTTCTACAAATCGCCTGTTCACTGATAACTTTGTTTCAGTGCACTTTTCCTGAGCACGAGCTTCGTTTTGCATCACGGGAGGCGAAGAGAACTAATCTTCCAATTTTCAAAATCAGCAGCGAAGAACGTTCTTCGCTAGTTGAACTAAAGAGTGAGCTGCGAGCTTGCTGCGAGACTTAGTGCTGATAGGTTCGTTTATAGCGATACAGGACGGTCTCCCATCCATTATTGCAAAGTCTGGCAGAGATGGCATGTGCGCCTTACGACACCGGTACCCTTATTTCAGCTTTGGTGCTGCGCGCCAGATGATCGCTCGCCGGTAATTGGGAACGCCAAACATGCTTTCCCTTGACACCGCTGGGATCGTTCTTGCCGGGATCGTTTTGTTTGCGGCCTTTGTGAATGGCGCCCTTGGCTATGGGTTTTCGTCGCTAACCGTACCGATCGCGCTACTGTTTTACTCAAATCGGATCTTGAATCCTGCCGTCGTTCTGATCGAATGCGTGATCAACTTTTATGTTCTGATCATCAATTTAAGTGGTGTTCTAGCGGTATGGAGAAGGGTTTTTCCTATTGTCATCGGGCTGCTGCCCGGCATTGCGGTCGGAGCCTTTGTTCTTACGTCGCTTCAACCTGGCTGGATCAAATTCGGCACCTACACCGTCATCCTACCCCTCATCTTGATCCAAGCAGCCGGTTGGCGGCGGCCGATTCGGTCGACATGGCTAAGTGGCCTCCCTTTTGGAACGGCGCTCGGCATCCTGTATTCGGTAACAACCATCTCAGGACCCCCGTTAGCGATTTTGTTCAACAATCAAGGCCTTGTCAAAAATGAGTTTCGGGCCGGTCTTGCATTGGTTCGCGTGGTTGAATCGAGCGCGACCGCTATCGTGTATTACCAGCTTGGCTTGTTTATCGCCGAAAGCGCGAACATCTTACTGATGTTTGTTCCGAGCGTTGTGATTGGAATACCACTCGGTGCCTATCTCATCCGACGGCTGGATGCCGAGACATTTCGTCGAATATGCATGAGCTTCGATGCATGGGTTGTCGGTTTCGGCCTCTCCCGGGTGTTAATCGATCTGAAATTGATGGAAAGCCCATGGGCCTACGGCGCCATGGGGATCACCATTTTGATAGACAGTTACTTGCTGTATATCTTCTTCACGGTACACAAAGGCGTCAAAGCGACCTGAAACACTCTGGGCTTCGCCCAGCCAACTGGGCAAAACACAGCTTCGGACCGTGGCTCACGGCTGCGGCGCAACGGCTACATCACAATGTCTTGGCGACTGCTCTCGCCAACAAGCTGGCGCGCATCGCTTGGACAATTTTGACGCAAAGGCGCAGCTACGAAGCTCGTGTGATGGCAAAGATAGCGTGAAAGCCGAACCACTTCTGAAGGCGCGAACTCAGAAATAGTAAGCCGGCTATAATCCGCAGAATGCTGAGAACCTGCGGTTGGAATTTGCTCAGACCGGTTTCCATTATTAGCACCCCCTCCGTCGGCAGCGACGCGCCGACCGCGAGTAATTGTATTTTCAACAGCGCCTAACCCCACAAAACTCGGGCCTCACTTTTCCATGATGGCAATGGGGATCTCAAAAGGGACATTAGTCAACGACACGGCTTGCAAAGCCCCGAGACCGAGATCGAACAAGACTCCGGCCCGGTCTTGTTCACGCAAGGCGTCTTCATCAGTGCCGACTTCAGTGAGTTCCGCGCGAGCATTCATCGTGCAGGTCTGCTCAGGGAGGCAGAGTGCAACGCGGTGAGCCCAGCTCCCGATGGTGGGAGACTCCGACGCGATCAGCCGGAGCTCAGGATGCTGCGTGATTAGCAGGGCACCCCGCGCCGTGACTGCCGAAATGCTCCGATCGGCCCGATCAAGCACGACCGGTTCGCCAACGTCGCGCGTAAATTCGGCGATGGCGCCGAAGGTGCCAAGGCTCCACGCCGTTTCGGGGTCGGCTAATTGCTCGGCAAGAACATCCAGCAGACCAGCCATCAAATCGTCCCCTGGCTGCGCGGCGATGGTGACGGCGGTGCGCCGTTCACTGACGGAACATTTTGGTAGCGCGCCGGTTGAGGGTTTTCCCCCTGCGGTAAGCCTGGTCCCCGCAAACGCGCCAAATCCCGGGCGAAGAAAGCCGCTCGGGTCTTCGTAATGCTTGTTAAACAAAGTATCAACCGCGCGAACACTGTCACATCGTCTCGAAAGATGTAATTCGCGGCAAGTTGAGACCCAGGTCAATGGTCCGCTATGGGTCAACAGCAGACATTCCGACCGTAAGATCGCCATGTCCGCTTTGTGCCAAAACGAGACGAACGGCACTGCAGCAAAGTGAGTGCCAAAAGCCGCACCTGCTTAGCCCTCAGACACCTCGCTTATTGCCCCAGGCCAGCACAT
>Ga0126381_100011313_pt1 | contig 10080 bp, 9 predicted proteins | sample PanSoiMetPlot_28_FD_96465 | JGI IMG/M metagenome (GOLD analysis project Ga0126381, IMG submission 96465) | Tropical forest soil microbial communities from Panama - MetaG Plot_28 | ecosystem: Environmental > Terrestrial > Soil > Tropical forest > Bulk soil | place: Panama | collected 2016-02-17 | reverse complement strand
TCGACGGGGTCACCCTGGTGTTGAACGGCACTGGGTTGCGGCAGGCGACAGCCTTTAAAGTCAATGTCTACGTAGCGGCGCTGTACGTGCCCAAGCCTTCAAACGATGCTGCTGCTCTCTTGAGCACTGACGCCCCTAAACAGATCACGCTGCAATTCGTTCGCAACGTGGGTGCTAATGACCTTCGTAAAGCATGGACTGAGGGCTTTGAAAGGAACGCGAAGGCGACGTTGCCCGCGCTTAAGGATCGGATATCGACATTTAACGGGTGGATGGAGGACATGAAGACCGGAGGTCGCATGATCCTCACCTACAAGATTGGCAGTGGCGTCGAAGTCAACGTGAACGGTGCCGCGAAGGGAACCATCAACGGCGACGACTTCCGGAAGGCGTTGTTTGCAATCTGGCTTGGGGATCCGCCGAACCCGGAGATCAAGGCGGGGTTACTTGGCGGCCCATGTGGTTAGTCAATCTCCGCGGCGCGCGGCGCCCAGACGTTTATTCGCCCGGCCAGACGTACTTCGGGGCTATGCTCCGTGAGTGACCGCGCGCCGGACCACCACCCGTGCTCGGTGAAAGCGTACGGAAGTTTGCGACGACCGCCCCAGCTTGATGTCGCAAAACGCGACTTCAAGTTCGCGAACTCGTCTGCGCTCAGCTCAAAAAGAAAGTCATCCGGAAAACGCCTTCGATTGCGTCGGACTTGCTCGTTGAGCCGTCGCGTCGTGACTCCGTCTCCGGGTGTGCCACGGTGTTGGTTAGAATATACAACCTATTGATTTATATGGGGCGTGACGGAATCGAACCGTCGACCAGCGGATTAAAAGTCGCTGATCCCACACCTGCATACACTTCACCACTCTGTCAAGCACATTCGTACGCATGTGATTTTTAAGGAGAGAATCTGCGCATTGGTGTGTGCGGTTGGATAGCTTGGAGTTAGTCATTGCACCGAATTTGCACCGAGGGACCAGCGGATTTCCGCTCTTGACATGCATTTGGTCCCCGAAAATCCGCTGGTCTTATTACTGCACAGAGTCGCACCGGGTTTTGTGCTGATCCTAACCGGCTGCTGTATATGCCAGCGCCGTTTTCCGATACAAGGCACGCATAGCGGAGAAGTCGTCGCGTGATCCAGTCTCATCTCGTGATGCCTTAACCAACTCATCAAGCATGCCGATCGGTTGTTGGATAGCCGGATCGACCTTACAATCCGTGCTCCGAACGATCTCTAAGGTTTCCCATGCTCAAACGCCGCCCCTGGACGCCCACGGACGTCAAAACCCTCCGCACTCTCGCAGGACGCAAGAAGGTCCAAGTTATCTGCCGAACCCTAAGACGCACCGAGGCTGCCGTCCGCTTCAAGGCACACACCAAAAGAATCAAACTCGCGATGAAGTAGTCCACTCTGACAGGCGCCATGAGCGAGCTCCCGACCGCTGGTTCGTAGTTGGAGTTTCGAATCTCGGGCCTTTGATTTTATTAACTAATTCCGTGTGGCGCCCGTTGCACTTGGCACCACCGGGCACACACATCGGAAATTCGATTTTCTCTCACGCTACGTCGATCGCAGCGAACACGCAGCACGATACATCGCCTAGCGCTTGCCCGATGAACAGTTCTTAGCCGACACGTTCCGGCGGACGGTGATGGGCCAGCGCTTGGACTCGAGTCTCGACCGCGGCACATTGAGTGCCCAGGTCCGGTCACTGCGACCTGATCGCCGCAACACAAGATATCTGTGAGGCGAGAAACCTGAGGGTTTGATTGGCGATGCCCTCTTGTCATGCCGAGGCTGTCGGTTCCAGGCACTTGATGGCCCGGATGACGGGTGCGTTCAGGCGCATCACCGCGAAGGCGGGCGGCGGCGCGGGTGGTGATCCGACGGGGACGACGGCGCGTCCCGCTGATCCGCAGCTGCGATTCCCCTGGCTACGAGATATCGCTCTTGTACGGTAATCGGCCACTGCAAATCACAGGTCGCGCAGTACGCGCTGATCGGGTCACCGCTTTCCAGTAACTTGAGCAAGGCGCCCCTGGTGTATCCGCTCTGCAGTCGCGCAATTCCGCACTTCGGGCACTTCGAAAAGAACGACGTGGACTCACCCATCGCGGCACCGCTCCCTGTGTGCCCCCTAGGTAATGGTCGGCGTGCAGAAGGCGGTGTCTCAATCGGACCTTGGTCCATTTGCAGAAACGAAAACGACCGACCTGCAGGCGATATCCCGCGTGGCGCGCCAAGGATGGCAATTACAGTCGCGGAGCGGGCAGGCAGCGCTGCGACCGGTTCCCCGATGCGACGCGACAGCTCGCAGACGGAGAGCGGCATCTTCGAGAGTCATCGACAACCCATTTGGGCTCTCGTTTACGAGAATCATCAGACGATGCGGAAGTAGCTTTGATTCCGCCGAACGGCTCCGCGACCTATTCGCTGAAACTCGCAGCGTTGGCTATCGACGCAGAGCCAGTATTCAGTAATCGGGGTCGAGGAAAGACCGATCTTCTAGCTGACTACAGGTCTCTTCTTGGTATCAATCGGCACACCGACTCCATTTTCCGTCGCGTGCGATCATCCAAAGGCCGGAGTCTTTCGGATCGTCCTCACCGTAGACATCGACCTGCAGTACTGGCGCGCCGCGCTCGCGCGACTGCGGAATGAGCATTTGCCCGGTGATCAGCCAGTCACGGGGACGATACGTCCAACAGGACCTAGCGCGTCCGCTCATGGCCGCAAGTTTCGCGATCCTTCGCAAATCCTTCGGCACTGAGCTCAGATCCCGAATCTGACGGGCACCTTCAGGCACGAGGCGCGCTTGCATTACCAATCCGTCCAGAGCCGCTCGAGGTGAGCCGGAGGCTGTTGCAGCTTCTGCAGGCGAACGGTTGGATCTGAAGCCGCGTCCTCCGTCATGTCCGCTCCATCAGAGAGTGTCATTTGCAATTAATAGAGGTGCACTTTTTCGCTTGGCCGAAGTCGCGGCATCTCGTCTTGCATCGATCGAAAGCGCCGGGCGGCCACCACTTGATGGTGCAAACTATGTATCAGTTGATCACGTGGTCAATTGATAACTTTGACGCTGGATCGCGGGCGGGTTGTCTCAACGCAAAAGTGCGCGCGGTATGATCCCGCGACCGTCGCATGCTTTTCAGCTTGCAACACCCGAGAAGTCAGGTGATGCCGCCGCGGTCCGTCCTCGAGGCGCGCCCCCGAAGTTGCGCACGAGCACATAAAACACCGGCGTAAACAGCAGTCCGCAGACAGTCACTCCGATCATGCCGAAGAAGACCGAAGCTCCCACGGCCTGACGCATCTCTGCACCGGGACCCTTGCTGGTGAGGAGCGGGAAGACCCCCAAAATGAACGCCAGGGATGTCATCAAGATCGGGCGCAGCCGTAACCGACACGACTCGATAACAGCGCTGAGGCGTGCGTATCCCTCCTGCTCCAAGTGCCGTGCGAACTCCACAATCAGAATGGCGTTCTTTGCGGCCAGGCCAATCAGCACGACAAAGCCGATCTGCGTCAGTACGTTGATGTCCTGCCCCATCCATCGGACCCCCAGACACGCTGACAGGAGGCACATCGGCACGATGAGCAGGATCGACAGCGGTAGCGTCCAGCTAGCGTACTGGGCCGCCAGCACGAGATACACGAAGATGACGCAGAGTGGAAATACCAGCAGCCCGGCTGACCCGGTAGTGGTTTGTTGATAGCTCAAGTCGGTCCACTCGTACGAGATTCCGGGTATCAGAATTTTGTGTGCGAGTGCTTCCATTGTCCGCACCGCGAAGGTCGAGCCACGGCCCGGCTGAGTGTCTCCACTGACCTCACTCGTGGGATACAAGTTGTAGCGCGGCACCCGATTGGGCCCGAGCGTGTCCGTCATGGAGACCACATTTCCGAGAGGGACCATATCCCCGGCGACATTGCGCACCTTGATCCGCTGCAGTTGGTCCGCGGTGCCCCGGAACTGCAGATTCGCTTGCGCCGTCACCTTGTAGGTGCGACCGATCAGGTTGAAATCGTTGACGTAGGCGGACCCAAAGTAGGTCTCAATCGCATCGTTGATACTTTTGACCGGGACACCCAGCATTTCGGCCCGGGTGCGGGCGATCCGCGCTTGCTGCTGCGGGGCATCGACCGAGAAGGTTGAATAGACGCCCGTCATGCCGGGTGTGGCATTGGCGGCGGCAACCAATTCGGCGGTCTGCCTCGCCAATACTTCCGGGCCGAGGCCACCACGGTCTTCGAGCCGCATTGAAAAGCCGCTGGTGTTGCCGATGCCCGATACGGGCGGGGGTGAGACCACCACGAAACGACCTTCCGGGATGGCGTTCAGGCGCTTGCGCAGCTCTGCGGCCACCTGGTCGGCGCCCTGTCCCACGCGACGACGCTCCTCGGTGGGACCCAGAACTGGAAACACGGTCACCGTGTCGGACGAGAGTGTTTGTGTGGCGCCCGAAAGGCCGGCAAAGACAGGCACGGCCACCACGCCGGGAACGGTGCCGGCAATCCGTTCGATCTCGTGCGCGAATGCCGTAGTGCGTGCCAAGGAGGAGCCCGGTGGTAACTGGCCGATGGCAATGAGGTAGCCGCGGTCCTGCGAAGGGATGAAGCCCTTGGGAGTGCTCCACAGCAGATAGGCTGTTGCGCCGATCAGCAACACATAGAGTCCCAACATCGCTGGAGTGATCCGAACCAGCGCGGCCACCAGGTGCCCGTAGCGCGCCGAGAGCTGCCGAAAGGAGCCATCAAACTTTTCCCCGGCTCGGCGAAACAGGTTTGCGACGGCGCCAAGCGCATGCAAACGGTGCTTGGTCGAGGGCGATGGGGCGCGCAGGATCAATCGGGCTAACGCCGGAGACAGGCTGAGCGATACGAAGCAGGAGATCGCCGTCGCGGAGGCAATGGTCACGCCGAAATGTCGAAAGAATGATCCGCTCAATCCGGGAACGAAGGCCGTGGGGACGAAGACGGCGCATAGCACGAGCGCAATGCCAAACAGTGCGCTGCCAACCTCCCGCATCGTACTGAGTGTTGCTTCGGTGGGGGTTGCGCCCGCCTCGATATGCCGCTCCACGTTCTCGACCACGACGATCGCGTCATCGACTACAATGCCGACCGCCAGTACCAGTCCAAACATCGTGAGGTAGTTCAGTGAAAGACCGAGGGCGCTCATAACGGTAAAGGCCCCCACAAGGGAGACCGGCATGGCCAACACCGCGATGAGCGAAGGGCGCCAGCCCCGCAAAAAGATCAGGATCACTGCGACGACCAGCAGCACCGCCTCGAAGCTGGTATGAACGAGCGCGGCGATGCTGTCGACAATATATTGGGTCGGGTTGTACACGAGGCTGTACTCGAGTCCGCTCGGAAACTCGCCTCTGAGCGTCCGCATCGTCGCCTTGATCTGTTGAACGGTGGCGATGGCGTTCGACCCGGCACGCTGCCGGATTTCCAACGCGACCGCCGGCTTCTTCAGCACAAAGCTGTTACTTGAGTAGGCGAGTGCCCCGAACTCAACTCGTGCGATATCACGCAATCGCACCAGGTGCCCATCGGGGGTATTCTTCAGGATGATCTGCTCGAAATCGGCGGGCTCTTTCAGACGACCTTCAAATATCAGGTTCGACTGAAAGGCTTTGTCCGCAATGGGCGCCTGGCCCGCCAGGCCTCCGGCGATCTGCGTGTTCTGCGAGCGGATCGCGGCCAGGATCTCCCCAGGTGCGATGTTGAAGGATGCGGCGCGCTCGGGATCGAGCCATACGCGCATGGAATACTCGCGCGCACCCACCTCGTTGATATCTCCAATTCCCTCAATCCGCTTCAGTGCATCGCCAACCCGTCCGGTCGCGTAGTTGGAAACGAAGAGCGGGTCGCGGCTGCCATCAGGGGAATAGAAAAGAACCGCAATCAGGATCGTGGGGGAACTCTTCTTCGTTTGCACCCCGTTACGCTGCACCAGCTCCGGCAGTCGTGCCAAGGCGGTGGCGATCCGATTCTGGACCAACACCTGGGCTTTGTCCGCGTCCGCGCCCGGTTTGAAAGTGATGGTCATGGTGAGATTGCCGTCCGAGGTCGATTGGCTGTACACGTACAGCATGTTCTCGACACCGTTGACCGCTTGCTCGATCGGTGTGGCCACCGTGTCGGCGACAGTCTGCGCCGAGGCTCCCGGATAGGTGGTGGTCACCGTGATGGTTGGCGGTACCACTTCAGGATATTCCGCGATCGGCAGTGTGAAGAAGGCCAGTGTGCCCTGGATCACAATGAAAACGGAGCCGACGATCGCCAGCACCGGCTGGTGGACCGAGAGCCTTCCCAGGTTCATGGGGGAGATCCTCCATCGCTGCGCAGGTCGGCGACATTCTCGGGTTGCACCTTGACGTGGACTTCGTCCCCTACCTTGACGCGCTGCAGACTGGAGAGCACCACCTCGTCGGCCGCGGTGATACCCGAGTGGATTTCACGGTATTTGCCGTATAACCCGCCAAGCACGACAGCGTGGGTGGAAATGCGGTGGTCCGAGCCAACGATCGCGAGCAGCTTGTCCGTTGCCTCACTGATGACCGCAGAGTCAGGCACCAGAAGAGCAGGATGGCGCGGCTCGCCCTCGAGATAAACATCGCCGAACTGGCCAGGACTGAGCACGCCATCGGGATTCGGGACGCGCGCGCGGACGCGAAGCGTCCCAGTGGATCGGTCGAGGCGGTTGTCGACGAAGTTGATGACACCGCGATGAGTGGGACTTACGTCGTCATGCAGCAAAATCTCAACCGGGCTGCCGCTGCCGCCGATCGGCGTCTGCTGTTGTGTACGAACGAGTGCGGTGTATCGAAGATAAGTCCTTTCGTCGATATCGAAGTAGATGTCGATTGGGTCGGTAGAGACGATCGTGGTTAGAAGCGTAGCACCCTCCTCGACGAGATTACCGGCGCTGACCAGGTGGCGGCCGATTCGTCCCGCCATGGGAGCCCGCACTTGCGTGAAAGTGAGATCGAGGCTCGCGCGTGCAAGCTCGCCGTCGGCCGCCTTGACGGCCGACTGAGCAGCCTGTTGTGCCTGTTCGCTCTGATCCAGCTCTTGAATGGAGAGGGCGTGTGCGGAAACGAGCCGACGCGCGCGCGTCAACTCCGTGTTGCCGAGGGTGAGACGCGAACGCGCTTCGGCCAGGCGGCCTTCGGCTTGGATCACAGCATCCTGATAGGGGCGTGGATCTATGACGAACAGCAACTGCCCCTTCTCTACCCGGGTGCCGTCTTCAAATGCGACGCGATCGATGAAGCCGCGCACACGTGGGCGCACCTCGACGCTCTCACGCGCCTCGAAACGTCCAGTAAAGACGTCAGTACCGGTGACTTCGCGTTGGATCGGCCGACTTACCGCAACCTCGGGTATCGCTGCGATTGGGTCGGGCTTCGGCTGGCACGCGGCCAGGCCGGCGAATAAGAGGAAGACAGACGCAGGCCCAGAAAAGCGTGACATCATCGCCCAAGGTACTCTCGCTGATAGGAATGAGGGGCCGGGCGGCGTGCCACCCGCAACTCACCCCAGCTTAACAGTCACCGCGCGGCGCGGTAGCCGAAGGGTCGGACTAGCCCTTGTTCCAAAATGGAATGATCGGGCAGGTCTTCTGCCAAGCGCGACTTTCGCCCTCGAACTGAGGTAGTCATGACGGGCTAGTCGAGAAACAGGTGGACTGCAACAAGTGGGCGTGTAATTCCCGCAAGCTCGTGGCTAGTCTGCGATCAGCGGCGCCAGTGGGGCGGGAGGTTGCTGCCCGGGCGTGGTCAATTGACTTTGGATGAAACTGACAAAGGCGCGAGCTTTGGCACTTGCCCGTCGTCCAGAGGGAAATACAGCCCAAAGATCCAGCGGAGGCAACTCCCATTCTCGCAAGACGGGCCTTACGGTTCCATTGCTCAGCTCGGGTCCAAACATCCACTCTGAGGCGATCGCCAAGCCAAGGCCAGCAAACACGGCAGCGCGCACCCCCTCAGCAGCCGTCACACGCACTCTTCCCTTTACTGTCACTGAGGTTTCGGTGTCCCCTTTTCGAAAGCTCCAGACTGAGCCCCCGCCGCCTTGCGCATAGATCACCGATTCATGCGCGACCAAGTCCCCGGGAGTTACCGGTTCACCTGCGCGATCGAGATAGCCAGGTGAGGCCAACACCAATCGGCGGCAGCGTCCGATGCGCCGGGCCGTCACCGTGGGGTCGGTGAGCGACCCCATGCGTAATGCCACATCAATCCGTTCAGCCACCAAATCGATGTTCCTATCGTCCAGGACAACTTCCACATCGAGATCGGGATGCTCCGCGAGAAAGATCGGCAGCTTCGGTACGATATTCAGCCGGGCAAACGTCACTGCGGCGGCAATGCGCAAACGGCCCGTCAATGTCGCCGCCGCACCGCGAGCGGCCACTTCGGCCTCCTCGGCTTCCTCTAGAGAACGTTTGGCCCGCTCGTAGAAACTCTGACCCGCCTCGGTCGGAGTCAATCCATGAGTCGACCGTAACAGAAGCCTTACACCCAGCCGGTCCTCGAGTTGCGCAATCATTTTGGAGACGGCGGGTTGGCCGACTTGGAGTTGACGCGCGGCACTCGAGAACGAGCCCGTATCCATCACCCACACGAAGGCCTCCATTGCCGTAAACCGATTCATGGACTTTCCAGTGGAGAACGAGAACTATGGCTTGCGACGTGATACCATAGAACACCTCGAAAAGGCCAACCGCGCCGACCCTATCATCGCGCCGCCTCCACAACAGCTCTCCTCGACGGTTCACGGAGCGGAGCGATCAATGCGACCCCCTCAGAGGGCACGATGATCCTTGACCGCCTACTCGAGACTGACCTTGAGCGCTGCGAACCGATCGTCGAGCGTTTCCGGCTCAGACCAGTTGAGTTGCACCATCTTCAACCGATTCTCGTCGCCGCGGATGACTTCAATCGCTTCGGCTTCTATGGCTGCCACGATGGCCTGAGCCAGCGCATCTGCCGGTTCCCCGCGAAAACCGGTGCGGGCACCTGCTCGCGAAGTCTTCATCATCGGTATATCGGTTCCCGAAGGGTACACCGTCAAGACCCTGACGTTCTCACCCTTCAATTCCCGCCCGAGCGCTTCACTAAACCTTGCAATGCCGGCTTTGGCTGCACAATAAGTGGCGTAGAACGGCATTCCGATGAGTGCGGCTGCGGAAGTGACGTTGACAATCAACCCGTCGCCACTCGAACGCAGGTGTGGAAGTGCCATGCGGGTCAACAACGTCGGGGCGAGCAGGTTCACCCGGACCATTTCAATGATGTCTTCCTCGGTAATCTTCTCCAGGCGACTGGCCCGCACTCCACCGCGTTGTTGACCACGATATCCAGCCCACCCAGCAAAGTCAGTGAATCACGCAAGCTCACCGCGCGCCCCGTCTCGGTTGTGACATCAGCAACCGCACCTTCAGCCCGGACGCCCTGAGCCCGCAATCGCGCAACGGCGTCATGAACTATTTCCCCCTGCGTCCCGTCAGCATTACCGTGGCGCCTTTCGCGCACATCTGCTCCGCGAGCGCAAAGCCTATGCCGCTCGAGCCCCCGGTGATCAAGACACGTTTTCCTGTCAGATTCATTTGTAAAATACTTCTCAAAGCGGAAGTGACTCAGACCGGCCTTAATAGCAAGTCCTAGGCAACCTCCTCATGGGAAGTCGCGTTCGGCGCAGACATCCAACGACGAGTTTTGGCCAATCAACATTGGACACCGTGGGCGCGGTAACCCTGGTTTACACGCCCGGCAAGCCCCCCGCATGGTCTTCTCTGGGGTGGCTGGACGAGATCTCGCCAGTGCCGATTCCGGAATGATTGGAGGATATTCCAAGCGAGAATGAGGGCTATCGCCCGGGCAGGGATACCCATGTGCACGGAAAACGAGTCAACTGCCACCAAATGAACGTTTCCCAGTAGGGGTGTAGCCAACCATGTCTTCCAACAGCGGATCCAAAAAGACAAAACGACAGTCATACTGTCGCGCTCCGGACTCGCAATCCGCTCTCGGTGCCCCAGCGCCCCCGATCAGCCTGGATGACCC
>Ga0126381_100011312_pt1 | contig 10080 bp, 7 predicted proteins | sample PanSoiMetPlot_28_FD_96465 | JGI IMG/M metagenome (GOLD analysis project Ga0126381, IMG submission 96465) | Tropical forest soil microbial communities from Panama - MetaG Plot_28 | ecosystem: Environmental > Terrestrial > Soil > Tropical forest > Bulk soil | place: Panama | collected 2016-02-17 | reverse complement strand
GCCTGCCGATTGATCTGGTTAGCCACGCTCTGCAGGCCAGCCTTCAGGTTCGGAATGCTTCCTGCCAGGTACTTGTCGACGAACGAAGAGAACAAGTCGCCATCCGCGGTTCCCAGCGGCGTGATCTGCTTGTAGCCCGAATGCGGGTTGGCGAAGATCTTCAGGAACGTGTCGAAGCCCGGATTGCTCGACAGCACCGGATCCTTCAGGGACGGATACGTGGTGGGCACGTTCTTCAGAAGCTCGCCGAGGCTCTCTTCCGCATGAGTCCCGAGCGCCATGTACTTCACGACCTGCCACGCATCCGCGGGATCCGGGGAACCCTTGGGTATTCCGATGATCGTCCCGCCGATCTGGCCCGCACCGTAGTTGCCGGCGACGTTGTCGGCCACCGGGAACGGCGCGGTGGCGTAGTGGATCTTGGCGTGGTCGCTGGCGATGAACGCCACCCGCCACTCGCCGTCCATTTCCATCGCGACCTTGCCGGTCTCGAACGCGTTGGACGCCGAGAATTCCGAGTTCGCGCCGCCTACGCTCTGAAGCCACTTGACGAGGTTGTTGTAGCCGTACCAGTCGGCGAACGACTTCTGCCATTGCAGCAGTTGTGCCCACCGGGGGTCGCTGGCGAGCGCCGACTTGCCCGCGGAGTCGTACCATGCGGCGCCGCTGTAGATGCCGTAGTCGAGCGCGTAGCTCTCGTAGAAGGACTGCAAGGGATCGAACCCGACTACCTTGAATGTGCCATTCGCATTCTTCTTGGTCAGTTTCTTGGCGTCGGCCTCGAGTTGCGAGAAGGTCTTGGGCGGCGACGTGATGCCCGCGGCCTTGAACATGTCGGTGTTGTAGTACAGGCCGTAGGCATCTGACAGCATCGGCAGGGAGCACTGGTCACCCTTGTAGCTGGTGTACCGCAGGGCCGCGGGCGGCGACAGCGAGGACAGGTTGATGTGGTCCTGGCTGATGTACGGATTGAGGTTGATCCACGCGCCGGTAGCGCAGTACTTGGCGCTGTCGTCGGGTCCGGGCTCGATCGCGACATCTGGAGCGGTGCCGCTATTGATCGCTCGCAGAATCGCGGTCGGATCCTTGCCGCCGACGCTGTTGATGGTGATCCACGGCGCGGTCTTCTTCACACCGTTGAGCACGCTGTCGAATTGCCTGAGCTCTCGGCCGGTGAAGAAGCTCCATACGGTCAGCGTGACCGGTTTATGCGAGCTTTGCGCAGCAGGCGATGAACTGCCGGCTCCGCTACCCGCGGTGCATGCGGCGAGGACCAGGCTCAGGCCAGCCACTGCCAGGGCGACACGACGATTCATCCCACACCCCCAGCGCAGGCGGGCCTATCCGACCCTTTTAGGACATTTCCAATCGCCCGAAATCGTACGCTTGTCACGACGGCGTGGTCAATCGTTCTGGACCGCGCTAGGCCAGATCGTTAGAACCATCCCGCACTCGAGCCGAGAACCGTGCCGTCGACGCCAGGACCTGCGGCGGAGGGCCAGAATAGGAGATAGTGGGAGCAACAGTCGCCTGCGGACTTCGGTCGTGTGAGCGGAAGGTACGAAGAAGTGGCTCGGATCGTGCTCGAAGGCGTCACCAAGCGGTTCGGCTCTGACGTCATCGCCGTCGACGACGTGTCGCTGTCAACTGACGACGGCGAGTTCCTTGTGCTCGTGGGGCCGTCGGGCTGCGGCAAGTCGACGATCCTTCGCGTCATCGCGGGCCTCGAGGAGGTCACCGCTGGCGAGGTCTACATCGGTGAGGAGCAGGTCACCGACCTCCCGGCGAAGAGTCGTGACATCGCGATGGTGTTCCAGAACTACGCCCTCTACCCGCACATGACGGTGGAGCAGAACCTCGGCTTCGGGCTGAAGCTGCGCGGAGTGCCGAAGGCCGACATCAAGCGGACGGTGGCGGAGGCCGCGAATACGCTCGGCATCACGCAGCTCATGGCGCGAAAGCCCGCCGCCTTGTCTGGCGGCCAGCGCCAGCGGGTGGCGATGGGCAGGGCCATGGTCAGGGAGCCGAAGGCGTTCCTCATGGACGAGCCGCTGTCGAATCTCGACGCCAAGCTGCGGGTGCAGATGCGGGCCGAATTGGCCAGGCTCAGGGACCGGTTGCGCACCACCACCATCTACGTGACGCACGATCAGGTCGAAGCCATGACGCTCGGCGACCGGGTAGCGGTGCTCAAGGACGGCAAGCTGCAGCAGGTGGCCACGCCCAACGAACTCTTCAATCACCCGGCGAATCTCTTCGTCGCTGCCTTCATCGGCTCGCCGTCGATGAACCTGGTCGAGGCCAGGCTTACCGACGGGACGGTCAGTTTCGGGTCGTATTCGCTGCCAGTTCCTCGAGGTGTTGATCTTTCTGGTCATACCGGCGAAGGCGGCACCGTGGTCCTCGGCATCCGCCCATCAGACTTCGAAGACGCCGACGTATGGAACAGCGACCTGCCCACGATCGAGGCGCGGGTGGACGTCATCGAGGAACTGGGCAGTGAGGTGCACGTGCTGTTCACCGTGGACGCACCTCCGGTCATCACCGAGGACACGCTGGCCGCATCCACGGCCGAGGAAGGCGAAGAGATCATTTCCCTGATCGCCGCGGAAGGGAAGTCGTCCTTCACGGCAACGGTGGACGCCGGCACCGCCGCCCGGCCAGGTCGCTCGGTCCGGTTGTCAGTCGATCCGCGAAGGCTCTATTTCTTCAACAAGGAGACCGGGCTGGCTGTCGGCGCTCCGCAAGCTGTGAGCGCACCTTCCGGGTGAACCTGCCTGCGTGCGCCTTGGGGTGACGCCGCAGTCACCGTTGCCCGGTACTGCTTCCCTGGGCGGTGCCGCTCCCGGCTGCGTACTGGCTCGGGTCCGCGGCGAAGGCCGCCGCACAGCCGGCCGAGCAGAAGTACGTCGTATTCGGGCCGGTAGCGCGGCGCTCGGCTGTGGCAGGATCTACGGTCATTCCGCACACCGGGTCGGTCGCAACCGTGGGGGCGCTGTCGCCGTCCGCGATGTGGTCACCAGGCGTCTCGACTTGCGGTTCTGCCAGAGTCTGGCCGGTGGCGGGCAGCGGTGCTGGGTGGTAGCGGCGCAGGCGGTTGGCGTTGCCCACGACCGACAGCGAGCTGAGCGCCATGGCCGCGGCGGCGATGATCGGTGAGAGCCGGATGCCGAGGAACGGATAGAGGATGCCTGCGGCGACCGGGATGCCGATGCTGTTGTAGCCGAGGGCGAAGAGCAGGTTCTGGCGGATATTCCGCATAGTCGCCCGGGATAGGCCGATGGCGGTGACGACCCCGGCGAGCGACCCAGAGATGAGGGTGATGTCGGCGGCCTCGATCGCCACGTCGGTGCCGGTCCCGATGGCCAGGCCCACATCGGCCGCGGCCAGCGCCGGGGCGTCGTTGATCCCGTCGCCCACCATGCCAACCCGTCTGCCCTCGGCCTGCAGGCGGCGGATCTCGCTGGCCTTGTGCTCAGGCAGCACTTCGGCCAGCACCTGCGAGACGCCGGTCTGGCGGGCGATCGCCGCCGCGGTGCGGGCGTTGTCGCCAGTCAGCATGACCACCTGCATGCCGATGCGGCGTAGCGCTGCGATTGCGGCCGGCGAGTCGTCCTTGACCGGGTCGGCGACGGCCAGCACGCCGGCCGGCTCGCCGTCGACAGCGGCCAGGACGGGCGTCATGCCCTGCCCGGACAGTTCCGTGGCGATCGGGTCGAGCGCCGTCGTGTCGATTCCGGCGCCTGCCAGCAGCCGGGCGTTCCCGGCAAGGACTGACCTCCCGGTTACCGCGGCCCGTACGCCCTGGCCGGTGACCGAAACGAACCCGGTCGCCGCAGGGACGTTCATGCCGCGCTGGCGCGCGCCGGCCAGGATCGCCGCGGCCAGGGGGTGCTCGCTGTCGGCCTCCGCGCCGGCCACGAATGCAAGCAGATTGTCCTCGCTCCAGCGCCCGGCCGGGCGAACGTCGATGAGGGTTGGTCTGCCGGCGGTCACGGTGCCGGTCTTGTCAAGCACGATGGTGTCCAACCTGCAAGCCGTCTCGAGGGCCTCGGCGGACCGGATCAGGATCCCGGCCCGGGCGCCCTTGCCGGTGCCGACCTGGATCGACAGCGGCGTGGCCAGGCCGAGCGCGCACGGGCAGGCGATGATCAGCACCGCGATCGCCGACACCAGCGCGAGCGTGAACGCGGGAGCTGGCCCGGCCGTGAACCAGACCGCGAAGGTGACGATCGCGATCGCGATGACGGCCGGCACGAAGTACCCGGAGACAGCGTCGGCGAGCCGCTGGATGGGGGCCCGGGAGGCCTGGGCCTGCTGCACCATCTTGATGATCTGGGCCAGCATGGTGTCCGCGCCGACCTTGTCGGCGCGCACTCGCAGCGACCCGGTTGTGTTAATCGTCGCGCCGATCACCGGGTCCCCGGCGCGCTTCGTCACCGGCATCGGCTCGCCGGTCACCGTCGACTCATCCACCGCGGACGAGCCGGACAGCACGACGGCGTCGACCGGGACCTTCTCTCCTGGCCGGATCACCACCTCGTCCCCGACGACAACCTGGTCGATCGGGACCTCGGTCTCGGACCCGTCACGGATCACCCGCGCGGTCCGGGGCTGCAGGCCGAGCAGCTCGCGGATCGCCTGCCCGGTGCCAGCCTTGGCCCGGGTCTCGATCAGCCGCCCGAGCAGGATCAAGGTCAGGATCACCCCTGTGGTCTCGAAATAGACGCCACGTACCCCGGCCGGCAGGAGTCCCGGCGCGAGCGTCACCAGCACGCTGTAGCCGTAGGCCGCGATCGTGCCGAGCGTGATCAGGCTGTTCATATCGGCTGACCGGTGCGACAACGCCAGCCAGCCGGTCCGGTGGATCGGCCATCCCGGGTAGAACATCACCGGCGTGATCAGCGCGAACTGCACCCAGTGATTCAGCAGCACCGGCGGCGCCCACGCCCCGAAGACGTCATGTGCCATGACGGCATATAGCACCGGCAGCGTCAGCGCCACGCCCACGATCACGCGGCGGGTTAGGTCGGCGATTTCCGCCCGCCGCTCCGCTGCGTCCGCATCCTGCGCCAGGACTTCCTCACCGCCAGCCAGGACTTGCGCACCGTTCGCGACGGGAATTCCTGGGCCGCCCGGTGCCACGCGCGAGAAGTCACGGCCCTCAGCAACTGCATCGTTAGCGGGCATGCTGCCCGGAGCGGGCTCGACGATCAGCGAGCCGTGGATCATGTTCATCCCGCACGCGAACCCGAACTCGCCTGCATTCGCAGGATCCAGCCGCACGGTCGTCTGCTTGTAGGCCGGCAACGCCGCGCCAACTCGGTAGTCCGGGAACACTACTCGGGACGTGCAGTCACCCGACTCCTGCCGGTCAAATGTCAGCTCCACCGGCACGCCCTGGCGGACCCGAAGCACCTCAGGGCTGTAACCGCCTCGTACCGTGATCGTCGCCCGCTGCACCCCGCCCGCGAGTTCCGCCGCCCGGGCCTTGCGCGGGCCGAAGAAGAACCAGCCGAGCGAGGCCATGGCCGCCACAGCCGCGAGTACCACCACGATGTCTGCGACGCTCATCCCGACCTCCAACCACCACCTTGGGGCAGGTCTCCATCATATACCCCCTAGGGGTAGCGATCTACGTCTTGCTCGACAGTGAGCGAAGGCAAGCCGATACCTAACGGGGGTATGCTGGCGGAAGGCTGATGTCAGGGGGCGCGGTGTACGGATACTCCGAGAACAAAGACGACTACCTCAAGCGGTTGCGCCGGATCGAGGGCCAGGTCAGGGGCTTGCAGCGGATGGTCGGCGAGGACAAGTACTGCATTGACATCCTGACCCAGGTCTCCGCGGTGACTAAGGCCCTGCAGGCCGTCGCCATCGGACTCCTCGAAGATCACCTGGGTCACTGCGTGGCAGACGCGATCGCCGCCGACCAGGACGGCGCCGCCGCGAAGATAACCGAAGCCTCCGAGGCCATCGCTCGCCTGGTGCGATCCTGACCCGCACGTCCGGCTTACAGCCGGATCACCTGACGGATCGTGCCGGTCACCTCGTCCAGGGCCTGCTCCCCGCCGCCTTCGGAGGCTCGGATCGCGCTCGCGACGCAGTGCCGCAGGTGATCGCTGACCAGGCCGACGGCGACCTCTTGCAATGCCCGCGTGACCGAGCCGACCTGGGTCACCACATCCGGGCACCAGGTGTCGTTCTCGATCATCTTCTGCAGCCCGCGGACCTGACCCTCGATCTTGCGGAGCCGGGTCAGGTAATCCGTCTTCCCGGTCGCGTACCCGCGGGCCGTCCGCTGCGGTGTACCGGTGCGAACCGGCGGGCTGCACTCGCCGTTGGACGATGCGCCGGCCTGCGGGACCGCAGTCATGACACCAGGCCCGATCCGGCAGGAGTGTCGGCGTGGCGTGAGTCGATCAAATCCCTCAGCCGTCGGTACTCCTCCACGTCGATCTCACCGCGGGCCAGCCTCTCGTCCAGGATGCGCCGCGCGTCACCACCGGGCTCCTTCTCTCCTGGCCTGCGCGTCGCGCCTTTGACGAGGGCGTAGATCCCCCAGATCAGCAAGCCCCAGAACACGATCATCCCGAACCACATCACGCCCGCCTGCCAGAACGCCCAGTGAGCGCCATACCAGAACATCATCACAACCGTCTCCCCGATGTAGCCGGGCCCTCCTGCCCAGCCCTTAATTCGGTCCTACCGGGCGCCTGCCCGTGGGGGGCAGGGCCTTAAGTCCCGACAGGCGATAACGCAGGTCCTACGACGAGACGGCCGACGACCCTGCCCCCGGGGGGTACCAAGGACGGATCGTCAGAAGTAAGGCATCGGCCGAGATATAGCGGCATTCCTTAGGAGGGTCACGATGTCAGTCAATCAGGGAGCCAGCCGGAAACGTCCTGCCTGGCCCAAGGACGCGCTGCGAATCAGCTTCGGGATCATCTGGCTTATCGACGCCGTTTTGAAGTGGCTGCCCGGGTTCCGGGCCGGCTACATGGGCGCCATCATGGGCCAGGCCCAGGGCCAGCCGGGCTGGCTCAAGCCCTGGTTCAACTTCTGGATCAACCTCCAGCACCCGCGGGTGACGTTCTTCGCCTACCTCGTCGCGGTCGCCGAGACGCTCATCGCCGTCGCCGTGATCGCCGGGTTCGCCCGCAAGCTCAGCTACGTGGCGGCGATCGTGTTCAGCCTGCTGATCTGGGGCACGGCCGAAGGGTTCGGCGGCCCGTACACCTCGGGGGCAGCGGACATCGGCACCGCAGTCATCTACGCCGTCGTGTTCGCCGGCCTGCTGACGCTGAGCTACTACGCCGGACCGGCCCGCTACAGCGCGGACTACTACCTCGAGAAGAAGATCAGCTGGTGGTGGCGGATCGCCGAGGTGCGGCGCCCGCTCGCCACCGATGCCGCGCCGCGATCCACTCAGGGCCGACCGGACACCTTTGCGCCCCGGGTCCCGGCCCAGTTCACTCCGCGCGACCCGTCTGACCGCGATGCGCCGGAGACCGCGCACAGGTCGTAACCCTCAAGGCAGTGTCATACCAAGCCGCAAGGAGAGAACGATCATGATGCGGAGCACGATGAGGATCCCGTCCGGCCTGGCGGCAGCGGGTGCGGTGGCAGCGGCCGGCCTGGCCGTCTCCGTCGCACTGGCCGCCTGCGGAACCGGAACCGTCACCCGCCATCCGGCTGCCGGGCCGAGCCCGCAGTACAACTACTACCGGACGATGATGAGCCGCTACCACGGCGGCATGATGATGGGCGGCGGACCGGGGCGCTGGATGATGGGCACGGGCGGATACCGGTGGATGACCGGCGCCGGTGGCGTCCCTGGCTGGATGCACGGCCGCCGGCTGCCCGGTTACATGATGGGCGCCAGCACCGACCCTGGCAAGGTCATGGGCCGGTTCTGGGCCAACGCGCCAGGCCCGCGGGTCAGCCAGGCTCAGGCCGTCCGGCTGGGCAGCCAGGCCCCGACTGGCGCGAGGATCAACCGCGCCGCCAACACGATCACGTTCACGACGGCCAGCGTCCATCTCGCCGTCCTGGCCAGCCCCGCAGGCGGGCCGGATGAGACATTCCGGATTGCCGGGCTCGTCAATCCGAGGCTGATCGTCCCGGCCGGCGCACGGGTCAGCATCGAGGTCGTGAACGCCGACCCGGACACCGCGCACGGCCTGGTGGTAACGGCCAGTCACAACGTGCGTTCCTGGATGCCGATGATGACCGCGGGGCCCGCGTTCGCAGGCTCGGCTCTTTGGTTCCTCGGCAACCCGACTAGCGCTGGCATGCACGCCGGCACGCTCACCTTCACGGCCAGCGCACCGGGCACCTATCGGTACCTGTGCGCCGTTCCCGGCCACGCCACTAAGGGCATGACCGGAGCTTTCATCGTCTCGACTCGTCATTAGTCCTGCCCAGCGACGACCATTACCTCAACTCGGGGCGCGCGCACGGCCAAACCTGGACATTGACTGAATGGCGGGCTTAAACTCCGGTCCGGGTTACCCGCACGTCGGATGCACTCCCGGAGGGAGCTGATAGCCAGCTCGCAAGCAGGAGAACCAGGGGGGCCGATCCCGACCCAGGAGAGCCCATGCGATCTAGGCTCCTGGTCGCCATCTCGGCGGCCGCTACCTTGCTGATATCCGCCGGCGCATACTCAGCCGCAGCCACCACGTCAAGCACTCCTCCCGCGATCCCTGGCACCTCGAGCAACTTCACGCTGGTGGGCCACAATCCGCTGTATCACCGGGGCATGAACGCCGCCGCGGCGATCTTCGGGAACTACCTGTATGTCGGCAACCGAAGTGACGCCTCCAATACCTGCCCGGACGGCACCGCGGGATGCGCGCACCCGCATCCGGGAATCCTGATCCTCAACATCGCCGACCCGACCGAGCCCGACATTGTCGGGGAGATCGGACCGCCCTTCGCCGGCAATGTCGGCATCACCACCCGCGAGCTGCGGGTCTGGCCGCAGCAGAAGCTGCTCATGGTGATGACCTTCCGGTGCAGCCACTTCATTCATGACTGCGCCGCGGGCACCGATAAGCAGTTCCCATTCAAAATCGAGTTCTTCGACCTCAGCGATCCGGCGAACCCGCGGTTCATCGAGAGCTACGTGCCCACCTCCGCCGCAGGGCGGGCGGTGAAGCCGCATGAGATGTACTTGTGGACCGACCCGAATAACCCCCAGCGGGCCCTGCTGTGGATCTCTACTCCGACGATCTCCACCAATCCGGCAATCCCGAACCTCATGGTCGTCGACATCAGCCAGGTACCAAGCGGCGGCCCGGTCACCGAGGTCGCGGAAGGAAACTGGAACGACCTGTTCCCCGGGACCAACCTGAGTACCTACCCGTTGGCGAGCCCGACGCAATGCGGGCCGTACAACTGCAATCTGTTCGTCCATTCCATGGCACCGACCGCCGATGGCAAGACCACGTACTTGGCGATGGAGGCCGGACAGTTCCTGGCTCTGGACACGAGCTCCGTGGTGGCCGCGCCGAGCCCGCCAACGTCGGTGATCAACCTGCACGGCGACCTGCTGACGAATCCGGCGAACCGCCCGGTCTGGGAACAGACTCCGCTCGATCCCGCGGCCGTCCCCGACGAATGCTTCACAACCTGCCCGAACGGCCACTCGGCGGTGCCCATCCCGGGTACCCACTACGCCCTCACCACCGACGAGGTGTACGGGACCTTCACCGACCCCAGCTTCGGCTGCCCGTGGGGCTGGGTCCGGATCATCAACGTCGCCGACCCGGCACACCCCGTCATCGTCAGCGAGTACAAGATCGCCGAGGACCAGCAGTCCTTCTGCGGCAGCTCGCGCGATGACCCGGCCACCGAGCAGTTCACCAGTTACTCATCCCACAATCCGACGGTGCTCCCCGACCTCGCCTTCGTCGACTGGCACTCCGGAGGCATCCAGGCCATCGACCTGACCGACCCGACGAACCCGACCCAGGCCGGGTTCTTCCTGCCCAGGCCGCTCAACAACGTCGCTCTGGAAGACCCGGCGCTCAGCCGAGGGCCCAACAAGGTCGTCTTCTGGAGCTACCCGATCAT
>Ga0126381_100011311_pt1 | contig 10081 bp, 8 predicted proteins | sample PanSoiMetPlot_28_FD_96465 | JGI IMG/M metagenome (GOLD analysis project Ga0126381, IMG submission 96465) | Tropical forest soil microbial communities from Panama - MetaG Plot_28 | ecosystem: Environmental > Terrestrial > Soil > Tropical forest > Bulk soil | place: Panama | collected 2016-02-17 | reverse complement strand
GCCCTTGCGCGAGGCGAAGACGATGACGTTCATGAGAGCACCCCAAAGTGATTCGCATGATTAAGGTACCACGGCCGCGGCTGCGGCCCTATGACCAACGGCAACTACCCATTGGAGAATCTGCCCAGCCGGCACTGTAATGTCGCCCCCGGAGGCGACACCAACGCGGCCGACCGAGCGCGCGGCCGAGCGGTCCGGAATCGAAAGCGGAACAGAACAGAATCGAAGCGTGAACCAAGGCCAAGGCGGCCCGGCCGCCAGCCCGCATTGAGCGGTGCGGCGAATTTGATTATGGTTTGAAGAGAACCGCATCCCCGACAAGAGGTCCAAATGCCGCGTACTATTCGTCTGCAGAGTGACAGCAACGCCCATGACCGTCCCTGGCGGGTGGCGGTCGAGCAGGGTTATTTCAAGGACGAGGGCCTCGACGTCGAGTATCACGAGGACAACCCCCAGGGCGTCGCCGGGCGGGTGGAGAATTTCTCCGAGCGCTGGAAGGAATCGCAGCTGCAGAAGGGAGCGCTCGAGGTCTATCCGGTTTGCGAATGGGGCGCGATCGAGCGGGTGCAGACGCTCGGCAAGGGCAAGATCATCGGCCTCGACACCACGGTGCGCACCGGCGCGCTGATGGTGCGGGGTGACTCGACCATTCAAACGGCGGGCGAGCTGCGCAACGTGCCGATCGCGGTCACCTGGCACGCCGGCACCTTCTACGCCGCCATCGAGGTCATGGAGGCGGCCGGCGTTTCCTTCGATGATATTAAGCTCGTCCATGCCAACGACCGGCTCGACGCGCTGCTCAGCGGCAAGACCGCGGCCGCAGCCCTGATGGAGCCGCTGGTGAGCCGCGCGCTCGCCGCCGGCTGCCGCACGATCGCGGATTTGCGCTGGCGCGGCGGGATCGTGGCCGGCGAGGACGTCGATGATGAGACCGCGCAGAAGCTTACGCGCGCGCTTAACCGCGCGGTCGCGTGGCTGCGCGAGAACGAGGACCGCTCGCGCGCCCAGCTGTTGCGCGATCTGACGCCGGAGCAACGCAAGACCGGGATGCTGCCCGAACTGACCGGCGTGCAGAGCTACCAGCCGGCCGACTTCCAGGAAAAGGTCGACTGGATGATGCATCGCGGCTTCCTCAAGGAAAAGCCGGCCTACGACGACGTCGTCCGCGGCAAGTAGGCGGTGCGCGTTCGCCGGGCGATCACGGGCTTCGTTCTCCTCGCCCTGCCTTGGCTCGATCCGACCGCCGGCGCCGAGCCGGCAACGAGCGCGGCGCAAATCATCGCGCAGGCACAGATCGGCCGCGCCGACGTGCCCCGCATCGAGCTCGCCGCCCGCCTCAAGATCGCTGGCTTGCAAGCGACCCTCGACTACACCCACCTGCGCGACAATGCAGCGCGCGAGCTCAAGGGCCGCCCCGATGGCGCGGGCGCGGTGAGCGCAACGGAGCTCGCAGCCGCTGACGCCGCCATCGATCGCCAGGTTGCGGCGCTCGCAGGGTCGCCGCAACACCAAACGCTGACCGAGATCGCCCGGCATTCCGGACGCCCGCAAATCCCGGGCCTCAAGATCGTGTATCTCAATCCGCTCGGCGAGCCGGCGGAGGCGAACCGCTGGCAGAATATCTTGGCGCACCAGAGCGAAGGCCCGCCGGGATCGGCCCGCGCCTCGGCATTGGCGCAGGCCGCCAACCCGACCAAGCGTGGCGTCACGCTCTGGGTCGAGACCGACGGCACGGCCTATTGGGCGACCCCCGAGGGCGCGATCCCGACCCACGGCGACGGCGCCAACCGCAACGACAACAAATACATCGACAACACCAAGACCTATCGCGCGGTGGTGAAGACCAACACGATGGGGGTCGAGTTCGTCGGCAATTACCCCGAGGTGACCAAGCCGGTCACATCCGAGCAGATGCAGGCCTGGCTCATCCTGGTGCGCTTTCTGCAGGAGCGCTACACGATCCGGCCCGAGAGCATCTACGCGCACAATTGGATCGACTACAAAGACGCGCGCTATTGCGAGGGCTGCGACCTCGCCCAAGCGGCGCGCCAGCAGGGCTACGTGCCGACTAATCCTCGGCCTTGATGTTCTTCTCGCGTACCACGCGGCCCCAGCGCGCGAGCTCCTGGCGCAGGATATCGCCGAACTCCGCGGCCGTGGTCGGCGCCGGGATGGCCCCCGACTCGATCAGCTTGCTGCTGATCTCGGGCGCGGCGAGCGCCAAAACGACCGCATCGTGCAGCCGGCCGACCACGGGCGCAGGCGTGCGGGCCGGCGCCAGCAAGCCGTACCAATTGTCGGCGCTCGTATCGGGAAAGCCCTGCTCGGCGAGCGTCGGCACGTCGGGCAGCGCCATGTTGCGTTTGGCCGACGCGGCGCCGAGTGCGCGGATATTGCCGCCGCGGATCTGCGGCAGCAGCACCAGCGCATCGGCGAACATGCCTTGGACCTGCCCACCCAGGAGGTCGGTCAAGGCCGCTGCGGCCCCGCGATAGGGCACGTGCAGGAATTTCACGCCGGCAGCGGACTGATAGAGCTCGAGCGCGAGATGCGGCATGCTGCCGGTGCCGGTCGAGGCGATCGCGATGGCGCCGGGACCGCGCGCCGCCAGCGCCGCGAGGTCCTTGGCGGAGGCGACCGGCAGGTCGGCCTTGACCACCAGCATGGTGGTGTTGCGGACCACGAGCGTCACCGGCGCGAAATCCCGGACCGGGTCGTAGGCGATCTTCTGGATCAGGTGCGGGGTGACCGCCACCGCGCCGACCGTGGTCAGGAACAATGTGGCTCCGTCGGGATTGGCGTGCGCGACGTATTCGGCGCCGACCGCGCCATTGGCGCCGGCCCGGTTCTCGATGATCACGTTCTGCCCGAGCGATGCCTTCAGCTTGTCCGCCAGCAGACGGCCGACGAAATCGGTCGGACCGCCGGGCGGGAACGCCACCACCAAGCGGATCGTGCGCGCCGGCAGCGTCTGTTCCTGCGCCCGACCACCGGCCGGCAGCGTCAGGAGCGCGGTCAGGACCAGCAGCAGCGGCCGGGCTGTGGACATGGATCACACCTTCATTCCGGCTTGATGCCGATGCGCGCTGCAAGCTCCTTCACCGCCGGGATTTCGGTCGCGAGCCGCGCGGTGAGCTGCTCGGGAGTGCCGGCCACGACCTCGAAGCCGGCATTGTGCGCTTGCTGCAGCGCTTCCTGGGTGCGCAGCGAGGCCTGGCTCTCCTTCGCCAGCACCGCCACCACGGGGGCCGGCGTGCCGGCGGGCGCAAACAAGGCATTGAAGGTGTCGGAGACAAAGCCCGGATAGCCTGACTCGATCATCGTGGGCACGTCGGGCAGCGAGAACCAGCGCTGGGCGCCAGTCACCGCGAGCGCGCGCAGCTGCCCGCTCTTGATCATAGATTCCGCGGCCGCGAGCGCGACCGAGCCGACCTGCGTCGTGCCTTCGAGCACCGCGAGCGCCGCCGGTCCCGCGCCCCGATAGGGCACATGGGTCATCTGGATCGCGGCCCGCAGCTTGAGCTCCTCGCCCGTCAAATGCGACTTGGTGCCGACGCCGGGGCTCGAATAGTTGAAGGCCGAAGGCGAAGCCTTGGCGCGCGCGACCAGATCAGCGAGCGTCATGATGCCGGAATCCGGGCGCACCACGACGACATTGGGCGCGTTCACCAGCTCGGAGATCGGCGCGAAATCCTTGAACGGATCGTAGCCGAGCTTGTTGAACAGCGCCGGATTGACCGCGATCGCGGTCGAGGTGAGGAGCAGCGTATAGCCGTCGGGCGTCGCGCGTGCGGCCGCGGCCATCCCGATATTGCCGGCCGCCCCGCCCCGGTTGTCGACAATCACCGACTGGCCGAGCGATTTCTGGAAGGCGGCCGAGATGATGCGGGCAATGATGTCGGTCGGCCCGCCAGGGGCGAACGGCACGATCAGGGTGATGTTGCGCTCCGGATACGCCGCGCGGGCGGTGTCGAAGCAAAGCAGGGCCAAGACGGCAAGCGCGCCGATGAGCACGATGATCCTCGATCGCCTGGCCATCATTGGTCGATCTCCCGGCCCTGGACTACACGCTTCACGATAAGGCTCGCGACGACCGACACAAGCCCCTGCCGGCGTGGTAGGGGCGGCCCTTACGGGCGCCCTTACGGTGGCTATATGGTTCAAAACCTTGTGGGCAAGCCGGTGAGAATGCTTGGGATTGCATCTTCGCCAAATCTGCATATCCAACGCCATGCGTGCACTCAAGCACCGTTGAGATGTCCGGGGAAAGCATGTTGTCCGATGTGAGCTTTCGTGCCTGCGTTTCAACCAGCGAGGCAATGGCGCGGCACATCCTCGATGCACTCGCCGACAGCTTCGACTCCGCGGTGGTAGCGGCTGCGGAAGACCGGTATAACCAGTGGACGGTTTCGCTGCATTTTCACGAAGCTCCCAACGAGACTGCGGTGCGGGCCCTTGTTGCGCTTGCGGCCGGTGCAGAGATTGCCAACGCCCTTGTCTTCGAGCCGACGCCGGCCACCGATTGGGTCGCAGCGAGCCTTGCGGGCCTGACGCCGGTCGCCGCCGGTCGCTTCATGGTGCACGGCGCCCATGACCGCGTCCGCATTCCTCCCAACCGTATCGGCATCGAGATCGAAGCCGCACTGGCGTTCGGAACCGGCCACCACGGCACCACGCGCGGATGCCTGCTCGCGCTCGACCGGCTCGCCAAGCGCGGACGGCGGCGCGCCAGCGTGCTCGACCTCGGCACCGGCAGCGGCGTCCTCGGCATCGCGGCGGCGCGGGCGCTGCGCTGCCGGGTGCTGGCGAGCGACAACGATCGTCTAGCGGTCGCGGCCGTGCGTGCCAACGCAAGACACAACCGTGTGGGCGCGCTGGTCGAGGTCGTCCGGGCCGACGGGTTGAAGGCGCCAGCCTTCAATGCGCGCCCTACATTCGATCTTGCTTTCGCCAATATTCTGCTCGGACCGCTCAAGCGCATGGCGGGTCCCCTCGGGCGCCGCGTCGGAGGCTGCTTGGTCCTCTCCGGTCTGCTGGGCGCGCAGGCCAGCGCCGCACTCGCAATCTACCGTGCCCATGGGTTCGTGCTCGATCGCCGCATTCCGCTCGAAGGTTGGGTCACTTTAATTCTCCGCAAGCGGCCGGTTGCCGCCCGCGTGCGCGGCTCATAGAGTGCAGCCATGTTCGAGGCCCGCTTTCAATCGTTCGACGATGCTCCCGAAGGAGCGGCCGGTCCGGCGCGTGTGCAGGCGCTGCGTGCGGAGCTCGCCCGGCGCGGCCTCACCGGCTTCATCGTGCCGCGCGCCGACCGTCACCAGAACGAATACGTGCCCGCGGCCGACGAGCGGCTCGCCTGGCTCACGGGCTTCACCGGCTCTGCCGGCGTCGCCGTCGTGCTCAAGGAGCGCGCGGCGCTCTTCGTCGATGGCCGCTATACGCTGCAGGTGCGCCGGCAGATCGATCAATCGCTGTTCGCCATCGAGCACCTGGGCGACAACCCGCCACCTCAGTGGCTGGAGAAGAACCTCACGGCCGAGGATCGCCTCGGCTACGATCCGTGGCTGCACACGGTCGACAACGTCGAGCGGCTCGCCAAGGCCTGCGCCGCGAACGGCGCCACGCTGGTCGCGGTCGAGCCCGATCTCTTCGACGCGATCTGGACCGATCGTCCGCCGCAACCGCTCGCCGCCGTCGTCCTGCACGACATCGCGTTCGCGGGTGAAGCGGCTGCGACCAAGCTCGCCCGCATCCGCCCGGAGATCGGCAAGCTCAAGGCCGACGCGCTCGTGATCTCCGATCCACACTGCGTCGCCTGGACCTTCAACATCCGCGGCGCCGACGTGCAGCACACGCCGCTGCCGCTCGCCTTCGCGATCGTCCCGCGCGAGGGCCGTCCCGCCCTCTATGTCGACGGCCGCAAGCTCGCCAACGAAGTGCGCGACAGCCTCGAGACGCTCGCCGACGTGCGCGAGCCGGCAAGCTTTGCGCGCGACCTCGGCCGCCTCGGCGAGGAAAAGAAGACCGTGCGCATCGATCAGGCGACCGCCGCCGATGCGCTCGCCCGCCTCATCACCAGCCACGGCGGCAAGCTTTCGCGCGGCGCGGACCCGATCGTGCTGATGAAGGCGGTGAAGAACTCGGTCGAGATAGAGGGCGCAAAAGCCGCACACCGGCGTGACGGAGCCGCGCTGGCGCGCTTCCTCGCCTGGCTCGAGCGCGCCGCCGCGGGCGGCGCGCTCACCGAGATCGAGGCCGTCGAGGCGCTCGAAAGCTTCCGTCGCGAGACCGGCAAGCTCAAGGACGTCTCCTTTCCGACCATCGCGGGCGCTGGCCCCAACGGGGCCATCGTGCACTACCGCGTGACCCGCAAGACCAACCGCGTGATCGCGCCCGGCAGCCTGTTCCTCGTCGATTCGGGCGGGCAATATCTGGACGGCACCACTGACATCACCCGCACGCTTGCGGTCGGCACGCCGAGCGAGGAGATGCGCGAGCGCTTCACCCGCGTGCTCAGGGGCCACATCGCGATCGCCCGCGCCGTGTTTCCCGACGGCATCACGGGAGCGCAGCTCGATCCCTTCGCCCGGCAATTCCTATGGCAGGCCGGCCTCGATTTCGATCACGGCACCGGCCACGGCGTCGGCAGCTATCTTTCGGTGCACGAGGGCCCGGCGCGGCTCTCCAAGCTCGGCACCGTTGCGCTCAAGCGCGGCATGATCCTCTCCAACGAGCCGGGCTACTACAAGACCGACCAGTATGGCATCCGCGTCGAGAGCCTGGTGCTGGTCGTCGAGGCCCCCGCGGTCGCCAGCGCCGAGAAGCCAATCAACGCGTTCGAGACGTTGACGTTGGCGCCGATCGACCGGCGGCTGATCAAGGCGAACCTTCTGACGGATGAGGAGCGACAGTGGCTCGACGCCTACCACGCGCGCGTCCTGGCGAGTATCTCACCTCTCCTCGATCCGCCGACACGCGCGTGGCTCGAAGCCGCGACTGCGCCGATTGGCGCAGTTTGAGGCCGATCAACACGCATAGCTTCCAGGGGTCGCTCGCCTGCAAATACAGGCCGGAAACAGAGAGACCGGGTTGACGGGCGGCCGAAGCCGTGCACTGAACGCAGAGCTTACGTCGATGCATGCTGGCAAGCCGCTGCCGACCTAAGTCGGGATGGGCGTTCGAAGAAAAGGCCCGGCGCGGAATTCCGGCCGGGCACACTTCGCAGGTCTCAATTTTCGGAATGCACTGATTTGCAGCTCCCTGTCAATATCTAACTTAGTAGCGCAGGCAGATGCGTGTTGCTCCAGTTGGCGGCCGTCGTATACGCATAGCCCAGTTGCAGGCAATCAAGCTCGCGGTGGTTAGGAGCGATGATCTGGATGCCCATCGGCAAGTTCCGCTCGCCGCCGAAGCCCGCTGGCACGGCGAGCGCCGGGCAGCCCGACATGGACACGAGTAGCACCGCCTTCATCCATTCGTGATACGTCTCCATCTTCTGCCCGGCGATCTCGGCCGGCCAATGCAGGTCGGCATCGAAAGGAAACACCTGCGCGGTCGGGACGACGAGATAGTCGTAGCGCTCGAAGAAGCGGCGCACGGCTTGGTACCATTCGCTGCGCACCACCGACGCGGCGGTGATGTCGTAGGCGGATTGCCTGAGGCCGAGCTCGATCTCGTAGATTGCCTCGGGCTTGAGCAGCGCGCGCTTTGCCGGATCGCTGTAGAAGGCAAGCATCGCCCCGCCCTGCTGCCAGCCGCGGATGCGCAGCACCGCACGCCACACGGCGCCCAGCGGATAATCCGGCTGAGCCTCCTCGACTACGCAGCCGAAGCTCTCGAAGACTTTGAGCGCGTTCCGGCAAACGTCGAGAACACCCGGCTCGTAGGGCGTATAGCCCTTGAAGTCGCCTGCCCAGGCTATCCGCGTTCCCTTGAAGGCCCTTTCCAGCGGCGCTTGGAAAATCACTCCTTCGCCCTCAATGGACAACGGCGCGCGCGCGTCGTAGCCCGCCTGCACCGAGAGCAGCAAGGCGAGGTCGGTCACGTTGCGGGCCATCGGTCCCTGGACGCCGATCGACGGTAGCCAGATGTCGCGCGCGTCGTTGGGGACGCGGCCGATGCTGGTGCGGAAGCCGACCACGTTGTTCCAACCAGCCGGGTTGCGCAGGCTGCCGCCATAGTCTGAGCCGTCCGCGACCGCCAGCATGCGCAGCGCGAGCGCGACCGCGGCGCCACCGCTGCTGCCGCCCGCCGAGCGGGTCTCATCGTATGCGTTGCGCGTGGTGCCGTAGACCATGTTGTAGGTGTGCGAGCCAAGCCCGAACTCGGGCGAGTTGGTCTTGCCGATGATGATCGCGCCAGCCTTGCGCAGTCGCTCCACCATGAGGCTGTCGGCCGCCGGGACGAAGTCCTTCAAGATCGGCGACCCTTGCGTCGAGCGGATGCCTTTGACGTTCTGCAAATCCTTGACCGCATACGGAAAGCCGTGCAGCGGTCCCATGGATTGGCCGTGTGCGAGCAGCGCGTCACGCTCCTTCGCGTGCGCCAGCAGGCCGGCGCGGTCCTCCAGCGCCACGATGGCATTGACCTTCGGATTGAGCCGCTCGATGTGATCGAGATAGGCGTTCATCACCTCGACGCAGGAGAGCTGCCGCGCATGAATGGCGCTCGCGAGCGCAACCGCATCCAGCATCACGATGTCGGATCGAATGCCCGCCGCCGCGGCCGGTGCGGCCGACGCCGCCGCCGCCCCGCCGATCACGGCGCCGGTCGCGAGGCCGAGGACAGATCGACGGTCGACCTGGGTCTTGCTCGCTTCATCGTCGCGTGCGGTCATGGGACGCCCCTGCGCGGTTTCGAGACAAATCGTGCACCAAACTTTGCCAAATTGCGCGTCCTTATTCTGCGCTTTGAGTAAATTTAATTTTGCGCTCCATCTGTTGTCTGGGCACCCGGGCATGACTCGTGCAATGACCAACGGAATTTGCTCTACCCGATCATTACCCCGATGCTATCTCGCCCGCCTTGCCCCACAGGCCGAAGGCGTGCAGCAGCCGCATGCTGGCGACCAGCAAATGACCGTCACGCAGCGCGCGCATCTGCGCGCGCAACTCCCGCAGCGGAACGAAATCATAGGGCAGTTCGACGGCGGCTTCGGCCACGCGGACGACGAACGGATGCGCGCGCTCGGAGCTCCTGCTCCGCGAGCGTGCGAGCGAGCCCGTTCTCCTCCGCCTGATCGGCAAAGACGGAGCGAACCAGACGAAGATATCCGGCGCAGACACTGATAGCTGCCGGAGCCCGAGCCGCACCCCATGTCGGCGATGCGCGACCCTGGATCGAGCAGAAAATGGGCGCCAACGAACGCCAGCGTCTGGCGCATCGTCTTGTCCATGCCCGCATGGTACGACGCGTAGTCGGCCGCATCGCCGCGATGCTGTGCGTCGTAGCGCGGCGGCTCAGACATGCCGATCCAAAGCTCCTGGCTGTTTACGGCGCGATTGGAACATGACTCTGTGCAGCATTTTGCGGCTCATGCTGTTGCCTCGTGCGACAGGCATCAACGCGCGGGGTCGATGGGAGTTTTGGTCGGTTGAAGCAGCGGATCCCCCATTCTTGCGCATCTTTATTTTGCGCGTGGGCAAATTAATTTTGCGCTCTGTCTGTTGTTTGGGCAGCCGCCAAGCCGCAAGAATCTGGCATCTCGGATCAACATTCACCATGGGGCGGGGGCCGTCAACGGCCTCTAAGGTGATCGCATGATCCGCGAGTGCGACCAATGCGGAAGCTTTTTCGATTTGCCAGCGCGCGACCACTACCTCGCGGAGCTCCGTAATTGCCTCTGCTTCGGCGAGAGCGTCGACAGCGCCAGCGCCCGCGCCTTCCCCCAGCGCACCGGCAAGAAGCGCCGGATCAAGACCCGCCACGGCGCGACCCCAAGACACGCGACCCCAAGACACCTGCGGTTCCAAGGCGACCTTCCGATTTCCGTGTGAAGGGTTCATGCTGCAGGCGATTCGAACGGGATCGCCATGGCCCCGAAGCGCCCGCCGGCATTGGACCGCGTAGATATCCGCATCCTGGC
>Ga0126381_100011310_pt1 | contig 10081 bp, 10 predicted proteins | sample PanSoiMetPlot_28_FD_96465 | JGI IMG/M metagenome (GOLD analysis project Ga0126381, IMG submission 96465) | Tropical forest soil microbial communities from Panama - MetaG Plot_28 | ecosystem: Environmental > Terrestrial > Soil > Tropical forest > Bulk soil | place: Panama | collected 2016-02-17 | reverse complement strand
GGGCGGCGAGGGCGGCAGCGGCTTCTGGCTCGATGTCACCAACAGCACCGACCTCTCGCAGCACTACCCGCTACTGCTCAACCCGCTCGGCGGGCCGGTGGAGGTCGGCGCGGGCGGTCTCTTTGTCGATACCGGCTACGTCAGAGCGCTCGGGTACACCTTTCCCGGCGGCAATGACCATGTCGTCTACGCGGGCGACAGCCACACGCTCTCGTTCCGCGTCGGAACGGGCGGCAGCGATGTCTACTTCTCGATGCGCGACAGCGGGCAATTCGAGTGCGGCTCGCTGCAGGTCGATGGGGCCGGCAATTTCAGTGGCGACATCGCCACCAGCGGCAACCTCCACGTCAATAGCGGCACCATCTGGCTCCCGAGCGGCGGCTACATCTCGCAGGACGCCAACAACTGCTCCTTCCGCCTGCCGACCGGCAACGGGTACTGGACGTTCCTGAATAACAGCAACACCAGCGTCGCGCATATCGACAGCGCTGGCGGCATAGTCACTGGCGCGTCGGGAAATTTGACGGTCGGCGGCGGCAGTTGCTTCTTTGGCACATCCAACGCCCAAATCTATGGCGATGCCAATAGTCTCGGCTTCCGGTTGCCAAGCGGCAACGGCTCCTTCTGGTTCGTCGATGCTGGCAGCAACGGCGTCGCGCATATCGACAACGCGGGCGACCTCTACATCAGAGATTTGAACTGCAGCAACGTCGCGACGGTCCAAAACAGCATGACCGTCAACGGCCCTTTGGTCGGTTACGGGGTCGGGAGCGTCGGCGACATGGGCTGCTCGGGCGTCTACCGCACTGGCGGCAGCAGCCACATCGGCGCGCGCCTTGAGTGCTATGGCGGCGATTGGAATTACATGTCGCTGGCGATCCAGGGCGGCTCGTTCAACATCACGCCGAACAACGGGGCGAACGGCTTCTTCGTCCCGATGACCGCTTGGTCCGACGCCCGCCTCAAAACCCACATCCATGACACCCAGGTCGATGCTCTAGCCGCCCTGCTGCAGACCCCTGTCCGCGAGTTCCGCTGGAACAAGCAAGGCCGCGAGCTGATGCCATACCTCGAGCCGGACGAGGCGATAGGCCTCGTTGCTCAAGAGGTCGCGGAGGCAATGCCGGGCGTGGTGCGCGCCAACGAGCTGGCCGGCGGCCTCAGCTTTATCGATGCCCAGCGTCTCGATCCATACCTCATCCGCGCGATCCAGCAACTCGCCGATCGCCTCACAGCCCTGGAGGGAAAAGAGCGTGCTTGATGTCAACCAGTCCGTCCACCTGACGCTCCCCGCCGGGGCCTGCGATGTCATCCTGCGCGCGCTCGGCGAGACGCCCTACCGCATCGCCGCGCCGGTCATCGAGATGATCCAGCGGCAGATCAGCGAGGCGCACCCCGGTGCCTTCGCCCTTCCCGCTGCCCCGCCGCCACAGCCCGAGACGCCTCCCAGGCTCAACGGCGCGGCCCCCGAGGCCGAGGCCGCGACGGCCGAGGGCTGGCGCACGGTGCAAGAGAGCCGCTGATGCAGTGGCGGTTCCTGTCGCGCGATCCGATGACAGGAGCGGTCGAGCACTTCGCCTACGATGAGAGCGCGGATCGCTGCATCATCCGCCGCACCCACGACGTCAGCGCGGTCATCGAGGCCAACAAGCGCACCGCCAATGACGACCACCCGCGTGGCGACATGCGCCTTGCCGCCCGCATCCCGCCCGATGTCCAGCTCCTGTGGTTCCAGCAGTACGGCATCCGCGCCTGGGACAAGAACCACAAGGGCGCGGTGCGCCGGCTGCTGAACAGCAACGAGTGGGCGCACCTGCGCGTCGGGCGACACTTCATCATCTAAAGGCACGCCGATGCCCCTCGACAGCTACCAGAACCTCCAGAAGACGGTGCTCGATTGGCTGGCCCGGCCCGACGATCCCCTCGTCGCGCCGGCCGTGCCCGACATGATCCTGATGTTTGAGGAGATCGCCCGCGATCGCCTGCGGACCCGCTTTGTCGAGAAGACGGTCACGATCACGCCGCCCCCTAGCACCGACACGATCCCGCTGCCGCTCGACTATGGCGAGCTGCGCGAAATGTGGATCGATACGAATTACGGCCGGCGGGTCTTCACCTATCAGACGCCGCCCAACATGGACCGGAACCTCTGGTACATCGACGGCTACCCGCAGGCCTACACGATCGAGGGCCTCAACCTGCGGATCACCGGCAACACCGCCGACAGCAACCCCGACCCGATCCACCTGACCTACCTGTCGGGCCTCACCGGCCTCTCCGCCGTCGCGCCGACCAATTGGCTGCTGACCCAGTACCCGAGCGCCTACCTCCTCGGCACGCTCTCCCTGGCCGCCCCCTACATCGGCGATGACCCGCGCATCGCGATATGGACCGCCGGCCGCGAGGAGCGGATCGAGGACATCAAGCTGGCTGACCGGCGGGCCAAGTACCCGCAGGGCCTGATGATCCAGACGGACACGAAGAACCCATGACCACCCTCATCCTCCTCGTCCTGGCCTTCGTCCTCGCCCTCATCGAGGCGTTCCGGCCCTGGCAGTTCCCGCTGATCCCGCACCTGGGCTGGCTCGCGGTCGCCCTCTATTTGCTGAGCCTCATCCTGAGGTAGCGCCATGCCCGGTCTCTTTGACGAAGCCACGAACCCATACCTCGGCGACCCCGAGGCCTATGGGGCGGCCCAGGCATCGACGGCGATGGAGCCGCTGATGTCGGAGTACCTGCGCAACGTCTTCACCGGGCAGTACGGCAAGCAATGGCTGGAGCAGAATTTCGGGCCGAACGCCAACAGCTTCGACACGGCGATGAACCTCGCCCTAGGGTTCAGCGGCGGCGGCATGGCGACCAAGGCGGCAGCGCCCAGGCCCGCCGCGCTGCTGCGCGAAGACCCGGCATTCGGCACGACGCCCTTCCCCGAGGCGAAGTTCCCGCAGTATGCCGAGCAGTACCCGCCGGTCGGCCCGCCGACGCTCAAGGTCGGGGAGCGTGGGAACACCTTTGAGGCGAAGCAGCTAACGCCGGAAGCGGAAGCTTTTGCCCAGGAACGCCTGCGCGTGATGAAGGACATGGAGGCGGGCTACACGCCCTACTTCGATCCGGCGCAGCGGTCCTATGTCGATCCCGCCAACTACCCGCCGCCCAACGTTGACACGGCGACGGTGCGGCCATCGAAGGCGGCCACAATCAAGCAATATGCCGATGCGATTGATGCGCCAGAGACGGCGGCGGCGCTGCAGCGCGCCTACGCTCACGGGATGGACTTGGGCAATGCCGACCACTGGTATGCGATGGCCCAGCTGGAGAAGACGTACACCGACCATCTTGGCGCTGACGCCGGCCGGGCGGCGTTCCTCGATCAATTCGCCGCTCCGATGGCGGCGACGACCTCGGGGCAGAACCCGACCTCGAATTTCCTGATGTCGCACTTCCTCGAATACAACCGCGCAAGGGGCGATCCCGTGCCGGTGGCAAACCAACTGCCCTACCCGGTCGGCGGGCGGTATGCCCAGAACAACCTAGACGACTACGTGAGGATGCGTGACGCGGGCGGGTATGCCGGCCTCGGCCCGACGCAGCCAAAGATGCACGATTTTGCCCGGTCGATGATCGGCGACCTGAGCAATCCGGTGATGGACGACCAGATGACGCGAGGCCTGCTGGCTCACGTTCCCGCCAACGTGCAGACCAACGCGCGCAAGGCCGCCTACGGCATGCTGCAGCAGCCGGTGCGCGACATGGCGGCTGAGCTGGGTGTCCAGCCAGGGAATGTGCAGGATGTCGCCTGGGCTGGGTTTAAGAACGAGGCCGGCGGCCCGATGATCCAGCAGATCAACGATAGCATCGAGCGCACGCACCGCCTGACCGGCATGCCGCGCGACGAGATCGTGCAGCGCGGCCTCGTCTATAAGCAGATACCGCTATACGGCCTGCTGGGCGCTATTGGCCTCGGCGGGGCAGCGGCCGGCACTCCAGACCCCAATACGGGTCAAGCTCCTCGATGATCGGCCCGGCCAGCTCGCGGCTGTATCGCAACCCCGTGAGCTGACGCAACGCCATCCGGTACTCGGCCGAGCCTGCGCGGGCGGCGTTCTTGCGCGCGACCAGCTCGCCGATCACGGCCTCCAGCTCTTCGTCGTCACCGGGAGCGCTCATGCCCATCCTACCTTTTGGCGAGTGGTTGCCGGATGGGCCTGCCTTTGGCAACCCCGGCACCGTCGTCGCCACCAATGTTGTGCCGCGCACCGCGCGATCCTATGGCCCCTTCCTCGGGCCGGTGCCGCGCGGCAACCCGCTGCCAGCGCGTGTATGTGGGTCCTATGGATACCGCAATGCAGCCGGCACGGTGTTCAACTTCGCCGCGACACAGCAGCGCATCTACCTGCAAGAGACCGGCGACACCAGCTTCGCCACCGACGTCAGCGGCCCTGGCGCGCCCTACAACACCGAGGCCCCGCCAGACGGCTTCTGGTCGATCGCCTCCTTTGGCAAGCGGCTGATCGCGACCAACTACACCGACCCGATCCAGACGATGGTCATCGGCACCGACAGCGCGCTGAGCAACCTGTCGGCCAACGCCCCGAGGGCGCGGGTCTGCTGCGTCATCCGCGACTTCCTGATGGTCGGCGACATCGTGGACATCCACGACGGCCCGCTGATGCACCGGGTCGCATGGCCGGCGATCGGCGACCCGACCAATTGGCCGGCGACCTGGGGCACCGACGCCGCGATCATGGTGCAGAGCGACTATCAGGACCTCGTGCAGACCGACCTGGGCGCGGTCGTCCAGCTCGTCGGCGGCCACATGTCCTCGGCCGATGGCTGCGCCCTGATGGAGCGCGGCATCTACCGCATCCAGTACGCTGGTTCGCCCAAGATATTCGACTTCCAAGTGGCCGAGGGGAGCGCCGGCACCAGCAGTCCGCTCTCGGTCGTCACCCGGCGGATCATGGACAGCAGCGGCGTCGCGCGGGCCGTCGTCTATTACCTCGGGTCGGACGGGTTCTACGCCTTCGACGGCAGCAGCTCGGTGGGGATCGGCGCGGGCAAGGTCGATCAGACCTTCTTCCGCGACCTCGACGTCAACTACCTGCGCAACGTCCAGGGCACCTACGACCCGATCCGCAAGCTGGTCATCTGGCTGATGCACGGGCAGCAGAACAACGGCCTCTTCAACCATGCCTACATCTACAACTGGGAGCTGGCGCGCTGGGGCTTCGCCGACCTGACGCTGATCCCGGTCGAGTGGGCCGAGGCGGTCAGCTACTCGACCGGCGGCTACAACCTCGACCAGATGGACCCGCTCGGCAATCTGGAGCAGCTCAAGTACAGCCTCGACAGCCGGGTCTACACCGAGGGCAACGCGATGCTCGGCTGGTTCGATGGCAACCACCAGCAGAACTTCACGACCGGCGACGCGCTCGCGCCGACGATCGAGACCACCGAGACCCAGATGTTCCCCGATCGCCGCACTCGGGTGATCAGCAGCCGGCCGCTGCACGACGCGGCGGTGGCGGCCTCGATCGCGGTCGGGCACCGCGAGATGGTGCGCCAGCCGGTGACCTACGAGATGGCGATCCCCGAGAACATCCTCGGGGCCTGCCCGCAGCGCTCCACCGGGCGCTATACCCGCTTCCGGCTGACCCTGCCGCCGGCCTCCGGGTTTAACGCGCTGCAGGGCATCGATGTCGTCGCCCGACCCGAGGGCATCCGCTGATGGCGCAGGCGGATATCAGCCGCCCGCCCGTCGTTCCGATCGTCCCCTCCGCGCCGGGCGACGCGCGCGCCACCAACCTGCGCTTCGCCGCCGCGATCAATCAGGCCCTGCGCGGCACGCTCGGGGCGACGATGGGCGTCACCCTCGCCGCCAACGCGACGACCTCGGCCTTCAGCGATAGCCGGATCGGCCCCTACACCAGCATCAGCCTGATGCCGGCCAGCGGTCACGCCGCCGATGTCCTGCCCTCGATCTGGTTCGACCCCACCAAGGGAGCCGTGACGATCCACCATGCTGCCGTCCCCTACGCCGACTGCACCTACGTCGCCCTGCTCATTGGATGACGACGTCACCGTCTCGATGCCGCCGCTCGATGAGATCGCGCGCTGTTGGGCGATCATCGAGCCGATCCTCAAGCGCGCCACCGACCGGGGCCGGGGCTACGAGCCGATTGACATCCTGCAGCTCGTGATGGTGGGCCGCATGACGCTGTTCGTGGTCCGCGATCGGGGCCTGATCGTCGCGGTCGTCGTCACCGAGGTCCACCAGTTCCCCCGCTGCCGCGTGCTGGAGGTCCCGTTTATTGCCGGCGTCGGCATGAAACGCTGGTGGCGGCCGGTGCTCGCTGCGCTCGACGCCCAGGCCGAGGCCCTCGGCTGCGTCGATCTCGCCGGCTGGGATCGCAAGGGCTGGTCGCAATTCGGTTTCAAGGTCGTCGGTGTCGCCCTGGTGCGCCGCCTGAAGGATTAGCGCATGAGCAAGTCCACCCCCTCGACCAGCACCGTTGTCCAGTCGAACCCGGTCGGCCAGCTCCAGGCCGGCTACCTCGGCGGGCTGTGGGACCAAGCCGGCAACATGGGCGGCAAGGGCGGCCCCGAGACCGCCTACGGCTTCAACTACCTCGACCAGCTCCGCAACTACGCCGGCAACCAAGCCACCGCCACCCAGGATCAGGCCGGGCAGATGGTCCCCGGCGGCATGGGGTTCGTCAGCTCGGCGCTCAGTGGCAATGCCGGCAACGTCCTGCCGGCGGCATCGCAGATCGCCGGCCTCAACAACATTGCCGGCTGGGCGGCCGGCGCGGGCAACACCTATGGCGGCGCGGCGGCCTCGACCGGGGCGCAGGCCCCCGGCATCGTCGCCCCTTACATGTCGGGCCTGACGGGTCTCGCCGGCCAGTATGGCGGCCTCGCCAATGCCGGTTATGGCAGCAATGCCGCCCTCCAAAGCATCGGCAACAACGCCCTGACCGCCAGCCAAGGCACCGCCAACCAGCTCTACGGCCTCGCGCCGCAGGGGATGAGCGCCGGCTGGCCGTCCGAGCAGGCGCTGATGGCGAATAGCGGGATGGCGATCAACAGCAACCCCGCATTCAGCTCGGGGCTGATGGGTCTCGCCAGCGGCAAGTACATCGACCCGAGCACCAACCCGGCGCTGCCCGGCCTGATCAACTCTGCCCTCAACCCGATCGCGCGCCAGTTTATGACCGCGACCGCGCCGCAGACCGACAGCGGGTTTGAGAGCGGCGGCCGGTACGGCTCGGGCGCGCAGACCAACATGCAGACCGGCAACCAGCTCGCCCTCGGCCGGGCGATGGATGACGCCACCAGCTCGATCGTCAACAACGCCTACAACCAGGGCCTCAACACCACGCTCGGGGCCGGGCAGGCGGTCGGCGGCATCTACAACACAGGGATGGCGAACAGCAGCAGCGCCGCCCAGGCCGCCGGGCAGCTCGGGCAGGCCGGCGTCGGCCTCACCGGCAACCTGATCCAGGGCGGCGGCGCGGCGCTCAACGCCGGCTACAACACCGCCAGCAATGCCTATGGCACGGGCGCGTCGGCGCTCAACAGCCTCGGCGGCACCGGCTACGGCGGCATGTCGAGCAGCCTGAGCGGGGCGGCCAATCTCGGCCTCGCCGGCAACGCGCAGGCGCTCAGCGGCTACGGCACGGGCGGCCAGCTCACCAACGCCGGCTACGGCACGGGGGCGACGGCGCTGAGCCAGGCCGGCAACCTCGCCAATGCGGGCGACGTCACTCTGGGCAGCATCGCGCAGATGACGCCGAACTTCGCCAATTACCCGATGTCGATGGACACCGCCGCGTTCAACAGCGGCTGGGCACCGCTGCAGAACTACGCCTCGATGCTCGGCCAGCCGATCGGCGGCAACACCGTGACCGACACGACGCAGTCCATGTCTCAGAACTGGGGGAGCCAAGCGATCGGCGGCCTCCTCGGCCTCGGCTCGCTCGCCAAAATGTTTGGGGTATAGCCCATGTCCTTCCTCGGTCTCGGCGGTGGCGACCCCACCGGCTACCCGACCCTCACGCCCGACCAGAGCAACATGCTCAGCCAGCAGGGCTGGTATCCCAACCCCGACATGGTGATGCCGGATGGCAGCTCGCCGCCCGCGACGCCGGGCTACAGCAACCTGACGCCGGCCCAGGCGACGACGGTGAACCAGCTGGGCTACTTCACCAACGACGACGCCGCCAAGCAGAAAAGCATGCTGGAGACGATCGCCGACAAGCTGGGTTCGCCCGAGGGCCAGGACGCGCTCAAGAAGCTGCAGGGCGCGGTCGCCGGGCCGCAGCAGCAGCGCGCAGCCCCCGGCCAGCCGCCGATCCGCATGCCGCCGGGCTACAACCCGCTCTACAACATCTACACCGCGCGGCAGCGCAACCCGCTCGATCCCAACCTCGCGCTGCAGCGGTTGATGCAGGGGTACTAGGCGATGGCGCTCTTCGGCCTCCTCGGCGATCAGAACGACCCGCGCGGCGGCCTGCTGTCGTCGCTCCTCAAGCCTTACGACATCTCGGCCGGCTATACCGGGTCGCTCGCCAAGGACCCGAGCACCGGGCTGCTCAACCCCGATGTCCAGAGCGCCTTCCGCGACCGCGCCCTGGCCGGCGTCGCCAATGCGTTTGCCGAGGGCGGGATGCCGGTGCCGTACAAGGGCGGCATCCCGTTGCTCAGCACGATCGGCCGCGCCCCCAGCGCCGGCTATGCCAGCATGGACGAGCTGGTGAAGGCCCGGCTGCAGGAGGCGCAGACCCAGCAGGCCCAGGCCCAGGCCGGCAACCTGCAGGCCCAGCTTGAGATGAACCGTTGGGCCGCCCATCAGATCAACAACCCGAACAGCATCATGGCCGGCGGCTCGGGTGCCGACCCGAACGCGCCCGGCGGCGGCAAGAAGGAGCTGACCGGGCCGGCGAAGCTTCTCGCCGCCAGCCAGGGTCAGGTCACGCCGCAGATGCTCTACTCGTTCCTCACCGACAACGGGGCGAACAAGAACGAGGCGACCGCGATCACCTCGGGGATGATCAACGAGAGCGGCGGCAACCCCAACCTTGAGCACGACCGGGAAATCCTGGCCGCCAGGGGCCTGCCGCCGGGTTACGGCCTCTTTGGCGACAACGGCACCAACCTGACCAAGATGCGCGAGTTTGCCGGCGTCGGGCCGAACGACCCGGTGCCCTGGCAGCAGCAGGCGCTGTTCGCTCTCCAGTCGCTGCGCCCTGGCGGCATCGAGGCCAAGGCTGGCGCGCGGATCAACGCCGCGACCAACCCCGAGCAGCTCACCGATGGGCAGCTCGCGTGGCTGCGGCCCAAGAACTGGGACAGCGGCGGCGGCAATCGCGACCAGCGCCTCGCCAGCACGAGCGCGCTCTATGCCGCGCCACCCTACCAGCCGACCACGCCCGACCAGTTCGCCCAGGGCGCGCTGCAGCCGCCCGGCCAGCAGACCGCGTCAGCCGCGCCGCCAGGTGCGCCGGCCGGCCTGCTCAACGACCCGCGCCCCATCCCCAGCGACTTCGCCCCGGTCGCCGGCCCGAACGCCGGCAAGATCAATCAGGCGAGGTATAACGATGCCCTGGCCGCATGGGAGGCGCGCAACCCCGGTGGCGCACCCGCACCCGCGCCGGCCGGGCCGCCGATGGCCCCGCCACAGCCCAAGCCGCCGGGCCTCCTGACGCCGCAGGGCGCAGCCGCAGCCGGCGCATCGGCCGTACCACCGCCGATGATGGCTACGCCTGGAGCGCCGCCGGCCCCGCAGAGCCTCCTCGCACCGCAAGGTGGTGGCGAGCTGGGATCGCCGCTCGGTCCCGTTGCCGGCCCCGGTCCCGGTGGTCCCATGCCGCGCCTGCCGCAATTCGCCGGCCCTGGCGCAGCCGACCCTGGCGCATCCGTCATGCCCGGCGGTCCTCAGACCGGGGCGGCTGGCGCTGCTGCGTTGGCGAGGGCCATGCAGCCGCCCGCTGGAGGCCCAGGAGGCCCTGTACCGGGTCCGCCGGCTACCCCAGCACCCGTTGCGCCTCCACCCGCTCCAGCGCCCTCTGGAGCGCCTCCT
>Ga0126381_100011309_pt1 | contig 10081 bp, 9 predicted proteins | sample PanSoiMetPlot_28_FD_96465 | JGI IMG/M metagenome (GOLD analysis project Ga0126381, IMG submission 96465) | Tropical forest soil microbial communities from Panama - MetaG Plot_28 | ecosystem: Environmental > Terrestrial > Soil > Tropical forest > Bulk soil | place: Panama | collected 2016-02-17 | reverse complement strand
TGCGCGTTTCTGAGCGTCATTCGCAACAAGACGCAGGGCCTCGTCGATGATTCGATGCGCCATCGGATGGCGCTGATCGTGCCGCACGTGCGCCGTGCCGTGCTCATCGGCAAGGTGATTGATCTGAAACACGCCGAGGCCGCGACGTTTGCCGGCGTAACGGACGGCCTCGGCGCCGCGGTATTCCTCGTCGACGGAAGCGCGCGCATCGTCCATGCCAATGCCGCGGGCCACGCGCTCGTGCAAGAGCGGGATTTCCTGAAGGCGGTCGGCGGCCGGCTCGTCGCCGTGGAAGCCTCGACCGATCAGAGCTTGCGCGAGAGCTTCGCTGCGGCCGCCAGCGGCGACAGGGCGCTCGGCGGCAAGGGAATCGCCGTGCCGTTGGTGGCATTGGATGGTGAGCGCTACGTTGGCCACCTCTTGCCCTTGACTGCCGGGAAGCGGCGCGACGCCGGTCTGAGATACGATGCGGTGGCAGCCCTGTTCGTTCGCAAGGCGGCGTTGGAGATGCCCTCGGTACCCGAGGTCATCGCCAAGAGCTACAGGCTGACGCCGACAGAGCTGCGCGTTCTGCTGGCCATCGTCAATGTCGGCGGTGTTCCCGAAGTCGCGATGACGCTCGGTATCGCTGAGACGACCGTCAAAACGCATCTCGGTCGCCTGTATGACAAGACCGGTACCTGCCGCCAGGCCGACCTCGTCAAGCTCGTCGCCGGATTCTCGAGCCCGCTGGTGAACTGACGCGTTGTCCGAAAGCCCGGCCGGCAACACGCTGTCACGTTGATCGGAGTGAATGATGCACGACGAACAGGGACTATCGGCGTTGATCGGCAGCGTCTACGACGCCGCCTTGGACCCATCAGTATGGACGGACGCGCTCCCTGACGCCACATCATTCGTCGGCGGCTGTGCTGCTGCGCTGTTCGCCAAGAGCGCCGTCGGCAAGACCGGCGGTATCTTCTACGATTACGGCACCGACCCTTATTTCCGGGATCTCTATTTCAACGAGTACATCAAGCTCGACCCATCGACGACGGGACAGTTCTTCGCCGAGGTCGACGAGCCGATCGCAACCGCGGATTTCATTCCGTACGACGAGTTTCTTGAGACGCGGTTTTATCAGGAATGGGCACGTCCGCAGCACCTCGTCGATTTCGTCAGCGCGGTGCTCGATAAATCGGTGACGACCGCAGCCATGTTCGGCGTGTTTCGGCACGAGCGCGACGGCGTGGTCGACGATCAAGCTCGCCGGCGCATGCGGCTGATCGTTCCCCACATTCGCCGCGCCGTTCTCATCAGCCGGCTGATCGACGTCAAGGCGGCAGAGACCGCGATGCTCAGCGATCTGCTCGAGGCGATCAGCACCGGCATGTTCTTGGTCGACGGCAGCGCGCGCATCGTTCATGCCAATGCCGCCGGGCACGTCATGCTGGATGCAGGCGATATCCTGCGCGCCGTCGGCGGCCGGCTCGTCGCGACCGCCGCCGAGGTCGACGCGAGCCTGCATGACATCTTCGCGGCCGCTGCCGATGGTGACGCGGCCGTCGGTATCAAGGGCATTGCGGTGCCGTTGAGCCCGCACGCGAGCGCGCCCTATGTCGCCCACATCCTGCCCCTGACATCGGGCGAGCGGCGGCACACCGGCAGCACCTACGCAGCGGTCGCAGCCCTCTTCGTCCGCAAGGCGGCACTGGAGGCGCCATCACCCCCGGAGGTCATCGCCAAGTCCTACGCGCTCACACCAACCGAGCTGCGCGTTCTGCTCGCCATTGTGGAGGTCGGCGGCGTTCCCGAGGTTGCGGTCGCGCTTGGCATCGCTGAAACAACCGTCAAGACCCATCTCGGCCGCCTGTTCGCCAAAACCAATACCGGCCGCCAGGCCGACCTCGTCAAGCTCGTCGCCGGTTTCTCGAGCCCGCTCGCGAATTGATACACTTATGCTCGGCAGATTGCGGCGCTTCCCCTATTCACGCGGCTCTGCGCTTCCGAACGATGTGACTGACATCATCCGATCGGAGGACGCGTCCGGTCGGAGCAACAACTACGATGCCAACTTCAACAAACCTCCGAGGAGGAAATGTGTCGTCCGACCGTTCGAATGCAGACTCTGGCAACGCGGCCACTTTCGCGCCGAAACAAAAATTAGTGTTGAATGGCGCGGCCCAATTCGTCGCCGCGACACTGCTGGGCGTCGCCGTCCTCGTTGGCTGCGAGGTCTATTTCTACACGTCGCAGGGACGGATGTTTTCCGAGGTGCTGGGCGCTGCGGCGCCAAGTATCGAAAAGCTCTTTCCCTCGCCATAAACACGAACGACTGCAGCCCGCGGTGGCGCCGGCTTCGCCGTGTCGGCGTGGACTGCAGCTCAACGCCTGGCGTCTCGTCACACCCGCAACGGACATCGCATCATTGCGTTGTTCGATTGCGGTGGACGAAAGCGATGGTCAGCAGATGGGGCGTCGGTCCCAATATTGGCGCCTTGTCGTCGTCACACTGCGCGCGGTTGATTTCGTGCCGCCCTGACTAAAGACTTTGCCATCGCATTGCTGTTCCGCGCCGGTATCGCCGACGGCCGTGCGCGCCGCATTTGATGCGGCTTGTCAGCGTCGAGTCCGACACGTTCCGTCCGTCCCAGACCGCGGCGATTAATCGTCCTTGCTGGCGACACGGTCGCGATTCTGCATGGGAAAATCAGCAATCGAAATCCTGCGACTCGACCGCGATCGGCGTGGAGCCGCGGTGAAGCTCCCGTCGCCTCTGCCTGGTGGCTTCAAGCTCTCAAGCGAAAATCAAGCGTCTCTCAAGCACAAATTCAGGGCAGGACAAAGTCTTTGGCTCGCGTTCCGGGCATGGTCGCGGTTTCCACCGGAATCGGCCGTGCATTGGTTCAGATCCAAGGAGCAAGGGAAATATGACCGAGGAGAAACTCGCAGGTGCCGGCTTCGGGGCCGGGGGGCTCGCTTTCCTGCTGTTACTTGCGATAGGACCCGCCTTGGCCGGGGACGACAGTCGTAGCTCGCTGGTGGAGCAGGTACGCGCCGCCAATGATCGGTTCAAGGATGCGTCGGTCGCGGCGTCCGAGGGATATTCACCGATCCCCTGCGCGAGCGGAGTCGATGGCGGCGCGATGGGCGTCCACTATGTCAACGCCAAGCTTCTCAGCGCGGATGTCGTTGATATCAGCCACCCGCAGGCAGTCATGTACGAGCCGCTGCCCAACGGCAAGATGGCGCTGATCGCGGTGGAATACATCACCTCGAAGGGGCCCGCGTCGCTGAAGGGTCAATTGTTCAATTTCAACGGCGCCCCCAATCGTTACGGTCTTGGCCCATTCTATGAGTTGCACGTGTGGGCCTGGAAGGCGAACCCGCACGGCGCATTCGCGGACATGAACCCGAGCGTCACGTGCGAACACGCGACAGAGAAACCAGCCGCCAATTAAGCGCTGTGTCCACGAACCTGGTCAACGTTCATTCGACAACGCCAAGGCGCAGCGCAGCCGGGTCATCGTCCGGTGTTGCGGCGCCGAGTGCAGGCACGCAGGATATGCTGAAACGGCTTGTTCCCAGTGTCAAATGCCGGCTCGCGCTGCCCGTCGATTCCGTCCCGTCGAGCGCGGTGCTCATCGGCGTTCTCGGCCTCGGGCTGTTGATCGCGGAAGCTGCCGTGCTGTCGGCGCGAGGGGTTCCTGGCGTCGTTGCTGTCTTGATCGCTGTCTTCGTGGCTTCGACGGTCTCGAGCATCGCCGGCTTTGCGTTCTCGGCGCTCTGCGGGGCGCTGCTTTTTCATCTCACGGACAGTCCGGTCTATGTCGTGCAGGTAATGATCGTCTGTAGCATGGCGATCCAATTGCTCAGCGTTGCGACCCTCTGGCGTTCGATCGACTGGTCGAGCCTGCCCGTGTTCTTCGCTGGCGGCATTCTCGGCGTGCCCGCCGGCGCCTATCTGCTGCTGCACCTGCAGACCGGCGCCTACCGGGACGTCATCGGCGCACTGCTGATCGCCTACGGCGGTTATCTCCTGGTGTGCCGACCGGCGTGCAAGCTGCGGACCGGACCGCTGGCGGATGCGTGCGCGGGATTTCTCGGCGGCGTCACCGGGGGGCTCGCAGGTTTCCCCGGCGCCTCCGTCACCATCTGGTGCGGCCTGAAGGGATGGGACAAGGCGCGCCAGCGCGGCGTGTACCAACCCTTCATCCTCAGCATGCAGCCGATCGCGCTGATCGCCATCGCGCTCATGCGGCCGGCGTCGGCGAGCGCGGCGCAGCTGGACTGGAAGTCGCTCGCGTTCATTCCCGCTGCGCTGCTCGGCGCCTGGTTCGGACTGCGCATCTTTCGGCGGCTCTCGGACCGGCAATTCGAGATCGCAGTCAACGCGCTGCTCATCGTGTCCGGCATCGGTCTCATCTTGTGAAAAATCCTGAGCTGCTGCCCGCGACACGCCCGCGATCCCTGACAACAGGACAAGGCAAACGCGCGGACGTCAGCGAGGCACCGAACCAACCGCACATCTGAACCAACCGCACATAAGGAGAATCAAATGAAGAGGTCGTTGTCCCGCCGAGCGGTCGTTGCAGCCGCGATGGCGGTGGTTGCAGCACCGGCACTTCGGCGGCAGGCGCTGGCGGACGAGCCGTTGCTGCTGCGCTGTTCGCTGGAAACGGTGCCATCGCATGCGCGCAATGCCAGCATCAGGGATTATCTCACCCGGGTCGAGCAGGCGACCGGCGGAAAGATCAAGGCCCAGCTGTTCGAGAGCGGGCAGCTCTTTCCCGATCTGCAGGTCGGCAAGGCGCTGCTGCAGGGACAGATCGAAATGGCCGTGCCCGGAAGCTGGTCGCTGACCGGCATCGTGCCCGATGCCGATTTTCTGCAGCTTCCCACCCTTTACGGGCGTTCCATCGACGTGGTGCACCGCGCTGTGGACGGTCGCCCGGGCAAATTGCTGGCGGAGCAGATCGAACAGAAATTGAGTGCGCACGTGATCGGCCCCTGGCTCGATCTCGGTTTCTTCAACTGGTACAGCACGAGCAAGGACCTCGACACGTTTGCGGACCTCAAAGGCATGAAGATCCGCAACAATGGCGGCGCGGGTCAGGCGTGGCGCACGCAGTTCATGGGCGCCGTTCCCAATACCACGCCGCTGCCGGCCGTCGCGCTCGCATTGTCGCAAGGCACCTTTGACGGGCTGATCACGAGCTTTGAGACGATCGCGAGCGGGAAATATTGGGAGGCCGGAATTCGGCACGCGCTTGAGGATCATCAATTCGTAGGCGAATACATTCCAGTCGTCAGTCTCGCTTTCTGGCGGAAACTGTCTCCCGATCTGCAACAGATCCTCACGGATCTCTGGCGGCAAAACATCGCGACCTATCGCGCGAATATGGCGGACGCGCAGGCGCGTGCGCGCGAGCTCGTGCGCGAACATGGGGTCACGGTCGTCGTGCCGACCGCGGGCGATCTCTACCTCATGCGGCGGGAGATGCTGGCCGCGCAGGACGAGATGTCCCGGCTGTCGAAGATCTCGCCGGAGATGTTGGCGGCGGTTTCGGCCGAGATTGGCACCGGCGGGTAAAACTGAAGGCGAACCAACGATGAATCTATGGGATCGCGCCGAGCAGGCGCTCGTTGGCGTGCTCGGCCTGGCCGCGCTCGCTTTCGCTCTTTGGCAGGTGTTGTCGCGCTACTTTTTTCCGCAGGCCTCGATCAGCTACGCGGAAGAAGTCATCGTCTATCTGCTGATCTGGGCGATCATGATCATCTCGGATCAGCTGGTCCGCACCGACAGCCATGTTCGGCCTGATGTGGTGCGCAATTTTCTTCCGGCGTTTGCCCTGCGCTGGATCGAGGTGTTCAACTGCGCGGCAGCCATCCTGTTTTGCGGTGCATTGACCTGGTACGGATGGCAGATCGTCGAGACCGCACGCGCGCTCGACGAACATAGTGCGTCGGATCTGCAGTTTCCGATGTGGATCTACTATGCGGCGCTGCCGACAGGCGGCGCCCTGATGGCGATTCGGTATGCCGTCAGGCTGACCGGATTGCTTGCGTCCGGCGATCGTCATCCCTTGCCGTCGCGCCGTCCCGGCGGTCATGAATTGGCGAGCATAGACTGAGCGGGGCGATGGCGGGTTTTTTCACGCTGTTTGTTGCATTGCTCGCGACCGGGATGCCCGTGTTTCTGGTGCTCGGGCTGTGCGCCGGTGCGATGTACACGGCGTCCGGCCAGCCGCTCGTGGGTGCGGCACAGCTCGTCATCAACGAGCTCAACTCGCCGACGCTGATGGCGCTGCCGCTGTTCGTGATGGCGGCGGCCTTCATGCGGTTCGGCGGCGTGGCGAAGGCGCTCGTCGACTTGGCGGCCGCCTGGCTCGGCGGGTTGCCGGGATCGCTGGGGCTGGTCACCGTCCTCGCCTGCACGCTGTTTGCTGCCATCTGCGGCTCGAGTGTCGCGACCGCGCTGGCGATGGGCACGATCCTGATCCCAGCGATGATCGAGCGCGGATATCCGCGCTCCTTCGCGCTCGGCGTCGTTGGCGCGTCGGGAACGATCGGCATCGTCATTCCGCCGAGCCTTCCGCTCATTCTGTACGGGATTGTTTCCGAGCAATCGGTGCCGCGATTGTTCCTCGCTGGGATACTGCCAGGTCTCGTGCAGGCTGCCGCGTTCTTTATCTGGGTGTTGTACGAATCACGCCGCCGTAATTTTCCGGTTGATCCCGTCCTGCCGTACAAGGAGCGCCTGCGCCTCACATACGCGGCGCTGCCGGCGCTGCTCGTGCCATTTGTCGTGATGGTCGGCATCTACGGCGGCTTTGTCACCGTAACGGAGGCCGCGGCGCTTTCGGCAGTTGTCGCGCTCGTGGTGTCGCTGGTTTTTTATCGCGGGTTTCATTGGACCGAGACATTGACCGTTGTCGCCAGCGGACTGCGCAGCGCCGCGAGCATCATGCTGATCATCGCCACTGCGCTCGCGCTCGGACATTGGGTGACAGAAACGGGCGCGCCTGCGCGCCTGCTCGAATTTCTGCTCGGCCACCAGTTCACGACCTGGCAGTTCTTGCTTGCTATCAACGCTCTGCTGCTCGTGCTCGGTTGCTTCCTGGAGGTGACGGCAACGCTCTTGCTCGTGCTGCCGATCCTTGCTCCGGTGCTCCTGCCGATGGGAGTCGATCCCGTGCATTTCTCCATCATCTTCACGCACAACATGGAAATCGGGCTCGTGCATCCGCCGGTCGGGCTCAATCTTTTCGTGCTGTCCTCGGTCGCTGTAGCGCCGATGGGCACGGTGATCCGGGGCATTCTGCCGTATCTCATTCTGTTGCTGCTCGTGCTGGCCGTCATCACCTACGTGCCCGTGCTCACCTTATGGCTTCCCGGCGCGGTGCTTGGGCGATGACCGGCGGCCGGACGTCCATTCATGCGTGCTCGGCCACCGAGATCAGTCGCGCCATCGCGCAGGCGAGCATCGTGCGACCGGTCACCGAGCGTCTTTTTCGTTCGGCGGGCATCGCGTGCGGCATGCGCGTGCTGGATCTTGGTTGCGGCCTCGGGGATGCGTCGTTCCTCGCCGCCGAGCTGGTTGGGCCGACCGGATTGGTGGTCGGCATCGATTCGCGTCGCGACATCATCACCTTCGCACGGGAACGGGCAGGCGAAAGGCGGCTCAAGCATGTGACGTTCAAGTGCGTCCCGCTCGAGGCGCTGTCCGGCCCGGCTTCGTTCGACGCGGTGATCGGGAGATACGTGTCCGCACATCAGCCGGATCTCACGCGCGCCTTGTGCATGGCGGCGCGCTTGGCGCGAGCTGGAGCCGTTGTCGCACTCCACGAGGGTAAGCCGCCAAACGCCATAAGTACCAGACCGGTGTCGTTCGTGCCGATCTGGAGTGTCGTCGGGCCGACGCTTGTGGCAGCTTGCCGGGAGACATTGATGGAACCTGAAGCGGCGAGGAGCCTGATGACGCATTTCGTCGATGCCGGATTTCCGTTGCAAGGGGCTTTCTGCGAGATGCCGGTCGGTTGCGGCGAGGATCGTGCACCGTGGAACAGCGAGCTTGCATGCGTCGCCGACGGCATCACATCGATCGGCGGGATCGAGCGTCGGCTCAGAGCGGCGGATATCAAAGCGTGGCCACGGCTCGAGCACTGCGCCCAGGTTTGTGCTTGGGCAAGAACGTCCCGTGGACGCATCGACTAATGAAAACTCCTAGTGGTCCGATTCTAACATTCGCATCCCTTTGCGGCAGGCTCTTTTGCGAATGCCTGGAATCAAAGGACCACTAGCAAATTATGAGTGCTAGTGGAGCTTTGGATTTGACATTCGCTTCGCCGATTCGCGGCCAGGTAGGTAGCGAATGTCAAATCCGCTCCACTGGTGTTGGTTCAAAACCGGATCTGTTCCGGCGCAACAAGAAAGGAGCGATAATGATGTCTCTTCGACCTATGGTCCCTGTGTTTGTGGTCACTGTGCTTGCCTTGTTATGGGCGTTGCCCGTCCTCAGCCAGCCGAGCGGCCCGGAGCCCGCATGGATGGCGGCACTGCGCGAGGGCGGCCACGTCATCGTGTTGCGTCACGGTGCCACCAACCCCACGCAGACCGATGCCGTTCCCGTGAACTTCAGCGATCCGAGCAAGCAGCGCCAGCTCAGTGATCAGGGCCGATTAACCGCTCAGTCGATCGGGGACTCGCTGCGGAAGCTGCGCATACCGGTCGCCTCCGTCCAGACCAGCCTCTATTTTCGCGCCGTCGAAACCGGCCGACTGCTCGGGTTCGGCGAGGCGACGGGCACGAGCGATCTCGCTGAAATCGGAGGTGCCAACGCGAGTGGGATGGGAATGGGTCAGCCGATGAGTCCGGACGAGATCAGCCGCCGCACCGCGGCTTTGCGCAAGCTCGCGGCCACACCTCCGCAGGCCGGCAGCAACGTGATTTTGGTTACACACAAACCGAACCTCGTCGAGGCCTTCGGCAAGGGTTGGTCCGACGTGGGCGAAGGGGAAGCCTCGATCTTCAAACCAGACGGCAACGGCGGCTATACGCTGGTCGCGCGGGTGCGAGCTGATGACTGGAGCAAATTTGCCGAGGCCGCCAAATAACGGCGTCGCCGCGCGCGGCCGCGGGCTTGCCGTGCGCCTGCCTGTGCGATCACTCGAGCGTCACGTCGGCGGAGCGTACGATCTCGCCCCACCGTGCACGTTCCTCGTCGATGAATCTCGCTGTTGCCGCGATGTCCATCGGCGCGGGCCGGACGCCGAGCTTGACGAACTGCGCTTGGATGTCTGGCTCCGCAAGTATCCCGGTGACCGCCGCGTTGAGCTTCGCGACGATCGCGTCCGGCGTGCCACGCGGCGCCATCAGGGCAAACCAGGTGACTGAGGTGAAACCCGGCACGCCGGCCTCGCGCACGGTCGGCACGTCGGGAAGCGACGGCACGCGCTCGCTGTCGCAGACGGCGAGAATGCGTAGCTTGCCGCCGAGATGCAGGTTCATCGAAAAACCGAGATTGTCGAAGAACACATCGACCGTACCGCCCACGATGTCCTGCAGGGCAGGGGCCGAGCCGCGATAGGGGACATGCACCATACGGGTGCCGGTGAGCTTTTCGAACAAGATCGCGGTGAGATGCGAGGTGGTTCCGTTGCCCTGCGAGGCGAACGACACTTTATCCGGATTGGCCTTCGCGTAATCGATGAGCTCCTTGACCGACTTGGCGGGAAAATCGGACCGGACGTCGAGGACATTGGGTACCGTCCCGAGCACGGTGATCGGCATCAAGTCGGCCGGCCGGAACGGCAGTTTCTTGTAAAGAGTCTCGTTGATGGCGATTGGACCGGGCGGACTGGCCATCAGCGTATAGCCGTCGGGCGGGCTGTTCGCGACCACCTCGGCACCGATGTTGCCGCCGGCGCCCGAACGATTCTCGATGATGACGGGCTGATTCCACTTCTGGCGAAGCTTTTCGGCGACAATCCTCGGCAGCGTATCCGCCGTTCCGCCAGCAGGATAGGGCACGATGATCCGAATGTTTTGCGTGGGGTAGTTGGCCGCGTCTTCCGCGCGGCAGTCCGCGGCGCTCAGCACT
>Ga0126381_100011308_pt1 | contig 10082 bp, 7 predicted proteins | sample PanSoiMetPlot_28_FD_96465 | JGI IMG/M metagenome (GOLD analysis project Ga0126381, IMG submission 96465) | Tropical forest soil microbial communities from Panama - MetaG Plot_28 | ecosystem: Environmental > Terrestrial > Soil > Tropical forest > Bulk soil | place: Panama | collected 2016-02-17 | reverse complement strand
TCACGTAGTGCAATGTGCGCGAGTCGCAGTCCAGTTCGGCGTAGAAGAACGTGGCATAGCGGTTGGAGTCGGACGCGTCGTAGAGGAGGCGGTTGACATTGGCCATTTTGGTCGCCAGATCGCCGGCGCCACTCAACGTTTGACCGCGCAGGCTAGCGTGAAGGCTTGCCATCAACAGCGCGGCGGAGACCCCCTTACCACTGATGTCGCCAATCGCGATACCCAGACGGTCGCAGCCGTGCGCCGTTGTTCCGTTGGCGGAAGAGATGTTTTCGCCGGGTGCATGTCCTGCTTCGGCCAGCGAGCCATCGCGGATGGAGATGAGGTCGTAGTAGTCACCGCCGACGACCTGGGCAGGTCTGCAGCGTGCGGCCATCTCTACGCCCGCAACGTTGGGAAACGTCTGCGGGAACAATCGCTCCTGCACGTCGCGGGCAATCTCGATTTCACGTTCCAGCTTGGCGCGCGACACGGCCTCCTCGGCCAGCGTGGGGATGAGCTTGTAGACGTTGACGAGTATGCCCGACGGCAAAGCCTTCGAGCTGCCCAGCGCAAATGTGCGCGGCAGCGTTCCGTCCGCGAAAAAGCGTTTGCCTTTGCCCAGCACGATAGGATTGACCAGCAGAACCACCTCATCCGCCAGCCCGTGCTCGAGCAGCATGGAAATCAGCGTCAGGCTGCCCGCGAGGACCAGGTCCGGGCCGTTCCTGGCCTTAATGCGACGAACGCTGTCCACGAGGTCCGGTCCAAAGGTCTCGAACGGGCCCCATTCCAGGCTCTCTGGCCGGTGAGTTACGACGTATTTCGTCGCCGCATTCAGGCGGTCCGCCATCGGACTCTTCGGCGCTTTCGGCCAGAAACTCGCCCACACGTCGTAGGTGCGGCGGCCAATCAGCACGTCGAAGGTCTTGCCGTATATCTCGGTTACTATCTGTAATCCGGCAGGCGAGCGAAATGACGCGGTCCAGTCGCCGTATGGGAAATCGTCCTCCGGACCGCCGGTGATTTGGAGGACGCCATCGAGCGAGATGTGTTCGATGATTTTGAGTTTCCGCATATTGATCTCTTATAAATGATCGCTGTGAGCCTTCGTCAGGGACTCCTTCGGACCGAATGAACAAAGTCTTCGCGCAACGAACGCGCTTAGGATGGAGCATCCGGCTTGGTGCAGCTAGTTGGGTTGGATTGATGTCCGTCCGCAAACTCAAGCCAATTTTCCAGGTTTGCCCGCCTGTGTCAGCTTTTCGCCAGTATCTTGGTGAAGTAGAAAACCATGACGGTTGAGCCGGTGTTCTTGATTCCGTGAAGTACGTTGGCTTCGGCGTACATCATGTCTCCCGGTTCAACAGATGTGGCGACGTCGTCGATCTCGATTTCGCCCGTCCCCGACGCAATGATCAGGAACTCCTCTTCGGGATGACGGTGAGGCGGATGGGGTCGCGAGCCGGGGTCGAGTGTCACCATGCCTGTTGCCACGGCGGCGAGCTGTTTCGTCGGACCGTTGAAATTTACGCGCGCCTTCGCTCCGGGGCTGTTTCCCTCGGCCGGCAGGTTTTTGCCTTTGACCACTGAGCTGTGGAGAGGTGTGCCGTTTCGCTTGCTGTCAACGTGCGTGATCTGTTCCTGACCCTGGTTCTGGGCTTGCGCGAAGCCGCTCGGAAGCGCAACCGCTGAAGCGAGAAATGTCCTTCTGTTCATGGTGTACTCCCTGTGCGGTAGCTCGTTGAAGACTGCCCAAGCATATTTTAAGAGGCTGCCAAAAATGTTCGTCGCTGACTGTCGTGCACTCACACGCTACAGGTCCAATTCGACCTCCGAACGCGGAGTCGAACAGCAGATCAAAACGCTGCCCTGGGCAGGCGGATCAAGGGGTTCCGGTGCATAACGGACGCTCCCACCGATCAGTCCCGACTCGCAGTTGTGGCAGACGCCGACACGGCAGGACCATCGGACCGGGACGTCGCAGGCCTCGGCGAATTCGAGCAGACTTCCATACCGCGAGTTCCACGGCACGGTGAGTCCACTGCGCGTGAAGGACACAGATGGACCGGTGCCGGCGTTTCCGGCGGGAGGGTGGGGTTGTCGCAGCGCGACGGCAGCGATTCCGGGTGTCAGAGCGGCTTCGGCGCCGAATGTCTCTGAGTGGATGGAGGACCAGGGAACGCCCCATGATTTCAGGGCGGCAGTGAATTCTGTGAGAAAGGCCTCGGGTCCGCAGAGATAGAAGTCAGCGTTCTGTGGCACATGATTCTGTTGCAGCAAGGAGAGCGTGAGATGGCCCGCGATGTCATAGTTTTCACCGAGGCGGTCTTCATTCTCCGGTCTACTGTAGGCGATGCATGCACGGCCATGCGGAAGAGCATTGAGGAGAGCTCGGGCCTCGGCTGCGAATGAGTGCTGTTTGCCATTGCGGGCTCCGTGGAACCACCAGATCTGTCGCGACGAATTTGCGGTAGCGGCAGAAAGGGAGTGGAGCATGGCGAGGACGGGTGTTGCTCCGATTCCCGCACTCAGCAACACTACGGGTCTGTCGCCGGCGGCAAGTGTGAAGCTGCCTCTCGGCGCGCTTACCTCAAGCAGATCGCCGACGTGGATGCGGTCATGGAGGAAGCGGCTGCCGGGCCCGGCGGCTCGCTTGACGCTGACGCGATACGTTCCTGCGTCTGGTGCGCCGGAAAGCGAGTAGCTGCGCATGACTGGAGCTGCGCCTTTTTCCACCGCGAGCCTGAAGGCGAGGAATTGACCCGGCAAGGGCGCGGGTAACGGGTGACGATTCTCGGACTCGAGAACAAAGGAGCGCACGTCGGCGCTTTCCTGATGGATGGCTGCTACCCGAAGCGGCCGGAAGCCAGACCACGCGGGTGGTGGCGAAGATTTGGGAGCAAGACCGACATTTCCACCGCTCTTATCTTTTTCAGCGGTCAGCAGAGCTTCGAGGGATTGCATCCAGCCGGCGCTGAGTGACGGAATGCGCAGCGCGCGCTGCAGCCGATCTGCCGAGTGACCGGGCAGATAAAGGAGCCCATCGATTTCCTGAACGGTCACGCGCTCGGGGCCGTCGGCGACCTTGATGATCTCGTCTCCCGCGCCGATCTCGCCTTCCTCGATGACGCGGAAATAAAATCCGGGCCGCTTGTGCGAGACCAGGAGTGCAGGCATCTCCGGATTGTTCATGCGAATACCGACGCGGTAGCAGGTGACGCGCGGCTGAGTTACTTCGAACAAAGCGGCACCGATGCGGTAGCGATCGCCAATGCAGACTTCGTCGTCGGTGAGGCCATCGACGGTGAGGTTTTCGCCGAACTGGCCGTACTCAAAGTCATGCCGCTGGAGTTCGGTTTCCCAATAGCGGTAGGAGTCGAGCTGATACACCATCACGGCGCGGTGTTCTCCACCGTGTCCTGCGAGGTCGCCCTGGCCATCGCCATCCAGATTGAGACGGCGTGCCATCACTCTGCCGGGTACTGGCCGCTTCCAGACGGCGGTGTGGACTGTCTTACCCTGCCATTCAACGTCACGCGGCAGGCCGACATTGACCGAGATGAGCGAAGGCATGCGGTGTTTCTCCCTAAGTCCAAGGTATAGCGAGTCTCTTTAAGAAAGCTTTCTATTTGTCTGATCGCTCAGGATCGCCTGAGGGAGCAAATTTTCGCTTTGTTGACTGATTCGATTCGCGCCATCTTCCGTGGAAAGAGTCCTTCTGCGCCAGTCCTACACTCGCAAAGAGCCGGAAAGTGACAGCTTGTGGGGATTGGATGAAGCCTCTGATTTTTGTTCTCAGTGTCGCGGTTGCGTTTTGCGGTCTTAGCGCGCAAACGCCCGACTGGCAGCCGTCGCCGGGACATACGCAGGTGCCGATATGGCCGGGAGCTGCGCCTGATCCGCAGCCTGTCAGGGGGCCGGAGGTGACGGAGATCGATCCGAAGTTTCTGGTTGCCGGAAGAACGGTCGTGGGTGTGAGCAGCGTGACCCGGCCAACGATGACCGTCTATTCGCCGGAGGGAAAGAATACGGGCGCTGCTATCGTCGTCTTTCCTGGCGGAGGCTATCAGATTCTGGCCATCGATCTTGAGGGCGCAGAGGTCTGCGACTGGCTGACAACTCGCGGGATTACCTGTGTGCTGTTGAAGTACCGCGTGACCGATGCGGGGCCGTATCCGAAGTCGGGGCCGTATCCGGAATCGCCGATGGCACTGGAAGATGCGCAGAGGACCATGGGACTGGTGCGCTTTCACGCTGCGGAATGGCACATCGATCCGCACAAGATTGGAGTACTCGGGTTTTCAGCGGGCGGACATCTGGTCGCCGCGATCAGCACACATTATGCGCAGCGTATTTATCCGGCGGTCGATGCGGCGGACAAAGAAAGCTGCCGCCCGGATTTTGCAGTCGCGATTTATCCGGGACATTTGTCGCTCTCCGCGGCGGAATGGGATGCGAAGCAGGGCACGAAGAAATTTGCGATTCATTTTCCGGCAAACGCTAATAAGAATTTGACGTTGAATCCCGAGGTCCCGGTTACTCATCAGACGCCGCCTACGTTTCTGTTGCAGAACGAGGACGACCACATAGATAGCGTGTATGACTCGCTAGCTTACTACATTGCGCTGCAGAAGGCCGGGGTTCCGGCAGAGATGCATGTGTATTCAGAAGGCGGGCACGCGTTTGGGCTGCGGCGCACAAAACTTCCGGTCACCCGATGGCCCGAGTTGGTAGAGACTTGGCTGGGGGCGATCGGGATGGTTCCGGAGTAGGCGCTCATTGACCCACTCGCCAAGGCGAGGTTGTTGTCCAGCTTTTCAGCTGAGATAGCGCCCACTTATTGGACTTGTCGGTGTGGCAAGAGGTGCAGGGATTGGGGATGCCGAACTGAATGGTGAGTTCGGGAGAGATAAAGCGAAAGGTGTGGCTGCTCACAAAGTTGCTCCCGAGTGTTTGAGCAATCTTCGGCATGTGGCACGACGTGCACTGGCTGCCCGCGCTATTCGCTCCGTGATGCGTGTGTTCGCTTACTGTGCCATGTAGGCCGGCGGGGTTGTCTTTGTTGTGACAACCCAAGCAAAGCTCGTTGCTCTTTGCGATCAGATTGGAAGGGTTCTCGTTGCTGTGAACCTGATGACAGTCGAAGCATCGTAATCCCCGGTGGTACATGACGCTCTGGACAAAGTCGTTTCCCTGCATCCGATTCTTGTGTGCGGTGCCGTCCTGCCAGAAATAAAAGTCCCGGGTCCCAAGCTTCGACTGCTCGAGCTGCCAGAAATCGGCAAGTCTCTCTCCGGGAAGGAAACCACAGGCCAATCGACATACTTGCCGTGGGTTGGAATCTCCAGCGGCCTTCACTGGCTATGGTACTGAATACAGGTGTCAGTCCCGCGCACGTAATCCAGCCTGGCCGGGTTCACGATGTTCTTTGCCGTGGGATGGGCAACATGCTCGTTGCCTGGGCCGTGACATTTTTCGCAGCCGACATTCCACTCCGTCACCTGCTTCGTTTCGAGGTCGTAGTTTACGGAATGGCAGCCGTCACAGGTTGGACCTGTAGGCCGCCCTGCGTTGTCCTTGGGATAGTACTGCACCCACCAGTCGGCCCCGTCGGGGACGTGATAAGGCAGCCACTTCTTGTTTTTGATGTCCCATTGCGCGGGCAAAGGGTAGTAGTCGTCACCCTGGTTCGCAAAATAGCGCTGCTTCCAGCGGCTCCCGTAAACGAACGCAACCTGGCTAAGATCGAAGGTCCGGTTCGGGTCGGGGTGGTCAAAGTCGCCCAATACGGCTTCGGGATGAAGCTTCGGATCACGCACCACGTTTGCCATGCGCGTCTGCTTCCAGCCGTTGTAGAGCTTCGTATGGCAAGAGCGGCAGCTGTCGGAACCGACAAAGTGGGGCTTTGGTGAAGATGTCTGCGAGTGGGCGATGGCCGTAGCGAACATGAACAGAGGGAGCAGGATCGCGGGAGGCGGAACGCGCATTTTGTGGTCTCACGCAGAGCTTCTAACATGATCCTTAATTTGCGATGAAGGGCATCGGGTTTGGACCTATCTCGAGCTCAATATCTGAGGCCCGATTTTTCATCTGACGAAATCCGGCAATCCGTTAGACGCATGCGTGTGGATGTTGAAGTAAAGAGCTCACGCTGTGTAGTCGCAGAGGAGAAGAGTGAGGTCGTCGCCCTGGGTTGCGGACCATTGTTTGACCGACGAAATGATCTGATCGGCTGCTTCAGAATGGTTGAGGGATGCGGTTTTGCGAACCAGGGAATGGAGACGGTCACGGCCGAACTCTTCCTGTTGGAGGTTCGCGGCTTCAAGTACGCCGTCGGTGTAGAGAACTAGACGATCTCCGCGCTGGAGCGAGTGTGTGACAGTTGAATAGGTGGCAAAGTCGAAGGCCGCAAGCATGAGGCCGTTCTCAGTGATCTCGATGACCTCACCGTCGCGTAACAGAAGCATGGGAGGATGTGCGGCAGCGGAATAGCGGAGCTGCTGAGAAGCCGCATTCAGATAGACATACGCTGCAGTTACAAATTGGCTCTGTGTGTTACCGCAAAGAATGTTGTTGATTCCAAAGAGAAGGCCGGAGGGATCATCGGCCTCCGAACGGCGAGTGCTTGCGGCGAGCTTGACCATCGAGGCGATAAGCGCAGCGGGGACACCATGACCGGAGACGTCCGCAATCAACAGACCCGCCTCGTGATCGCGGGCGACAAGAAAGTCATAGAAGTCGCCGGCCACCGAACTCATCGGTTGATAGCGGGCGGCTACACGGAAGTGCGGGGACGTCGGGAATGCTGAGGGCAGAATGGAAAGCTGGATACGTCGGGCGATCTCCAGCTCTTTCTGGATGATGCTGAGCTGCTGTTCATTCGCGAGCGCGCGCCGCCCGGCGACAATGCCGAGAGCGGCGAGAAGTGCTAGGAAACTGAAGGGCTCGATATTGTAGTAATGGCCGAGGATCCCGGTGACGTTGTCGTAGAGTGCGCACACGATGAAGATGAGAAGTCCACGGCGAATGAGAGTGATGTCTGGCGAGCCGGGCCCGATTCGGATGAGTTCGATGACCACAACGAGGAGAGCAGTGATGACAACGGTGTTGTTGATGATCCTGAAGATGTCATGAGGGCCGATTAACAGTGTCGCGAGAGCGAGGCCCAGCACAATCGGCCAGACGATCGTGGTAAGGAGGCGGCCCACGTGTCCCAGCAAATTCAACCTGCGAAAGAAAAAGAACGCCGGTATCGGAACGAGAAACCCGACAGCGATCACAATGCGCCGAAAGCCGACCGGTCGCATTCCCAACGCCCAGAGAAGCTGGTAGTTCAACACAAGCCGAATGCCATAGAGCATTGCAAACACGGAGAACCAGAGGAGAAGAGCATCGAAGCGTCGCCGCAGGGCAGAGAAAGCAGCGGCCAGTAGTCCAATGGTCGTGATGGCGGACCCGAGAATGAGGTAGATCTGCGCGTGGTTAAAGACCCGCAGAACGTCGCTTCTGGCGAATTGTGGGTCGGAGAGGCACATGGAAGATCATCCTAGCTGATCTTCGCCGCGACTCGGAAGAGGAGCGTTTTGAGCAAGATGTCGCGCGCGGGATGCGACCTGGATTCATGTCCTGAAACGAAATCGGACCGGAATGCGTACTTCGATGTTGGGCTGCTGCCCGCTACCTTGAGCATTTGTATCCGTCTTTAACAATGGACAAATGTTAGTGGGAGCATCCTAGGAGCTTGAGGGAGTGTTATGACACCGCAGGAAAGATCAATGCTGGAAGACCTGATTCGCAAGGTCGAGGGAACACCTCTGACAGAAAAGGATCCCGAGGCCGAAGAGTTGCTTGCGCAGGGGATGGGACGTGATCCTGACGCGATGTACAAGCTGGCACAGACGGTGTTGGTGCAAAACCTGGCATTGAACCAGGCGCGTGCGCAGATTCAGCAGTTGCAACAGGCTCAGCAGCAGGCGCAGCCGCTGCTGTCGACGAGCTTTCTTGGCAGCCTGCTGGGGCGCGATCCGGCTCCGGCCCCGCCTGCTCAGCCGCCATATCAGCCGGTGCCCTATCAGCAGGTGCCGGCGTATCAGGCTGCGCCGCAGTATTCGTCTGCTCCGCCCTATGCCGCGCCTGCTCCCAGCCCGGGCGGAAGCTTCCTGCGCAGCGCCGCAACCACAGCAGCAGGCGTTGCCGCGGGCGCGCTGGCGTTCGAGGGTATTGAGTCGCTGATGCATGGCTTCGGTCACGAAGGGGGTGGCTGGGGTGCGGGCGGTTGGGGCGGCGGAGGATTCGGTTCTGGTGCACCTGCTGTCGAAGAGACCGTGATTAACAACTACTACGACGATCCGAAGCAGGCGGGAGGTTTCGCCGAACATCACGAACATGAGGCTTCGTACGACGATCGTCCCGAGGGCCATGCAGATCTCAAGGATGCCGATTACAAGACTGATCGCGATTCGAGTTCAGACGACGACTCGACAGATGACGACTCAACAGATGACTTCGACAGCGACTTTGGGAGCGGGGACGACTTCTCTTAGCTGTGAGACGGTGGCTTTGACGCGGCGACCATCGCGTCAGATTGATTCTGGACCGCGGGCTTGTGACGCAGGGCGATCACGGTTCTTCGTCCGGCATCATAAGCGCCGTAAATAATGTTCGCGCGCCAGATGTCGTTTCGGAAGGTGAGGATTTGCTTTCGGATATAACGGAAGGCGCTGTTGCTCGGCTTGAAGTTTCCGCCGTTCGAGTTGGAGTCGAGTTCCGGGTTGATGGGTTGACAATATTGCAACGTCACGACCGCGAGGGATCCGTCGGTGTGCATCATGTCGCCGGTTGCATTGTGAGTGGCTGTAGGTATCTGAGGACGTGGAACATAGCGGACAGATTTTACGCAGCCTGCAAAATTCAGATCGCGTATCACCGCTGAGCGTTCGTCGTCGATGTCAGGCGCGATGTGATGGATGAAGCCCTTGTACTTCACGGAGAGCACCGCGCCGTTATCGTGAGTAGACGAGCCGATCCATACTGACTCGGCGGCTCTTGAACCGATATCTGCTTCGAATTCCGATTGCCAGATGCGGAGATGGTCGCGATGGCCGTAGCTGTTGAGGCTCTTCTGCCAGTTCATGTCCTCCGGCTTGCCATTCAACAGAAACGTCATCATCGGCTCCTGCGCGTAGCCGCTATTGTTCAAAACAGCATACATATTTCTCAGGAAAGTATGCGGCGAAACCGGATCCGCATCGTGCCATCCAGCCTCGCGAAAGGCCGCCTTGACCTCATCCCTCGATCCGACGAAGAGGAGATTCAAGAGATCGGCGTCAATGTCCTTCTTCGTGGTTACGCGCCACGGAAGCCGCCCAACTAACTGATCAAGCTGTTCGGAGTCCGCGCTGGCAGCCGGTGCCGATTCGTGCGTTGTGCCGGCAGTCGCCGGCGGCGGCGAAATCTCAGTGGTCGTGCGGAGGCGTATGTCTGTGCCGGTCGGGTAATAGATTTCCGGCTCGGGAAAGATCGGGAAGGTCGCCTTGTAGGCGATCAGGAAGGCATCCGAGTAAGGATTCCAGGTAGGCAGGTGAATCAGTCGGCTGTTGATGCTGCCTTGAAATGTGTCGGAACTGCGTATGCCGTGAATCACGCCGTTTCGAACTTGCTCACGAGCATTCTCGACTTCTTCCACGCGGGCAGTGAACGCGAGGTCCAGATCAGATCCAGCGGTGGCGCGATGGAACTCGAGCTCGAGGGCTGCGGTTTCGTGTCGAATGCCCCATCCCACCTTGCGTTTGCTGCGAACAACGCCTTCGAGATGGGCGCCAATGGGAAGGACGATTTCGTTGTCGCATACGAGATCCTGGGTAAGGACGGCGCGCACCGTATCGCCTACTTTGGCCGTGTAGGTGGAAACGGGGGCGGCGAGGCGAATCCAGAGCGTCTGACCTGGCGGCACTCCTTCGCACGCGGACGCGGCGCCGGCGGCGCACAAGATACACAGGCATACGAGCACGCGAATCGAGCCACGCAGGATTGTCATAAGTTCACAGGGGCCAGAGGAAGAAGGCGTTTTTTGTGCAACACAACAATAACAAACGGAGTAC
>Ga0126381_100011307_pt1 | contig 10082 bp, 4 predicted proteins | sample PanSoiMetPlot_28_FD_96465 | JGI IMG/M metagenome (GOLD analysis project Ga0126381, IMG submission 96465) | Tropical forest soil microbial communities from Panama - MetaG Plot_28 | ecosystem: Environmental > Terrestrial > Soil > Tropical forest > Bulk soil | place: Panama | collected 2016-02-17 | reverse complement strand
TTTGCACAATTTTTCCGGTGAAGCCGATGTTACCGCGCAGAACGGCCCCATTAGCATGGACGGAAGCAGCGGGAACATTCGCATCAAAACGCAGAATGGGCCGATTTCGGTGGATTTGAAAGATACGAGCTGGAATGGCGAAGGGCTGACGGCGGACGCGCAAAACGGTCCGGTGACACTGCGAGTGCCGAGCGGATTTCAGTCGAGCTTCGTTGTGGAGTCGACCAATCATGCCCCGATGAGCTGTCATGCCAGCATTTGCGGCAGCGCACGCAAGACCTGGGATGAAGAGCACCGGCGGATCGAATATGGCTCGTCGCCTGCGGTCGTGCATCTATCCACGGTGAATGGGCCGGTGTCGGTCGAGGATGGGCGGGACTGAAGGCGGATTTGCGCCATTCCTTCGTCTTCGGGCAAGATGGATTCGAAGCGGACGATTTGTTCGGCAACGTGGACGCGGTTGCGCGGTTGCAGATAAACTTTGACGCATGCTGTTGGAAGGACGCGTCGCATATCACATAACGGAAGCGGAAGCATCTCGCCTGGCCCGCGAAGGTTATGGGCTGGAAGCGACGGCGCGGGCCCTTCCGGGAGAATACGACGACAATTTTCATTTGACCGCCGCGGACGGCAGGGCCTTTGTTCTGAAGGTGATGCATCCTGCCCGCGATCCTACCTTCATTGATCTGCAATGCAAGGCGCTGGTGCATCTAGCCGAGCTGGCGCCGCAACTGTCTTTGCCGCGAGTGGTGCCGAATCGCAGCGGCGAACGGTTCTCTGAGATTACGGCAACGGATGGCTCGAAACGGCTCGTCTGGCTGCTGAACTTCGTGAAAGGGATGGTCTTGGCCGAAGTGCGTCCGCATGCCCCCGAATTGCTTCGCGATTTGGGTAGGTTTCTGGGCGAGATGGATGGGGCGCTGCAATCGTTCGAGCATCCCGCCGTGTATCGTGAATTGAAATGGGATTCGTCGCGCGCGGGTTGGATCAAGGAATACATCCAGGAAATTGAAGGCGCGGAACGCCGAGCGCTGGCGGAAAAGTTTCTCGCGCTTTATGAAGCAGAAGTGGCGCCGCGGCTGCCGCACTTGCGGCGCAGCGTGATTTACGGCGACGCGAATGACTACAACGTGCTGGTAAGCGATCCCTGGCCGCAGCCGCGCAAGATTGCGGGCGTGATTGATTTTGGCGATATGCATCATGGGCTGACGGTTTCGGAAGCAGCCATCGCCGCGGCGTACGCGATTCTCGGGAAAGCAGAACCGTTGAAAGCGGCTGCAGAAGTGGTTGCGGGTTATCACTGCGCATTTCCGCTGCAGGAGGAAGAAGTTGCAGCACTCCTTCCGCTGATGGCGGCTCGGCTGGCTGTGAGCGTCACCAATGCCGCGCACCGCAAAAAGATGAAGCCGGGCGATGCGTACGTGACCGTGAGCGAAGAACCAGCGTGGAATGCGCTTGGACAGCTTACGAAAGTTCATCCGCGATTTGCACATTCCACATTTCGTGCAGCATGCGGAATGACTCCGGTGTCGAAGGCAGAGAAGACCGCGCGCTGGTTGCTCGCAAACGGAAAATCTGCGGCATCGATGCTTGACGTAGACTTACGAACTTCGCCTAGTCTCGTTTTTGATCTTGGTGTCGGGAGCTTGTTACTGGGCGCCGATCCAAACACTTCTGAAACGCCGGCGCTGACAGAAAAAATATTCGGGGAAATGAAACGTGGCCGCGTGCGTGTGGGAGTCGGGCGATACAACGAAGCGCGACCGCTCTATAGTTCTGCGTTGTTTGGAAATGTGGAGAATCCGGTTAGCGAACGGCGAACCATTCACCTGGGCATCGATCTTTTTGTCGAGTCGGGGACGGAGCTCCGCGCTCCGCTCGATGGTGTGGTCCACATTCTCGCGAACAACGCTATTCTTCAAGATTATGGACCGCTGGTGATTCTGCGGCATGAGACCGGCGACGGCGATGAATTTTTCACGCTCTACGGACATTTGACGGTACAAACTCTCGCCGGACTTAAGATTGGCCAGCGGATTTCGCGAGGGCAGCAGTTTGCGCGAGTGGGGACACCTGAAGAAAACGGCGGCTGGGCGCCGCACGTGCATTTTCAGATCATTCTCGATTTGCTGGATCTGGGGGCTGATTTTCCGGGGGTAGCCTATGCATCGCAGCGAGCCGTTTGGACGAGCAACTCGCCGGACCCGAATTTACTCCTCGGAATTCCTGCTGAGCACTTTCCTGCGCAAGAGGCGGATTCTCAGGCAACGCTGGAAAAGCGTCGGGCGTTGCTTGGGAACAATCTGAGCGTTTCCTATGAGCGCCCCCTGAAAATCGTGCGCGGCTGGATGCAGTACCTCTACGACGATGCGGGGCGGGCGTATCTCGACGTCTACAACAACGTGCCCCTGGTGGGGCACAGCCATCCGCGGTTGGTGCGCGCGGCGCAGGAACAGCTTGCACTGCTCAATACGAACACGCGGTATTTGCACGACAACGTCAATCGTTATGCTGAACGACTGACGCAGAAGCTGCCCGAGCCGTTGCGCGTGTCCTTCTTTGTGAATTCAGGAAGTGAAGCCAATGAGTTGGCGCTGCGGCTTGCGCGTGCGCACACGGGGCGCGAGGACGTGATCGTTTTGGAGCACGCTTATCACGGGCACACGAACATACTGATTGACATCAGCCCGTACAAATTCAATGGGCCAGGCGGGCGCGGGAAGAAACCATGGGTGCACGTTGCACCTTTGGCAGATGATTATCGCGGTTTGTATCGGCGTGAGGATAAGGAAGCCGGTGCGAAATACGCGAGCCGCGTCGAGGAGATTTTGCAGCGCGTGAGCGGTGAGGGACGTGATGTCGCAGCGTTCATCGCGGAGACGTTGCCGAGCGTCGCGGGGCAAATCGTTTTTCCCCCGGGCTACCTGAAAGAAGTTTACCGACATGTCCGCGCGGCAGGAGCCGTTTGCATCGCGGACGAAGTGCAGGTGGGGTTCGGGCGGCTGGGGACGCATTTCTGGGGATTCGAAACGCAAGGCGTCGTGCCGGACATCGTGGTTCTGGGGAAACCGATAGGAAACGCATTTCCTCTGGCGGCGGTGGTCACGACAAAGAAGATCGCGGCTTCGTTCGCCAACGGGATGGAATTCTTCAGTACGTTTGGCGGCAATCCCGTGGCTTGCGCGGCGGGGCTGGCGGTACTGGATGTGCTGGAACAGGAAAAACTTCAGGAAAACGCGCAGGCTGTTGGAGCCCACCTCAAGAACAGATTGCAAGAGCTGCAACCGCGTCAGGCACTGATCGGCGATGTGCGCGGGTCGGGATTGTTCCTGGGAGTAGATCTGGTCCTCGACCGAAGCACGCACAAAGCAGCGCCACTGCAAGCATCGTATGTCGTAAACCGGCTCCGCGAGTGTGGGATTCTCACTGGAACCGATGGCCCGCATCACAATGTGATCAAACTGCGTCCACCATTGGTCTTCACAGAAAAAGACGCAGACCTCTTCGTGGACACTCTCAATACGATTCTCCAGGAGGACGCAGCACAGCCCGAACCGTGAAACCTCTGCGTTTGTTTCTCTTAAGGTTTCAGCAAAAGGAAGCTTACGCCGTAGCCGGGAAGAGTTACGGTTAGTTTAGGGGCCTCTGTAATCGGGCTAGGTTGAGGACCGTTAGTGACGTCCGTTGTGGCGCCAATGTTGAGCTGCGAAGCGGAAGTAAAGTTTCCGAGCGCAGAAGTATCGATGATCACCGTGCGAGCGTCGCCCGTGCCGTTGTTATCAGAAAGAGAAAGTACGGCGCGATCTGCGACCATCAGAAGCACAGAACCGTCGCTGTTTTTTGTTGCCAGCGTCTCGACGGTTGCGGTCTCCGTGATGGTCAGGCTAAGAATGGCCGGCGGCGCGGGAGTTTGCGAATATAGCTGTGCGAGCCAGTAGTCCACCCAGTAACTCAAGTGCTTGCTGCCCGTGTTGAAGTCCACCTCGCCGAATTGCGTGTCCGCGTCGTAATCCCAATGATACAGGGCCTGGTTACCTGCTTTACCAAGCTGCGAGAAAACGTAGGGACGCCACGCCGCAAAGAACGCGCTTGTGCCACGTTGGTCTGGAACGAATTTCTGCGAAGGATTGCACGTGCTGTTTCCATTAGGGTCCGAGAAATCTGCGTTGACGTTGTTTTCGGTGACCCAAATGGCCACTGAGGAAAGATCAGGATTCGCGCTGCCGTTGAGCTGCTGGCGGAAGTATTGGACATCGCTGACAAATGCGGGGATGGACGAGAAGATCTTGGCGTCGGGATCTGTTTGATTACACGAGGAGTAGAAGTGCGTGGAGGCAACATCAACATGCGTATGGACCCCGCCTGATGCAGGGGAAGCAACGAAAGTGGGCAAATTGACGCGTGGGTCGCCAGTACAGCAGTCAAAGTCGGATAGTTCCAGAGCAGAAAACTTTACCGTGGGATCGACGGCGAGCATCGCCGGCACAACCGCGTTGTACATCTGAAGGTACTGCGCCGGCGTCAGGCCGTTGATGTTGTACTCGTTGAAGATGCCCCACCACAAGATTTTGTTGGCGCTCGCGGATTTGAAGAGCTGGCCGCCCCAGGTAAAGCCTCCCGTGTTGTAGTAGCGAACGAGGTTCGCGGAATAGTTCGCAAAATCGGTCAGATGGCTCGCGATGTCAAAAACCCCGTTTGTGTTCATGAAGGCGGGCGCGACGGCGATCTGAAACTCGGGGCTGTGGTCGGCTGCAGCCAAAACGGGCTGCACCACGGCGTCGAGCATGGTGAAGTCCCAGTCACTGGCTTGTTGCGGATTGGAATTTGCTTTCATGGGTATGGCTTGCGACTGCCCCTGAATCCGAATGTGCTGGGGGCCCAGCATGTTGAGCTGGGTCGGTTCCAAGGCAGGATGATTGTGAAAGAACTGGTAATCCCATTCCGCTGGCTGAAAGGATGTAGACATAAACTGCTGAAGCTTCCCGTTGACACCCTGCGTTTGGTCCACCGTGGCGCCCACGGTTCCAGCCACGGCGACCACGAGCGTAAGGTTTTGGCTGGCCGAGGATCCAACGCTGTCGGTTGCGGTGACTTTCAGTCGGTACGTGCCCGCCGGCGTATTCGCACTGCTGGTCAGCGTAATGGCTCCACTGGAATTGCCGCTCTGCTGCGCGACGTTAGAGACCGTGCCTGAAGGTAATCCGCCCACGTTAAAACTCACCGTGCCGGAGTTGCCACTAACGGTGGCTGTAATTTTGGCGGGAGTTCCGTCCTGCGAAGCCAGCGCCATGGACGAGGTAAGAGAGAGGCTTAGAGTTCCTGGTCCACCGGGGTTGCTGCCGCTGCTGCAGCCTGTCATCGCAAGACTAAGCGTCGCCAGCCACAAGAGCAAAATTCGATATCGAGTCAGCTTGGGACGGTTCATTCCACACCCGGAATCCATAAAATGTAGTTTAATCACGGTTACGCCCTTGGGGAAGGAGTTGCATGCGGTTTGCATGGCTGCTCGCGGGGACACTGATTCTGCAAGCAAGTATCGCCGCCCAACAAGCACCAACGGCGGACTCGGCGGATTGCAGCGGCATCGTTCTCGACGAGAACGGCGTGCCCGTTGTGGCCGCGCAGGTGAAGCTGGAAGATTCCGCAGGGAATGCCTACCGAACAGAAACCGATTTAGCCGGCCGCTTTGCCATTCACACCCTGTTGTCCGGCGACTATAAAGTGGAAGTCCGCAAGAAGGGCTTTTTCGTGCTTTCGGGGCTTACCGTCCTGCGCGTCGGAACGAATGAAGTGTCGCTTGTCTTGAACCATGAGCAAGAAGTTCGCGAGAAAGTGCAGGTCACTACGCCTTCGAACCAAATCGATACGCAAGACACTTCGCAACGCTCTTCTCTATCCGCGCAGGAAATCCGCGATATTCCCGCACCCAATAGCCACGTTCTTCAGGATAGTCTGGTCGCCCTCCCCGAAATTGTGCGGGACAATCCCGGCAATTTGCACGTCGCTGGCGCGCGCTCGGGCGAGACGCAATACCTGCTGGACGGGTTTGAAATTGGCGACCCAGTCAGCGGGGCCCTAACTTCGAGATTCAATATCGATGCCACGCGAGCGGCGGAAGTGCAAGCCGGGAGGATTGACGCATCCTACCCGCACTCCGGGGCGAATATTCTAAGCCTCGTAACTCCGGACGGAGACGACCGCTGGCGCTTCGGAACCACGAATCCCGGCCCGGGCATCAATGTTCAAGAAGGGGTACACCTGGGAGACTGGTATCCGCGATTCACCTTTTCCGGACCGTTCATCCGCGGCCGCTTTTGGTTTTCCGATTCCGTCAGCGTGCAGCACTCCTACGGTGTCGTCAAGCAATTGCCTGATCCGGATACTTGGGAGGATTGGGCAGGAGACAACCTTCTTCGGCTGCAATACAACTTTTCACCCAAACACATCCTGCACGCGAGTCTTCTCTACAATCGGGCAAGCGACGGCAATCTTGGCCTGGATGCTTTGGACCCGCAATCCACGACCGTCACTTTGGATCAGCGCCGGGGCTTCGCCTCGCTGAAGGATCAGTTGTGGTGGCATGAAACATTATTGGAATTGGGTGTCGCGTCTGATGAGGGAGTTCTCGATTACGCGCCGCAAGGGCCGCTGCCGTACATCGTGCTGATCAATGGGGCGGGCGGCAACTTTTTTCAGCACCTGCGGCAACGTGGCCGCAGGTTGCAGGCGGTCATGAACGTGACCGCTGCGTCGCGGCATTGGCACGGCACGCATCAGCTTTCTGTAGGCGGGAACGCCGCCGGCCTGGTTTTTCATCAGTCGGCGCAGCGCCGAGAGATTGCTGCCCTCCGAGGGTCGACACTTCCTCCGACTTCGGCGCCTTGCGCGTCGCCTGCCACCACGGGTTGTGTGCGACAGACAACATTTATTGGAAGCGCCGCGCCCCAGCTTTCGAACACGCAGGCGGGAGCGTTCGCTCAAGACAGGTGGTCCATCGGCAGGCATTTTGTGTTTCAGGCCGGGCTGCGTACGGATTGGGACCGGTTCACGCAAAGCGCCATGGCCGAGCCGCGCGCGTCGGCCAACGTGCTGCCCTTCGGGGACGATCGCGCCAAACTCTCGTTCGGGTGGGGAATCTACAACGCGCCTCTCAATCTCGCGCTTATCGGGCAGGTTTTGGACCAGCAACAGCTCGATACATTTTTCTTTGATGCAGCTGGAAACCCCATCCCACCTTCTACTGTCACCAGCCGGTTTGTCGTGCAGGGCGGCTTGCGACAGCCCCGCTTTGAGACATCGAGCGCGGGCTGGCAAGAGAAGTTTGGGCGCAATACCCTGGTGAGCCTCGAATTATTAGCGCGGAATGGATCGCATGGTTACGCGTTCGTGGACCAGCAGCCGTCACAGCCAGGCGGAATCTTTCTTCTTGAGGATCAGCGCAAGGACCGCTATCGCGCGGCCACCTTCTCCACACGTCACATTTTCTCAGAGAATACAGAGATTTACGGCGCGTATACGCGCTCGCGAGCGCACTCGAACGAAGTACTGAGTCCCGCGCTGGGATCGATACTTTATGCCGCCCAGCAGCCAGGGCCTTTAGCATGGGACGCACCCAACCGCCTGCTCGTGTGGGGTTGGATGCCTACGCACATTTGGAGCACGCAATTGAGCGGCTTCTTCGAATATCGGACGGGATATCCCTTCAGCATCGTCAATCTTCACGAACAACTAATGGGTCCGCCAAATTCCTCGCGCTTCCCTGCCTATGCCAGCCTGAATCTGGGATTGGAGAGGAAATTTGAATTGCGCGGGTATCTGTGGGCTGTGCGAGTCGAAGGGGTCAATATCCTTGGCCGGCAAAATCCGGATTCGGTTGTGAATAATCATGATGCACCTGCATGCACGCCTCTGGTTCGAACGGGATGCTTCGGAGCTTTTGCGGGCGGTCAAGGCCGGGCCACAACGCTGCGAGTGCGTTTCGTCGGCCGAAAATAACGCTGGCGAATCAAGTAAGAGATTCCTGCCAGCAACACGCCGGGCTATATTGGGGGAACTCCCAACGCCGGTTCGCGCAGCGCTAGTGCAGGCGGAAAAACCCGAGGCCGAGCAGAGGAACCTCTTGGCCGCGGATGGGGCTGAACGGCTCCGAAAAAAAGCTATACCAGCTGTTAAGCGCCGAAGAACAGGTTCCGATTGACGATCTGCTCGAACGCTCCGGCTTGAACTCTTCGGCAGTTCTGGCTACCCTGTTTACGCTAGAGACGAAAGGGATCGTCCGGCAGGCGGCCGGGAAGCAGTTCTGCAAAGTGTTGTTATAGAGGGAGATAGCGGTTCAAATATCCCTTGGTTGGCGGAACGCCATCTAAGCAAAGGAACCGGCTGGGCCTGCTAATGCATCTCATGATGGGCTGGGCCCATTTCGAGGGACATGCGCCAAAGGTAGCGAGAAGGACACACGCCCCGCGGTCCGCCCTTTCCGAATTACAGACCGGAGTTACAAAAGTTACATGGCTCGTTCGCTTGTCATTGTCGAATCGCCCGCGAAGGCGAAGACGATTAATAAGTATTTGGGACGGAATTATACCGTCAAGGCATCCATTGGACATGTGATGGACCTGCCGACGAAGACCATTGGGATTCGCCTGCCTGGCGAGGATCCTTCAGGCAAGAAAAAGTCGAAGAGGAAGAAGGGTGGCAAGAAAAGCGTCAAGGTCGAAGCAAAGAGCCCCAAGATCAGCATCAACGACGAAAAGATCTTCGAGCCAACCCTGCAAATTATCTCCGGCAAAGGCAAAGTCATCCATGACCTGAGGAAAGCGGCCCACAACGCCGAAGCCGTGTATCTGGCCCCGGACCCCGATCGCGAAGGCGAGGCCATTTCCGCGCACTTAGCGATGGTGCTATCGAAGCCCAGCCGCTTTGTGGAGGCCGAACCGCCCGGTAAGCAGAACGGGAAGGCCGCTGAAACGAAAGAAGCGGAAGAAGCCAAGACGGGAAAAAAGGGCAAGAACAACGGAGACTTGGCGGATGACATCCCTCCGGCAGACCCGAAGAAAATCTTCCGCGTGACCTTCAACGAGATCACCCCGAAGGCGATCCGCGCGGCCTTTGACCACCCTAGAGCCGTGGATGCCAACCTCGTGGATGCTCAGCAGGCCCGCCGGGTCCTCGACCGGCTGGTGGGCTACAAGATTTCTCCGCTGCTGTGGAACAAAGTTCGCCGCGGACTGTCGGCGGGGCGCGTGCAGACCGTGGCGCTCAGGTTAATCGTTGAGCGCGAGGAGGCCATCCGCGCGTTTGTCCCGCAAGAGTATTGGACCATCCACGCCATGCTGGATGCGGGGAAGCCCCCACTCTTCGAAGCCAGGCTCATCAAGCACAAAGACGCGGACATCGAAATCAAGAATCAGGAGACCGCCGACAAAATTGTCGCCGCCGTGAACCAGGCGAGGTGGCAAGTCGCTTCGGTGGCGCAAAAAGAGAAGAGACGCAACGCTCCGCCGCCGTTCACCACTTCGAAATTGCAGCAGGCCGCGTACAACCGGCTGCGTTACACGGCCAAGCGCACAATGTCCTTGGCCCAGAAGCTTTATGAAGGCGTGGAACTCGGCGACGAAGGATCGGTGGCGCTGATTACCTACATGCGTACCGACTCGGTGCATGTTTCAAACGACGCGCTCGCGCAAGTGCGTGAACTCATCCCGGCGAAGTTTGGTCCCAACTATCTTCCCGAGAAGCCGAATTTCTATAAGTCGAAGAAGGACGCGCAAGAGGCGCACGAAGCGGTGCGCCCGACCGACGTTTCTCGGACGCCGGAAGACGTGCGGAAATACCTGGATGATGACCTCTTTAAGCTTTATCAGTTGATCTGGCAGCGGTTTGTTGCGTCGCAGATGCTGCCCGCGATCTTTGACCAGACGACCATTGACATCCATGCCGGCGAATATACGTTTCGCGCGAGCGGGTCGGTTCAGAAATTTGATGGCTACTTGCGCGTTTACCAGTTGCCGGCGTCCACCGCCGACCGCGAGGACGATGAAAAAGATGACGAGGGCGAGGGCCGCGCGTTGCCCGAAGTTGCT
>Ga0126381_100011306_pt1 | contig 10083 bp, 6 predicted proteins | sample PanSoiMetPlot_28_FD_96465 | JGI IMG/M metagenome (GOLD analysis project Ga0126381, IMG submission 96465) | Tropical forest soil microbial communities from Panama - MetaG Plot_28 | ecosystem: Environmental > Terrestrial > Soil > Tropical forest > Bulk soil | place: Panama | collected 2016-02-17 | reverse complement strand
TTTCCCGGCGGTGCTGGCCAACAGCACTCTTCAGAATCCATTGCAAAATGGACAGCTCGCGATCGAGGACGTCTATTCGACGCTAACCAACTGGTATTACCTCGAAGAGCTCAAAGATCCCAATGCACCGAATGCTCATCTCGACTCGTTTGTGCGCAATCTCGGAACTTATGATGGCGTAGGAGCAAACACTTACGAACAGAAATGGTCGACCTTGATTGAAACGGCGCTGATCGCCGATCAACTCTCACGCTCAACGCAACTTCAAGAGGAAGACGACAAGTCAACCAACGCCTTAACCGGCGCCTGCCTGTGCCTGAAAAAAAGTGTGGTGGCTGAACAGATCCGCAACTACGTGGTGCGGTCGCTGGAGGAACTGTTGGCGCAATGGTTCGACATCTATAGCGCTCATCTCTTTCAGTACTTCCCAATGTGGAACACGATAATCGGCTTCCCACCCGGGTTCGGCCCCGCGCAAGGAATCAACGATCATCACTTCCATTACGGCTATTTCCTGCGCGCGGCCGCGCTCATCGGGCGCTATGATCCCAATTTTCTTAAGGCTTACGCGCCGGCACTTGACCAACTTCGCCAGGACGTGGCCAACTACGACCGCAGCAACACGGCCTATCCGTTCCTGCGCAATTTCGACCTCTGGGCCGGCCATAGCTGGGCCACTGGTATCGTTGCGGGCACCGACGGGGTCAACCAGGAATCGACCAGCGAAGCCGCGAACTTCGATGCTGGCCTGATAGAACTCGGTCAGCTCCAAAACAACTTCAACCTTAGAGCAATCGGCGAGTTGCTCTACGAGTCGGACATCGCCGGCGCAGAGGACTACTGGTTCAATGTCAGCGCCGACTTGGGTCAGCCGATTGTTCCTCCGCCGACGGATCCGAATGACGTCGATTACAACGCCAACTGGCCGCAGCAGTTCGTGACGTGGAAAGCTCCGGACGGCTCGACGCAGCACACCACGGTGGTGGGGATCAACAAACAGAGCGTGCTGCAACGAATAACCTTTTTCGGCGGTGCAATTTCGAATCTTTTCATCCACCACATTCCAATGAGTCCCAGTGGTCTGTGGCAGGAACGCCATCAATTGTGGCTGAGCGCGACCTGGCAGCAATTTCTATTGGACGCCACGGCCGAAAAGATCCTGAACAAAACTCCGTTCGAGACTTTCTTTGCCGATATCCAAGCGCGCCTGCCCGACAGCGACGACCAGACGATTAACGGCACCGGGCTGAAGCCCGCGTTGCTGCGGATCGCCAATCCGCACATTTTCGTCGATTACGGAACCAACACGATGGCCAAGTATTGGGCATACACCCACAGCATTTTGGGCCAGATCGATCCTTCGGTGGTCGCCAGTCAACCTAACTACGCGGTGTTTTCTAAAGGCTCCAGTCGAACGAGAACCTTCATTGGGTACAATCCAGACCTAACTAAGGAGGTTAACTTCAATTTTAGCGACGCCGTAACCGGAAGACTGATAACAAGCTTCATGGTCCCTGCAGGGACCGTAGTCTCGCAGGGTGCTGCCGGCAATACTTCGTTCCAGCCAATGGCACAAGGCCCAACCCTTAAAGACAATCTGGTGGTAGCGCCAGGCCGACTGTTCCTGCAGACCGCAACTGGCCCGAAGATCGGACCACTGGCAGGCATCTTAACGGATACCCCGGGCACATGGTTGCCGGCTGCGGGCACCTTTACATTTCCGGCGACGAACGACCTGAGCCGCATCACGCAGTCTCTGTCGATCATCCCGGGAGCCACCGGCAACTGCGCCAATGACCAGTTACCGGACAGTTCCTGTGGGAGTATCCCAGCCTATGGCGGATGGGTGGGCTCGTTCAGCGGCAATGTAATCGGCACAGTGCCGCGCACCAGCTTTGCTGTCTACACTGACCCGGGAGTAGCGGCCGGCTGGCAACAGGCGCCCGGGTTAATCAATATCACCCATTTGATGGTCAAATACTGGTTCGACAAGAATAACTTTCCGGCCCAGCCGCCGGACCGCACCGAGGTATGGTTCAGGGGTTCAAACGCAGCTGAGAACACATTCGTGATCAACGGCAACAAGTTTACTGACTACTACTTCGGCTGCTACGCGACCCTGCCTAATTTGAGCGACTGCGATCTGAGCATACCAAACAGTCTGTATGGCCTGGCCGATCCGAAGTTTATTGAGTTCCAGATGGTGGAAATCAACAACCGGCCGCCCAATCCCGTCGTGCCTAAAGCGTTCCCTGCCGCAGTCACCTGCGGCCGCATCGAAGCCTACGTTTATGGCACCGCCGGTGCCCAACCGACTAAGGCCCCCTTGCCGGTCTCGACCGGGACCAATCCCTCACTAGGGCGGGCGTCCTGGGTGCGGCCGCCGTATGATGGCGGCTCATGCTCCTGACTTAACCAGGAGGAGTTTGCGCCCCTGGTTTGTTCTCGCTCCCGCGACCGCGGGTAGCGCAACTGTAGCGGGTCCCACGCATTTCGCGTGGGACCTTAAGACCATCCTGCCCGCTTGCTGAGGCTAGCCTGCTGGATTAGGGTCCGTACCTCAGGTGCGTCCAAGTAAGGAAGTCGATAACCCTAAGCGAGGACGAGAGAGCTGCCGAGCATTCAAGCCAATCGTTGGCCCAGGTATTCGCCGATGCCCTGCACTGCCTGCTGTCCTTCCGGTAGAAAGCCGGCAAAAAGCTGGAAGACGTGAACCATCTCGGGCCACACTTCGAGTTTTACCTCGACGCCGGCAGCACGGGCGCGGTCTGCCAGGCGGGTGGAATCGTCGAGCAACGTTTCTGCGTCACCAACCTGTATCAGCAACGGCGGCAAGCCTTTGAGGTCTGCATAAAGCGGAGCCGCTAACGGAGTCCGCGCATTTTTGCCGCCTAGATAGGCGGCAGCCATCTGCACCAGCCCGTCGCGCCGGACCACAGGGTCCGCATGTTCCCGGGTTTTCATCGATTCGCCGATTCCTTCCAGATCGACCCATGGTGAAAGGCAAACCCCGGCTGCGGGCGTTGGTAGTTTAGCATCGCGAATCGCCACCAATGTGGCAACTACCAATCCCCCGCCCGCAGAATCACCCGCAACTGCGATCTGCGAGGGCTTAAGCCCTTGCTGCAACATCCATCGATAGGCGGCTACAGAATCATCGACTGCGGCAGGAAATGGATGCTCGGGCGCAAGGCGATAATCGAGTCCCAATACTCTCGCCTTGGTGACTCGAGACACCCGGCCCATCAGGTCGCGATGAGTTTTGATAGACCCGACCACATAGCCACCGCCATGGAGGTAGAGCACGGCGCGTTCGGGGGAAGCCCCTGGCGCAGATATCCATTCCGCTTTGACGCCGCCTGCACTGAGCGGCTCACATTTGATGTCCGCCTCGGCGGGTGCCGCCATTTGCTCGAATAGCGCTCTCATTTCCTGTGGGGTCGAAGGTTGAGCCTGAGTGAGGGCCTTCATGGCGTCGATCGCCTGTTGCAATTGTGGACTTGCCATCACGAAGCCTCCGTTTTTTTCAATGCGATCTGATAGCACGTTTTTGAACACGCTGTCGCTAACCTACTGCCGGCCCGATTTAAGGTACGCGTGGCGTGTCGGATTGAAACAAAGGGCATACGGATGTGATAGTTAGCCTCTACTTTCATTCCACTGCTCTATGAAAATGCTGGTGGCAAATCCTCGAGCCGCGTAGCTATAGGCAACCAGCAACGTCTCCAAGGCTGCTCTTGCATATGGGCGACGGCTGCCGACCTCCGCACTCACGTACTCGAGCTTATTGGCGGGCGCGATTTAACAGCTCACGCGCGGCGCGCAGGAACTTATCACTGGCGTCATTGCCACCGAGCATACGGGCGAGCTCGGCAGCGCGATCCGGAAATTTGAGTTCGATGACCTGGCTGCGGGTCGCGCCGCGGCGTTCCTCCTTCTCGACCACGAAATGGCTGTCGGCGAAGGCCGCGATTTGCGCAAGATGGGTCACGCAGAGGATTTGATGGAAACGCGCCAGTTGCTTGAGCTTACGCCCAACGATTTCGGCGGTGGCCCCAACGATTCCAGCATCGACTTCATCGAAAATCAGCGTCGCCACACCGCGCCGCTGAGCCTCCAGCCGCTTCAGCGCCAGCATCACGCGCGACAGCTCGCCACCCGAAGCCACGCGCTGCAGTGGAATTGGCACCTGTCCGAGGTTAGGAGCGAGCACAAATTCGATCGTATCGATGCCGGCGGGACCGGCCGCGAGACTATCCTGGATGAAGTCCGCATCAGCCGCAGCAAGGCGCGCGACCCGTGCCTCGAACTCGGCATTGCGCATACCCAAGGATTTGAGCTCCGCCTCCATTCGCCGTTTCAGTTCAACCGAGTGATGTTCGCGCTCGCTGCTCAGGCGCTGCGCTGTTTCGAACAGTTGGCCGAGCACTCGGCGCATGGCGGCTTCGGCGGCTGCCCGGGTTTCGGCCGCGGCTTCGAGTTCAGCTATTTCGGCGCGTGAACGGGTCAGAGTCTCCATCGCGCTTTCGATAGAGCCTCCATACTTGCGTTTAAGCCGTGCCAGTTCTTGCAGCCGTGCCTCGAGTTGCTCCAACCGTACTGGATCAGCCTCGAGCCGCTGTGCGTATGCGGACAGTGTCCGGGCAGCTTCTTCAAGGTTGACTTGCGCAGCGACGACTAATTCAAGGGCACTGTTGAGCGCAGGATCGATTGCAGCGGCTTCTACCAGGCGCCCTCGTGCCTGCGCGATAAGGTCGCGCGCGGCCCCTTCGGCGCCATACAGTGTCTGCTCCACAACCGTGGCGGCTTCCGCCAGCCGCGTCGCGTTGGCGAGTACGATGCGTTCGGAAGTGAGGACTGCATCTTCGCCTGCGATCAGGCCCGCCTTGTCCAGTTCCGCAACGCGGAATTGCGCAAGTTCCAGTAGTTTGGCTCGTTCATTCTCGCGGCGTTCCAGTTCAGCGAGCCTGACCCGATGCTGTCGTGCCTGTTGGTAAAGCTCGTGATACGTGGCCAGTCTCGTTTCGAGTCCGGCGTGGCGGTCGAATATGAGCAAATGGTTGTCGCGTTGTAGCAGCGATTGCTGCTCGTGCTGCCCATAGATTTGTACCAGCGCGGCGCCGAACTGAGCTCCCGCTTGGACGGTCGCCAACTTGCCATTGAGCGAGAGCCGGGAGCGACCTCCCTCGGCCAGCACGCGCCGGATTATCAGCTCGCGCGGGTTATCGGGGTCAAGCCATTCCGCTCCGGCAGTCGGTGTCTCGCCCTCGATTTCAAAGACACCTTCTACTACCGCCTCCCGCGCTCCCATACGCACTAGCTCAGGCGCGGCACGGCTGCCCAGCAGCAGGCCCAGCGCAGTCATGATAATGGTTTTGCCGGCGCCGGTTTCGCCTGAGAGCACATTGAGGCCGGGGGCGAACGACAATGTCGCTTCCTCGATCACTGCGCAGTTGCGAATCCGCAGCTCCGTCAGCATCCGCGCTTAGCCCCAGCGCAGTTTATCGCGCCAGATCTCGAAATAGGGATGAGCCGAGCGGACCAGCGTCACGACATGTTGCCCGCGCCGAATGTAGATGACGTCGGTGTGATCGAGGTGCGCGGATTCCTGGCCGTCACAGGTGAGCAAGGCGCCGTGATCATCGCTCTTGATGCGCATCTCGAGCTCAAATGAGTCGGGCAGCACTACTGGACGATTGCTCAGCGTATGAGGACAGATAGCTGCCAGGACCACCACGCCGAGGCTGGGAAAAACAATTGGGCCGCCCGCACTCAGGGCATGCGCCGTTGAGCCCGTGGGCGTTGCCACAATGAGGCCATCGGCACGGTAGGCACAGAAGGGCTTGTGATCGGCTACAACCTGCACGTCGAGCATGCGGCCAAAGGCACGCTTGACGATCACCACGTCGTTGAGTGCGCGAAAGTGTTGCTGCTTTCCGCCTTGCTCGGGAGCGCGAGCGACCACGGCTTCGAGGGTAATTCGGCGGTCGACTTCGTAGTCGCCGTCAATTACTCGGGAAAGCGCAGCCCGTGCTTCATCGGTGGTTATCTCCGTGAGGAAACCGAGCCCGCCCAAATTAATCCCGAGGATCGGCGTCTCGCGCTCGCCGATCATGCGCGCCGCCCCTAGGAAGGTGCCATCACCACCAAGCACCACTACCAAGTCGGTTTCTCCAAGTTGAGCCGAGTCCGCAGGACGCGCCCCAATCATAGCGGCTGTCAGCGGCTCACTAAGCGCGTCCAGACCATGGGATTTTATCCAGCCCGTGAGATCACTGGCGAGTGTAAGAGCGTGCTGCGGCCGGTCCTGCCGCACCACCAGTCCAATTGCGCGTATAAGTTGCTTCTGGCTCACCTTGCTTTTCATCAATCTACCACACACCGCCGGTAAGTGAGGCAGGCACGCCGTGAGGACTCGACTAGACTCTGCTGGATTGAACGGAGCCGGTGGCTTCCGTTAGTGCTTCTTTCCCAAGCTCAATCCACAATTCTCGCACCGGCTATTGAATAAACTGAACCAGTAGGGCAATTCGCGTTTCTCGCAAAACTCGTCACCGCATCGTGGGCAGCGACTTGCGCCGACTCGCTCCGCAAACCACAGGCCAATTGCGATCCATATTAGCGTGAACGGCACAAACACGGTCTCATCGGGAGCAAAGACTGCCACCAGGCATCCGCTCGGAATCAAGCCAGCCATCCAGACAATGACCAGGTGCTGAAGTCGCCTCAGCTTGAGCAGTTCGGTACGTTCGCGTGGATTCGGTGGCAGCCACGAGGGATAAATTCGGCGAGTTGGCATCTGCGAACACCGCGGTCAAACGCAGCCAGAAGCATCACGACACCGTTCCCGCCAGGGCTAGGACGATGTAATTTGCCGTCAGTCTTGAACCGATACGGCAAGTTGGTAAGTGAGCTATTTTCGGACATTTTCGGCCTGCCACCTCAATGAGGCAAGAGACCGCTAAAGGAACGCGTCGGAGGGGGCGAACAGCTCCGCCCTGTCTCTAACCTGGCAGTCTTGCTGGCGTTTTGTAGCAGATTTCAACCCGACGCTGCCGCTGTTGACAGTTTGGCTAAAAGATTGCTACAGGGCTTGCTTGACGGCGTCCCGCGCCATATATAGTGAATGCCTCGATACTGGTCTAGCACATGAAGGAACCGACGTGGAGTGGTATCTAGTTCGCACGAAGCCGGGTAAAGAACGTTCGGTTTGCAGTCAGTTGTCGCCTGTTCTGCCCGAGGTCTATCTTCCCATGCTAGAGGCAAAAACGCCACGATGGGGCCGATTGGCGTGGTCGGTAGTACCATTGTTTCCATGTTATGTCTTCGCACGGTTCGACCTTCAGGCTCACTATTTCAGTGTCAAATACATGGTTGGCGTTCAGTGCATCGTGTCCGCAGGATGTGACCCACTGTCAGTACCGTTGCCGGTGGTAGAAGAAATCAGAAGCCGCGGGGTTAACGGTGTGGTTCGGATTGAGCCGCCGACATTCGGTAATGGCGAGCGCGTGCGTGTGGTCGACGGCCGTTTTCAGGGCTTCGAAGCAATCTTTGAGCGCTATCTTTCCGGTGCCGAGAGAGTCGCAATTTTACTGAGCGCAGTCGAGGCAAACGGAGTGCGTGTCGTCCTGCCCTCAGCGGCACTGGAGAAATATTCCTAGTGTCCTGAGCCAGAAATTTGTTTACAAAATCGGGCAACCGTGTCCTTCCTCCATATGGCAGACACGCGCGGACTGCAATTTATTCAACGCATTTAAAGACTCACCATATTAGCTGCAAGCGGCACAACTATTAAGCCGACCTCAGACTTACCACTTCTCGACGGTGCCCAGGTCCTGGCTCCCAGCTCAGCGCCGCTCCATCATTGCATTGGATCTTCCACTGGCACCAACGACAAGAACATTGGACGGATCTTGGCCGTGTTCATCGTAGACGGTTTGCTCTCGACATCGCGCCAAGCTTTGCCTCGGGCGGTGTTGATGGCTACCGATCATGGGCGGCTTCTCGATTAACGTCTCAAATGGCGTGGACGAATGCAGAATGGCACGCCAACAGCATTGACGGTTGCAACACGGCTTCAGTAGAAGAAAATGCTTATGGCATCTTCACCGCCTGGATCCGTGGCTGAACGGCAACCCAATCGTGCGACGAGCGCCGCGCGCAAGAGGCGAGGTATGGACCCTAGTCTCCTTATCCTGCTGGCGATGGTACTAATCGCCGAGATCGTCGCGCTGATCTGGCGCCCGGAGTTGCCGCTGCAAGGACTCAAAGGCAGCGCTCGTTTGCTGCGCAGCGTGTGGCTGGATTTGCTGCTGGGCTTCATCTTTGCGGGGCTCGCCGACGTCATGGTGCCGCCCGCAGTGCTGTCACGATGGTTGGGCAGTCAACGTCCCACGCAGGCGATTCTGGTGGGATGGGCGGTGGGCTTGCTTTTGCCCGGCGGCCCCTACCTAGTTTTTCCAATTCTCGCGAGTCTTTTTCAAAAGGGCGCAGCACCTGGTCCTCTCATCACCCTTATAACGGCCAAAACTTTGCTCAGCCCAGTCAGGATGTTGACCTATGAAGCGCCACTGATGGGATGGCCGCTGACGCTGGCTCGCCTTATTCCCGGGATATTGCTGCCACCATTTATGGGAGTCCTGGGAGAATGGCTGTTCGCAATTTTCAATGGCGCAGAGCGTTGAGTCATGCGGATGTGATCATATGCTGGGGGCGAGCCCTTTATTAGGTCCTCTAAAATCACGTTCCTTAAGGGCGAAACGCTTCGTGGACGCGGAAACGGGTACTAGTGCCATTGCGTTCGCGGCGCTCACTGCAGTCAGCATGACAAAAAGGCCGTCATTATTGAAATTGCTTGCGGGCACCCGCACCGCAATGGGCGGGGTTTTGCGATACGCATCATGAGCGAGTATGCGAGTGGCCGCTTTTCATTTCTCCGACTTCGCCGCTGGTCTGCAGCTCATTCGTTGCTCGCGCGGCCGGACTGTCCGTCCCTTGTACTAAGATTAGTGCGCGGCCGTCGCCGAGACCGTCTCTGGCATACTCCAAATCGTCAGCCAGACTGGTCGCGACGATCACCAGACTATTGGCGCTTTGTTCTGCTATCTGGATGCTGTTGACTGTCGATAGCATCTGCGGATGTAGCTGCCTTCCTACCATTCTGGTCGCCTCAGTAAGCATCTGTGCGAGCACTTGACTCGCAGCGCCGTCGCCCTCGTTTGAATTGCGGTGGGATGAGGAAGGCTCTGCCAATATGATAAAAGCCTGCAGTTCACAATCCTTCTGCTGGGCAATGCGTGAGGCCAGGCCGATGGTCGCGCGTCCATGCACGCTACAATCGGCGATCGCCGAGACACGGCGAAAAGAGGAATCTCCGCTGTGAATAACCACTCCAACGTTGACCGGCAACCGCCGAGCGCCTTCCAGAATTCGATGCACCACACCGCCGGTGAAATTGTTGCCAAACACCGCGCGATGCGCTCCCAGCAGAATCCATCCGAGCTGTGCGCTAACCGCGGTTCTGAGGATGTCATCGGGCGGATCATCGCTCCACACTACTTGCGGGGTGATTACCGACCCGCTCTCCCAGGCATAGTCGAGGGCTGCGGACAAGGCCGGCGAGCTGGGTGTACGATGCTGAGCGTCGCGCAAGCCGGCTCGCACCCCCCCAAGAGGAGGCCGGACCAACGCCAGCACCCTTGGCGGCAGGGCGTTGCGCGGAGTCGCGGCTAACGCCATTTCAACCAGGACTCCAACTCCGTCCGGATCCGCCACCGGTACAAGGATAGCACTGCGGTCAGGCTCATCGGCCGGCACCAGTGGCTGACGAGGCGCCGCCGCTTCTCGCGCAATTGCTTGATGCCGAGTGATCAGGTGCAGAATAGGAGTGGTGGCAAAGGTGGTCGTGACCGCCATTATTACCAGAATCGCGAATAGTGTGGGTGAGATCACATGCAGTTCGAGCCCGATGTTGAGCACGATCAGTTCCATCAGCCCGCGGGTATTCATCAACACACCCAGCGCCGAGCCTTCGCGCCATCCAATTCCGCTGAGGCGGGCCGCCAGCAGGCTGCCGCCGAACTT
>Ga0126381_100011305_pt1 | contig 10083 bp, 9 predicted proteins | sample PanSoiMetPlot_28_FD_96465 | JGI IMG/M metagenome (GOLD analysis project Ga0126381, IMG submission 96465) | Tropical forest soil microbial communities from Panama - MetaG Plot_28 | ecosystem: Environmental > Terrestrial > Soil > Tropical forest > Bulk soil | place: Panama | collected 2016-02-17 | reverse complement strand
GGCACAGAAGAAGATCAAGAGGCCGATCGCGACGAGCGCCGCCAAAGACGCAATAGGAAGAATGATGACGTACAGGATTGCGCCGATGCCGAGCGTCAGGAAAGTGATCACGGCGAGGATGGTGGTGAGGACCACCAGGGCATAGGGCAGGAGGAGAATCCACGCCAACGTGCCGGAAGGCCCGGTGTCCTGCAGGCGGCGCGCCGTGATGCCGACGGACGGGACGAGCAGCAGAAGGCTGTAGAGCGCACGCAAGGTGCCGTGCGTGAAGAGGATGCCCCCGATGATGGAGACGGCGAGTCCCACGACGAAATAGACAAGCACATAGTACCAGAACCGCGAGCGGCCGACTCGCCCGCTGAAGTCGGAATAGTGATTGGTGATCGTGTCGACGAAGTTCTGCCAGAGCTTGTTGAAGTCAATCTCATCCATCGTGTCCCCCGCTTCCCGCCGCACCGGCGCCTACACGTTGAAACAGGGTAATAGTATGAGATTCGATTGCCCGGCGACACCGCGGCGTTGGTGGGCGAATCAGTTGCTTGCGTTAGCCGCGGGTTCGTTCGGCGCTGCGCGCCATGTCCTCGTAGGAAGTGGCCAGGCGCAGCAGCGTGGCGCGGCAGTTTGCATCACGGATGTCTTCGGCGATGGTGCGCAGCTCTTCGGCGCGGCGGCGGTAGTTTTCGGCTCGCGAATCCCCGTCGCTGGAAGGAGAGCTGGAATAATCGCTCATGATTATGTTCTCCCCTGTCGTGGGCCAAACTACTCTCCGCGATAACGGCCAACAAGGCTTGGGTTTTTACCGGGCATAACAAAAAGCACTGAGAGCGACGCCGAAGTGGAACTCTGTGGAATCCCAACGGGGCCACAACGCCAGCGGGAATTGTGACGGGAGTGGGATATTTTCTTGTGTTGCCGGCGCTCCTCGCGTATTGACGGAACAACGGGGCTTTAACGATGTTTCTTTGGCACCCGAGCCTGCCGGCTCCTACACGCATATGACATCCGACACGCGCATCCCAGTCGTTGGAATCGGAGCTTCGGCGGGTGGCGTGAAAGTCCTCCAGCGGTTCTTCGAGGCCGTTCCCGCGAATCTCGGCGCGGCTTTTGTCGTCATCGTCCATCTCGATCCGGACGTGCGCAGCGAGCTGCCCGCGATCATCGCGACACGCACCAAAATGCCCGTGAAGCAGGTCGCGCGCGCCGAGCCTCTCGTCAAGGATTGCGTCTACGTCGTTCCACCGGACCGGCGTCTGCGCCTCAGCGATCACGAGATCGATGCGGTCGCGTTCGACGAGCCGCGCGGACGGCGCGCGCCCATCGACCTCTTCTTCCGCTCGCTCGCCGAGCAACACAGCGATGGGTTTGCCGTCGTCCTTACGGGCGCCGGCTCGGACGGCGCGGCGGGAGTCAAAGCGATCAAGGAAGGGGGCGGCATCGTCCTCGTCCAGTCACCCGACGAGGCCGAATATCCTTCGATGCCGCGGAGCGCGATCGCGACGGAGGCGGCGGATTTCGTGCTGCCGGTGGGCGAGCTCGTAGAGCAGCTCGCCGAACTCATCCGGGCCAAAAGAGACACGCCCGACGAACCGAAGCCCGACCAGGAAGAGCAGCTGCGCCGCATTCTCGCCCATGTCCGGGTGCGCACCGGGCACGACTTCACGCATTACAAGCGGTCGACCGTGCTGAGGCGCATTCTTCGGCGCATGCAGGTCGCGCGCAAAGACAATCTGGAAGAATACGCGGCCTATCTGCGCGAGAACGCGGAAGAAGCATCGCTGCTTCTGAGCGACCTCCTGATTTCGGTGACCACGTTCTTCCGCGATCCGAAGGCCTTCGAGGCGTTGGCGAAGCATGCCATTCCCAATCTCTTCGCCAATTCCGCGTCGGGAGCGCCCATCCGCGTCTGGGTGGCAGGCTGCGCGACCGGAGAGGAAGCGTATTCCGTGGCGATCCTCCTGCTGGAGGAAGCGAGCCGGCACGCCTTGCGCCCCGAAATCCAGGTGTTCGCCTCCGACATGGATGCGCGCGCGCTCGCCATTGCGCGCGAGGGCCGCTACCCGATCGCCATCGAAGCCGATCTGACGGAAGAGCGCCTGCGGCGCTTCTTTGCGCGCGACGGCGAATATTTCCGGGTCAAGCGCGACCTGCGCGACATCGTCCTCTTCGCGAGCCACAGCGTTCTGAAGGATCCGCCGTTCTCGCGGCTTGATCTGATCTCCTGCCGCAACCTTCTCATCTATCTCGATCGCGATCTGCAGCAGCAGGTCCTCGTCACCTTGCACTACGGGCTGAGCGGTGATGGGTATTTGTTCCTCGGGACGTCGGAAAGTGCGGAAAGTCCCGAAGGGCTGTTTCGGGTAGTCGATCGGGATGCACGATTGTACCAGTCGGCCGGCAAATCGATGGACAGGCTGCCGACCCTGCCGCGGATCGCCGGAATTGCCGCCGGCTTCGAACCGCTAGCGCCGCCTTCCGGCCCGCCAATCGCATCGGCGCGCGCCGCGCATACGCTTCATCGTGAGGCGCTCGAGGCCCTGGCGCCTCCGAGCATCCTCGTCGACGCCACCATGCGGGTCGTCCATCTCTCCGAGAATGCCGGCCGATATCTTTTGCCCTCGGCCGGCCCGCTGACGACGGATATCGCCGATCTGGTGCGGCCGGAATTGCGCTTCGATTTGCGCGGCGCACTCCATCGTGCGCTGGAGCGGGACGAGGCGACGCTGACATCCGGCACTATGGTCCGCTTCAATGGCGCGTCGACGCGCGTCTACATGCAAATCAAGCCGGCGGGCGGATCGGATCCCGAAAAGAAGACGCGGTACGCCCTCGTCATGTTCATGGAAGGGGAAGCCGGCCAGCATCCCGATGCCAATTCGAACGGCCTCGGCCAGGCGCCCACCAGCGAGACCATCAACCGGCTGCGCGAAGAGCTGGAGCTGACACAGGCGCACCTCAGGACCACGCGCGAAGAATCCGAGGCGGCAAACGAAGAGCTGCGTGCGGCGAACGAGGAACTCCAGTCGATCAACGAGGAGTATCGCTCCACAGCGGAAGAACTCGAGACAAGCAAGGAAGAGCTGCAGTCGATCAACGAGGAACTGCAGACGGTCAACAGCGAGCTGAAGCTCAAGCTGGAGACCGTGTCGCGCGCCAATAGCGACTTGCAGAACCTCATGGCGGCGACGGACTTTGCGACGCTTTTCCTCGATCCTGGCCTGCGCATCAAGCGATTCACGCCGAAGCTCGCCGACCTGTTCAACATCACGCCCAGCGATGCCGGCCGGCCCATCACCGATTTCACGCACCAGCTCGACTACGACACGCTTGCTTCTGACGCGAAGCGCGTGCTCGACGATCTCAGTCCCATCGAACGCGAAATCAAGAGCCGCGACGAGCGTTGGTACCAGGTCCGGTACCGTCCCTACCGTACCGTCGACGACAAGATCGACGGTGTTGTCGTGACGTTTCTCGAAGTCACTGAGCGCCGCCGCATGGAAGATGCGCTCAGGCTGAGCGAACAGAATCTCCGCCAGGAAATGCGCCTCGTGGAGCTGTCGCGCTCCCCGATCTTCATCTGGGAATTCGACGGCGGCGTCGTGCAATGGAACCGCGGCAGCGAAGAGCTTTACGGCTTCACGCCGCAGGAAGCCATTGGCAAGCGCAAGGATCTCCTGCTGCGCACGGAAGTGCCGGGCTCGTCGTTCCTGGCCATCAAGGACGCCCTGGCGCGGACCGGAAACTGGAAAGGTGAGCTGTACCACTACACCAAGGGCGGCCGCAGGCTGATGGTCGAAAGCAATCTCGAACTGATCGATACGGCAGCCAAGCGGTTTGTTCTGGAGAGCACTCGCGACATCACCGAGAGCAAAGCGTGGACCGAACGGCAGGCGCTCCTGCTGCGCGAACTTACGCACCGCGTGAAAAACACGCTGACGATCGTCCAGAGCTTCGTGCAGCAGAGCTGGCGCAACAGCCACGGTCCCGATGAATTCATCGAGCGCGTGAACGGCCGCATCGCGGCGCTCGCGAACGCGCACAAGATCCTCGTGGATTCCGAATGGCGCGGCGCCGACCTCTACCAACTGATCCGAAGCCAGCTCGGGGGCTATGTCGAGGGTTTCCCGCACCGTCTGCAACTTCACGGCGAGCCAGTCGTTCTGCAGGCAGACGTGGCGACCCCCTTCGGGATGCTTCTCCACGAGCTCGCCACGAACGCGGCAAAATATGGCGCGCTCTCCGGCGATAAAGGTGAGGTCGACCTCGGCTGGAAGGTCGAAACCCGGAACCAGATGCCGTGGCTGGTGGTTGACTGGCGTGAGAAGAACGGTCCTCGCGTCAAAAAGCCAACGGTCATGGGAATGGGAACGCGGGTGATCCAGAGCGGACTGCCCGGCGCCAAGGTGCAGCACGATTTTCGTCCAGAAGGCGTGCAATGCCGGATCGAAATCGCCCTCCAGCAGGGAGAGGCGGGGGTCGATCAGCCGGTGGGCTGAACGGAAAGGACCGCGAACCACCGGGAGAAGACATTGTCCGGAGAGCGGGTTCTGATTGCCGAGGACGAATACATCATTGCGCTGGAGCTCCAATCGATCGTCGAGCAGCTAGGCGCGGTGGCCGTAGGGCCGGCCGCCAGCGTCGACGAAGCCCTTTCGTTGGCTGCGGAGGCAAATATCTCCTGTGCGATCCTCGATGCGCGCTTGCTGCGACGGTCCGTTGAGCCGGTGGCGCGCTGCCTGGCGGCGCGGGGAATCCCATTCCTGTTCTATACGGGGCAGTCGAACAGGGACCCGGCGTTTGCAGCCTGTCCGGATGCGCCTGTGCTCGCGAAGCCGGCGCCCCCACGCGTCATTGCCAAGAAAATCCAGGAGCTGTTGTCTTCCGGCTGACCGGTCAACCGCCGAGGCTTCTCACTTCGGGATGGGCCCATTCCAGATCGAGCAGCGCCCTGAAGCCCGCCTCGCGGTTTGCCGATTCGTCGCCGGCCGCCTTCCAGACAGCGGCCGCTTCGCTGTTTCCGGCGGCTTTCAGCTTCCTCGCCATCCTCGCGCAAAGCAGGGCGCGCTCCTTCAATATGCGAAACAGCATGGATATGTGCCGCTCGATCTCCTCGTTCTGTGCCGCAGCCATGACTTCGGCGGACATGGCGTGACCGATGTGGCACCGGAATGTCGCCAGGCTCGCAAGTTGCTCTTCGCGCATCGCGCCGCCGCACTCGGGACAGCTGAACGCGACGGGAGTTCCCATCTGAGACATGGTGCTGGCTCCATATGAAGGGCGATGCGCGGAAGGTTGCGCTTCCGCGCGCGCGAGCCGCGTCAGGAGATCGGGCATCTCGGCGATCGGCAGGCAGAAATCGACCTCCACGTTTTCGAGTGCCGCCGAGGGCATTTCCGCGACCTCCGCATCGGACGGGTCCTGGACGATCGCCACGCCGCCGCGCCGCTTGACCTCGTAGAGGCCGGCCGTGCCGTCGTTCAGACGGCCGGTCAAAACAACCGCCATCGTGTCCGCGCCGTAGGATTCGGCCGCGGTGCGGAAGAGGGGGTCAATGGCAGGGCGCGCCCAGTTCTCGCGCGGCCCGCGGGTCAAATGGAGCTCGCCGTCGACCACGAGCATGTGGTGGTCAGGCGGCGCAACGAAGATGCGCTGCGGCGCAATTTTGTCGCCGTTCTCGGCGTGCTTCGCCGGGAGACGCCCGAGATCGTCGAGAATCGAGGGAAGGACGCTCGGGGAAGAACCCACGTGCAGCGCGATGAGAATCGTCGCTGGAAAATCGTGCGGCAGCCCACGCACGAGTGTGACGAGCGCCGCCACCCCTCCTTGCGATGCGCCAATTGCCACGATCTTCGCCATCGCAACGGTAACGAACCACCGCAGGGCTCGGGGGCAGAATTTGCCGACCGCGGACTTCGATTTGAACGACTCGCTTAACGCACGCTTTACCAGCATTTCGAACAGCGTTCGTTGTACGCTGGCAGAGGATGCCAATTGGGCCAATTCGCCAAGTATTCAGGAAGTCCTCGCGCGCCGATTTTCTTTGGTGAGTCTTGGAGTTACACCTAGCCAACACTGGCGAATCAGCGCAGTATTCTCACAGGTTTCGACGAGGGAGCGGGGCTATTTCCGACAATTCGAATAAATTGCGGCGCCCGATCGCATCGAAATCTTCAGTTGTGGCGAATCTTATATTCGCTCCAGACATGCAGAGGCTGGAGGTGTAAGCCATGCATACGTACGAGATCGACCTGCTGGAGACCGACGGCATGAGGGTGTGTCTTCTCTCATGCGCGTTCGCAAAGGATCTCTCGGCGATCAACCTCGCGGAGTCCATCGTCAAACTGAATAAGAAACGCGCAACTCGCGTAGTGGTTTGGCGAGAGGATGAAGTAATTTTCGAATTGCCGGAAAAGAAGCGGTTGCATTAAGCCCGGGATTTGCGGGCCGACAGCCGGGCAGGATTGATTCCCGCCGCCAACGTCGCTTAACCGCTTCTTAAAACTGTCCGCAATCCGTTTGCGCCCATTCACTGTACCTGCAACCGAATCGGAGCCTTATCGCGCCTAGCGCGTAACCAGTTGCGTCAAGGGGCCTGTTGATCGGAGGCCCTTCATGAATATGTCCCCAACGGAGCCCGACGCTCCTGCCGCCGCGGACATCGACGACGCTACAGCCAAGGTACTGCCGCCAGAAGATCGCGACGCCTTCGCGCATCTGGCGACACACGGAAAGCTTCCAGGCCAGAACGTCGAACTGCGTTTTGTGCCTATCCACGACCTGCAACGCCACCGCGTGACGATGTTTTTCTGCACGCCGGTCTTCAGCGTGCAGAACGCGCCGATCATCTACGGCTACCGGGCTTTCCAGTCGGTCGGTCCGCGCGAGTTGCCCTTCGTCGACCGGGCGGTGCTCGCCCACGCCGTGAAGTTCGCAAGGCGGCTGGCGAGCGCCGGCGCCGTAGCCGCCATCGGCACCTCGGTGAATTACGAGACACTGGCCTCACCCAAGGGCCGCGAACTCTACCAGCACGCGCTGCGGGCCGCAGGTGTCGCCGACCATCCCTTCCTCATCCTCAACATCGAGAACTTGCCGGAATCTGTCGGTTCCGCGCGATTGGCGGAGATCGTGGGCGCGGTGCGCCATTACGTGAAACGAATCTTCGTCCATCTGCCCGACATGGAGACGAACGTGCAGCATTGCGGGCACCTGGGCGTTTCCGGCTTCTCGCTGACGCTGCCGCCCGGCTCGACACGCGTCTCGGCCATGGGTGCCGCGAAATGGCTCATCCGGGAGTGCGAGGCGCAGTCGGCACATTCGTTCATCGACCACATCGACAGCGACGAGACGATCGAACTGATGACGCTGGCGGGAATCCGTTTCGGCTCGGGGAGCGCTTTCGGGCCGCGCGAATTCCGTGGCGATGCCCACCCGGCCGAGGTCGAGAGCTTTATGGCCGAAGCGGGCCGGGAAGCGGTGAGCGAAGGCAAGGAGACGGCAGGCCTCGGCGCCGCGATCCGCCTATAAGGGCTTCCGCCGACCCATCGCAATTTGCGGGCGGATTGGGTATAGGCGGGCCATGACCGCCAGGATCTTCATCGACGGCGCCGCCGGCACGACGGGGCTGGAAATCCGCGAACGGCTCGCCGCCCGCGATGAGCTTTCGCTCATCCAGCTTAGCGACGCCGAGCGCAAGGACGTGCGGGCGCGCACGGCGGCGCTGAACGAGGCCGACGCGGTTGTTCTTTGTCTCCCCGACGATGCGGCCAGGGAAGCGGTTTCGCTGATCGAGAATCCGGCGGTGAAGGTCGTCGATGCGTCGACGGCGCATCGCGTGGCCCAGGGGTGGGTCTACGGTTTCGCCGAACTGGAGAGCGGCCAGCGTGCGCGCATCGCGGCGGCGAAACGCGTGACCAATCCCGGCTGCTATCCGACAGGCTTTCTGGCGCTGGTCCGGCCGCTCGTCCGTGCCGGAATTCTGCCGGCCGATTTCCCGCTCACCGTCAACGCCGTTTCCGGCTATTCGGGCGGCGGCAAGGCGATGATCGAGGAGTTCGAGAACAAGGCCTCGCCCGCTTACACCGAGAGCGTGGTTCGCTCCTATGCGCTCACCTTGTCGCACAAGCATGTTCCCGAGATGCAGATGCACGCCGGGCTCGCGCATCCCCCGGTTTTCGCGCCGAGCGTCGGACGCTTTTACCGCGGCATGATGGTGGAGGTGCCGCTGCAGCTGTGGGCATTGCCCAAGCAACCGACCGTCGCGGCAATCCACGAGACCATTGCGGCCGCATACCACGACGCGGCTCTCATCGACGTCGCGCGGTTGACGGACGGCATCACGCTCAAGACGCTCGATGCGGAAACGCTGCGAGACACGAACCGCATGAAGCTTTACGTGTTCGGCAACGACATGCACGGACAGGCGCGTCTCGTCGCTGTCCTGGACAATTTGGGCAAAGGCGCTTCGGGGGCCGCTGTGCAGAACCTCAATCTGATGCTGGGGCTGCCCGAGACGGCCGGGCTCGTCTAGCCATGTATCGCCCGGGGCCTTACGTCGAGGATGGCGCGGCGCTGCTGCACGACATCATCCGTACACGGCCTTTCGCCGTGATCGCGGCCGGGATGGGTGGCGATATCGCCTTCGCTTACGCGCCCGTCGTTGTGGACGCGGAAGGCGGACGAGGCGGCGTCCGCTTCCATCTTGCGCGCGCCAATCCGCTTGCCGCGATGGATGGCGTGAAGGTGCGGCTGTCCTTCGTCGGCCCCGACACCTACATCTCGCCAGACTGGTATGTGAGCGAAGGTTTGGTGCCGACCTGGAACTACATCGCCATCGAGGCGACAGGCGTGGCGCGCCCGCTCGACCGGCCTGCGCTTCATCAATTGCTGGTCGATCTTTCCGCGCAGGAAGAAGCGCGCCTCAGCCCGAAGACTCCATGGACCCTGGACAAGGTGCCGGCCGCCAAACTCGAAGCGCTCTTGAATGCGATCGTGGGTTTTTCGGTCCCGTTCGATACCCTCGAAGGGAAGTTCAAGCTCTCGCAGGACAAGAAATCCGAGGATTTCGAGGGCGCCGTTTCGGCGCTCGAGGAACGCGACGATGCGGGCGCGCAGGCGGTTGCGACCGCGATGCGGCTTTTCGGCTGGAAGCGAAAGGCCTAGCCGATACGGAGCCTATGCGCGCGCAGCCGCTCGTAGTGCGGTCGAGCCGCGTCGGCGATGGTCTTCAATTGGTCGCTTAGAGGTTTTGGCGCGCGTGGCTTCTGTGCCGCGAACCCCGTTGAGCGTTCGACGGCGTCGTACCAGACCTTTGCCCAGATGCCGTCGCTCGCGCGCGGGCCCGCCGGCCAGGCGAGCATCTTCTCCGTGAAGGGGATGTCGAGCGCTCCACACAGGCGCGACAGGGTTTCGTGCGGGTGGGCGAGCACGTCTTCCGACTCGATGACCGGTGGCGCATGTCCCAGCCGGTCTGCTTCCCGCTCGAACAACTCGCCCTGTTGCACGAAACCGATGTCGGCAAGCGCCACGTCGGGACGCTTTTCTGTGTAGGAGGCGAGCACCCGCTCCGGCGCGCGAATGAGAAATGCGTTGCGGCAGGCCTTGATCCAGTCGCGGTCGAAACCGTCCAGCATGTGATGCGTCATGTGCTTCTGGTACCAGATCGCCCGTCCTTCAGGCACGGGCCCGAGCACGAGGTCGACGATCGCGCGCCAGTCCGTGGGATACGCGGCTAGCACTTCTTCCCGCATCGGATGATCGATACCGCTCTCTTTGAGATACGCCGCATAGAAGGGCTCGTCGATCACGGCGGTGTCCGGCCTGTTCTCGAACGAGCGCATCATGGCGGTCGAGATGTTACGGGGACCGGACCACATGGCGATGCGAATGGGGGCGGGCAAGACAATCTCCAGATTTAGGCGCGCGCGGCGTCATCATCCTTCAGCGCGGCATAGCGCGCACGCAACTGTTGGGTCATCGGACCGGGCAGGGCCGCGGGCAGGGTGCGTCCATCAATTGCGCGCACCGGCGTTAGACCGCCGAAGGTGCCCGTGACGAAAGCTTCCTCGGCATCGTAGACGTCGCCCAAGC
>Ga0126381_100011304_pt1 | contig 10084 bp, 6 predicted proteins | sample PanSoiMetPlot_28_FD_96465 | JGI IMG/M metagenome (GOLD analysis project Ga0126381, IMG submission 96465) | Tropical forest soil microbial communities from Panama - MetaG Plot_28 | ecosystem: Environmental > Terrestrial > Soil > Tropical forest > Bulk soil | place: Panama | collected 2016-02-17 | reverse complement strand
CGTCAAGGCAATGATCGGCCGGCGGTATCGCTTCGCCCGCAGCAAGGCCACGGCCTGATACCCATCCATGATCGGCATTTGCATGTCCATCAGGATGACGTGAAATGGGTTTCTCTGCTCCTCCGCGGCGCGTGCCTGATCGACGGCCAATTGTCCATTTTCGACCGTCACCACCTGAGCGCCTGATTTTTGCAGCACAAACGCGATCAAACGCTGACTATCGACTCCGTCCTCCGCCAGCAAGATTCGGCAGCCGGCTAGATGCACCGGCGACAGGGTCGGCTGCGGAATCGGCTTGACTTGGACGACATTCGACAGGCCTCCGTTAACCGAGACCCGCTTTCCGTCGCCCGCCGATTCGACTGCCAGCGTCAAGCGAAAGGTCGTTCCGATTCCCGGCTTCGTTTCGACGATGACGATGTCGCCCCCCAGCATTTCGGCGAGCCGCTTGCTGATGACTAAGCCGAGCCCCGTGCCTCCGAAGCTGCGGGTCGTTGACGCGTCAGCCTGAGCGAATGCTTGGAACAGCCGCGCCGTCTGTTCCAGAGTCATGCCCAGCCCGGAGTCAATCACATCAAATTCCAGCCGCGATCGCTCCTCCGGCACGAACCGAGCGACGACTCGGACCGATCCACGATCGGTGAATTTGACGGCGTTGCCGACCAGATTGACGAGGATCTGCCGCAAGCGCGTCGGGTCGGAGCGAATCATTTCGGGCAGCTCACCGGGGCATTCGACTTGAAACGCGAGCCCCTTGCTTTCGGCCCTCACGCGCATCAGGCTCTCGACGTCGGCCAGGATCTGCACCGGTGAGCACCAGAGTGATTCGACGGTCATCTTGCCGGCTTCGATCTTTGAAAGGTCGAGGATGTCGTTGATGATTCGCAGCAAATGGTCGCCATTGCGTTTGATCGTGCAGATCGCCTCGATCCGGCTTTCTGGCGCTTGCGAAAGGTCCCCATCTTCCAAGAGCACGTCGGCATAGCCGAGGATCGAGGTCATTGGCGTGCGGATTTCATGGCTCATATTGGCGAGGAATTCGGTTTTGCAACGGCTGAACGCTTCCGCTTGCTCCTTGGCGGCCTCAAGATCCGTGGCGTGGCAGAGAATCGCCCTGTTCGCGGCATTGATTTCATCCACTTGGCGCTTGAGCGCCTTGGAGATTTGCATCGCCAGAAGCCCGAACGTGGCAAGGCAAAGCACCGTGACGGCGAACGTCGCAACCCACACGACGCGGCAACTTTGGTTGGCTTCGTCTGAGCGGGCTTCAATCGCAACGTGGGTGGCCTGGTTGAATCGATCCTGTTGAGTGCGAATCGCGGCCAGATTCTCCGCCGCACGATCGAGCAACTCGCGCCGCTTGCGATCGAGCTTGATCGTCTGCTCGCAGGATTCGTACAATCCGCCGATTCCAGGAAGGATCGTTTGATGGTCGTCGTCGATCCGGCAGCCGGCGCCAAAAATCGCGGTTTGGACGTCTCGAAGCTGGCCGGCAAAGGTCTTCGCGCCCTCGATCGAGGTTTCTGAAAGCAGAGGGGCTTCTCGCTCGATTCGCGCCAAGACGTTGCGAAACTGATTGTCGCGCAGATCCGTTAGGCGGTCGGGATCGTGCTGGCGAAGCAACTGCTCGACGAGCAGGGCCAAATCGGCCAAATCCATTTGCCCGACCGGCAATGCGCTCCCTTTTTGCTCGAGCCGCAGCAAGTCTTGGCTGCCTTTGGCAACTTCGGCGTTTTCAGCTGATCGGAGTTTGGACAACAGGACGACTCGGTCAAGACGCTGTTTGCCAGCCATTTGGTCGAGTGTCGCGCGAAGCCGAGCGACGGCCTGCGCGGCGGCGTCGGCGCTTTGTTCCAAGGCAGCGCTGGTGGCCGATTGCCGCGTCCGCCAGTCGGCGCACGACTGGCGGCAATACGTCAAACCGTCGAGCGAATTGAGCAGCGCCGCTAACGGGCTCGAAACCATCGGATCGTCGTTAAGCCGGGAGGCGAGGATGAGAATCACCTGGCGATCCGATCGCCAGTCGGAGGTTTGAGCTGTCGTCGCACTCCGCTCCAAAAGCAAGAGGATGTCGGCCTGGGCGTCGTCGTCCCAATGACTCGCGCGATCGATGATGTCGCGCAGCGCCGTCGCCATTTCGTCGGTCTCGGCGCGGACGTCGTTCGTCCGACGGAGCGCCCAAGCGAACGCGGCCAGCGTTATTGTGGCCGTAGCAAGGCCGACGAACATAATCGCCGGCACGAGTCGGTGGGCGCGGGATTGGCCGGTTGAGGTAACGCGCTCGGGATCGGTCGATTTCATTTCGTCGGGAGGCATTGGCGGCTGTCGGTGTCGGTTACGTTTTCAACGTTTTCGCGTGAGTTGCTGTCCGCGGCATCGCGTGGAAGACGACTTGGCCTAGTCCCGTTCGAACTGCTGCCATTCGAACGGCACAACCTTTCCCCCGTCGAGCTTTGTGGCCCAGACGCGGTGCGAGGCCTGATGTTCCTGAGGGCTGAGTCGCAGTGGCTCCCCGAGGCCGAGGTCAAATTCACCGAGTTTCTCAAGCGCTTCGGTGATGGCCTCGCTCGTCACCGGGACGTGGATCTTCTCGATCGCCGTCAAAAGCATCCGCGCCGCGATATAGCCTTCGAGGGAGACGAAATTTGGACTCGGCCGATCGGGCATCGCGTCCAGCTCCCGGCGGTAGTCTTGAACGATTTGAAGCGTGGAATCGACGTGCGGGACGACTTGTGTGACGATGACGCCGTCTCCATTGGACCCGAGCATCTCCGCGAGCCTATTCGCATCGACGAACGAGACGTTAAGAAAGATCGAATCCAGCCCGGCACGCCGTGCCGCCTTAATGAACTTGGCACAAGGGGCCGCGGTGCCGACCATGATCACTGCCCGAACCGGCGTCTTCGCCGCGATCAACTCGGCGAGCCCGGCCTCGACATTCGTTGTGTTCCGCTCGAAGCGCCCTTGGGTGACGAGACTCACGTCGCGCAGGCCATGCCGCTTAAGCGCAGCCAAACCGCCGGCAAAACCAGCGTCGCCAAACGCATCGCGCTGCGTGAAAAAGCCGATCTCGGTTGGTTTCAGTCCGGCGATCGTGACCAGCGAGTCAACCATCGCGCCCGTCTCTTCTGCGTAACTCGCCCGATAGTTGATGACATAACGATCGGGCGGAGTCTTGCGCAGGTTGCCCGCGCCAGTGAAGCAGCCGACGAGCGGAACGTGGGTCTCGTTCACAATGGGAATTGCAGCCACAGCGGTTGGCGTTCCGACATTGCCGATGATTGCGACGGCATGGTCTTGCTCGATCAGCCGTCGCATATTCGGACCGGTCCGCGCCGGCTCGTAGCCGTCGTCGAGCGCAATGAGTTTGAACTGTCGGCCGGACTGAACTTGGGCTCGATTCGCCTCGCGGATCGCTGCTTCGACTCCGGTCCGCATTCCAATGCCGAGACTGCTTGTCGGCCCGGACAGGGCCGCCGACATGCCGAGCACGACGGTTTGAGATCCTGCAGCAGCGCTACGGCCGCCAGTTTCTGCGGCCACTGCGCCAACGACAAAGCTTGTCACCATTAAGACGGCAGCTAACGAGCCGCGGCAGTTCCGCAAGAGCGATCGCATTTCAATTCGCGAATGACCGCGCCTCCCACGGCGTTTCCGGCGATAATGGCGAAAATGGACACGGCTGCCCCGTCAACCGCACAACGCTACGTCGCGAGAGGGGCATTGCGAGACCTGAGATGGCGGTGCTTGGTTTTGGGTCCACGACCCTTACCCTCTCTCTCCGCAAAGCCGGAATCTTCCGTAAACTCGCTAGAAATGCCGGCTGGCGGCGTCCACCGACCGCGGGACGGTGCGCGCCTGGGCACTTGGACCGACGCACTGCTACAATGGACCAGCGGCAGGCGCGACCGACCGGAAGGAGGCAATGGTATGCACGCGCATGGCACGATTCACGCGCGATCGGCGACAATCGGGGCCGCGCTGGCTCTCGTTGCTGCGGCAATCGCCAGGTGCTTGGCCGGCGACCCACCCGCAGCGACCACGGTTCAGCTCCCGACTTTCGGCGTCTCGATTGATGCCGAGGGTGTCTTGAGCCTTAAGACGTTCCCGGATCCCGGCGGTCGGCTGCAAGCTGAGCGGCTCGCGGCGGCAAAGCAAGCGCTCGGCCGCAATCTTTTTGCTCCGTCAAAGCTCCGCAAGGTGTCGCTCGTAGCCCTCGACCGGGCGATCGCTAAGTGCGTCGCGGGCGGCAAGCCGCTCGACGACGCCATGCTGCATGTCGCCGGTCTCCAGCGGCTTCAATATGTGTTCTGCTTTCCCGAGCGGCGGGATGTCGTGATTGCCGGACCGGCCGAGGGTTGGGTCGCCGATCCAAGCGGCCGCGTCGTCGGGGTGACGACCAGCCGCCCCGTGCTTGAACTGGCTGATCTGGTGGCGGCGCTTCGGTCTTATCCGCCCGGCAGCCGCGATCGCGTGTTTCTCGGCTGCAGCATCGATCCAAATCCTGAGAGCCTTTCGAAGCTGCTCGCGTTTCAGAAAGCGGTGCCGCATGTCGTGCCGCAGAACGAGCGAAATGAAGTCGCCGCGCGCGTCGCTCAAGGGCAGCGAGACGCGCTGGGGATGGCCGACGTGCGTGTGTTTGGCCTGCCGGCCAATTCACATTTCGCCCAAGTGCTGGTCGAGGCCGATTATCGGATGAAGCTGATCGGCATTGGCTTGGAAGACCCGCCGGTCAAGATGACCACGTTTCTCTCCGCGCTCACGGCTCCGCCCCGAAACGGCTTGCAGCGATGGTGGTTCACGCCGAATTACGATTGCGTCAAAGTGAGCGATGATCGACTGGCCATGGAGTTGCTCGGCCAAGGCGTTCAGTTGCAAACCGAGGACAAAGTGATCGGCCCGGATGGCACGCTGCTCGATCGCAGCGGGCCGCCGAATCGGGCCAGCGAATTGTTCACGCAATCGTTCACAAAGAAATACGTCGAGATCAGCGAGCGACTGCCGGTCTATGGGCAGATGCGAAATCTATTCGACATGGCCGTCGCCGCGGCCTTCATGCGGCGGCAGGATTTCTATGGTCGAGCGAAGTGGCAGGCCGCGACACTTCGGGACGAGCGCTCGCTGCCAATCGCGACACTGCCGACGCCGAAAAAGGTGCAGTGCGTGGTTAACGCCGTCTGGCGCGGAAATCGGCTCCTCTCACCGGCCGGCGGCGGCGTGTCAATCGTGGCCGAAGAAGCGCTCGACGATAAGCGAATCACGAAAGACGCCGATGGCAAGCTCGCCGCTCGCGAGAAGGCGCTTGCGGCGCCCCCGGCCGACGCTTGGTGGTGGGATTAGCTCGTCGCCGACATTAAGCCGGCGCACAAGCGAGGAAGCGGGCGGCTTTGCCTCGCTTACGCGTCGGATTTCCTAACGGATGCCGCCGGCGGATCGAAGAAATAGTCGAATCCGATCCACAGGCTTCTGGCATAGCGGAAGAACCAAAGCGGGAAGAGCACGCAGAAGGACGCGGCCGTCCAGAGAAGCGCGTCACCGGTGAGCCACTCCGTAAAAAAACAGGCGAAATAGCCGCCGGTCACCAACAGGGCGGTCAGTCCGTAGTTGATATAGATCGACCCCAGGAAATAGCCGGGACCGCGCTCGAACTGAAATCCGCAGACCTCGCATCGCGGATTCATCCGAAACCAGCCGCGAAACATCCGCCCGCGGCCGCATTGCACGCACCGCAGCCGCACCGAGCGCCACAAGATCGTGCCCAGATTCATGCGGCGACATCTCGCTCGGCAAACAGGCTATTGAAGAGCGGCAACGCCATTGGCGTTCTCGGCCTTAGGCTGCTGAACAGTTTCGCCTTGTCTTCGCGACGGGCCGGCTTGGTCGAGCGCTTCGATCACCTGCCGCGTCGTCAAAAGGTCTCTCAGGATGATTGGGTCGTGCGACCGGCCTGCTGGAAAGATAACGAGCACCGGGATCGATTCGCTGGCTGTCAAGTTCCAGAGCGCGCTTTTGATCTCTGGCCCGTAGTCGCTCCAATCGGCGATCATGAGTACCGCGTCCTTCGCCTTGATTGCCTCACGGACGGCCTCCGAGTCGATGACGAATCGTCCATTGACTTGACAAGTGGGGCACCAACTGGCAGTGAAATCGACGAGGACGGTCTTTCCGCTTGCTGCCAAAGTCTCCAACCGGGCCTGCGAGAACGGCTCTCCGTCTAATGCCGCGGGCGTAAGAAAGAAAAATGCAAAGACGCCGATCGCGGCCGCCGCAACGCAACCAAATGCCCAGGCTGCAAGTTTTCGCGAAAGCGATGCCATGAGTGGCGTGCGCCCGATCCACCAGCAGGCGAACCAAAGGCCGATCATCAGGGCGAAGGTTGGGACGAGATATGTCCGATTGAGTGTCCAAAACAGATAAACCACCGTGCCGAGCAACACAAACCCCATGAATTGCTTGAAGGTGTCCATCCAAGCACCGGGCTTGGGCAAAAATCGAACCAGGCGAGGGAACGCACCGATCACAATATATGGCAGCGCCATTCCTAAGCCGATCATGCCGTAAATCAAGAACACAGTTTGGGGCCGCTGAGTCGCACCGAACGCGAAGACTGCGCCTAAAAACGGGCCGCTGCACGGCGTGGCGAGGATCGTCGTCAACACGCCCTTGGCGAATGCGCCGGCCGCTCCTTCCCGCGCGGCAAGCTCAACTCCCTTGCCTGTGCCAACAAAGCCGGGAATGGGGATTTCCCAAACGCCGAGAAAGCTCAGGGCCATCACAAAGACGACGCAAGTTAGCCCGATGTTGAATCCTGTCGAGCGCTCTCCCCACGCCAAGTGTGCGGCCGACGCGTTAAGTCCTGCAAGCACCATGAACACAGCCATCAAGCCCAGCGTGTAACATAGATTAAGCCCCAGAACGTGCGCTCGGCTCTTTCCGCCCTGTTCGACAAACGACAACACTTTGAGGCCGACCACTGGAAGCACGCAGGGCATGAAATTCAAGATGAACCCGCCGAGCAGGCTGAAAAGAATCACAGCCGAGAGTTGCAACGGTTCTGGTCTCGGGCGGGATGCTGCTACCGCAGCAGTCGAAGAAACTGAATCGCGGTTCACGGCCGCCACGGCGCCGTCCGGTTTCGGCCCGCCTGCGTTTTGTTCGGCAATTGCCGCGGCTCGGCTATAAGCAAGAGGCGTGAATAGCGCCTCTTGGCCGGCTCCACGGGCGACCGCCGCGCCGACGACAATCGACGTCCGAAACTCCGCCGCTTGCGGCAGATCGCAGCCGATGGCGTCGTTGCAGGTGTGGATGCCGATCAAGCCGCGGATCGGGTAGTCCCCCGGCTTTGTCGCCGCGGGGATCTCGATCGGCATCGTCCAGCGGACCGGCGATTCATGGTAGCGGATCGTGCCCGCGACGCCTTCCGCCGGCTTTTCGAGCGGCTTGGCCGACGCTTCCGGCGGAACATAGCGGAAACCCGAGGTATCGGTCAGCGCGATGAGCGTCGGCTTGCCGATTCCGACGGCCTTTGGATCGCGGTCGGCGTATGCGTAAACGTGATAGCCGTCCGTCGGCTCGGCCGAAATGATGAGCTTCGCCACGCCTGACGGCGCGACGACGGCCGGTTCAATCCAACTGCGTAGCGTCACATGCGTGCCGGCAGGCGTGAAGGGACCGGAGACGGCGCCCGGCGGCAGCGACGATTTCTCGCTGAGCGGCGCTCCGCCCGGCGGGACTTGTTCCTTCTTCGTCGATTCCTCGACCGCCGCCGTAAACTTGAACGACTTTGGCGGCAAGCATTTGTCCTCGCCGAAGCACCGCTGCGAACTGATGGCACCGGTGATTTTGAGAGCGGACGGATCGACTCCGGCGGACAACTCGATCGGGGCCGACCATGTCACGCGGCCTTCGTGCGTTTCAATCGGCAGATCGCCGTAAGCCGCACTTTTAGAGACTTTCGGTGCGGGATCGGCTTTGAAGTCGCCAGCAAGCTTGAATTCTTTCGAGGGATCGAGCTTGATCTTCGTTTTGAGAGGCCCGCCCGGTTGCTGCGTAATCGAAAAAGTATGCCAGCCGTCGGGGATTTCCGCGGTGATCACAAGCCGCGCCGGCTCGCCGCGAGCGGCCTTCGTGATACTTGCCGAAACATCCAGCTCCCCTTCGTCGCCGCCGCCAAACGAAATCCCGCTGCCGCCAAGCAGGTCGCCCGGCCGCGGCGATTGCCCCCAAGCGGCCGACGCCGCCACGAGTGCCACCGCCGCCAGTCCAAGCCGCAACACCATGTGATTCTTGAACATCGGTCGTTTCCCCGCCCTGGGCAACCTGCAAAAAGACAATCGCCAGCCATTATACGCTGCCAACCGCCCAACAGTTTACCGCCGAAAAACTTGACGGGTCAATGTCGCTGGCGATCTGCTATCGCCGGGGGCCCGGCGGCCACCGGCAATCCTGAAGGCATTGAACGTCATAAACACTTCCAGGCGGCCGACGACCGTTCGCAATCGGGCGGCCACTTGCGCGAGATCGTCAAACCGTCGGCGGTAAATGAATATCCATTCAAGCCAATTCATTCCGGAGAGCAGCACCAAACTCTCGTCAAACGCGTCCACGAGCTTAAGTTCAGGCGCCGATAATGGACGGACGCGCGAGTATTCGGCCAAGCCTTGTTGCCATGCCACCAGGTCGTCCCCGGCCAGGCTATCGAGTAACCGTGCGACGTCGCCCGCAACTGATTCAATCCGGACAGCGCCGAAATCGACAATGCCGGTGACGCAATTCTTGTCGAAAAGCACATGATCGCACCAAATGTCGCGGATACAGGGTTGCAACGGAATTGTTATTTGTCGTGCAGACTGGAGCTTTTCCCGGATTCGCGGCGCAATTCGAGGATACATGGCAATGAGCCGGCGAGCGAAATCGATAAACTCCGTCAAATCAATGCCGCTCGACGGCGCCTGTTCTATCGCCGTACGAAGTCGCACGAGATCGCGCACGCTAATTCGATCAAGCTGAGTAAGCCGCTCTCGAACTCCTGGTGACGGTCCGCTCGACGGGCCATCGTGAGGAAAATCGGCCGCCGCCAAATGCCACTCGGCCAAAGCCCGCATCGCTGCCGCCAGCTTTTCGGCGCGGCATTCGGGAACGAAATCCGCGGTTCCTGGTAGCCAGTTTGACAATTCCCAGAGGTGCTCGTCGTCGAAAACAAATGAGCGACCGTCCGTCGTCCGCACAGGAGGCGGGATGGTCCTGAAGCCGCGGCGGGCGACGTGTTCTAGAACCGAGTGGATGAATGCCAGCCGCGTCGGATCAGGATACTCCGGCGGCCAGCGCCTGAGGCAAAGCAATCCGCGCGGCGTTTCAAGCCGCCAGAACTCTGCCCCACTGAATCCGCCCGCGGAGCCAAGTGACTTAATGCGGAAGGGCCAGCAATCGGCGCTATAGTGCCCCAAGACGTCCCGGACATCAGCCGGCAGCGAGTCGGAGCGAAGGGCATCGAGAAGCATAAGAGCACCGACAGGCACGTCGGTTGTTCCAATGAACAAATGTCGAGCGGTCATTATACCAAAACCGCTGGCACAATTTCTACGCAAAAGTTGTCGCTGTTTTCGACGGGCGTCACATCGCCGAGACGCAAGTGAAAACAGCGCAAGCGCAGATGCGTCATCCAGCCGTCCGAAAACTGTCGGCGACTGTCCCGTCTTGCGACGGGCGGGGTACCCTCTGGGTCCGCTGCGATGGTCGGGAGCAAAGGCGGTCTGTCCGCCTCTCGATTGGACAGTTCTTGGATAGGCTCTGATTCCTTCCACTCCTGAAAAAAAGCGATTGCCTGGCCGATAATGCATGAGCCACCGTAGCCCCCGGCTCGCTCGAACATTCTAATTCTTTAGAAAATCAGAATGTCCCCTTTGCCCCGCCCACCGGGCCGGATACGCACTCTCATATATGACCATCGGAACGGCGGCACCTTATGGACCTGGGTTAGGAAACAGGGCACGGGCTGGATATGCTTTGAATCCTGTTGGTTCGCCGACGGAGTGGCATTTTGAAAGCGCCTCGCTTCAAGCGGCCCGGCGGCCAATGAGCATGG
>Ga0126381_100011303_pt1 | contig 10084 bp, 4 predicted proteins | sample PanSoiMetPlot_28_FD_96465 | JGI IMG/M metagenome (GOLD analysis project Ga0126381, IMG submission 96465) | Tropical forest soil microbial communities from Panama - MetaG Plot_28 | ecosystem: Environmental > Terrestrial > Soil > Tropical forest > Bulk soil | place: Panama | collected 2016-02-17 | reverse complement strand
AGTGATGCCGCCCGCGGAATGATCGCTCAACAGAAGGACGATTTGGACAAGGCGCTGGCCGTTGTTCGGGCGAGGCTGAGCAAGAAACCTGACGATGCGCTGCTGCTTTATGTGCAGGCCGACATCCTCGTGCAAAAGAATCCTGATGTCGACAGTCCCGAGTTTACTCAGGCAATTGCTGCTGCCCAACGAGCTGTCAAGTTACAGCCTGGACTCGTGGCAGCGCGCGATACGCTGGCGAAGTTATACCTGCAGGCAGAGAAGGTTCAGCTTGCGGTCGAACAGTCTCGGGAGTCGCCGCGGTACGACCCGAATGATCAAGTTGCGCTCTATCATTTGATTGTCGGATTACGCCGGACCGGCCAAAAAGATGAACTGCCTGCACTTTTGAAAAAACTTGCGGAATTGCGTCAGAAGGCCACCCGCGAGGAAGGCGAGCACAATCGTTACAAGTTAATTGAGCAGACGGATGCGAGTGTGCCTACCAAATGACGAATTTGTTATCTCCGCACAACGTGCAGAATCGATACTCTACGATTATTCAATGCACTATTTCTTATGAACAATACTTCGCGTCGTTCTTTCATCAAGGGCACTCTGGGTGCGTTAGTAGTTGGTCAGGGCATAATTTCTCTGGCTCAGCAGGAAGGCATCGCTTCACGCGGAGTAAAACCGGAAGCTCGCCCTGCAAGTTCCGGGCGTCCATTTAACGCGCATTTTGTCGATGTCGCCAAGGCAGCTGGACTGAATCAACCCACAATTTATGGGGGCGTGGAATCTAAGAAGTACATCTTGGAGGCAAACGGCTGCGGCTGCGCATTTATCGACTACGACAACGACGGGTGGATCGACATCTTCCTGCTGTGCGGAACGCGGCTGGAGGGCGCTCCACCAGAAGCAACGAATCGACTCTACAAAAACAATCGCGACGGCACATTTACCGATGTGACCGAACGCGCCGGCCTGCATGCTACTGGCTGGGCGAACGGCGTATGCATTGGCGATTACAACAACGATGGTTTTGAGGATATTTTCGTCACCTATTTCGGCCAGAATCGCCTCTACCGAAATAATGGCGACGGTACGTTTACCGACGTGACCAAAGAGGCCGGACTGCTCACTCATGAAACTCGTTGGGGAGCCGGGTGCAGTTTCGTTGATTACAACCGGGATGGGCACCTCGATCTTTTTGTCTCGAATTACATTCGATTCGATCTGGAAAAGGCGCCAGTGCCCGGGGAGACTTCGACCTGCAACTGGAAAGGAGTTCCGGTGAACTGTGGTCCGCGAGGATTGCCTACTGGACGGCACCTTTTGTATCGGAACAATGTCGACGGCACGTTCACGGATGTAACCAAGGAAGCCGGAATCGCAAGCGCCACAGAAAGTTATGGGATGACCGTAGTGGCCGCTGACTTTGACGAAGACGGATGGACCGACATCCTGGTGGCATGCGACTCGACACCTAGTCTGCTTTTCATGAACAACCACGATGGGACCTTCCGCGAAGAGGGCGTCGTGCGTGGTGTGGCATTGAGCGATGACGGCATGGAGCAGGCGGGAATGGGTGTCGGCATCGGAGACTACGACCTCGACGGTCATCTCGATCTGTTCAAGACGCATTTCATGGGCGATACCTGTGGTATTTACCGAAACGACGGCAAGGGTAACTTTGATGATCGAACCAGAGCGGCGAAAATCGGCGTCGAGACTCGATTCGTGAGTTGGGGGACGGGAGTCGCCGACCTGGACAACGATGGCTATCCAGACGTTTTCATCGCTACCGGAAGTGTGTATCCAGAGGTTGAGCGCAAACTGCCCGACTATCCTTACAAAACACCCCGCATTCTGTTCCGGAACCTTGGGAATGGGACTTTTGAAGAGCTCGGGGCAGAAGCAGGGCCGGGAATCATGGAACCGCACTCCGGGCGAGGGTGCGCCTTCGGGGACTTCGACAACGATGGCGACGTGGACATCCTGGTTGTGAACATGAACGAACCCCCGCTGTTATTGCGGAACGACCTTACGGTCAAGCAGAACTGGATCAAGATCCTGTTGGAGGGCGTCAAGTCAAACCGAAGCGCCATCGGGGCGCGCGTGCTGGTCCACTATGGCAATAAAGTGCAGGCACAGGCCAGGGTGAGCCAATCTAGTTACTACTCCTCAAATGACCCTCGTCTTCACTTTGGACTCGGAGACTGCAAAGTGGTGGACCTTGACGTTTATTGGCCAAACGGTCTGCATGAAAGCCACAAGGGAATCGCTGCAAATCAAATCATCACGATACGAGAGGGAACACCCGCTACGAACAACAAAGGCCTGAACAAAGGCTGAAACGACCGCTGTCTTATGTCTTGGAGGCAGCAGTTTTGTTAGATCGGCTCCGAATATCCGGGGTATCTAAGAGGTCGCGAGAGAAAGCTCTTGACATTGGGTGGCCATACTATTTACATATTAGCCGATTGAAGTAAACGTTTTCTCAAGGCCCAGCGATCTGTCTTTGTCGAGTTCTTAAGACGCGCACTAATAGGGAGGCACCCATGCCTGGATGCATGTTGTCCCGCCGATCTGTTGGAGTACTTTCCGCGATTCTGTTGTTCGCGGCTACCGCCTTCGCCCAATTCACCGCCAGCATTCAAGGGATCGTCCAAGATCAGAGTGGCGCTGGAGTCGGCAAAGCTACAGTGCAATTGTCGAACATTGCGACTGGGGCGACGACTCTCGTTACGTCAGATGCCGACGGGAACTATCGGTTCGTTAGCTTGGCGCCCGGCAAGTACAAGGTCACTGCGGAAGCAGCTGGCTTTGCCAAGTCCGAGGCGGATGTCACCCTGCTCACGGAACAGAACCTGAACCTGCCGATTGCTCTAAAAGTCGGCTCGGTGAGTGAGTCGGTTGTGGTGACTACTGAGGCGCCGGTGGTTGACACTGCCGACAGCCGCACCCATTTGACCATCGAAAATCAGGCGGTCGCGCAGTTACCGATTATTGGGCGCAATCTGGTCACGCTGGTCACCATGGCGCCGGGTGTTTCGGGTCTCGGAACCAGCACATCGGGCAGCCCAGCTTCGGGCGTCGATAATTACTCGACCGAAGAGCAGGTGGACGCCAGTGCAAATGGTCAAGGCCAGAACAACAATCAGTACGTCGTGGATGGACTTGATGTAACGAGCGGAATCCGCCAAGGCGTTCTAAATCTGACTCCGCAACCGGAAGCGATCCAGGAAACCAGCATTCAAACGAACACGTTTACGAGCGAATACAGCCGCGCGGCGGGCTTGCAAACGATGTTTACAACGAGATCGGGAACTGACCAATTCCATGGTTCAGCATCGGACTGGTTCAACAATCAGAAAATGTTTGCGAGCCAGCACTTTGTGGGCTATCCCTACCAGCCCTTCCATTCCAACAACATGGATTTCTCGATCGGCGGCCCGGTAGTTCCGCGTCACAACTTCTTCTTCTTTTTCTCGGTGGAACCACTGCGCTCCTCTTCAAGCGCAGGCGGGTCGGTGACTTTTCCCGCGCCAGAGTTCATCAGTTTTGCCCAGGCCCACAATGCGGGCACAGTCGGAACTGGAATTCTCACCAAATATCTGCCGTCGGGCGTATCCGCTGTAAGCGTTTCCCAAACTGCGGCAGACGTCTTCGGCGTCGACGCGAACAACAATCCAATTTGCGGAACGGCAGTGGTTGAGAACATTCCTTGTTCGACGCCGATGGTCGACAGTGGAGCATTTGGAGCGACGTCGCGACGTAATGGCACACAATATTTCGCTCGTTTGGATAAGGGTTTCAAGAACGACCGGATCTACGCTAGCCTTTTCCGCACACTTCTGCTGACGGGTGCTCCGTCGCCGATGCCACAATTTTCCGCCTTGAATAATACGTGGCAGGTGGCCGGCCAGGCGAGCTGGACGCACACTTTTTCGCCGAACACACTGAACGACTTTACTGCCGGACAGAGCAGGGTGGAGGGTGTGCTTGGTAGTGGCGCCAAGGACTATACGATTCCGTCGATCACAGTGAACGGCATCAACGTAGATTCTGGACAGGCATACGGAGTCGGCTTTGCGCAGGGAGATTTCATTCAACACAACTATCATTGGAGGGATGTGCTCACCCACGTAAAGGGAGCGCACACCCTGAAGGCTGGCTACGAAGGGTGGTATGGCGATGACGTTGAGCCCTTCCAAGGGCCGTGGTCGCAGCCCAAGTTTTCGTTCAGCAACCTTTTGACGCTGGCACAGGATGCTCCCTCGATTGAAAACGGAATCTACTACAACCCCGCGACCGGCACTGAACAGTTGTGGAGTTGGGATGCTGCCTCCAGAACCTTCGGTCTTTTCGTGGAAGACACGTGGAAGGCCCGGAGAAATCTGACCCTGACCTTGGGCCTCCGCTACGACGACAGCGGTAACCCCTGGTCCAAGAGCCCGTCGACCGTCTTCGGAAACTTCTATCTGGGTACTGGGACGACTCAGCAGGAGCAGGTAGCGAATGGTTATGCAAAGGCTACGCACAACGCCCTGCTGCACTCGGTCGACAATTTGTTCAGCCCACGAATTGGTGTGGCTTGGGATCCAACCGGAGATGGTACCTGGGTAGTTCGTGGCGGCTTCGGGATCTACAACAACTGGTTAACGCAAGCCAACGTGCAAGAAGAGTTCCGAGGCAGCCCCCCGGGAGAAGTCGCCCCAACCTTCTTTGCCGGTGGAACGGCGTCAGCTCAGGCTCCTATCTTTCTTCCGGGGAACAGCAACAAGCCTCCATTCGGATTTACGTTCCCGACCTTCGGTCCTGGAACCGGCCCGACACCGCGAAGCGGAGGTGGATTGAACGCCCAAGGTGGCGTCGTAGGCGCCAGCTTTGCGATTGGCGGCATCAACCCACTTTTGAAGTCACCGAAATCGGACATTTGGTCTTTGACTGTAGAGAGGAAATTGGGAAACAGGTTGGCAGCCAGTATTGGCTATAACGGATCCCATTCCTACAACATAGTCGCCAACGGGAACTCCATTGGGAACGTTTCTTATGGAGTGGACATCAATACGTTTCCGGGCGATCTGATCAATCAGATGAACACCAGCGCGACCCCCGTCATCCCGAGTCCGACCCGACTGAATAAGAGCTTCGGCGCGATTACGTATGCGGATAACGACCGCCACGGCAACTACAACGCTGTGATCTTCGACATACGGGGACACTTCTCGCGTGGTTACGTGGATGCCTCTTACACACGTTCCAGTTCCAAAGACGACGCCCTGTACTATCCCAATTCTGCGGGGCTGAATCCTCAGCAGTATTACGGCCCATCGATCTTCGATGCACCCAACCGCTTCTCGTTCAGCTTCAACTATTCGTTGAAGGGGCTGAATGGCGGAAAGGGTGGTTTAGGCTACCTGACGAGTGGCTGGGGGCTCAGCGGTACAAGCATTGTGCAGTCTGGGTACCCGCTAACCGCGAACAACACGAACGGTTTTCTGGCGGTCTGCCAATCGGGCGCTCTTAGCAATGTGCAAGGATGTTCGGCAGCTGATCCAGCCGTTGCTTATCAGGCCGGCAGCGGGAATTACATCGCCGATGGTGAAACAACGTCCTCCTATCCGGATGTAGTTAGTTATCACCAGTTAACCTCGAATGGCGCTTGGTTGACCGGGGCAATCCCGAAGAGCGACTTCGCGGTTCCTACTTTTGGTCAAAACGGAAACGAGAAGTGGGGAGGCTTCCGCGGTCCAAACTTTATCGAGACGAATGTCAACTTCTATAAGGACAATCGGATCACGGAAAGAGTCAATTTCCAATTCCGGTTTGAAATCTTTAACTTCTTCAACCGCGCAAACTATGCATGGAACGGGGCAAACGGAGTCGATGTAAATTTCCCCGACGGAAATTTCGGCCAAGCGACAGCATCGCATGAGCCGCGATTCTGGCAAATAGGCGGCAGGCTTTCTTTCTGACACAGGGACACCATCAACCATCAACCCGGCCGCTTCGCCAGGAGCGGCCGGCTTTCTTTGATGCAGTATTGTGAATGCCGGAGTTTGGTTAGCGTTCTCCAGCGTACGGGCGGGATCGCTTCAATTACTATGTACGTGGCGCGTTCGAGCCGCTGTGAAACATTGGACGCCGACCACAATCTTGGGCCCATACCACTCAAAGCGATTTAGATGGTTGCGAAGCTGGCGGATGATTCTCTGTGTCGTCACCCTGTTGGTTTCCTTCGCCTTCGGTCAGAGTTCCACCGAAAAAGTCGGCGAAATCGCGTCGGCGCTCCAATCAAGGAACTTCGACCACGCGCTTGAACTCTTGCATATAGCTCTACGTCAGACGCCCTCAAATGGCGAGCTCTGGGCAATGCAAGGAGCAGCGTATGCCGGTCAAGGCAACACGAAAGAAGCACTCGCCTCGTTTCGAAAGGCCTTGGAGCTCTCGCCCGACAACATTCCTGCCCTTCATGGTGCGATCCAGATCGAATACGACAATGGTGATGCGGCGGCAATCCCGCTGTTGCAGCATTTGCTAGAGTTGCGTCCGGCAGAATCAATGAGCCACGCCATGCTGGCGGTGTTGGAATACCAACAGGGGAAGTGCTCCTCGGCGGTTGTTCACTTCGAGAAAGCTGGTTCGCTGTTCGACCAACAACTGCCTGCTCTTCATGCCTACGCGACCTGCTTGGTGAAGCTTAAGCGACTAGAGCCCGCTGCGCATGTCTTGCAACGAGCTCTTTTGCTGAATCCAGATGATCAACGTGAGCGCGAGCTACTTGCGTGCCTGCAACTCATGATCAAAAAGCCGGAGGACGCGCTTACGACCTTGGCACCGTTGCTAGCCGGCGATCATGTGAACGCTTCAACATTGGAGTTGGTATCCGGAGCATATGAGGATACGCACAATACGGATAAAGCGGTGGATGCGCTGCGGCAGGCGATTTTGCTTGATCCGCAGAATGTCCAGTTATATGTGGATTTCGCGGCGTTGTCGGCTGGGCACCAATCGTTTCAAGTTGGAATCGACGCGGTGAATGATGGGATTGGACTACAACCCAAAGCGGCTGGGCTATATTTTGCTCGGGGCATGTTGTACGTGCAAGTCGCCGAATATGAGAAGGCTCAGGCGGATTTCGAACGAGCATATGAGCTGGACCCAACGCAGTCTCTGAGCGCCGCTGCCCAGGGTCTGTCAGCGGTCCAGCAAAACGATCTTGACGGCGCACTCACAACCGTCCAACAAAAACTGGCGAGCCGACCCAAGGATCCGATTTTGCTTTATTTGCAAGCTGACGTTCTTGTGCAGAAGGGAGCGGAGCCTGGGAGTCCAGAGTTTCAAACCGCGATGCGTTCGGCCAAGACCGCGGTTGCGCTGCGCCCAGCCCTCGGGCCAGCTCGGGCGGTGCTCGCCAAACTTTACATTCAGGCGGGAGACTATCCTGAAGCCGCTGTCCAATGCCGGAAAGCATTAGAGATCGATCCTAAAGATCAGACTTCTCTTTATCACCTGATTCAGGCGTTGCGGAAGAGCGACAAAAAGAATGAGATTCCAGATCTGCTGAAACGTCTCGCAGTGCTCCGCCAGGAAGCCAGTAAAGAAGAAAGGGAACAATACCGTTACAAACTAGTCGAAGGCGACACTCAGTCTCGGTACTGAGTGTCGTCCTCTCCCGTAGCGGCTTCGACCTACGATTTCAGCAACACGTACGTGCTGTAGTTCTCCTTGTCGATATTCATGAACGGCCGCATGGTTATTTCACTCCCATCGGTCGATTTTGCAAGCCAATCGCCGTTCGCGTTGTTGGTCGCTTTCGCCTGCAAGAGCCCGTTCCGCCCGAAACTCGGCTGCGAATCAGCGACAGCAAAGAGGACAACGGGGCCATATACCACGGCGACGAGATCGGGATGATTCGCATCCACGGTCTCAAGACGGAGAGACATTGGCAGCTCTAGTTCGATGCGATCGCCATCGTTCCACGTACGCTTGATCGCCGCGAACGTGCCAGGTTGCACTGACTCAGAAGCACGTTTGCCGTTGACCGACAGGATTGCATCCGCAGTCCAGGTGGGGATGCGGACGTAGATCGTGAAGTCAGACGGTTTCGTCGTTGAAACCTGCATCTTGACCGTGTTTGTGAGCGGATAGTTTGTTTCCTGCGTCAAGGCGTAGCGGCCGCTCCCGTCGGTCCACTGGACTTTGGAGGGTGTGAACAGGTTCACGTACACTCCGTCTGCCGAGCGGAGATAGGTACTGATGTGATAGTCGGCCGCTAACTGAGGGAATGTTCCTGAACAGCATGGCCATTTTTGCCCGTACCAGACTTTTTTGCCGGTGTTGGCGTAGTCGGAATAGTAGAAGGAGGTGCCATCGGCTTGAATCGGCCACGCGCCTAAAATCGTGTTGTACAGGACGCGCTCCATGCTGTCGCCGTATTTGGAATCCTTCGTGACGCGCAGTAGATAGCGCGTAATCTTGAAGTGGCCATAAGCGCCACACGGAGTTTCGAAGCTGGCGTGTGTGTCACTTAAGCTATTTCCCAGTTGTCCGGTTCCAGGCTCACCAAAGCTCTCATTGGGACCCCATCCACCGGTGGCGAAGCTCTGTGTGGTTTGCAGCATCTCAAAGCCATTCTTGGCTGCGCGCAGGTGCTTCTCGCTTCCGAGAGTGATGTAGGCCTGCATGGCGGAGCTGAAGGCATTCACGTGGCTATAGGCATGCTCGAACGGCAATACATTATTGCCCTGTGAGAGCGGATTGAAATAAGTGTCGTCCTCCAAGTATTTCTTTGCCATGTCCCGATAGAAGACGTTGCCAGTGCGCTGGTAAGCAAGAAAGAGATTCTCAGGGAGCGTGTAGGTTTCGTCCCATGTGTAGGCAGTATCTTTGTGCGGACGGGATCTCTGCTCTTGCCGTGACAAAGCCTTCTCGGGCAAGTAAGCGATGATGGCGTGCGTGAGTTTTTCGTGAATCTGCATCGCTAGCGGATCGTGCACGTATTCGTGAGCATCAATCAGGCCGCAAGCTAGCTTGTCGTAGGTGTAGGCGGGGAGCCGGTAGTCGACGAAGAACTTGGCTTTCGGATCCAGCGTCTCGCCATAGCCCTTCACCAGACGGTTGATTTTTGCGCGAGTCTCCTCAGAGCCGGTGACCGCATACGCTCGCGCCAACCCGGATACGTATTGCCCGAAGCTGTGGCCGGGAATGAAGCCGTGAAAATCGTTGTGTTCGAGGCTGAATCCGCCGATGTCGTACCAACCGCCCATATCTGCACCGGGCGCGGGTTGACCAGCCATCTGACGAAAGACCTTCAATAGGCTGTCGTCGTCCAAATGAACGAAGCGAGCATGATTTTCGTCGAACTGGCGCTTCATAGGGCCATCGAGCAGCTGTACGTCGGAGTATGGAAAGATCGCCAAAACCGGGGTAATTACGACCGAACCTTTGAGTTCCCGGGAAGAAGCCCAAGCGGGAAGGGAAGTGACGGCGTATGCCGAAGCGGTGATCGCCCCTGCGGACACTAGGAAACTACGGCGTGTAACGGAAGAACTCATGCGAATCCTCCAGTTCTGGGAAACGTTTTCTCCAGTTTCGGGGAGCGATCCAGCTTTGTCAATCGCCCGAATCACACTTGTGCACAGCAGGGGTGATGATGCTAGTGGGCGAGAGCGCCCTTGAGGGCGTCTTCGATTTCGTGCATTTCAGCGGATTGAAGCCGGAATTCGCCCGCACCGATGATGCCGGCGACCTGCTGAGGGCTGCGGAATCCGACGATCGCGCCAGTGACCGCCGGGTGACGCAGAGTCCATGCGATTGCCACTTCGCCCGGAGTACGTCCGTGTCGATGGCCGATCACGCGTAGAAGTTCGACCACTTGCAGGTTTTGGGATAAAGCAGGTTCCTTAAAGCCGGGCAGATTGCGCCGCCAATCCTCGGGCAGAAAGTTGGCAACTCGTTCTCGCGTCATCGATCCGGTGAGAAGCCCGGCGAACATCGGCGAATATACGATCACGCCGATGTTCTGGGCGAGGCAGAAAGGAAGAATTTCGCGTTCGACATCGCGCCTCACCACCGCGTACGGGGGCTGTAACGATGT
>Ga0126381_100011302_pt1 | contig 10086 bp, 8 predicted proteins | sample PanSoiMetPlot_28_FD_96465 | JGI IMG/M metagenome (GOLD analysis project Ga0126381, IMG submission 96465) | Tropical forest soil microbial communities from Panama - MetaG Plot_28 | ecosystem: Environmental > Terrestrial > Soil > Tropical forest > Bulk soil | place: Panama | collected 2016-02-17 | reverse complement strand
GCAGACGAACGGAACGTGCTGACGGCGCGGATCGCTGCGCTCCTTGACGAGAACAACCAGTTACTCCGTGAACTGGCATCCGCTCGCGCAGAGCGCGATGCGCTTGAACGTGCGCTGAATGCGCTAAAACGAAGAGAAAAGGAATGAAATTACGAGCTATCGTTATAGCACCCGTAGTTTTAGGCGATATCGCTCCAGTTCCCACCCCCCACGATTCGGAATCCTGCGGTTTTTGTCATCCGGAGTCCTCTCTTCGGCCCGTCATGCCAACCAATCGCGCCACCAGAACCGCTAGGTACAGTTGCCCAAGCACTGCCTCGCTAACCGCCAGACCACGGGTGGTGGGTGTTAACGGCGAGATATCTCCATATCCCAGCGTAGCCAAAGTGACGTAGCTGAAATAGATCGCGGTCTGCAGGTCGAGTTGTGCCGGAAGAGTGGCCACCCCCGCAATGGCAAATGATCCTGGCCGCAACTGTTCGATCTGAAAATACGTGATACCGAAGAAGTGTCCCGCGAGCAGATAAGCGCTTAACGCCGCACTCAATCGCTCGGAGTCTACTTTTCCACTCTTGAGCGCGAAGCGCAGGGCAGCGTACGCGGCGAACACAGCTAGCGTAACTCCGAGCAGCGTGGCGCCGGTCGACGCGCCTTCGACATGGCGCCATCGCGCCAGTATGCGCAGAAGAACAGCCAGCATCACGACCGCCAACAACAAGTGACGCCCTCGTGCTGTGCGATACCCGGCGGCCGCGACCGCCAGGTTCACGATCAGCAACAATTCGATCGGCCAGGTCCTCAATTGATACTCGGCTGCGATCGGAGCAACGATCAGCGTGATTACCAGTGACAAAAACAGCAGGCGATAGGACCGGCGAAGATATTCGCCAGACATCTTCGACCAGACTGCGGCGGCTTTATTCGCGGGTTCTTTTCCGAACGTGAAACTACCCTCCGCTCTTAGTAGCCGGGATCTTGGCCCAAACAAGAGAAAACATCATTGCACAAGTCACAACTGGGGCATCAGGAAAAACATGAGTGCAATCACGGAATAGACCGTGATGAGTTGGACGCCCTTATACCAGTTGGACTGGCCGTCTCCGCACACGATGGTCCCCAGGATTACGGCCAGGAAGAGCGATCCCACTTCTGCGCGCCGGAACGACAAATCCAGGGGATGGGGCGCAATGAAGTAACTAGCCAGCACAAGAGCCGGCGCAACGAACAGCGCGATCTGAATCGAGCTCCCCAGTGCAATACCAATCGTCAAATCCAGTCTGTTTTTCCGCGCCATCGCGATGGCCGAACCGCTTTCAGCCGCGCCGCCGACGATGGCGAGTAGAACAATGCCGATAAAAATCGACGACATTCCCAGAGCCTTTCCCGTACCCTCCGCCGCGCCGACGAGAATCTCGCTCATCCAGGCCGCCAGCACGGATGCTCCGATGAGGCTTCCGACAGCTCGGGGCATACCCCAATGCTTGCCTTCGTGGTGGTCGTTAGTCCCGGCTTCCACGCTGCTGAAGGCGCCGGGGTGAGTCTTAAGTGAGAACCACAGGTAGAGCCCATAGGCGATTAGCAACATGATTGCGATGCCAATATTGAGCAGCTGCTCCTGCCGGACTATTCCCTCGGGCGCGAAATACCGACTGAAACCGCTCGGCACTCCCATGCTCATTGCCGCTAGTAGCATCATTGTGCTGTACGTGCGCGCGGCCATGGGATTGAAGCGTTGGTCATGATAGCGGATTCCGCCCAACAGGAATGAGACGCCGAGCGCCAATAGCAGGTTCGCTAAGATCGCGCCGATGAGCGATGCGCGCACCATGTCCAAGTAACCGGCCCTCAATGCCACCAAGCCAATGATCAGCTCAGGTGCGTTGCCGAAGGTGGCGTTAAGCAAACCGCCGACGGCATCGCCGGTGCGCGAGGCGATTTGCTCAGTCGCCTGTACGATTAAGCTGGCAACGGGAATGAGGGCAAGCGCGGCGGAGAAGAACAATATTGGCGGACGCAAATTACCGGTGTGCTCGAGCACGAGGGTGATCGGGATGAAGACGAGCAGCCAGTTCAACGATGGTTTCATGGGTTGAGGTCACTCAACATCGCGCCGGAAATGGGTACGCTCTTGGCGCTCAACAGAGGCTTGATGTTCGCAGCAGCCGGCTTGACCCTTTATTTCTCATGGTGAAAACGCCAAGAACCGTTGCTTGCGCACGCGCCTCAGAAAGCGCCCCACGTGTTGGCAAGAAGCTACCGAGCCGCGGCCGCGAGGGAGCGGTTACTTCCAATACCTTTCAACAAGCCCTAGAGTCGGCTCGCGAGAAGGCCGCCCCTCCAACACTCGTTGAGGTCAGACGACCCACGAAACTGCCGGCTTTCTGAGCCTATCCGCTGCGCCGGGGCTGCATTAAGAGGAGTGCGGACGTATAAAATCGCTACATGATCGCCGGGACGCGGCGCCGGGCTCAGAGCTCGCGCATAGCCGAATTCAAAGAATCCGTCATCCGGGAGATGACGCGGCTTGCGCTTGAGCACAAAGCTGTCAACCTGGCCCAAGGTTTTCCTGATTTCTCTGCTCCCGCTGAGGTAAAAGCCGCGGCGCAAGCTGCAATCGCGGAAGACTTCAATCAGTACTCCATTACATGGGGTGCAGTGCCTTTTCGGGATGCGATTCGTGACTACTATGGGCGATTCTATCGGACAGAGATAGATCCGCGGCGCGAAATCACAGTCTGTTGCGGGGCAACGGAAGGCATGATTGCCACCTTGCTGGCATTGATCAACCCCGGAGATGAAGTTGTTGTCTTTGAGCCCTTCTACGAAAACTACTGGCCCGACTCGCAGCTTAGCGGAGCCGCCTGCCGCTATGTACGGCTCCACCCGCCCGAATGGACCTTCGATCTCGACGAACTCCGACGCGCCTTCACCAGCCGGACTCGCGCGGTTATTCTGAATTCACCAAATAACCCTACCGGTCGAGTCTTCTCACTTTGTGAGATCACTCAAATCGCACAGTCCTGCGAAGAGCACGACTGCCTGCTGATTACCGATGAGATATACGAGCACATCGTTTTCGATGAGACTCATCATATACCGCCTGTCACGCTTCCGGAAATACGTGACCGTTGTGTTCTCGTGAACAGTCTCAGCAAGACGTTTTCGGTCACCGGTTGGCGGGTGGGTTGGGTCATCGCGCCGCCCGACCTTACGGCTTCCATTCGTAAGGTACATGATTTTCTTACGGTCGGAGCGGCGGCGCCACTCCAGCAGGCTGGCGTTACCGCCCTGCATCTTCCGGATTCCTATTTTTCTGGATTGGCGCAGAGCTATCGGCACAAACGCGATCTGTTGGTCGAAATTCTCGAAAACGCCGGTTTCAAGTGCTTTTTGCCGAAAGGCGCGTATTACGTCATGTGCGATATCTCGGGCTTTGGCTTTGAGAGCGACGTAGCGTTCTGTCAGTATCTGGTCGAGGATATCGGCGTCGCGGCGGTACCCGGATCGAGCTTCTTTTCGAATCCCGCCGATGGACGGCAGCTGATCCGCTTTTGTTTCGCAAAACGGCCGGAGACCTTGCAGGCTGCTGCCGAGAAATTGAAGCGGTTGCGCTAAGGGCTGGTAGACCGCGGTGTCGGTGCGCCCACACCTTGCACCGACGTCGAGGCTGGCTGAGACGCCGCATCCACCGCTACGGGAACTGCCGCCAGCGCACCCGCCGCGCCAACAACTACCAGACCGACACCCGTCGCGACACCCCCGCCTCCCCCTGTCAAAAGAGCAAGAGTGGCGAGCGTACAAGGATTCACAACCGTTTTCAAAGCTCCACGGGCATCCAGTACTCGCACATTCCCGCTCACCCCACCAACCTCCATTTTGTTGTTGGCGACACGAACGGCCCCTTGCGCCGCGGGCTCTTCCCCTTGGACCTTGAAACCGTGGGAGTCAATACTGCAATTGCCGAAAGGCTCGCTGCGTGCAGCCCCTTGTTCCAGGACCAGTGCATTCGGATTTACGGATGCGACTGAGTTTGGGCCAATGAGAAACTGGCAGTCATTTCCAAGAAAGACTTTCACCGGGTTGCTCAGCGTTTGCAGCTGAGCTCCATTCGCGAGGTTCGCGTTGCCCGGCACGGAGACGCCGTTGACCAGCATGTCACTGCCCACCGCAACGCCAGCGGTGCCCGGAGCGAGAGGATGCTCGTTCTGGTTCCCCGTCGGATTTGTTTCGAGGGTGCGGGAAACGTGCGCGATCTTTCGGCAAATATTGGCTTGGTGGATCACCGCGGTCCCTATGACCTGTCCCTGGTATTTGACGGTTACATTAATGTCGAATTTTCCAGTCACGTGGTTGTTGTTCAGCCCGCTAGCAACAGCTTGTCCCGCGGCGTCAGTGGTCGCAACAAGTTTCGTTGAACCGTCCGCAAACTGGGCGCCTGGCTGTCCCGGGACGTTCGGAGTGTCGAACTCAACGTAGGCGCCTTCCACACGCTTGTGGTTTTTGTCTTCCACTTGCACGATAGGCTCGCGCGCCAGTCGCCCCTCCACATTGTTCAGGGCGCCTTCACCATCGATAATTGCTATGTGAAAGCTGGACGGAGACGGCTGCAATTGGCCGAAGGACAGCGGGCATAACAGGCCGGCCGCCAGCGCAAGAAACAAGAGTCGTAGCGTGCGAGTAGAATATCACGAACCGGGTTCGCGACGGAACGAAACCGTTTAAAGTTGTGGTTTACAACCCTTGACACGAGATCAAATTCAGAACCAGCTTGCTGATGCGCTCCAAGAGAAGTATGAAATAGTGCGCTGGATCGGTGGCGGCGGCATGGCCGAGGTGTTTCTGGCACGCCATCGCATTCACGGCGCGTTGTTCGCCGTTAAAGTTCTTTCCGCCGATCTTGCGCAGGAAGAGCGCATCGTCGCGCGTTTCGTCCAGGAGGCACGAACCGCCGCCACCTTGTCCGGGCACCCGAACATTGTTCCTATCTTTGATATCGGCGAGCGCAACGGCCTCTATTTCCTCATCATGCAGTACGTGGAGGGTGAAGATCTCTCAAAGTATCTGAAACGTAAAGGGAAGCTCGCGCCGAGAGAAGCAGCAAAAATCGTTTCCCAGGTGGCGGACGCTCTGGTCTGGGCTTCGGCGAACGGTGTCATTCACCGTGATTTGAAGCCGTCAAATCTTTACTTGGACCAGAATGACCGGGTGATGGTCCTGGACTTTGGTATTGCCAAAGCAGCCGATGTACCCATGGCTCTGACCTTTGCCACCGAGCGACTGGGCACTACCTATTACATGAGTCCGGAGCAGATTCGCGGCGAGCGTTGTGACGTGCGTAGCGATCTCTATTCTCTCGGCGTGGTCCTCTTTGAACTCCTGACTGGCCGGAAGCCATTCGAGGGCGACTCGTACCGGGCCATCGAGATCGCACATGTCGAAACACCCGCTCCTGACCTGAAGCTGCTGAATCCAACTGCGCCGGAGGAACTTGCGGCCGTGGTTCGGACCTTGCTCGAAAAGGATCCCAACCGACGCTACCAGTCAGCACGTGACCTGGTGGATGCTCTGAACCGCTTTGCCACGGATAGGCCTGCAAACTCGCGGTCCACGCCGGATTTCTCAGCGGATGAGAAAACTCAGGTCCTGAACATCTCGCCTCCATCTGTCAGCATTCCCGTTCCGCCCGTGCGCAAAGGTCCATCGAGCGCCGTAATGATCTCGGCGATTGGAATCTTGGCCGTTCTGGTTATTGCCGCTGGGCTTTACCTGGCGCTAGGACGAAAGAAAAATCAGCCACTAGCTCCGGTCGCGACCCCCGCCGCAGTTCCTGCTGCCCCTTCCGAGACCAAAACCGACAAATTGGGGGGAGAGATGCGCCTCGTGCCCGCAGGCAACTTCATATACGGCAACGATTCCGATCCCCGCTCTCCCAACGGACAAGAGACGGTACCTACTCCGGCTTTTTATGTCGATGAGACGGAAGTCTCGAATGCGGCGTACTCCAAGTTCTGCAATGAAACCGGACATAAACCCCCGGACTCCGAGACCTTCACCTCACATCCCGATCTCCCAGTAGCGAACGTCTCCTTCGAGGATGCTGAAGCCTTTGCCAAGTGGCTTGGAAAGCGCCTTCCGACCGAGCGGGAATGGGAAAAAGCCGCGCGCGGTATGGACGGCAGAATCTATCCGTGGGGCAATAAGCCCTGGGAAAACCCTCCGACAGCCTTGCAACCGGTGCGGTCATCTCCGGATCGCGCTTCGCCGTATCACGCGTACAACATGGCCGGCAACGTCGCGGAATGGACCACTTCGCATTATCCGGTCGGTGAAGCCGAAATCGGCGATATGACGAAAAATCTCCAATCGTCTCGCTTCTCGCACGATTGGCGGGTCATCAAAGGTGGCTATTTCGGGCTCAACCGCAATGGCGATGAATTCTGGAAGAGCTACATGCGCCGCGGCTTTCCGATAGATATCGCCGTTTCTTCCGTCATTGGCTTCCGCTGCGTCGAGGACGCCCGGTAGATCATTGCGCGGCGGCTCGTCGCTGCCGTGCCGGCACTCCTGCCGGCATCTTCAAACTGGCGCTACACTTGCAGACGGACACTGCAATGAAAGACGACATCCTCCGCCGCCGTTTTTTAAAAGAGTCGGCGCTTACTGCCGGTACTCTGTTCGCGTCTCAACAAGTCGTGCTCGAAGCCCAGGAGGTGGGAGCCACCCGTAAGGCGGTGCCCGCGAGCGAACGTGTAAGGTTCGGCATGGTCGGGATTGGGATGCAAGGCTCCGGACTGTTGTCGGCGGCCATCACGCTGCCCGGGATCGAATGCGTCGGCGCGGCTGACCTTTACGACGGGCGTCACACTGTGGCAAAGGAGATTACGGGAAACGCCGGTCTCCCGACATCGCGTGAATACCGGAAATTGCTCGACCGTAAGGATGTTGATTGCATCGTCGCGGCCGTTCCAGATCATTGGCATAGCCGCGTGGTAGTGGACGCCTGCAATGCAGGCAAGGATATCTATTGCGAAAAACCTATGTCGCACACGGTTGGGCAGGGTTTTGAGATGGTCGATGCTGCAAAGAAGAACGATCGTATCGTGCAGATCGGCTCACAGCGCGTCAGCTCCTTGCTCTGTGCAAAGGCCCGTGAGATGTATCATGCGGGCGCAATTGGCGACGTGGAGATGGTGGAACTTAGCTTGGGTCGTAACAGCCCCAACGGAGCATGGCAATATCCTCCGCCGTTCGATCTTTCGACAGAAAACCTCGATTGGGATACATGGCTGAACGACGCCCCCAAGATTCCCTTGGATAAGTACCGCTTCGCACGCTGGAGATGCTGGAAGGAATATGGAACCGGAGTCGCGGGCGATTTGATGGTTCACCTCATCAGCGGTATGCAATATACGCTCGGATGGAACGAGCCACCCCGCTCGGCGCACGCAATGGGCGGCATCTTTCGCTGGAAGGATGGCCGCAACATGCCCGATCTGCACACCGTTTTATTTGACTACCACGGCGTGCCGGTCTATATGCGGCTGAGCCTTGCGGCAGAAACACCCGAGCTCGCGCGCTTCATGGGCCCCAAGGGCATCATCGACGCGACCGGATCTCAATTCCGCTACTCACCCCAGCGCGGCATAGACACTTCACCGAGCTACTATTCGAGCGGGTTCCCCGAGAAGATGCGCGCCGAATATGTCGCCGAATGGCACGTTAAGCACGACCCCACCATACCGGGGCACGAGCCGCTCGATGATAGCACCGTTTATGAGGGCAACGACTGGGATGACGTGAAACCGCACCTTTGGAACTTTTTCCATTCCGTGAAGAGCCGCAAACCAGTGGTCGAAGATGCCGTCTTCGGAAATCACGCAGCTATCGCTTGCCACATGGCAAATGAGTCTTATTTCCGCCGGCAACCGGTTTACTGGGATCATGATTCGAACAGCCTGAAAACGTAAGGAACGTAATGTCACGCCTGAATGCGTTTTTTCTCTACTCCGGAACAGCCGTAGCCTGTTTCGCGTGGGGTTGCGTCGCCCTCGGCCAGCAACCCGAACTCAACGCCCGAGATGCCTTCTGGTCGTCCGCAGACCTGGTCGGCAAGCGTCCCACGCCGGCGCGCGTTAGCGCTCCGAGCCGCCGGCCGTCCGTTGTGGAGCCGGTTGTCTCCGGCCAGGCGACAAGTCCGAAGCCCGCGCCGTCGGTTGCCGTAGTCGATAGCAACACACTCGAGAAGGTCTCGGTGCACGCACCGCTTGGGCTGCGCTATGCCGTTTTGAAGAAGCTTGAGGACGGTACCTACCAGGAGATCTCCCCGGAAGCTGTGTTCCATGCCGGCGATCAGATTCGTCTCAGCCTGATGTCGAACCAGGAAGGCTTCCTCTACGTGATTGAACAAGGCTCCAGCGGGCGCTGGGTTCCCTTGTACCCAGCCGGCAGTCCAAACTCCGAAGGAAACAAGCTCGTGCCTGGCAAGGAATACATCGTTCCCGCCAGTGGAGCTTGGAGGTTCACGGGCGAACCAGGCCAGGAGAAGCTCTTTGTCATGCTGAGCCGCTCACCCGAAACAAACCTGGATGAGACAATCGCGTCCCTGAAGAATCACCAGGAGGGGCTGAACGACCAACTTGTTGCCCAGCTTCGCAGCGAGGTGCAATCGCGCGATCTCGTATTTACCAGTGGCGATGATACTCAACCCGCAGCTCAGGGCGATAAGGCAAGCTACGTAGTAAATAAGGCAACGAGTCAGACGCCCGATCCCCACGTGGTCGTGGACGTGGTACTGTCACACAAATAAACCCCATGTACAAGTGCGTGTCGGGTGGGTACCTGGTCGCAGGTATCCTTCTCGCGCTACCGCCCATTGCCGGCATAGCGCAGCCGCCAGCCGAGGTGAATCGCCGTGTTGACCTCCTGCTGGAGAAGAAGGAGGGAACTTCAGTCCGTACGGTCGATCCCAATTATGTCTTTTCCACCGGCGACAGGATCCGATTTCGGCTTAAATCTGCCGTCAACGGCTATCTGTACGTGATGAATCAGGGCTCGTCTGGTTCGTGGCAGCAGTTATTCCCGCGCGATGAGTTGACTCAAAGCCGCCGTGTCACGAATAGCAAACAGTATCTGGTGCCTGCTTCTGGCAGCGGGTGGTTCCTGGTTGCCGGCCCTCCCGGCTACGACAACGTCTACTTCTTGATTTCGCCTGTGGATTTAGGTAAATCACCTTCGGGCTCCGGCGCTCAACAACCGTCGTCGGCTGAGGCCGATGCCGCGGCGTTTGCGACCGCTACACCGCGTTGCGATGACGAGCTCTTTCGTGCGCGCGGAGAGTGCCTCGACAAGCACGCGGGATTGAAGCCTCTTGATCGGGGGGAATCCTTGCCCGATAAGTTCTCTCAATTTTCGGCAATGACGAGCCGTGACCTGATTATCGTCGACAATGCGAAGGACACTTCCATATCGTCCACTGAACCGTTCGAAGGTCCTTCTATCTACCGCTTCCGGATTGCGCACAAATAACGGTATGAAACGCGTAAGTTTGACTACGGTGCTGCTGGCAATCGTGTCCCTGGCCCAGAATCCTCCGCCGCAACCCCAGCACCGCGATCTCGAAGCCGTTCCGGACGAAACCACAAAGCCGGCCCCGGCCCCTCAGCCCAAGGTTTCGATCCCCCGTAGTTATGCACTTGTCATAGGCATTTCGCGTTATCAGAATCTGCCTCCTGAGGCGCAGCTCAAATACCCGGATCGTGATGCCGCTGCAATCTATACGGTTCTGATCAGCCAGCAGGGCGGGCAGTTCCCTCCTGAGAATGTCCACGTTTTGAAAGATTCGGACGCGACTCTCAAGAACATTACTGATCAACTCGAAAACTGGTTGCCTTCCGTGGCAAAAGATGACGACCGCGTACTGATTTATTTTGCGGGGCACGGTTTCATTTCAGGTGGGGCCAGTTACTTTGCGCCCTATGATCTTCAGCGCGACAATATCCCCGGTACCGCTTATCCGCTTACTCGCCTGGGGAGCGTGATCGGCGGAAAAATTCATGGTAAGTGGAAGGTGCTCCTCGCCGATGCCTG